>MLJW01000082.1_pt1 | contig 108742 bp, 102 predicted proteins | sample 888231 | NCBI WGS metagenome assembly MLJW01 (sample SAMN05788063, study PRJNA343431) | mine drainage metagenome | isolation source: sample collected from the inflow into an acid mine drainage treatment plant... | place: Germany: Lusatia, lignite mining district | reverse complement strand
TGGAGATTCGATCTCCCTGAAGGGTCGTGGAAGACTACCACGTTGATAGGTCGGGTGTGGAAGCGCAGTAATGCGTTAAGCTAACCGATACTAATTGCCCGTGCGGCTTGATCCTATAACATTAGGTTCAGTTGCAAGTAGTGTGAGTTTCGCAACAATCAGAACACATCTTTACTTCTTCCAAAATTACATCAGGCGTTGGATCTCTAAACAAGCTTCAGCGATTGATAACAGTTATGTCTGACGACCATAGCAAGTTGGCCCCACTCCTTCCCATCTCGAACAGGACAGTGAAACGACTTCGCGCCAATGATAGTGTGCGTCCGCATGTGAAAGTAGGTCATCGTCAGACTCCTTACAAAGTAAAAAGCCCCCAAGTGCAAACTTGGGGGCTTTTTATTTATTGCGCACGAGAATCGCAGTAACTGCCTTGATTTGTACGCTTCTTCCTTTGAAGGGATACCTATTTTGCGATACAATCGCACTCCATGACTAAGTACATATTTATTACCGGCGGCGTTGTCTCTTCCTTGGGAAAAGGCATCGCCGCCGCTTCACTTGCAGCTATTCTGGAATCACGCGGCCTTAAGGTCACGATGCTCAAATTGGATCCGTACATCAACGTCGATCCGGGCACAATGAGTCCGTTCCAGCATGGTGAAGTCTTTGTGACAGAAGATGGCGCAGAGACCGACCTGGACTTGGGGCACTACGAGCGTTTCATCTCGGCCAAGATGCGCAAGGCCAACAACTTCACTACCGGGCAGATATACGAAAGCGTGATTCGCAAAGAGCGGCGCGGCGAATATCTGGGCAAGACGGTGCAAGTGATCCCGCACATCACCAACGAGATTCAAGCCTTTATCGAACGCGGTGCAACCGCCTCACATGATGGCAAAGCAGATGTGGCCATTGTTGAGATAGGTGGCACGGTGGGCGACATCGAATCGCTACCATTCCTCGAAGCAGCCCGTCAGATGGGGTTGCGTATGGGGCGCCACCAAGTGGCGTATGTTCATCTTACATTGGTTCCCTATATTGCTACTGCAGGCGAGCTTAAGACCAAGCCCACGCAACACAGCGTACAAAAACTGCGCGAGATTGGTATTTTTCCAACCGCATTGCTGTGCCGTGCAGATCGCCGCATTCCGGACGACGAGCGAGCCAAAATTTCGCTATTCGCCAATGTACGCGAAGACAGTGTTATTTCGATGTGGGACGCGGACAGCATCTACAAGGTACCGCAGATGCTGCACGAGCAAGGACTTGATCGAATCATTTGTGAAGAGCTTGCCCTGAATGCGCCGCCTGCGAACTTGACGGTATGGCAGAACCTCATTAAAGCGCAAGAAAATCCGCAGCACGAGATCACCATAGGTATGGTTGGCAAATATGTCGATCTGACTGAGTCGTACAAATCATTGATCGAAGCGTTGCGTCACGCGGGTATCCATACAGCTACGCGCGTGAATATCGAATATCTGGATTCCGAGGTCATCGAGACTGAAGGCACCGACTGTCTGAAGCATCTCGATGCGATCCTGGTGCCCGGCGGATTTGGCGTGCGCGGTACGGAAGGCAAGATCGCTTCGATTCAATATGCGCGGGAAAACAAAATACCTTATCTAGGTATCTGCCTCGGTATGCAACTGGCAGTGATCGAATATGCGCGCCATGTGGCAAACATGAGCGATGCCAACAGTACCGAATTCAATCTGGAAACCGAACATCCGGTGGTGGCACTGATCACCGAGTGGCTGGATAGAGACGGCAAAGTGGCCAAGCGAAGCGCTGACTCGGATATGGGCGGTACCATGCGCCTGGGTTCGCAACGCTGTCCTGTGAAGCCAAATACGATGGCGCAGCGGATCTACGGTGATGAAGTGAACGAACGCCACCGTCACCGCTATGAAGTGAACAACCATTATGTCCCGTCGCTGGAGAAAACCGGCCTGATCATTTCTGCGCGTACGCCGTCAGAAGATTTGCCCGAGATGATGGAGTTACCCCAGACCATGCATCCATGGTTTGTCGGTGTGCAATTCCACCCTGAATTCACCTCGACACCGCGTACTGGACATCCGCTATTCAAAGCCTATGTCGAAGCAGCCGTGAAGCATAAGGAGGCTGTATGAAATTGTGCGGATTCGAAGTCGGCCTGGATAAACCGTTGTTCTTGATCGCAGGCCCATGCGTGATCGAGTCCGAGCAAATGGCGTTGGATACAGCAGGTCAATTGAAGGAGATATGCCTGAAGCTTGGCATTCCGTTCATCTATAAATCTTCCTACGACAAAGCCAATCGCAGCTCCGGCAAAACATTCCGCGGCTTCGGTATGGATGCAGGGTTGAAGATACTGGAAAAGGTAAAAGCGCAGATCGGCGTGCCGGTATTGACCGATGTGCATAGCGAAGACGAGATCGGACCCGTCGCCGCCGTGGTAGATGTGCTGCAAACCCCGGCATTTCTTTGCCGTCAGACCGACTTCATCCATGCGGTGGCGAAGGCAGGCAGGCCTGTCAACATCAAGAAGGGCCAGTTCCTTTCTCCCTGGGACATGAAAAATGTTGTGGACAAGGCGCGCGAAGTAAGCGGCGGAGACAATATCATGGTGTGCGAACGCGGCGCATCGTTTGGCTACAACAATCTGGTTTCGGATATGCGCTCGCTGGCGGTGATGCGCAACACAGGATGCCCGGTGGTGTTCGATGCCACGCATTCGGTCCAGTTGCCAGGCGGGCAAGGCACAGCGAGCGGCGGTCAGCGAGAATTCGTGCCGGTATTGGCACGTGCCGCAGTAGCGGCAGGCGTGGCGGGAGTATTCATGGAGACGCATCCCGATCCCGCAAAAGCATTGTCGGATGGTCCCAACGCATTCCCGTTGGGACATCTGCAATTGTTGTTGCAGACGCTGCAAGCGCTGGATGCATTGGTGAAGCAGCAAGGTTTTATAGAAGAAAACGTTAACTTGAAAAGTGTGTGAGCGAAGGAAAAACAAGAATGAGTGCAATTGTTGATGTCATAGCGCGTGAGATTCTGGATTCCCGTGGGAATCCTACTGTAGAAGCGGATGTGTTGCTGGAATCTGGTGTGATGGGGCGTGCAGCTGTACCGTCCGGCGCATCGACGGGTACAAAAGAAGCGGTTGAATTGCGCGATGGCGACAAGAAGCGCTACCTGGGCAAGGGCGTGTTGAAAGCGGTGGAGAATGTGAACACTGAGATCGCCGAAGCGATCATCGGCTTGGATGCGGCTGAACAAGCATTTATCGACCAGACCATGATCGACCTTGACGGCACCGAGAACAAATCGCGCCTCGGCGCGAACGCGATCCTTGCCGTATCTATCGCGGTTGCCAAAGCGGCTGCTGAGGAATCCGGTTTACCGTTGTATCGCTACTTCGGCGGCGCGGCGCGCATGGAAATGCCCGTGCCCATGATGAATGTCATCAACGGCGGCGCCCACGCCACCGGTGGTTCCGACATGCAGGAATTCATGATCATTCCGGTAGGCGCGCCGAGTTTCCGCGAAGCCTTGCGCTATGGTGCAGAGGTGTTCCACGCACTCAAAGCCGTGCTGCACCATCGCGGTCTGCCGACCACCGTTGGCGACGAAGGCGGTTTTGCACCTGCACTCGGTTCCAACGAAGCAGCGTTGAAGGTTATTGTCGAAGCCATCGAAGCAGCTGGCTATATCCCCGGGACAGACGTGGCGATCGGCATGGATCCGGCGGCTTCCGAATTCTACAAGGATGGCAAATATCACCTGAAGGCCGACGGTTTGACGCTCACCTCCCAACAGATGGTTGATCTTTATGCAACTTGGGTGGACAAGTATCCCATCGTTTCCATTGAGGACGGCATGAGCGAGCTCGACTGGCCGGGCTGGAAGATGCTGACCGAGCGCTTGGGCAAGACCATCCAGCTGGTTGGCGACGATGTGTTTGTGACCAACACCAAAATCCTGCGCGAAGGCATCAAGCAAGGTATCGCCAATTCCATTTTGATCAAGGTCAACCAGATAGGTACCCTGACCGAGACGTTCGCCGCCATCGAGATGGCGAAGCGCGCAGGTTATACCGCCGTGATGTCGCATCGTTCCGGTGAGACTGAAGACTCCACCATCGCCGATCTCGCGGTTGGAACCAACGTTATGCAGATCAAGACCGGCTCCCTGTCCCGTTCAGACCGCATGGCGAAGTACAACCAACTGCTGCGCATCGAGGAAGACCTCGGCGACAGCGCCTCCTATCCCGGTCGCGAGGCTTATTACCAGTTAGGCTGATGCGTGTTGTCACCTACATCCTGCTGGCTCTTCTCCTGCTGTTGCAATATCCGCTCTGGCTGGGGAAGGGTAGCTGGCTGAAGGTGTGGGACATGGGCCAGCAGGTACAAGCCCAGAAGCAAATCAACGAGCAAACCCAAAAGCGCAATGCGGCACTGGATGCCGAAGTGCGCGACCTCAAACGCGGAACCGATGCCATCGAAGAACGCGCGCGCAGCGAGCTCGGCATGGTCAAGCAGGGAGAGATATTCTTTCAGGTGGTTGGCGGCGAACAGGCTGCAGCGGTTTCCGCTGTAGCCGCTGCAACACCGCCAAAAGACAAGGTCAAGTAATGACTGTAGGTTGATCCCGCCCGGTGCGAGACTGCAATTCTGAGATGTCCAACGCGACCCGGATCAATTCTTTCAACGCTTCTTGTGCATCCAGATGATGTCGCGAGACATCCGCTTCATACGCTTCCAGATAAACGCGTAAAGTAGCTCCCTCTGTCCCGGTGCCGGATAGCCGGAAAATAATGCGCGAATCGTCGCTGAACAGGATACGCAGCCCCTGGCCTTTACTGATGCTGCCATCCACCGGATCGGTATAGCTGAAGTCGTCGCACGTTTGTACGGTGTGGTTACCGAACTGTTTGTTTGTGAGGGTGGGAAAATTATCGCGCAGATGTTGTATCACGCCGTTGGCTGCTTCGGTCGGCAAGCCTTCGTAGTCGTAGCGCGAATAGAAGTTGCGACCGAATCTAGCCCAATGTTCTCGCACAATGGATTCTACCGATTGCTTGCGCACGGCCAGGATGTTCAGCCAGAACAGTACCGCCCACAGCCCGTCCTTCTCGCGCACATGGTTGGAACCGGTGCCGAAACTTTCCTCTCCGCATAGCGTGACCTTGCCGGCATCCATCAGGTTACCGAAGAATTTCCAGCCGGTCGGTGTTTCGTAACATGGGATGTTCAACGCCTTTGCCACGCGATCCACTGCCGCGCTGGTGGGCATCGACCTCGCGACGCCCGCCAATCCTTGCTTGTAGGCGGGTATCAATGTTGCATTAGCGGCGAGTAGTGCCAGACTGTCCGAAGGGGTGACGAAGAAACGTTTGCCGAGGATCATATTGCGGTCACCGTCGCCGTCCGATGCCGCACCGAAATCCGGTGCTTCCGCGCCGTACATGATATCCACGAGATCATGTGCATAAGTCAGGTTAGGATCTGGATGCCCGCCGCCGAAATCTTCCAGTGGTACCCCGTTCATTACGCTGCCTATTGGTGCACCGAGACGCGTTTCCAGTATCTCTTTGGCATAAGGCCCGTTTACCGCGTGCATCGCGTCGAACTTGATCCTGAAACTGCCATTTAACAATGTGCGGATCGCCGCAAAATCGAACAGCGACTCCATCAGCTCGGCATAATCGTTCACGGGATCGATCACATTCACCTTCATGCCGCCCAGAGTGGTCTCGCCCGACTTATCCAACATCACATCATCCCCATCGAGAATGCGATAGCTGGAGATCGCCTTGCTTTTGGCATAGATCGCTTCGGTCACCGTCTCGGTGGCAGGACCTCCATTGTTGCTGTTGTATTTGATGCCGAAGTCGCCATCCGGTCCGCCAGGGTTGTGGCTCGCGGAAAGAATGATGCCGCCGAAAGTCTTATATTTGCGGATCACGCAGGATGCCGCCGGGGTGGAAAGGATGCCGCCTCGTCCCACCAGGACTTGTCCGAAACCGTTCGCCGCAGCCATTTTCAGAATGATCTGGATCGCCACACGGTTGTAATAACGCCCATCGCCACCCAAAACCAGCGTCGCACCTTGGGGGGCCGCGATGCTGTCGAAGATGCTTTGTACGAAATTCTCCAGATAGTGCGGTTGCTGGAAGATGGGAACCTTCTTGCGCAGTCCAGAGGTGCCGGGCTTCTGGTCGGGGAATGGTCGGGTCGAAACGGTGCGGATGCTCATCAAACAACCTTTCATATGGAATTGCCGATCATGTCTCGCTGGTTAAATCATACCATCGGGCATGTCGGAACAGCCCCGAATTCTGCCAGTCGGGGTAAGCTAGCGCACTTTTATTGCATTTTTTACCCATGAGTCACAGCACCGCCCAGCAAATACTTCGCGACACTTTCGGATATTCCTCATTTCGCGGCGCGCAACAGGCCATTGTCGAGCATGTCGTCAATGGAGGCGACGCGCTGGTACTCATGCCCACGGGCGGTGGCAAATCGCTGTGTTACCAGATTCCGGCAATGTTGCGCGATGGCGTCGGTATCGTGGTGTCGCCGCTGATCGCATTGATGCAGGATCAGGTCGATGCACTCAAGCAACTCGGTGTACCGGCAGCTTTTCTCAATTCAAGCCTGGAAGCCGAAGAAGCACGAGAGGTGTCGCGGCAGTTGATGCGCGGCGAATTGAAACTGCTGTATGTCGCGCCCGAGAGGCTGATGACGGAAGGATTCCTGAATCAGCTGGAGCGCCTGCAACAGGACAACAATATCGCCCTGTTCGCCATTGACGAAGCGCATTGCGTCTCGCAATGGGGCCACGATTTCCGCCCTGAATACCGGGCGCTGACGGTGTTGCACGAGCGCTTTCCGAGCGTGCCGCGCATTGCGCTGACTGCCACCGCGGATGCGCCGACGCGGCGCGAGATCGTCGAACGCCTGTCTCTGGAGCAGGCCCAACACTTCGTGTCCAGTTTTGACCGCCCCAACATCCGTTACCGCATCACGCTCAAGGACAATGCACGCCGGCAGTTGCAGACCTTCCTCGAAACCGAGCATCCAGACGATGCCGGCATCGTGTATTGCCTGTCACGCAAGAAGGTCGAAGAGACCGCCGCCTGGCTCAAGGAGCAGGGCTGGGATGCACTGCCGTATCACGCCGGACTGGATGCATCCACTCGCAGTGCAAACCAGAAACGTTTCCTGCGCGAGGAGGGCGTCATCATGGTTGCCACCGTTGCCTTCGGCATGGGCATCGACAAGCCCAACGTGCGCTTCGTGGCCCATCTCGACCTGCCCAAGAGCATGGAGGGTTACTATCAGGAAACCGGTCGCGCCGGTCGCGACGGCTTGCCCGCGAACGCCTGGATGGCCTACGGACTGGGCGACGCAGTCTCCATGCGCCAGATGCTGCTGTCCGGTGATGCGCCGGATGAACGCAAGCGCGTCGAAATGCAAAAGCTCGACGCGTTGCTCGGCTTCTGCGAATCCACCACATGCCGGCACCAAAGTGTCCTGCGCTACTTTGGCGAAGAGCATCCCGGCAATTGCGAGCAGTGCGACAACTGCCTCGCTCCCGTCGATACATGGGATGCCACGCAAGCCGCACAGATGGCGCTTTCCTGCGTTTATCGCACCGGGCAGCGCTTCGGCGTCGCGCATCTGATCGACGTATTGCTGGGCAAGGCTACTCCCAAAGTCGAACAATTCAACCACCAGCAACTGAGCACGTTCGGCATCGGCAAAGACCTTGCCCAAACACAATGGAGCAGTGTCTACCGCCAGCTCGTAGCGGCCGGATTCATCAACGTCGACATTGAAGGCTATGGCGGACTGAAACTTGCCGAAGCGGCGCGTGCCGTGCTGCGCGGTGAACAGGAAATCTGGCTGCGCCGCGACGCCGAACCAGCCAAGCGCAAAGCCAGCAAAGCCGAACGTGGTTCGCGCATGCGCGAAGCTTTTGCCGGTGCCAACGAAGACCCATTGTGGCAGGCGCTCAAAGCCAAACGCACGGCACTCGCCCGCGAACAAGGCGTGCCACCTTACGTCATCTTTCACGACAGCACCCTGCTTGAAATCCTCAACCGCAAGCCGCAGACGCTGGGCGACATGGCGCAGATCAGCGGTATCGGCCAGGCCAAGCTGGCGAAGTATGGCGATGCGTTTTTGCAGGTGGTGGAGGATATCGCGAATGGAGTTTGAACGGCCTGAATCGTTTTCGAGATTGAAGCCTGACGCCACATGAGGCAAGATGCGTCTTCGGGATTTTCCCCGAGTAAATGCAATATTCAACCAACACATAGAGAACAGACATGGGCGCACAGTGGAAAGCCAGACACAAAGAAGTCGCAGCGAACGCAAAGGGTAAGATTTTCGGCAAGCTCGCCAAAGAAATCATGGTCGCTGCCAAAGGCGGCGCCGACCCGAGCTCGAATTCGCGCTTGCGCCTTGTGGTCGAACAAGCCAAAAAAGCCTCCATGCCCAAAGATACGCTGGATCGTGCCATCAAGAAGGGGGCTGGACTGCTCGACGGCGGCGCGCAATTGGAACGTCTCGTGTATGAAGGTTTTGCCCCGCACCGAGTGCCCATCATCGTCGAATGTCTGTCCGACAATATCAATCGTACCAAGGCCAGCATGAACGTACTGTTCCGCAAAGGCCAACTTGGCGCAGAAGGTTCCGTCTCATGGGACTTCAGCCACGTCGGCATGATCGAGGCTACACCGAATTCCAAAGATGCGGATCCGGAAGTCGCTGCCATCGAAGCGGGGGCGCAGGATCTGGAGCCTTCAGAAGAAGGCGCAACGCTTTTCATCACCGACATCACCGATCTGGATGTCGTGTGCAAAGCGTTGCCCGCGCAAGGCTATACCGTCATCTCCGCCCAACTTGGCTATCGTCCGAAGAATCCGGTCACACTCGGCAATGACGCCGAGCGTGAGGAGGTGGAAGCCTTCCTTGAAGCAATCGACGAAGATGACGACGTGCAGAACGTCTATGTGGGATTGGCTGGATAACGCCCGGGGATGCAAGCTCGCGTAGTACTCAACCTTTGCGCAAATCAAGTGCGCGCCCTATGTTGACCATCAATTTGCCGAGTTCCTGGTCAATTTGACCGAGCAATGATTCGACATCATCCAAGGCTCCGTGTTTGATCTTGTTTTCCAGGAGTTCAGCCTGATTTTGCAGGTATTCCGCGCCCAAGGTGCCGGCTATGCCCCTGAGTGTATGGGCAAGCCTTTCCGATGTTTTGAGGTCGTTTGATGCCAGAGAGTCCCGGATATTCCGGACGGCATTTCCTTGATTTGCTCTGAACTTCTCCAGCAGCGAATAATACAGGTCTACGTTCCCCCCGATTCGACGAACGCTGGCAGCTACTTTGACGCCCGGCAAGTCGGGCAATGGCATTGGTGCAGGAGTTGCGACAGTCTCTGGGAGAGAAGAGCTTTCTGTAACCCGTGCAGGGTGGATCCATTTTGCAAGAGTAGCTATCAGCCGGTCCGGATCCAGAGGCTTGCCGATATGGTCGTTCATTCCGGCAGCAAGGAATGCATTTTGCTCGCTGACGTATACATTCGCTGTCAGGGCGATGATCGGCAAATTGGCAAGCAGCGGATTCTTACGAATTTCACGGGTCGCGGTCATACCATCCATAACCGGCATCTGCATGTCCATCAGCACGCCATCGAAAGATTCTTCCTGTAGACGTGAAATCGCCTCTTCGCCGTTCTCGGCGACAGCAACCTTGATTCCAAAACTTTCCAGCAACTCTTGCGCGACTTGTTGATTGATTTCATTGTCTTCAACCAGCAGCAAGCGAGCCCCCCGGACTTGAGCGACCAGCGCCGGATTGAATTGTGCGCCGATTATCCTGAATTTTCCTGTCGCCCATTTTTCCAGGCCGAAGATATTTGCAATGGAATCGAACAACTTCTTCTGTTTGAAAGGTTTTTCCAGTACTCCATCAATCACTTTGTCATTTATCAAGACTGGAATTCCATGCTGTCCATAACCGGCGATCATCAGCACTTTCGGTTTGACGCTTAATTCGGTCATAGCATGAAGTTCCTTGGCTAATTCAAGTCCGCTCATCTGCGGCATCTTCCAGTCGAGGATGGCCAGGTTGATCGGTCTTCCTTCCTTGCTTGCTTTTCGCACTGTACTCAATGCGTCACGTCCATTGCTTGCAACGGACACATCGAAAGAGAAATCCTCAAGATAGTTTTTCAGGATCTGCAGGCTGTTCTCGCTGTCATCGACCGCGAGAACACGCATTCCTCCCAATCCGGTGAATTCGGTTTGCGGAACTTCTGCCTGCTTTTCTGCCTTGTGAAAGCTGGCGGTGAATATGAATTTCGAACCCATGCCTGGTGTACTTTCCATCCATATCTTTCCACCCATTATTTCGATAAGGCGCTTGCTGATCGTCAGGCCCAGTCCGGTTCCGCCAAATTTTCGGGTGATGCTGGTATCGGCCTGGGTAAACGGCCGGAACAGTTTGTCCATTTCCTGTTGCGACATTCCTATTCCCGTGTCTTTTACTGTAAATCGCAGAACGACTTGATCGCCTTCCTCCTTCTCGAGTTCGGCACTGACCATCACCTCGCCCTTGGGGGTGAATTTGACGGCATTGCCCGCCAGATTGATCAGTACCTGCCCCAGACGCAGAGGGTCGCCGATCAGAACTGGTGGAACGTCGGGGGAGGTCTCTATCAGGAGCTCCAGGTTTTTCTCCTGGGCTTTAACGCCCAATATCGTGGCAAGGTTGTCCATTACCTCATCCAGTTCGAATGAGACATGATCCAATTCCATTTTCCCCGCCTCGATCTTGGAGACATCCAGTATGTCGTTGAGGATGCCCAGAAGCGATTTGGCCGAACTATGGATTTTCTGAAGATAATCCTGCTGCTTGCCGGACAATTCAGTCTGCAAACATAGATGGCTCAAGCCGATGACGGCGTTCATCGGAGTGCGAAGTTCATGGCTCATGTTGGCGAGGAATTCATCCTTGATGTGACTCGCGGCTTCGGCACTGTTTCTTGCTTCTTCCGCCGCTTTCAGCTTCTGGATTTCCTGCTCAAGTTCACTGTTGACAAGCACCAGCATCTTGTTGCGGTTTTCCACGACTTTCTCCAGCACCACGATACCCCGGTTGACCAGCAACGTCAGCACCCCAATGACGAAAAGCATGAGGGTGCCGATTATCGCGCCCGATCCTTGTGCCGTTTCTGATCTTTTGATCGCTATTCGTATTGTTTCCTGGAATTCCTTTTCCGCGGTATCCCTGTAAGACGTTGCAGCCGCCGTATAGGCGTTGCGCAGGTCGCGCAATTGCTTTATCTGTTGCTGACTGGGCAGGTCCTTCTTGGCCATCATCCTCTGCGCAACATTGAACGCCAGCGTGTAGAAGGCCTTGAAGTCGAATTTCAGTTTTTCAATTTCATTCATGTGCGCCGTATCAATCTCTTCCATTGATTCATAACGGCTCAGAATTTCGGATGACTTGGCTTTGGATGCTTCCAGATAGTCCACTTCTCCGGTTGCGGCCGCCGCATTCAGAGACTCCACGACCCCCTCGAAACTTTTCAGGTTCTCTCCGGCCGCATTGAGTATCGGGAATTCGGCGTCACGAATTTCCTTGAGGAGCGCATTTCCTCCAGACAACACAAGTGAAGAGTAAATCAGGTAGGCGACAAAGCTGACTACGGAAATGGACGGTACAAGCAACAGCTTCAACTTCAATGGGTAGTTGCGGAATCGATTCATTCTCATGGTCAATTCGCCTTAAGGTTTCAGAACGACCCTGACGCTGCGATTCACAGCGCTCTTGTCGATATATCCGATAGCGCTCGGGTTGCTGGCAATGGCTTTTCTGACGGCCACGTCACCCGCTATGAGTTGCGGCGGGCGGCCTTCCCCCGTAAAGATGATTTTGGCCCAGTATGCAGTGAGTTGCGAGGAGTTCTTGTGGGCGACTTTGGAATAGAACTCATCCCTGATGGCACTTCCTTCGGGCTGGTCTATGGGAAAAGCGGCGTGTTCATTAGGAAACGTAACGACCTTCCCCAGGAATATCTTCGCAGTCTGCTCTGTAGTCAAACTGGTGACCGAGCTTTTTGAAGAAACGACGACGACGACCTCGGCCTGTGCGCTGACCGCAAGCGATAACAAGGCAAATAGCAGCGTAAACTTCAGATTGATGATCATCGGCGATCCCACGCGGTACCCGGTGTCTAGAACACGAAGTCGACAACTGCAGAAATAACATGGAACGTTGTACCGTAGAGGGTAACGTTCGCCGGCACGTTTATGAGGTATCCATTTGAGTTGTCGCTGAGTGTGACGCGATCGTACTGCATCTTGAAATCGAAATTTCTCATGAAATCCCAGCGCACACCCAAGCTATCCGTGCTTTGTGCCCGGTTGGCCAGCTGCAGGTCGGTCGCGGTTGGCGGGGGGGAAGACTGAAGAAATGAACCGGAGCTATTCTGGCTGTGCGTCAAATAAGGTGTGAATTTATTGATGCGATAACCGGCACTGACGTACATTGCACTGGATACATAATTTGAACGGCGTTGTATCCACTCCGACATGACGAACCAATTGCCCGGGTCATAATTGGCTCCAACAGTGATATCGCTGTTTTGAATCCATGCCCCGGTCACTCCCGTCAGGAGGTACTCGGTAGAGGACATGCGCTGTTGATAGCCGGCGTGATAAGTCGTCTCGCCATATTCAAGCGTATCGAATATTCCCCACATTTCTCTGGACGTTGTGACGCTGCTTGGCCTGTCGAGCGTGTTTTTTCCGTAAATAGCCTTGACCGTATTTACCGCGTCGCCGATTTCAGCGCGGTACATGGCATCAATACCATCGCTGCTCGGGATGGAAAGCTGATGATAAAGATCAACAGGCGGTGTGATCCACGTATAGCTATAGCCGACATCCCAACTTTCGGAATCCATGAAAGTCGGCAAGGCAATGCGTCCGGCACGCATGTAGAAATTTGGGGTGAACGCATATTTTACGCTGAGCCATTCCACCTCAGGCCGGTATGTGCCGTCGGCATGATATTCCGAATCAACCTGCAACAAAGCTGTTACTTTTGGTGTGAAATTGGCATTCACGTGAGCCGCAAACCTGCTGGCATTGGTTGCCGACCAGTCGCTGCTGATACCTGCCCCTTTGGGCGAGGTACTGTCCACAATATAATCCCCCAAGCTCTCGCTGGAGTGGGACAAACCCAGAGTGCCGAATCCGCCGAGTTTGAACATCGGCTGGTCCGTCAGGGGATTGGGGGCAGAAGCGGCGGTTTGATCTGCGCGCGCGATTGAAATGCCTGCGGAAAACAACACAAAGGCAGCGAGACAATTTAATTTTGTCATAGGTTTCACATCAATATGAAAAGATCATGTTTCATCGCTCAAGTTGATTTCCGATAACTTAAAACACAGCGTTCGAACGAGTCTTGATCCCGGATATCTGGAGCGATCAAATTATTCAAGACGGAATCTTGATCCGGCATTTCATGATTAATATCGCACTAAGCTGTGGCAGGCTAGTTGAAAATACAATATTTCTGCCCACTTTGCTATTTTAGCAGGCGGCTGTCGAACAAAATGGTCTTGCCAAGGTAGTGCCCGAGTGCCAGCGCCTTGTTCGCTACCCACTGCATCGCGCAGCGGGCCGCCAAGACACTTCATGCGTTAGTTACTGTTGTGTCCATCTGTTGAATGGCTAAAATTTAACGAAAGGACTGCCCCAAAGCATCTTTATGACTTCTACCAGTTCGGAAGATGACTGTTTCGCACTGCCTTGCAGGCGAACGTTTTCATTCCTGAGGTAATCCATTACAAACTTGATCTTGATATGAGTCTTGACGCGTGCAACCAGTATGGGCGCGTTAATCGGTTTGTGGATGAAATCCGACGCGCCAACCGCGAATCCCGTTTCTTCGTATTCGTCTTCATTCTTGGAAGTGATGAAGATAACCGGTATGTCCACAAGCTTCGGATTTGTTTTCAAGCGGCGGCAGGCCTCGAAACCGTCAATATCGGGCATCATGACATCGAGCAGGATCAGGTCGGGAGGATTGGCAAATGCATCCTCAAGCGCTGCTTTCGCATTGTTGAACAATTTCAACGAATACTCCTTGGCCAGAATCGACTCCATGATCATCAGATTCTCATCGGCATCATCCACAATCAAGATTTTGGGGCGTACCAACACTGTAGGCTGGGTTCTGGAATCTTCTATGCTGTTCATTTCGTTCTCCTTAATTGCGATCTATGGCCAACCGTTTCTTAAATAATATCTTATAAATTTAATTTTAAGTCATTCTCGACGCGAACGAACAAAAATGCAACGCCATCGCCGGAAGCAGAGTGTCGATCCTGACCGACGGTAAGACTGAACACGATAAATGGCTGAATTATTTTTCGAGCCTTTAGTCTGAAAATTGTCCGAACCGTACCGGACGAAGCGTAAAGTTATATATAACCTTGTGTTTGATTTCTTGTGCCGCAATCAATATTGCGCGATGAAGCGGCAATGCGATTGCCAAAATAGGAAGGCTTTGAGACACCGGGATCCGGCACGAATTGAATTCTTAAGTTTAAGGAGCGTCTGTGATAGGAACTGAAAGCAGGAGTAAATTATTCTCATGGAACACGGCGGGCCGCATCGGTTTTACGGCCATCTTTTTTTTCTGGATATACATGATCTCGAATAGCACAGCGGATCTGGATAATAAACTGAATTCAGCCACAGACCAGAATACTGCGATCCACAATATCCAGGTCGATTTCAAGAACGAAATTCAGCAATGGAAAGACCTGTTGCTGCGCAGTACCAGTCGGGATACTTTGAACAGCAACTGGAGCAGCTTTGAGGCGTTGTTCCAGAAGGTTGCCGCGGAAGCGCAGGACATCATTCGTCAAAGCGAATCACCTGCAGTCAGTGATCAGGTTAAAGCTTTTGTCGATGCGCATGAGGCGAACCATGAACTATACAGAAGCGGCGCGGAATTGCTGATGAAGAACGGTTTTGACCCTCGTCCGGCCGATACTTTTGTTAGGGGAATCGACCACCCGTTGCTTGAACATCTCGAAGCTGCCGAAGCGAGCATGATTGAAGATAAAAAACGGATAAACAAGACGTTGGTGGATGCGACACGGAATAATATCGAACAGAATCTATTCGTATTGGCTTTCCTTGCTCTGTTGGCAGTGTGGATGCCGAAATACTAAGTCAGCCGGTAATGGTTTCAATGCAAATCGGACGCGCTGAGCAATGAACTCTGGATCGCCTGCAGAATGCGGGCGCGTCATCAAGATGAAAATCAGGATGCCGAGACATATCTTCGCATGCTATTCAGCGACAGTTTCCTGGTCTTTAGAGATTTGAATTATCCCGGTGTTGAAGTTGTATTCGAACAGATCTCCATAGCGTCCCCACTCGATGGCCACACGCAAAGCCGAGATAGCCTCCGCTTCATTCAATGTAAAGCGTAGCAGCCTGAGGAACAGGTCTTCGTGCAGGTCGCCTGAGGGATCCTGTTTCAGGCCGTGGTGGATGTAAGCTACCAAAGGCACGTTTTCTATGAGTTGCCGGCCGAAGATCAGCTGCCGTTCCGGTGTGTTGGCACGTACGTATTCTTCACCCAGGGGAGTGATGATGATGTCGCCATGATCGAGATGGACGAAGCCAAGCAGGGTCAATGCCCGCGATACGTTCAAGAGTTCCTGGTCGGTGAGTTCCGTTTCCTCTGCCAGCTTGGGCAAGTCCGCCCGGCCGAGGAACGGCTCCTCGGCCAACAGTTCGAGAATACCTTCCATGCGGGCAATGTCCGCCTCCGGCAAGCGGTCGCCCAGCTGCAGTTTGACTTCCTTCTCGGTGACACGTCCCGGGCGCATCGCGCCTGCTGTCATCAGCCCGTATACGTTGTCGATCAGGGTCCGGACTTCCTGGCTTTCCACCTCTCTCGGACGGGACAGTGTCACCTGCAATTCATCCCTGACTCGTCCCGGATCGCTGGCGAAGATCAGGACCCGGTCGGCCATCATGACCGCTTCCTCGATATTGTGCGAAACGACGAGGATAGCCTTGGTGGGAAGCTGCTTTGTCTGCCACAGTTCCAGGATCTCGTCGCGCAATCGTTCGCCGGTGAGCACATCGAGCGCCGAAAACGCCTCGTCCATCAGCAGAACCTCGGGTTCCAGAACCAGGGCGCGGGCGATGCCGACGCGCTGGCGCATGCCGCCGGATAACTCGCGGGGCAGGGCGCCCTCAAATCCCGACAGACCGATCAACTCTATCGCTGCTTCGGCACGCCGAGCCCTGTCGGCGGGTGCCATCCCCTTCGCCTCAAGTCCCAATTCCACATTCTTTTGCACGGTGAGCCAGGGAAACAAGGCGAAGGACTGGAACACCATGCTGATGGAATGTGCCGGCCCATACAGCGGAAGTCCCCGATAGAGCACCTGGCCGCGATCAGCCGCGATCAGTCCGGCCATGATGCGCAACATGGTGGATTTGCCAGATCCGGACTGGCCCAGCAACGCCACGATCTCCCCCTCGTTCAGAGTGAAGTCGACACCTTCCAGCACAGATCGGGAAGTGCCGTCTGCGGAACGGAAAGATTTGCCGACGGATTTGAGTTCGATGACAGGTGTAGCCATTCAGCGTGTCCTCAGAAATGCAGGCGATCTTCGGCCATACGATAAAGCCTGCGCCATACAAAGTGATTGAATCCCATGACAAAAATGCACATGACGCCGATCCCCAGTGCTATTCGCGGGAAATCGCCGATGGCTGTTTTTTCCGCGATATAGCTGCCGATGCCGTGAGCCTGTACGGTGGTGCTGCCCCAGGTCACATATTCGGCAACGATGCTGGCGTTCCACGAGCCACCGGAAGCCGTGATGGCGCCGGTGACGAAACTCGGGAAGATCGCCGGCAGCAGATAACGGCGCCATTTGAGCCAGCCGCTCAGAGCGAGATTCTGCGCGGCGTAGCGTAACTCCGTGGGCACAGTGGATGCACCGGCGATGACATTGAACAAAAGATACCACTGCGTGCCCAATATCATCAGGGGCGACAGCCAGATGTCCGGATTGAGCCCGAAACGAACGACCACAACGACGGCAACGGGGAACATCAAATTGGCGGGGAATGAGGCAAGGAACTGGATGATCGCCTGCGCGCGCGATGCCAATCGGGGATTCATTCCTATCTTCACTCCGATCGGGATCCAGATCAGCGCCGCCAGAAAGATCAGGATGACCACGCGCAGCATCGTGTAGAAACCCAGCACACAGACGCGGCCCACTTCACTCCATCCGACCTCGGTATGAATAAAGTGAACAAGCATCCACAAGGCGTAGAAAACAACGGCGGCAATGGTGGCATCCCAGATGCGTTCCGGGGTCGAGGAATGTTTATGCGGCCGTGCCCGAATCGACGTGCCGTCGTAACGGAGCCGGAAAATCGCGAACGACCGTTCCAGCAGTCTGCCGAATGCAACTACGACCCCCTGCATCCGTTCGGTCCGGCGCATCCAGTTGAGCAGCCATGAGTTCTGCGCAGTTTCGCTGCCTGACTCCTCGAAGCGGAATTTGTCGGCCCAGGCAAGCAGGGGTCTGAAGAACAATTGATCGTAGAGCATCACGCCGATCAGCATCGCGCCGATGGCCCAGCCGATCGCCTGGAGGTCGCGCTGTTCTATGGCCAGGGCGATATAGGAACCGATGCCGGGCAGCTTGATGTTCTGGTTGGATACCGAGATGGCCTCGGAGGCGACTACAAAGAACCAGCCACCCGACATCGACATCATCATGTTCCAGAGCAGGCCCGGCATCGCAAAAGGAAGTTCCAGCCGCCAGAAACGCTGCCAGGCGGAAAGCTTGAACACCATGGCTGCCTCGACCAGTTCCGCCGGCACGTTGCGAAATCCCTGATAAGCGCTGAACGCCATATTCCAGGCTTGGGAGGTGAAGATGGCAAATATCGCGGCGCATTCGACGCCGAGCAGGTTGCCCGGAAACAAGGCAATGAAGGCGGTGACGGTAATGGATAAAAAACCCAGGATCGGAATCGACTGGAGAATGTCCAGCAACGGAACCAGGACTTTTTCTGCGGCGCGATATTTCGTTGTCAATGCGGCGAATACGCAGCTGAAAAGTATGGAAGCACCGAGTGCGATGAACATGCGCAGGGTGGTACGCAGCAGGTAATAGGGCAGATTGACGGGGTCCAGGGAGAGCGGCAGGACTTCCCCCAACTGATAAGGACGCGCCATCTGATTGGCACCGTAAGCGAGCAGGACGAACATGGCGAGCACCATGGGCAACAAGGCCCAATCCCAGCGGTTTCCACCGGCTTCAACGACCTGTCTGGGGAAATATTGCTTGCGTGCGTTCATATTTCGTTCAGTTTTCCCGATCAAGAGGTTCAGATTGGCATCGGCGGAGTATAGGTGTCCGCAGGATGTTTCACAATTGATTGAATTGACCATGCCGGCACGACACCGTATATTTCAATCCCATGCAGACACGCAGTACCTTCGCCAATCGGGACGCATTTCTCGGCGTAATTTTCGCCCTTCTCGCCGCGGTCGGCTTCTCGGCGAAAGCCATTCTGGTCAAGCTGGCCTATCACGACAGCGTGGATGCGATCACCCTGCTGGCTTTGCGCATGGTGTTCGCGGCGCCATTCTTCATCGGTGTTGCAATCTGGACGAGGCGGCATCATGCCGAGCCGCTCGATATGCATGACCGCCTGCTGGTCCTGGGGCTGGGCGTCGTCGGTTACTACCTTTCAAGCTATCTCGATTTTCTCGGGCTGCAGTATATCTCCGCCGGACTGGAGCGCCTGATCCTGTTCCTCTACCCGACCATGACGGTGATCATCTCGGCCCTGCTCTACAAGCGTGCCATCGGCAGAATGGTCATCGCGGCGATGGCATTGAGCTACGCCGGGATCGCGCTGGTGTTCCTGCACGATGTGGGCGCAAAGGAGGGCAGTATCGTGCTGGGCGCATCGCTGGTGTTCGCCAGCACCTTGTCCTACTCGATCTATCTGGTGGGGGCGGGACATGCCATCGCCAGGATCGGCACGATGCGCTTCACCGCCTATGCCTCTCTGGTTGCGAGCGCGGCTTGTGTGCTGCAATTCCTGGCGATGCGCCCGCTGGCTGCGCTTGAGCTGCCGGCACGGGTGTACGGGCTTTCCATTGCGATGGCACTTTTTTCCACGGTACTGCCGGTGTTTTTGCTGTCATTCGCGATCCGTCGCATCGGTTCAGGCAGTGCCTCGCTGATCGGCTCCATCGGCCCGGTCAGCACCATCTATATGGCGTATGCGATTCTGGGCGAGAGCATCTCGTGGTTGCAGATCGCGGGATCGGCGCTGGTGCTGGCCGGGGTGCTCGTCATCAGCCTGAACAGCAGGCGCGGGGGAAAATAGGGCGATTCAGAGGGGCAGCCTGCGCAAAGCGATCCTGCCGACATCGAACAACAGCACGATGCCAGCGCCGGTGATGAAGGCCGTCAGCGAATGCTGCACAGAGGGGGGCTGAAAAGAAAATGCCTCTGCGATGGCGGGAATGTTGGTGATGGCAGCGAGCCCCGACAGCGTACCGGCCAGTACCCATATGGCAACTGTCGAAGGCATGGAAAATATGTGCCGCCACTGCTGTTGCGGGGACCGGGCGGAAAGAATGAGCGCAGAATTCGCTGTGACCAGGACGATGAATGCCAATGCGCGCGCTTCTTCAGCCACGATGTTCCCCCGCAGGCTCCACATGTAAAAAACCGCAATAGCAAGCGTGACCAGCGCGCCTTGTGCCAGGCTCACGAAGAGATGCCGCGATGAAATCAGATGCTCTGTATTCGAGCGCGGAGGCTGTTGCATCAGGCCCGGACTGCCTTCCTCGGCTTCAAACACGATGGAGCAGGCGGGATCGATGATCAGTTCCAGAAAGGCGATGTGTATCGGCGCCAGGATCAGCGGCAGCCCGAAGAACAAGGGCAGGATGGACATGCCAATGATCGGAATGTGTACGGCGAGGGTATACACCACGGCCTGACGCAGGTTGGCGAAGATGCGGCGTCCCAGCCGGATCGCGGAAACGATTGCGCTGAAGTCGTCTTCGAGCAATACCAAAGATGCAGCCTCGCGGGCGACGTCGGTGCCGCGCTTGCCCATAGCGATGCCGATGTGGGCGGATTTCAGTGCGGGTGCGTCGTTTACGCCGTCGCCCGTCATGGCCACCACCTCGCCGTTGGCCTTGAGTGCTTCGACGATGGCGAGCTTCTGTTGCGGGGTGACACGGGCGAAGACGTTGACCAAAGCGATGCGCTGAGCCAGCGTTGCAGTGTCCATTTCGGTCAGTTCGTCGCCCGTGAGCAAGGTACCACTATCGATACCGGCAGCGTTCGCGATGGCACGTGCAGTACGCGGATGATCGCCGGTGATCATGACGATGCGAATTCCGGCGCGATGGCATTCTGCGACCGCATCTGCCACTTCCGGCCGCAACGGGTCGGCAAGTCCCACCAGTCCGACGAATTCGAAATCGAAATCATGCTGGATGTCGGGCCAGCTTTTGTCGACGCTGTATTTCGCCTTGGCCACGCCCAGCACACGCAAGCCCTGATCCGCCATCAGTTCTGCATCCCGGCTCATGCGTATCCGTGCATCCTCGGCCAAATGACAAAGATCGGCGATCGCTTCCGGCGCCCCCTTGGTTGCGACGACATCGTGCTTGCCCGAATCGTTGCGCCACAGATGAGACATGGCCAGAAGTTCCGGCGAAAGCTCATACTCCCGCGCCAGTGCCCAATCCGGGTGCAAGTGCTCCGTATTGGCCAGATACTCACGGGCAAATCCATGAAACGCGAGTTCCATCGGGTCGTGGGGATCGATCTCGCTGGCCAGCACCGCGTACTCAAGCAGCTCGTGGTAGGTCTCGGGGAGTTCGCTGCGGGCGAGGTCGGTTGTATTCAGCAGTTGGCCGGCAACAGACAGGGCGGTCACAGTCATCCGGTTCTGGGTCAGGGTCCCGGTCTTGTCGACGCACAACACCGTCGTTTCGCCCAGCGTTTCGATGGCGTTCAGGCGCCGCGTCAGCACGCGCTGGCCGGCGATGCGACGCGCACCCAGGGCAAGAAAGACGATCATGATGACCGGGAATTCCTGCGGCAGAATACCCATCGCCAGCGTGATGCCGGCCAGCAGGGCATCCAGCCAGCCGCCGCGCAGCATCCAGTAAAGAAGTGCCAGCGTCAGACACAAGCCGATGCCGATCAACGCGAGGCGTTTGGTCAGCAGGCCGATCTCGTCACGTAACGGGGACGATTCGATGGCGATGCTTTGCAGGGATCTGCCGATGCGTCCCAGTTCGGTCTGGCCGCCCACTGCGGTGATACGTACCAGGCCCTGTCCGCGCACGATCAGGGTTCCGGCGTAAGTCCGGTTGCTGTCGGCGAACTTGGTCACCGCTTCGGATTCACCCGTAAGCAAGGACTCGTCCGCAGCCAGTTCGTGTGCCTGCAGCACGATGCCGTCCGCGGGAACGCGATCTCCCTCAACCAGGATGACGATGTCATCACGCACCACTTCGCGCCCCGCAATGCGTGTCGGCACGCCATCCCGGATCACCAGGGCACGCGGGCTGGAGAGATCGCGCAACGCTTCGAGTGCGCTCTCGGTGCGTCGTTCCTGAAGGATGGTAACGACCATGATGATGACGACGAAACCGAGCAGTATCAAGGCTTCATTCGCATCTCCGAGAGCAAGGTAGATGGCACCGGCGCCCAGCAGCAGCAGGAACATCGGTTCGCGCGCCACTTCGCCAGCAATGGCGAACAAGGTGCGCCGCTGGTCCGCGCCAAGCTCGTTCGGCCCTTCTGCCGCAAGGCGGGCCGATGCAACTTCGTGACTGAGGCCTGGCGGAAACGCAGTGGTCATGTCAGTTCAAATGAGTCGATTGTTTGCCGGGTAAGCTGGGGCAACTATAGCAAACTCGTACCCATGCCGTTCATGTGCAGTTCGGTTGGCCGGGTAGTTCTGCAGTTTGGCGAAGCGTATACTGAACTCCGTTGGCAATATCTGGGGGAAGAGAATGTTCCGCAAATCGATAGCCGTCATCCTGTTCGTTCTGTCTGGAGGTGTCGCCGCGGCAGAAGCCCCGGCTGTGCCCGATCCGCAACGCGGCGAATTGCTGTATTCGACCCATTGCATCGCCTGTCACAGTACCCAGATTCATTGGCGCGACAAGAAGCTGGTCAAGGACTACCAAAGCCTCCTCTCCGAGGTTGGCCGCTGGCAGAAATTGGGCGGACTGGGATGGAACGATGAAGATATATCGGTGGTTGCGCGATACCTGAATACGCTTCACTACCACTATCCGACGCCGTAAATACTTCATCACACTTCAGGAACACCACGATGCGAATACTTCACACGATGATCCGGACCGGAGACCTTGATCGCTCCATCGATTTCTATACCAAAGTGCTGGGCATGAAACTGCTGCGCCGGCATGAGTATCCCGACGGGAAGTTTACCTTGGCCTTCCTCGGCTATGGCGACGAGAGCGAGCATGCCGTGATCGAACTGACCTACAACTGGGGTGTCGATAGCTACGACCTGGGCACAGGCTACGGTCATATCGCCCTTGAGGTCGACGACGTCTATACCGCCTGTGCCGAGATCAAGCGGCTGGGCGGGAAAATGGTGCGCGAGGCGGGTCCGATGAATGGCGGAACGAGGATCATTGCGTTCGTCAGGGATCCCGATGGCTACATGATCGAGCTCATCGGCAAGAAAGCCTGAGCCGCCAGTTCAGCGCAGGGTGGCGACGAAGTCGCCTTCAAATTCGCCGACCTTCTGCCCATTGCATTTCAAAACCGACTGGATGTTGACGCGGGCGCGTTTGTATTTCAACAGCATCGCAACAAAGCGTTGCCATTTTTCCGGTGCGGGTGCAGCGGCTTCGGCAGTGAATTCGCCCGTGATGGGCTGTTCGTAACTCATGCTGCTCTTCTGGACCACGAGGTCTGCATCGATGTTCGCGTCAGCCAGGGAGACATGAAGCAATCCCCAGGCCGAAAGAACGGCGACGGCAGAGGCGCTGCCGCCGAAAACGGTGCCATGATGGTTGGCGTTGGGTGCCAGCGGCGCAGCCAGGCGTACGACTTGCGGTGTGGCTGCCTGGACTGCTACTGCCATTGCGCTGGAAAGCGGTATATGGCTGTGGAAATAATCCTGTAACGCTTGCGGCGTCATTGCGGGAGTCTATAAGCCCGCGGCACGCTCAGCTGCCTGCACGGTATTGGCCACCAGCATGGTAATGGTCATCGGGCCTACACCGCCTGGAACCGGAGTGATCCAGCCGGCGACTTTCTTCGCAGATTCAAAATCCACGTCGCCGCACAGCTTTCCGTCTGCCATGCGATTGATGCCGACGTCGATGACGGCTGCGCCGGGTTTGATCATGTCGCCGGTGATCATCTTGGGCTTGCCGGTGGCGACGACCAGGATGTCGGCGTCGCGCGTGAACTTGGCGAGGTCGACAGTCTTCGAAGTGCAGATGGTGACGGTGGCGTTGGCCTGCAGCAACAGCATGGCCATCGGCTTGCCGACGATGTTGCTGCGGCCGATCACGACGGCATGTTTTCCTTCGATGGGTACGCCGGCTTTTTCAAGCAGTATCATTGCACCGAAAGGCGTGCAGGGGGCGAAGCGCATATTGCCTGTGGATAGCGCGCCGACATTGATCGGATTGAAGCCGTCGACATCCTTTTCCGGACTGATGGCTTCGATCACCTTGCTGCTGTCGATATGCCTGGGCACGGGCAGTTGCACCAGCAGGCCGTGTATCTTCGGATCGGCATTCAATTCGGCGATCTTTGCCAGCAATGCGGTTTCACTGGTATCGGCGGGCAGGGCGATATGTTCCGAGTACAGGCCGAGTTCGGCACAGGCTTTCACCTTGTTGCCGACATAGACCTTGGAGGCAGGATCTTCGCCGACGATGATGACCGCCAGTCCCGGCGAGATGCCGCGCGCTTTCAAGGCGTCGGCGCGAACTTTCCATTCGGCGCGCACTTCCTGTGCGATGGCTTTGCCGTCAATGATGCGTGCGGTCATCGTGGTCTCCTGGTGATTCAGAACTGCGGCTTGTCGGAGGATTTCTCATAGTTGGCGACGCCAGCCATGATTTCCTTGCGTGCTTCCTCCACATCACCCCAGCCGCCGATCTTGACCCATTTGTTGGGTTCGAGGTCCTTGTAGTGTGCAAAGAAGTGTTCGATTTGTTTCAGTACGATCTCCGGCAGCTCTGTGTAGTTTTTCAGGCCGCGATACAGAGTGGAGAGCTTGTCCACCGGCACCGCCAGCACTTTGGCGTCGAAACCGGATTCGTCTTCCATCTTCAGCACGCACAGCGGGCGGCAGCGCACCACGACGCCGCTGTTCAGCGGGACGGGGGTGATTACCAGCACATCGACGGGATCGCCGTCGTCGGACAGTGTGTGCGGGATGTAGCCGTAGTTGCAGGGGTAATGCATCGCGGTATTCATGAAGCGATCCACGAAGATCGCACCGGATTCCTTGTCCACTTCGTACTTCACAGGCTCGCCATGCATCGGGATCTCGATGATGACGTTGAAATCGTTGGGAAGGTCTTTGCCGGAGGGGACTCTGTTCAAACTCATGGTGCGACGCCTTTAGGTGGAAATTGAAAGGCGCGAATTGTATCACCGGGCGGCAGTCTGCCAAAGACCGCCGCCCGGTGCAGATACGAATTAATAATCTGTATAACCTTTTTCGCCGGGCGTATAGAAAGTTCCGGGATCCGGTGCGGTCAGCGCCGCTCCGTTCTGCAGTTTTTGCACCAGGTCCGGATTGGCGATAAATGGGCGCCCGAAAGCGACGAGATCGCCGCGCTGTGCGTCGAGGTCAGTATTCGCCCGAGCGGCGTCATAACCACCGGACAGGATGTACTTGCCCTTGAAGTTGGCGCGTATCTTTGACTTCAGTTCCGGGCTGACTTCCGGCGCTCCCATCGAGCTGTGATCGACTACATGAATGTATACAAGGCCGATGTTGTTGAGTTCCTCGACGAGTCGCAGATACAAGGCGTCCATCTTGGCGTCGGAAACGGTGCCGTTGAACGCGCCGTAGGGCGAGATGCGCATTCCGACGCGTTCTGCGCCGATGGCCGCAACGGTCGCCTTGGCCACTTCCACCGCAAAGCGGATGCGGTTTTCGACGCTGCCGCCCCACTGGTCGGTACGTTGGTTGGTGGCGGTATTGAGGAACTGATCGATCAGATAGCCGTTTGCGGCATGCAACTCGACTCCATCAAAGCCTGCTTCGATGGCCCGCCTGGAAGCTGATGCGTATTCGGCGACAGCCTGGGCGATGTCGGCTTCGCTCATCTCGGCGGGAGCCGGGTGTGGCTGCATGCCATTGCTGTCTGTCCACATTTCGCCGGGGGCCGCGATGATCGAAGGGGCAACGATCCTGGTGCCGGCGGCCATGTTGGCCGGATGGCTGACGCGACCGGTATGCATCAATTGGATGAACGTTTTGCCGCCCTTGGCATGTACTGCGTCGTTCACTTGTTTCCAGCCCTTCACCTGCTCATCGCTGAACATGCCGGGAATGCGTGCATAGCCGAGTCCATTGGCGGAGGGGGATGTGCCTTCGGTGATGATGAGGCCGGCTGTTGCGCGGTCTGCGTAATATTTAGCCATAAGCTCGTTTGGCACATTGCCGGTGGCGCGTGAACGCGTCATCGGCGCCATGACGACGCGGTTCTTCAGTTGCAGTTTGCCAAGTGTGGTGGGGGTGAAGAGGATATTGCCCATGTAGTACTCCTTGCCGGCTTGACTATGAATTCCCTCCCCCATTCGGGAGAGGGATGAAGCGATATTACTGTTTGATGGATTCGACAGGGATCGACAGTGTGACATCATCGCCCACATACGGTGTGTATTTGGCCATGTTGAAGTCAGAGCGTTTTACCTGGGCGGTTGCGTTGGCACCACAGGCGTCCTTTTTGGCCATCGGGTGCGGCATGCACATCATGGAGGTCACAGTGAGCGTCACCGGCTTGGTGATGCCCTTGATGGTCAGGTTGCCTTCTACCGCAACCACCTTGTCGCCTTCGAACTTGAGCTTGCTGGATTTGAACGTGATTGTCGGGTATTTGGCCGTGTCGAAGAAGTCTTCTCCCTGGATATGCTCATTGAACAAGGCGTAGCCGGTATCCACCGACTTGGCATCGATCTCCACGTCCACAGCCCCGGTCTTGGCGGCACGGTCGATCGTGATCGTGCCTTTCACGGTATCGAAACGGCTGACTTGGTTGGAGTAACCGAAGTGGCTGTATTCAAAACGCGGCTTGGTATGGTTGGTGTCGAGCACGTAAGTTTCGGATGCGGCAAAAGCGACTGAAGACAAAGAGGCGGCTAAGGCCAGGGCAACTAATCTTTTCATGGTGTTCTCCTAAGTGGTTGATGAGGGTAATGCTACTTCTTGCTGGCTGATGCATTGACTACAACGTGAAACTTGATCTGGATTTCGTTGGCGACCGAGCTGACATCCGTCCATTCGCCTTCGCCGATCGCATAGTCGAGGCGCTTGATTTCAAATTCGCCCTCGAATATCCCGCGCTTGCCGTCGGACTGGAAGGTGACGGGTGCTGCAACATCTTGCGTCCTGCCCTTGATGCTCAGCTTTCCGAGGGCCTGATAACGATTTCCCCCCAGGGCTTTGATGCCGGTGGAAACAAAACTGGCAGTAGGGTAGTCCTTGACGTTGAACCATTTTTTACCGACTACCTCTTCATTGCCTTCTGCAGAGCCGGTGTCGATGCTGGACAGGTCGATTTCGATACGAGCCTGTGCTTTGCCCAGTCGGGCCGGGTCGAATGAGAGCTGTGCCGAGAACTTGTTGAACTTGCCGTCCAGCGGTACGCCCATTTGCTTGAAACCAAAAGTGACCGCACTGTCATTCGTTTGCACTTGCTTGAATTCGAGTGCCATGACCGGGCTGGTTATCAGAAACAGGACGGCAGCGCCGGTTAAGCGCTTGATCAGGGTGTACATTCGTTGCTCCTTGCGTAATTTGCTCAAATTCGTTTCAGGCTAAACGCCCATTGCGAAAATCGTCCAGTGCCTGGTGTATCTCTTCCTGCGTATTCATCACGAATGGGCCGTATTGAACGATGGACTCTTTCAAAGGCTTTCCTGCAACCAGTATCAGGCGCGCATCTTCCGTTGCCGTCAGCGTCACGCCGTCGGCTTCGGGTGTGTTGCTCAAGATGCCCATGCGGCGGGACGCTACCGGCGTGTCGCCGATTTTTATTTCTCCGCGATAAACGTAAATAAAAGCGTTGTGCGCGGCCGGCAACGAAGTCGAGAATGTGGATCCGGCGGGCATGTGGATATCGAGATATAGCGGCTCTGTGGTTTCGCGGGTGACGGCACCCTTTACCCCATTGCTGCTGCCCGCGATCACGCGCACCGCGACATTGGCGGCGGTGGTGTATTCCGGGATATCCCTGCTGGCAAAGTCTTTGTACCAGGGCTGCGTCATTTTGCTTTGTGCGGGAAGATTGAGCCAGAGCTGGAAACCTTCCATGACCCCGTCTTTCTGCTCGGGTATTTCCGAGTGGATCACGCCGCGCCCGGCAGTCATCCATTGCACGCCGCCGTTTTCCAGCAAACCTTCGTGCCCCGCGCTGTCGCGGTGGCGCATGCGACCCGAGAGCATGTAGGTCACGGTTTCGAAGCCGCGATGCGGATGGTCGGGGAACCCGGCGATGTAGTCGTCCGGATCGTCGCTGCCGAATGCGTCTAGCATCAGGAAGGGGTCGAGCCGGTGCTGCAATTTGCCGGTAAGTACGCGCGTCAGCTTCACACCGGCGCCATCCGAGGTGGCGACGCCCTCGATCAGCCGGTCGATAGTGCGCGATTGTTGCAGTGTGACTTGTGTGGCGGTGTTCATGTCGTTCTCCTTAGTGGAGGAAAGTGGTTGCATATTATGCGTCTCGAAAAGATAGATAAAGCCATAAATTCGAGATAGACTGTCCCATAAATGGAACAAAAAAATATCTCAGCTGATGATTACATCCTGTTTGCCACGATTGCGGATCAGGAGAGTCTGGTACGGGCTGCCGAACATCTCGGTATGCCCAAGGCGACGGTTTCGCGCCGACTGACGAACCTTGAAGCGACGCTGGGGCAACGCCTGCTGCTGCGCACCACTCGGCGCCTTACGCTCACCGAATTCGGTCAGGAATTTCTCGACCATTGTCGCCGCGTGGCGGAAGAAGTGGCGACCACGCAGGATTTTGTGCGCAGCCACGATGTGCAGCCGCATGGCCGCCTGCGCATCTCCATGCCGGACGATTATGCCAAGCATAATCTTTCGCGTGCGCTGGCCACTTTCATTGAAGCCTACCCGGAGATTCAGCTCGATCTCGATCTGAGTTCGCGCCTGGTGGACCTGATCGGAGAGCGGTTCGATCTTGCCATTCGCATGGGAAACCTGGAAAACGACTCCACCCTGGTTGCCCGCAAGATAGACGATCAGCACTTCGGCCTGTATGCCAGTCCTATTTATCTGAGCCTGCATCCGTCGCCCAAGCATCCGGATGAGCTGCTACAGCACGTTGCGGTACGGTTGCTTTCCGATCATGGCGATTCCATCCCGTGGAAGTTGTCGCGCGGCAAGGCCTTGTGGGAAGGCGTTCCTTCCGGACGACTGGCGCTGAACTCTATCGGCCTCATTCAGCAGTTTCTGCTCGACGGTGCGGGCATCGGCGCTTTACCCGACCGGTTTGCGCAAGAACATGTGAGCATGAAACGGCTGGTGCGCATTTTGCCGGAATGGTGTTTGCCATCCGTCCCGGCATGGGCAGTGATGCCGATGCGCCGCTATTTGCCGGCCAAGACACGGGCGTTTATCGAACATCTTGAGAAGTTCATGGTAAAGGGTTAGAAGCTATTCGGGACAGGGCGAGCCGCAGCCCTGCACTAGCCGCTCGCCGGGAACATGCAGGCTGGTATAAATTGCTCCCGATATGTCAACGATCATGAGTTTGTGAAGCTTCAAAAAACCATGTTAAAAAAACAGCTACAATTACTCGCAGTCTCCACCGACGAAGCACATATGAAGGGATTTTATTTTGGTTAACATTCAGAAGTGTCTGGCAGTTATTCTTTTAATTGTTTGCGCACCGGCATTTGCCGAAAGCGCGAACGACCCGTTCCAGGAGGTTGCCGCAAAATATCTGGCAGCGAATCCCAAACCGGTTCTGTCCGAAGAGGCCCACAAGTACAAGGTTCAGGCCGAATTCATGGTGCAGGAAAAGCAACCGGACAAGGCCATTGCGCTGTATGGCAAGGCATTGAGTGTCGCCCCTTGGTGGCCTGAGGGGCACTACCAGTTGGGGTTGCTGCTCGGCGATACAAAAAGATACCGAGACGCGACTCAGGAAATGAAACGCTATCTGTTGCTGTCGCCTGGGGGGGCCGATGCACGTGCAGCGCAGGACAAGATATACCAATGGGAAGTGGTGATCGAACCGGAAACGGGAAAAACGATCCCGGAAGCGGGAAAGGCACTTCCTGAAGCGGGGAAGACATTCAAAGACTGCCCGGAATGTACGGAAATGGTAGAGATTCCCGCAGGCAGTTTTGACATGGGTTCGAACAGCGGGGAATCAGACGAAAAGCCCGTGCATCGGGTTACCATCGCCAAGCCGTTTGCCATAGGCAAGACTGAGGTCACCCAGGAACAATGGTATGCAGTGATGGGTAGCGACCCGAGTTATTTCAATGGTTGCGGTGACACCTGCCCGGTGGAACAAGTCAGCTGGAACGATGCCCAGACATTCATCAAGAAACTCAATGCCAAGACCGGGAAGCAGTATCGTTTGCCTACAGAAGCCGAATGGGAGTATTCCTGCCGGGCAGGGAGCCAACTGGAATATTGCGGTAGCGACATTGCGGATACGGTGTCGTGGAACAGCTTGAACAGCGGCGGCTTCTTCTTCAATACACCACATCCGGTCGCGACCAAGCATGCCAACGCATTTGGTGTGTACGACATGAGCGGCAACGTTTGGGAGTGGGTCGAAGATAATTACCACGAAAACTACAATGGCGCTCCGGTAGATGGCAGCGCATGGGTGGGAGGTTCCATGCGCGTTTTGCGCGGAGGGTCTTGGGGAAAAGATCCCAAGTTCGGGCGCGCGGCAGCGCGTTCCAAGTTCGCCTCGAATTACCGGGATTTCAGCTACGGGCTGCGCTTGGCAAGAAACCTGCCGTAGTGGATGTAGCGCGCTTCGTGTAAACGCGTACTTTAAGCTGACGGGATTGGTCTTGCCCAACCCTTGCTTTTACTGATGCCCATTGAGACTTCATCGGGCATCGCAAAAAGTGTCAACTTATTTCAGGACGGGTCAACTGCAACAAAAAAGCCGACTTGCGTCGGCTTTTTTGACTAGGGCTACACCAAACTTACTTGGCCAGACCCAGTACGAATTCGACCAATTCCTTGATCTCTGGTTGCTTCTTGCCAGCCGGGTCGTTAGGCACCATCGCTGCAGTACCCCAGTTACCATGACCGCCTTTGGAAACCTTCATCATCAGACCTTCAACCAGCGGATATTCCTTGGCATCGGGAGCAGCAGATCCGTTATTTGAATACTTGTAGGTCTTGACGCCTTTGTATTTTTTCGACACATCCATCCATGCCGGGCCAACCACCTTGTGGTCAATTGCGTGGCAAGCGGTACAGCCGTTCTTCTTGGCCAATGGCGGCATATCTTCAGCCATTGCGCTTCCTGCCACCATCAATCCTGCTGCTACTGTCATGCTAACGATAAAGGACTTCATGAATTCCCCCTGAGTAGTTAATGAAAGTTACGTAACTTATCCATCCGCTTATCTGAAAGATAAAGCAGTGGTATTGCATAGTCGGATAGCCCGAGTCCTCGTATCCTAACAACGATTCTGTAAAGAAAATGTCAATAGAACGTCAAGGAAGCGTACATTTGCGATTCATGCAACAGAAGCAGATATCTGGTCCGACATCGAAAAGATAGTAACCCAGGAAATTGAAAGTGACTGGCACAAATTTCAATTCAATTTGGATATTAAGCGCACAAATTACGACCGGCAGGAAGGCAGGGCGATGCAGCGAAACCCGATAGTTTTCGGCTTTATGCGAGTTTCATGTACAGCTTGTTCGCGATATCCGCCTTGCAACAACGCGATGCCCGCTCAAGTCTCAGGAGGCGATGTAGTGCTCCAGTTGCTCGATGATAAAGCTTTGTTCGGATATCTTTACCTTGACCAGGTCGCCGATAGAGACGATACCGAGGATATTCTGTTGTTCGTCGAGTACCGGGAGGTGGCGGAAAAAACGCTCCGTCATCAGCGCCAGACATTGCGAGACTTCCATGTCCGGCTTTACGAAACGTACTTTCTCGGTCATTACCTCATGCACCAGCAGTTCGCGAGCGTTGAGGCCCAGCGACGAGACCTTCTGCAGACAGTCGCGTTCGGTGAAGATACCGACCAGCTTGTTGCCATTGACTACCATGACAGCGCCGATGTCACGTTCGCGCATCAACTCCATCGCATGCTGAACCGTATCTCCGGGTGCCACGGTGGAGAGGGGCCTCGTTTTTTCAGCCAGTATTTGCTTGATCGTTTTCATGTTTCCTCCGTCCGTCACAAAGAGCACCCTGCCCAGTCCATTTTCCTTGTACTGCGAACCAAACAAGGTGTGTTTCATCGTGTTTATTTTGCCAAGCCCGACGCCGCTTTACAGGTTATCGGACTGTCTTGTCAGACGCGCGCTCTTGGGCATCCAGACCTGAGCAATGGAGTTTTGAATGGCGTCCGAACAATCAACTCCATGTTCTTCGCAACTGCACAACCGTTTGACCTGCTCTCAATAGCCAATCCCCAAGTCGGGTCGTGCATCCCTGATTTTCGGCTACATTGTCTTGTGGGATATGGGATATATAGTAAGCCGAATCTGGAAATAAAGTGCAATTTTGAGGAATGCCGACGAGTCGGGTACGGAAGCATTCTTGCATCATCCCCAGCCATCCCGAATGACAGCGTTACTGCCGGCTATATCCAGAAAACCCTGCCAATGAAAAGGCCGACGCATAGTCGGCCCTTTGCTATGCCACTAGCGGTGCAGTTGGCGTTTACAGCAACGGCACAATCATCAGCGCAACGATGTTGATGATCTTGATCAGCGGGTTCACTGCAGGACCGGCCGTATCCTTGTAGGGATCTCCCACGGTGTCGCCTGTTACCGCGGCTTTGTGCGCTTCGGAGCCCTTGCCGCCGAAGTTGCCTTCCTCGATATACTTCTTCGCGTTGTCCCAGGCACCGCCGCCGGTGGTCATGGAAATGGCGACAAAGATGCCGGTCACGATCGTGCCGACCAGCACGCCACCCAGGGCTTGAGCACCGAGGGTCAGCCCGACGATCACGGGCACGGCGACAGGCAGTAGCGAGGGGATGATCATTTCCTTGATCGCGGCCTTGGTCAGCATGTCCACGCAAGTGCCGTATTCCGGTTTGCCGGTGCCTTCCATAATGCCGGGAATCTCCTTGAACTGGCGGCGCACTTCGACCACCACGCTACCCGCCGCACGTCCGACGGCTTCCATGCCCATCGCGGCGAACAGGTACGGCACCATGCCGCCAATGAACAGTCCGATGATGACCATGTGGTTGGACAGGTCGAAGGTTAGCCCGGCGTGGTTCGCTGAAAGTGCATGGGTATAGTCTGCAAACAGTACCAATGCGGCCAACCCGGCGGAGCCGATGGCATAGCCTTTGGTCACGGCCTTGGTGGTATTGCCCACGGCATCGAGCGGGTCGGTGATGTTGCGCACGGACTCGGGCAATCCTGCCATTTCGGCGATGCCGCCGGCGTTGTCGGTGATCGGGCCATATGCGTCTAGCGCCACGATGATGCCGGCCATGGAAAGCATGGAGGTCGCGGCAATGGCGATGCCGTAGAGTCCCGCCAATGCAAAGGCGCAGTAAATCGCCAGACACACGACGAGCACAGGTGCGGCGGTGGAACGCATGGACACACCCAGACCGGCGATCACGTTGGTGCCGTGACCGGTGGTGGAAGCCTGGGCAATGTGGCGTACCGGGCTGAACTCGGTGGCAGTGTAGTACTCGGTGATCCATACCAGAGCTGCAGTGAGGATCAGGCCGATAATGGAGGAACCATACAATGCGTTGACGCTATACATGCCGTTGTCCGCCATCAGCCATTTGGTGATCGGGTAGAAGGCGATGAGGGCAAGCACCGCAGAGACCGCCAGGCCGCGATACAGAGCGTTCATGATCTTGCCGCCTTCGCGAGCGGTGACGAAGAAAGTGCCGACGATGGAAGCGATGATCGAGAAGCCACCCATCACCAGGGGGTAAATGACAGCATTGGGGGAGTTTGCCATCAACAATCCGCCCAGCAGCATGGTGGCGATGATGGTCACAGCATAGGTTTCGAACAGGTCGGCGGCCATACCGGCACAGTCGCCGACATTGTCGCCCACGTTGTCGGCGATCACCGCCGGGTTGCGCGGGTCATCCTCCGGGATGCCAGCTTCGACCTTACCGACCAGGTCAGCGCCTACATCGGCTCCCTTGGTAAATATGCCGCCGCCGAGACGCGCGAAGATGGAGATCAGCGAGCCGCCGAAACCAAAGCCCACCAGAGCGTGCGTTGCTTGAGCGCTGGTATCTCCCATGCTGGTGAGGACCAGGAAATAACCGGCCACACCGAGCAGGCCCAAGCCGACAACCAGCATGCCCGTGATGGCGCCGCCTTTGAAAGCTACATTCAGGGCCGCATTCAATCCGCTCTTGGCCGCTTCTGCAGTGCGCACGTTGGCACGCACCGAGACGTTCATGCCGATGAAGCCGGTCAAGCCGGAGAGCAGGGCGCCGATTGCGAAACCGATTGCGGTCTGCCAACCGAGTGCGATAAAGATGACGACGAACAAGGCGGCCCCGACCCAGGCAATCGCGGTGTATTGGCGTTTCAGGTACGCCGATGCACCTTCCTGGATGGCGGCGGCGATACTCTGCATCTTCTCGCTACCCGTCGATTGAGCCAGTATCCACTTGCTTGAAATTATGCCGTACAGAATCGCTGCAATCGCACAAAACAGTGCAAAACCCAAGCCACCTGCCATGATTTATCTCCTCAAGTAAAAACCGCCCCTTGCGGAGCGGTATGTTAACGACATTAAATTTTGAATTCCTCCAGCTTTTTTGCGACGGCTACGTTTTTCAATTGCACATATTGCGGCAACCCGTCTTTGTATGGCGGGTAATCCTCGCCCTTGATGAGCGGCGTGAGATAAGTACGGCATTTTTCGGTGATTCCGAAACCATCCGGTGTGATGAAATTGCGCGGCATGAACTTTTCCACGTTCGCGACTTTCGATAGCGGAGCGACACCGACTTTCCATTTGTAGGGCTTGTCTGACACACGTTCCACGGTTGGCATCACGGCGTTCTGGCCTTTGAGCGCCAGTTCGACGGCGGATTTTCCAAGCGCGTATGCCTGCTCGACGTCGGTCTTGGAAGCAATATGGCGTGCGGCGCGCTGCAGGTAATCTGCCACTGCCCAGTGGAATTTATGTCCCAGCGCGTCCTTGACCATGTTGGCTACCACGGGCGCGGCCCCGCCAAGTTGCGCATGGCCGAAGGCGTCCCGCGTGCCTTGCTCGGCCAGGAACTTGCCGTCGGGATAATGGCAGCCTTCGGATACCACCACGCTGCAATAACCGTGTTTCTTGACCATTGCGTCTACCTTGGCGAGAAACTTCTTCTGGTCGAATTCTATCTCCGGGAACAGGATGACAACCGGGATGCCTTGTTCCTCGACCAGACCTCCCGCAGCGGCGATCCAGCCGGCATGGCGCCCCATCACTTCCAGAACGAACACCTTGGTCGACGTCTTGGCCATGGAACGCACGTCAAAGCTGGCCTCCAGCGTGGAGACGGCGATGTATTTGGCGACGGAACCGAAACCGGGGCAGCAGTCGGTGATCGGCAGATCGTTGTCCACGGTCTTCGGTACATGGATGGCCTGCACCGGATAGCCCATCTTGTCTGACAGCTGCGACACCTTGTAGCAGGTGTCGGCGGAGTCGCCGCCGCCGTTGTAAAAAAAGTAGCCGATGTTGTGTGCCTTGAACACCTCGATCAGGCGCGCATATTCGCGCTGGTTCTGTTCCAGTGATTTGAGTTTGAAGCGGCATGAACCGAAGGCGCCGGAAGGGGTGCTGCGCAATGACGCTATGGCTTTGGCGGATTCTTTGGTGGTATCGATCAGGTCTTCGGTGAGGGCGCCGATGATGCCGTTGCGTCCCGCATAGACCTTACCGATCTTGTCCTTGTGTTTTCGTGCGGTTTCGATCACACCGCAGGCTGAGGCATTGATGACGGCAGTGACACCGCCGGATTGTGCATAGAACACGTTCTTCTTTCCCATACTTTGCTCTCCGTCAAAGGTCGTGAAATGAAATTATTTATTTGAAACAAAAGTCATCTTACGCCAATTATGGCCTATATTGTTGCGTAAGAGTGTTGCATGGGGTCAGACTAAAGTAGTACAGGACTTCAGACTAAAGTAAAATCAAAACCGAGCGGCAAGAACGTAAAAGAACATACAAGTAATAAAGATATAATCAAAAAAACAAAGTAAACCATTGCAGGGGGATATATATGGCCATTGAATTATTCAATAACGGGAAACACTTGTGCCTGATGTTCGACGATCTGGTGGATGATTCGGCCGGCGACGCGGTGCAGGCCAATCAGTTCCTGATCGTCGATAATGCGCAGGGCGCGTTGATCGATCCTGGCGGCAATATGACCTATAACAGTCTGTTGATGGAAATGCACAATTATTTTCCGCCGAAGAAACTGCAGTACATCCTGGCATCACATGCGGATCCTGACATTATTGCCTCGGTCAATAAATGGATGATCCATTCCGACTGCAAAGTAATGATCTCCAAATTGTGGGTACGTTTCGTGCCGCATTTTTGCAGTGGCGACAATTCTTCAGGACGCATACTCGGCATTCCTGACGAGGGTATGAACCTGCCTTTGGGTAACTCCATCATCAAGGCGATCCCGGCGCACTTCATGCATTCGGAAGGCAATTTCCAGTTCTACGATCCTATCAGCAAGATACTGTTCTCGGGCGATATGGGTGCATCTCTCGTGGGACATGCCGAGGCAGACAAGCCCGTTGAAGATTTCAAATCGCACATCCAGTACATGGAAGGCTTCCACCGGCGCTACATGATTTCCAACAAGATCTGCCGCTTCTGGGTCAACATGGTGCGTCAGATGGACGTTGAAGCGATCGTGCCGCAACACGGGCGGTCCTTTAAGGGCAAGAAGATGGTGAACGAGTTCCTGAACTGGATTGAGGCGTTGCCTTGCGGAATCGACTTGCTGACTCAGGAAAACTACCGCGTTCCGCCTAATTGAGTCTGTGGTTCTTGAAGACGGGCATCATCCCGGACCGGATGATGCCCGTTTTTTATTCAACGGTGCGCAGGTTCGCTGCAAAATTCCCGGCCTTTTCCACGTAATTCGCGGTATTGGCATGCATCGCAGCGATTTCTGTTTCACTTAGCGTTCGCAGTACCTTTCCCGGCGAACCGATCACCAGCGAATTATCCGGAATGACTTTTCCTTCGGTGACGAGCGCATTCGCGCCGATCAGGCAGTTCTTTCCGATGACGGCGTGATTGAGGATGACAGCCTTGATGCCGATCAGCGAGCCGTCGCCGATGCTGCAGCCGTGCAACATGGCCTGGTGCCCGACCGTGACATTCTCTCCGACAGTCAATGGCGAACCTATGTCGGTATGCAGCACGGCACCGTCCTGAATATTGCTGTTCGTGCCGATATGGATGGGTTCGTTATCGCCGCGCAGTACTGCACCGAACCAGATGTTGACGTTGTTTTCAAGGATCACCGTACCGATGACATCTGCACTTGGCGCGACAAAATGCCTGTCGCCGCGCAATTCAGGGATGCGATCGCCCAAGCGATGCAAAGTCATAGTGCGTTCACCCCGGCCTGGGCGATCTGGCCGTCCTGGAAGGAGCGCACGCCGCTGATGCCGAGGCCGCCGATAATGACTTCGTCGCGCACCAACGGCACACCGCCTTCGGCCGGAATCACCCCGGGCAGGGCGAGGTGGATGAGGCGCCCGCTCAACACGGCATCTTCCGACGCCTTGGTTGGGCGCTGGAAAGCGACCGCGGCGTGAGCCTTTGCGATGGCTGTCTCCACACTCCCGAACTGAGTGTCATGGCTGCGTTGCAGGTAGAGCAGATGGCCGCCGTCATCCACTACCGCGATGACGACTTTCCATTCGTTGGAGCGGGCTTCCGATTCGGCGGCGGCGGCCACGCGCTTGGCATCTTCCAGTGTGAGAACGGGTTTGGTTGCCATCATCACTTGCCCAGTGCGCGGAACACCTGGTCGCGGATGCCTTCAACGCTGCCTACGCCGGCAATGTGTATCACCTTTGGGGCCTTTGCATCGCCCGATCTACTCCATGCGGTGTAATACTCGACCAGAGGCTGTGTCTGTTCGTGGTACACGTTGAGGCGCTTGATGACGGTTTCTTCCACATCGTCCGGGCGCTGCACCAAGTCTTCCCCGGTGACATCATCCTTGCCCGGCACCTTGGGCGGGTTGAACACTTCATGATAGGTCCGTCCAGATGCCGGATGCACGCGGCGTCCTCCCATGCGCTGGACGATCTCGCTGTCTGCCACGTCGATCTCCACCACATAGTCTATGCGTATGTCCGCATCCTTCATTGCCTGGGCTTGCGGAATGGTGCGCGGAAAGCCGTCGAACAGGAATCCCTTGGCGCAATCCGCCTCCTTGATGCGTTCCTTCACCAGATTGATGATGATGTCGTCGGAGATCAGGTTGCCCGCATCCATCACCTGTTTTGCCGCGAGGCCGAGCGGTGTGCCTGCCTTGATCGCCGCACGCAGCATGTCGCCGGTGGATATCTGGGGAATGCCGAATTTCTCCTTGATGTAACTCGCCTGGGTCCCTTTGCCGGCACCGGGTGCACCTAACAGAATCAGTTTCATTGATTTCTCCCCTTTCAATTAAATCCTAAAATCCGTTTTGTGATCAGGCGAACAGACGCCGTGCGACCTCTAGATCATGTTCGGTATCCACACCGCTGGGTGGAGCATGATCGGTCTTGGTTACGCCAATCTTGTACCCATGATACAACGCACGCAGTTGTTCAAGGGACTCTATTTGCTCTATGTCAGTAGGGTCAAGTTTTCCAAAGTCGCGCAAGAAGCCGGCGCGATAACCGTAGATGCCGATATGTCGAAGCACATCTACAGTTTGGGGCAACGGTTGGTGCTGGGCATAGGCGTCCCGCGGCCATGGAATGGGCGCGCGGCTGAAATAGAGTGCGTTGGAGTGTTTATCCAGAACCACCTTGACGACGTTCGGGTTGCGCATGGAGGCTTCGTCGTGGATCGGGTGGCAAGCCGTGGAGATGGCGCACTCGCTGTGGTCGTGCAGATGTTGCGCGACGGCATGAATCAGATCGGGGGGGATCAGCGGTTCATCGCCTTGCACGTTGACCACGATAGTATCGTCCGGCCAGCCTTGTTGCGTTGCCACCTCGGCGATGCGGTCTGTGCCGCTGGCATGATCCGGCCTTGTCATGCACGCCTGGAAGCCGTGCTCCTGCGCTGCCGCGATGATAGGCTGGTGGTCGGTCGCGATGATGATCTGTTGTGCACCGCTTTGCGCGGCTTGTTCAGCAACGCGTATCACCATCGGTTTGCCGCCGATGTCCAGCAGAGGCTTGCCGGGCAAGCGGGTGGAGGCGAAGCGGGCCGGTATGACGACCTTGAAAATCGGCATCAAAGCGCTTCAATCTCTTTCAAGGTAAGTTCACGCGCTTCGTCTGCCAGCATCACCGGGATGTCGTCCTTGATGGCGAAGGCCAGCCTGTCGGCCTTGCAGATCAGTTCTTGCTCTGCCTTGCGATAGATGAGCGGGGATTTGCACAGGGGGCAAACCAGAATGTCGAGAAGTTTTGCGTCCATTATGGCGTGACCTTTTTCAGGATTAATTGAGTAAGAGCTGTGTCGACTTGTGCGTCCACGCGCAGCACCCAGCATTTCTCGGTGGCGAATGCGGCGCATTTTACCGCATCTTTTTCGGTCATGAGCACCGCATCCGCATCTTCGAAGGCGATATCGGCCGCGGAATAGCGGTGATGGTCGGGAAAAGCATGCCGCTGCGCGTTCAATCCGAGATGTTCCAGATGGGCGAAGAATCGATGAGGATGGCCTATACCGGCTATGGCATGCAACTGTTGTCCTGTGAACTCGCTGGCAGAAACAATGATTGCGGGGTTGAGCAGGTTGTAGAAAAGTGCCCCCTGCAGGCTCATGGCAAATCCTTCATCGTGAACCAGTCCGCCATTGATCACGACAGCGTCCACTGTGCGCAACCGCGATACAGGCTCGCGCAAAGGGCCGGCAGGCAGCAACAGGCCGTTGCCGAAACGCCGCGCGCCGTCGACGACGGCGATTTCTGCATCGCGCTGCAAACGATAGTGCTGCAGTCCGTCATCGCTCAGGACGATGTCGCATTCGGGATGGGCTTGCAGCAGTGCAAGCGCGGCAGCCGGACGGTCGCGCCCTATCCACACCGGGCACAATGCGCGCTGTGCCATCAGCAGCGGTTCGTCTCCCACCTCGTCCGCAGCGTCCTCGCTCGATACCTCATGGAGCGTTGGCTTTTTTCCGCCGGCTTTTGTATAGCCGCGGCTGATGATGCCGGGGTGCCAGCCATTATCGATCAGCTGTTGTGCCAGCCAGAGTGTGAGCGGAGTCTTGCCGGTACCGCCCACGCTGATATTGCCGACAACGACGACCGGGACGGGCAGTTTGACCGAAGCCAGAATCCTGCTGCGATAGAGAAAGCGCCGGGTAGCTGCGAGTACGCGAAAGACCAGGCTGACCGGGAAGAGCAGCAGGTGGAGTGGCGAGAGTCGATACCAGTGGTGTTGCAGCCGCTCCATACCGAATGTCTACTTGCTTTGGTTTTGCGTAGTGAAGGTAATGCGCCCGAAACCCGCAATGCGTGCGGCTTCCATGATGTTGATGACGGATTGGTGCGTTGCCTTGCCGTCGGCGTTGATGATGATGGTCGGATCGGTTTGGTTGCCGGCGGACTTGCGCAATATTTCGGCAAAATCGGTCACGCCGTTGAATGCGGAACGCACGTTATTCACCGCGTAATGTTCCGAAGCATCGACCGCCACGTTGATCGGCTTGCCGGGGGCGGAGACCCCTTCTTCGCCTGAAGCCTGTGGCAGGTTGATCTGCAACTGCGCGAAATTGGAATAGCTGGTAGTAACCATCAGAAAGATCAGGATCACCAGCAACACGTCGATCATCGGGATCAGATTGATCTCGGGAACCTCGCGATTGCGGCCTCGCTGAAAATTCATTTACGCTCACCGTGCACGACTTCGACCAGTTTGATCGCCTGCTGCTCCATCTCGATCGTCAGAGAATCGACCTGCGCACGGAAATGGCGGTAGGCGATCATGCTGGGTACGGCGACGATCAGCCCGAAAGCGGTGTTGTACAAAGCCACAGAGATGCCGTGCGCCAGTTCGGCAGGGGCGGCGCCGCCCGCATTCTGCGAACCGAATATTTCGATCATGCCGATCACCGTGCCGAACAGGCCGAGCAAAGGGCTGATGGAGGCGATGGTGCCCAGCGTGGTGAGGAAGCGTTCGAGGTCGTGCGCGGCACCGCGTCCGGCCTCTTCTATCGATTCTTTCATCACATCAGGCGCACTCTTGATGTTCTTCAATCCGGCAGCGAAAACCTTGCCCAGCGGAGAACCTTCACTCAACTTTGTGAGCATTTGCTGGCTGACGCCGCGCTGTTTGAGCTCCTGCACGACCTCGTCGATCAGCGTGGGTGGCACGATCTTCTTGTGGCGCAAGAAAAGTGAACGTTCGGTGATGAGTGTGACGGCGACCAGAGAGGCGATGAGGAGTAAATAGATCGGCCAGCCGGCCGCTTCAATCAGTGTGAACACGCAACGTCTCCAGGAAATTATGCTTAAATTCGAAGGCGGCACTGTATCTTGTAGGACATGTTTGAGCAAGGTCGTCGGGCATCCTTGACGCTAACTCATAGTCGTATAAGAGATTTGTATTCTTATGCACAAAAACTGTGGATAACTTTGTGCATGAATATCCGGAATGGCAGTCGCAGGCCTATTGCCATAGCCATTTGTTAATAATAGCCCAAAAAATATACCGCAATAAAATTATTAATAAACAATAAGATATCGTAAGTTGTAATATTGCTGCAACGCCTGTTCGTTCGGAAGCGGCGAATTTGCTGGAGTTGTGGATTGAAATGAATTGTCAATATGCCATTTGGCCTATTTTGAAAAAATATTTCTGAGTAGTCGAGAGAATAATAGGGAATAAAAGGATGGACAGAAATCGAGTACTGAGCGTGCGCGAACTGAATCTTGCGGCGAAACAATTGATTGAAGGTGGCCTGCCTTTGTTGTGGGTGCGCGGAGAAGTTTCCAATTTCGTGAGTGCGGCTTCGGGGCACTGGTATTTCTCGCTCAAAGACGAAATGGCGCAAGTGCGCTGCGTGATGTTCCGCCACAAGAGTCAGTACCTGGATTTCAAGCCAGCGAACGGTATGCAGGTAGAAGTACTTGCCTTGGCGACCCTGTACGAGGCACGCGGCGATTTTCAATTGACGCTGGAAAAGATGCGCCCGGCCGGGTTGGGTGCGTTGTATGAGGCATTCGAGCGGTTGAAGGCCAAGCTGGAAGGCGAAGGATTGTTCGATACCGGGCGTAAACGCGATCTGCCGTTGTTGCCCCGACAGATCGGCATCGTGACTTCGCCGCAAGCGGCCGCACTGCGCGATGTCCTGCGCACCCTGGCGAACCGGATGCCCAATGTGCCGGTTGTGCTGTATCCCGTGCCGGTGCAGGGAGAGGGTGCTGCGCAAAAGATCGCCCAGGCGATCAATATGGCAAGCCGGCGTGCCGAGTGCGACGTACTCATATTGTGCCGCGGTGGCGGCAGTATCGAAGACTTGTGGGCATTCAACGAGGAAGCAGTGGCGCGTGCCGTTGCGGCCAGTCACATTCCCGTCGTGAGCGGAGTCGGTCACGAAACCGATTTCACCATTGCCGATTTTGTAGCCGATCTGCGCGCCGCGACGCCGACGGCTGCGGCGCAGGCAGTAGTGCCGGACCGGCAGGAATTGCGCCAGCGCCTGGCACAGTATCGCCAACATTTTAAGAGGGCCGTCATGCGCCAGTTTGAACAGCGCATGCAACAAGTAGACTATCTGCAGCGTCGATTGCTGCATCCGGCACAACGCATCCGGCAGCAGGGCGAGCGCCTGGCTGCCTTGTGGCAGCGTATTCGACTCTCACAAGCCTATATCCTGCAGTACCGGCAGGGACGCTCGAATTCGTTGTGGCAGCGGCTGCGCATGCAACGTCCGGATGTTGCGCGTTTGCAGGAACAGCAGGCGAACCGGGCGCGGCGTTTGAGTTCGGCAATGCAGCACACTCTGGATCGCCATGATGCGCGGCTGCTTGCATTGCAACAGCATCTGCAGCATCTGGACCCGCAACAGGTGCTGGCGCGCGGCTACAGCCTGGTGCGAGATGCGCATGGCAGCGTTGTGGCGAGCAGCAAACACCTTGCTTTGGGGGAGAAGCTGGACATCACGTTCGCTCAAGGCGGTGCACGTGCCGTGGTGCAGGAAAAGCGCGAGTCCCAGGCGGATTAGGTTAAAATCCGCGCCTGTTTTCAAGTACCCTGATTGTTTCTTTATGACGAATGACATTTCCCGGCGCGGACTTCTGCTGCTATTGCTCGCGGTCGTGCTTATCTGGTTCGGCAATCTCGAATACCGCAAACTCATCCGGCCCGACGAAGGGCGCTACGCCGAGATTCCGCGCGAAATGGTGGCGAGCGGCGACTGGACCACGCCGCGCCTGAACGAACTGAAGTATTTCGAGAAGCCGCCGCTGCAGTATTGGGCCACCGCAGTGGCCTATGAAGTGTTCGGCGAACACCAGTGGACATCGCGCATATGGGCGGCGCTGACCGGATTTGCAGGTATCCTGCTGGCCTGGTTCACAGGGGCGCGCCTGTTCGGGCGCGAGGCGGGAATCTACGCGGCGTTGCTGCTGGGCAGCAGCATGCTTTACGCGATGATGTCCCACATCAACACGCTGGACATGGGCGTGACCTTCTTCATTTCGCTGGGCCTCTTTTCGCTGCTGCTCGCGCAAAAGGAAGAACAGGTCGCTACGCGGCGCAACTGGATGTTGCTGGCCTGGGCAGGGCTGGCACTTGCCGTATTGAGCAAAGGCCTGATGGGGATGGTCCTGCCGGGGGCCGCACTGTTCCTGTATTCGGTGTTCAACCGCGATATCACCGTGTGGAAACGCATGCACTGGTTCAGCGGACTGCTGTTGTTCTCGCTGATCGCGGTCCCCTGGTTCGTGCTGGTGATCAAGGCCAACCCGGAATTCTTCCAGCGCTTCTTTATCTACGAACATTTCGAGCGGTTTACCACCAAGGTGCATGGGCGTTTTCAGCCCTGGTATTACTTCGTGCCTATCCTGTTGCTGGGCATGATGCCGTGGACCACGCTGATGTTCGACACCTTGCTGCGCACATGGCGCGGCAGTGTGAGGAAGGCCAGGGCATTCAGCCCGGAGCGGTTTCTGCTGGTGTGGGCAGTGTTCGTCTACCTCTTTTTTTCGATTTCGGACTCCAAGCTTCCCTCATACCTGCTGCCGATATTTCCGGCGCTGGCGCTGCTGATGGGCAAGCAACTAGCGGAAATGAAGGCGCGCCGCCTGTTCTGGCTGACCATCCCTTCGCTGGTGGTGGTTGCCATCCTGCTCGGCCTCGCGCCGTTTGCCGACAGGACAGCGGATACGTCCTTGCAACATCAGATGTACAGCGAGTATTCCGTTTGGCTGGTGATTGCGGCGGCATTCTGGCTCGTCAGCGTGATTGCGGCATTGTGGTTGTTGCGCCGTGACAACAAGATGATCGCGGTTGTCGTGCTGGCATTCTCTTCGCTCATTGCGGCGCAGGCGGGTGTGTCGGGCTACAACACCATCGCGCGCGAACGCTCCAGCTATATCCTCGCAGATGCAATCAGGCCGCTGATCAAGCCGGATGTGCCGTTCTATTCCGTATACTGCTACGAGCAGACTTTGCCGTTCTACCTCAAGCGGACGTTCACCCTGGTCGATTACCAGGACGAAATGGATTTTGGTATCAAAATGGAACCCGAACGCTGGATTCCCACTGTCGATCTGTTGGCCAAGCGCTGGAGCACGCAAGCTGAAGCCTATGCTATTGTGCCGACGTCCTTGTTTTATATACTTCAACAGCAGGGAATGGCGATGAAAGAGATCTATCGTGACGAACAATATGTGGTGGTGAGCAAACCATGAACCTGGTCAGTTTCGGATTAATCTTCACCGGCGTGATGCTCAACGCAGCTGCGCAGATCCTGATGAAGGCGGGAACCAACGCCATCGGTCATTTCGAGTTCAGCATAGAGAATGTCCTGCCCATCGGCTGGAAACTGGCGACCGAGTGGCATATCGTCACCGCTTTGTTCTGCTACGGCATCAGCGTGGTTGTGTGGATACTTGCGCTGTCGCGCGTGCCGGTCAGCATCGCCTTTCCGATGTTGTCCATGGCTTATGTGGTGAATGCCATTGCGGCATGGTATCTGCTGGGCGAAGCCTTCAATCCGACCAAACTGGCCGGCATGGGCGTGATCATCCTGGGTGTCATCATCATTTCGAGAGCTTGAACATGTCTGAATTCTTACCGTTCACCAGACCTTATATCGACGAAGCCGCCATCGCCGCCGTCGGCGACGTGCTGCGATCCGGCTGGGTCACCAGCGGCCCCAAGGTGCTGGAATTCGAGAAACAACTCTCCGCTTATTTCGGCGGGCGTCCGGTGCGCACTTTCAACTCCGGCACCTGCACCATGGAGATCGCCTTGCGCATCGCTGGCATCGGCGCTGGCGACGAAGTCATCACTACGCCCATCTCCTGGGTCGCAACGTCCAATGTCATCATCGAAGTCGGCGCAACGCCGGTGTTTGCAGACATCGATCCGGTCACGCGCAACATCGACCTGGACAAGGTCGAAGCGGCGATCACGCCGAAGACCCGCGCCATCATCCCGGTCGATCTTTCCGGCTTGCCGGTGGACAGGGATAGGCTGTATGACATTGCCAAACGCCACAAACTGCGCGTGGTGGAAGACGCGGCGCAGGCCATCGGTTCCAAGTGGGGCGGCAAGCGCATCGGCTCGTTCGGCGATTTCGTCTCCTTCAGTTTTCAGGCTAACAAGAACCTCACCACTACCGAAGGCGGCTGTCTGGTGTTGAATAACGAAGACGAAGCACGCCTTGCGGAAAAATACCGCCTGCAGGGTGTGACGCGCACCGGTTTCGACGGGATGGACGTGGATGTACTGGGCGGCAAATACAATATGACCGATGTCGCCGCGGCGATCGGCCTGAACCAGCTGCCGCAGTTGGACGCCATAACCGCCCGCCGTCATGCGCTGGCCAGACATTACTTCGCAACCTTCGGTGCTGATTTCGAGAAGCAGACTGGCGTGCAACTGCCGTTGGCCAATTTTGAAAATACAAATTGGCACATGTTCCAGATCGTGCTGCCGCAAGGCGTTGTGCGCGCTGAATTCATGGAAAAGATGAAAGCCCGCAACATCGGCTGCGGCGTGCATTACCCGCCGATCCACCTGTTCAAGATGTACCGCGCGCGCGGTTTCAGGGAAGGCATGTTCCCTGTTGCAGAGAGCGTCGGGAAACGCATCGTGAGTTTGCCGATGTTCCCCAGGATGAGCGAGGCGGATGTCGAACGTGTGGTGATGGCGGTACGGGAAGTACTGGCAAGTTAGCGAATTTCGTTATCTGGGCGCTCTGCGGTAAAATGCGGCCCCTATGAGTACACCCCAACTTTCTGTCGTCATCCCCGTCTATAACGAAGAACAGGGCCTGCAGGCACTGTTTGATCGTTTGTATCCCGCGCTGGACAAGCTCGGCATCGGCTACGAGGTCGTGTTCGTCAACGATGGCAGCCGCGACCGTTCGGCTGCCATTCTGCGCGAGCAGTTCCAGAAGCGTCCCGATGTGACGCGCGTGGTGCTGTTCAACGGCAATTTCGGTCAGCATATGGCGATCATGGCGGGATTCGAGCACTGTCGCGGGCAACGTGTCGTGACGCTGGATGCCGACCTGCAGAATCCTCCGGAAGATACGCATCTGCTGCTGGCCAAGATGGACGAGGGGCACGACTACGTCGGTTCCATCCGGCGCCAGCGCAACGACAGCTGGTGGCGGCATGTCGCCTCGCGCGCCATGAACGGCCTGCGCGAAAGGATCACCCGCATCAAGATGACCGACCAGGGGTGCATGTTCCGCGCCTACGACCGCAACATCATCGATGCGATCAACAGCTGCAAGGAAGTGAATACCTTCATTCCGGCGCTTGCCTACAGCTTTGCGCGCAATCCTGCCGAGGTCGTGGTGGGACACGAGGAGCGCGCGGCGGGCGAATCCAAGTATTCGATGTACAGCCTGATCCGTCTCAATTTCGACCTGATGACCAGCTTCTCGCTGGTGCCGTTGCAGATGTTCTCCATGCTGGGGATGCTGATCTCGGTGCTTTCTGCGCTGTTCTTTGTTTTCCTCGTGGTTCGCCGCTTGATGATAGGCCCCGAAGCGGAAGGCCTGTTTACCCTGTTCGCGCTGATGTTCTTCCTGATCGGCATCGCGCTGTTCGGCATCGGCCTGTTGGGCGAGTACATCGGACGCATCTACCAGCAAGTGCGGCACCGTCCGCGTTACCTTGTGGAAGCGGTGCTGGAACAGTCCGGGAAGGGGGAAGAGGGAAGGGCAAAGAGTAAAACCGCTGATCCCGATAACGTCGAGGTCGCCCCAAAGAAAGTGAAGTCCAAGGCTGCAACAGTGCCGGCAACCGACATGTTCGCGGATGGTGAGGAATGAGCCGGGCCGTTGTTTTTGCCTACCATAACGTAGGCGTCCGTTGCCTCAACGTATTACTGGCGCAAGGTGTGGATGTGGCGCTGGTGGTGACACACCGCGACAATCCCAAAGAGACCATCTGGTTCGAGAGCGTGCAGAAACTGGCCGAGCTGCATGGTATCCCGACCATCACGCCCGACAATCCTAACGCGCCAGAAGTGGTGGAGCAGATACGTGCCTTGCAGCCGGATTTTTTCTTTTCCTTCTACTACCGCGAGATGCTGAAAGCGCCGTTGTTAGCCATTCCCAAAGGGGGGGCGCTGAACATGCACGGCTCGCTGTTGCCGAAATACCGTGGCAGGGTGCCGGTGAATTGGGCGATAATCCGCGGCGAAACGGAAACGGGCGCGACGCTGCACTACATGACCGAGAAGCCCGACAACGGCGATATTGTGGCGCGGCAGGCCGTGCCCATCCTGCCCAACGATACGGCACACGAAGTTTTCCAGAAGGTGACGGTAGCGGCAGAAATGGCGCTGAACAACGTGTTGCCGGCGCTGTTGGCAGGCAAGGCGCAAGCAATGAAGCAGGATTTGAGCAAGGGTGCTTATTTCGGCGGGCGCAAAGCGGAAGACGGTATCATCGACTGGTCTCAGTCGGCCCTGGAGATACACAACCTGGTGCGCGCTGTAGCGCCGCCGTATCCCGGTGCAACGACGCAAATCATGGGCAAGCCCATGCGTATCTTGCAGACGCTGGTGAGCAAAGATGTTGCAGCCGGAAAAGAGTCCCCTGCCTTCTGCGTGAAAGAAGGAAAAGCACATGCAACCTGCGCAAGCGGCGCATTGCGCGTGGTGCGATTCGAGCTGGATGGTATCGAAATGAGTGCTGCGGATTTTGCCGCGAAGTACGGTACGAAAAAATTTGAATTCAATCGTTGAGGAAATAGAAATGAAAAAAGTCCTGATACTGGGTGTGAACGGCTTCATCGGTCACCATCTGTCCAACCGCATCCTGGCCACCACAGACTGGGAGGTCTATGGCATGGACATGAGTACCGATCGCATCACCGACCTGATCGGCAAGCCGCGATTCCACTTCTTTGAAGGCGATATCACCATCAATAAGGAGTGGGTCGAGTACCACGTCAAGAAGTGCGACGTGATCCTGCCGCTGGTGGCGATCGCTACGCCTGCCACCTACGTCAAACAGCCGCTGCGCGTTTTCGAGCTGGACTTCGAAGCCAATCTGCCGATCGTGCGTGCGTGCGTGAAATACAACAAGCACCTGGTGTTCCCTTCGACCTCCGAAGTCTACGGCATGTGCCACGACGAAGAGTTCGATCCGGAGAATTCCGAACTGGTCTGCGGCCCGATCAACAAGCCGCGCTGGATCTATTCCAACTCCAAGCAGTTGATGGACCGCGTGATCTGGGGCTACGGCATGCAGGACAACCTGAACTTCACCCTGTTCCGTCCGTTCAATTGGATCGGTGCCGGTCTGGATTCGATCAATACGCCGAAGGAAGGCAGTTCTCGCGTGGTGACCCAGTTCCTCGGTCATATCATTCGCGGCAATAACATCAGTCTGGTCGACGGCGGTCATCAGAAACGCGCCTTCACCTATATCGACGACGGCATCGACGCGCTGATGAAGATCATCGACAACAAGAATGGCATCGCCACCGGCAAGATCTACAACATCGGCAATCCGACCAACAATTTTGCCATCCGCGATCTGGCCGAAATGATGCTCAAGCTGGCAAAGGAATATCCGGAGTACAGCGATTCCGCCGCCAGGGTGAAGATCGTCGAAACCACTTCCGATGCGTACTACGGCAAGGGTTACCAGGACGTGCAGAACCGCGTGCCCAAGATCACCAACACCTGCGAAGAGCTGGGCTGGAAGCCGACCACTACCATGGCCGACACCCTGCGCAAGATATTCGACGCCTATCGCAGCCAGATCGCCGAAGCGCGCGGGTTGGTCGATTAAACAGGATTCAGGAACTGGGATTTGGGAGTTGGGGGAAAACCAAACCAAATCCCAAATCCGGAATCCCAAATCCTCAAATGAAAAAAATCGCCCTCAAGATCGATGTAGACACCTACCGTGGCACGCGCGAAGGTGTGCCGCGTCTGGTGGAGACGCTACAGCGCCATCATGCGCAAGCCAGTTTCTTTTTCTCCCTGGGTCCCGACCATACCGGACGCGCGATCAAGCGCGTATTCCGTCCGGGCTTCATCGGCAAGGTGTCGCGCACCTCGGTGCTGGAACATTACGGTTTCAAGACATTGATGTATGGGACTTTGTTGCCTGGACCGGACATCGGGCGCAATTGCGCGGACATCATGCGCAGCGTGCGCGATGCGGGTTTCGAGGTCGGCATCCATTGCTACGACCATATCCGCTGGCAGGACCATGTCGCAAAAAAAGGTGAAGGCTGGACCAGGCGCGAAATGCAGCGCGCGGTGGACCGTTTTACAGAGATCTTCGGTGTGGCACCCAAAGCGCATGCGGCTGCCGGCTGGCAGACCAACCGACATGGATTGAGGCAGACGCAGCACCTTGGTTTGGATTACAGCTCGGATACGCGTGGCACGAGGCCGTTCATCCCGACCTGGGATGCCGAAATCATAGCCTGCCCGCAATTACCCACTACTTTGCCGACGCTGGACGAACTGATCGGGCGCGACGGCATTACCACCGAGAATGTTGCCCGGCATCTGCTGGACATCACAAGCGAACCCTCCGAGACGGGACATGTTTATACCCTGCATGCCGAGCTGGAAGGGCAGAAGTGGATGCCGATCTTCGAGCAATTACTGCAAGGCTGGCGCGAGCAGGGCTATGACCTGGTCTCGATGCGCCAATATCTGCAAGGATTCAAACTTGCCGAGTTGCCGCGTTACGAAGTCAAACCGGGAACAGTCGAAGGGCGAAGTGGTATGCTGGCGGTGCAAAGCCTGAACAGCTAAAGATTCCGTCATAAATGCCGTTATCTCCTGTGTTGGGCGATATTCGGGAGCGAGTCATGCAACAGCAAAACGTGACAGGTTTGGAAGGATGGGTCGATTTTCTGACCGGGGCGGACATCCCGGTACTCAAGCAAACCACTCGCGATCTCGCCACCCTGCGCGAGGACCAGAACAAGCTCAGTGCACGCAGCGTAGCCCAAGTGATTGCGGTCGACCCGATGATGACGCTCAAGCTGCTGCGCTATCTCCAGTTAAACAAACGCCGCAGCCAGACCAGTGAAGTGATGCAGGTCGAGCAGGCGCTCATCATGCTCGGCGTAGAAGCTTTTTTCAACAAGATACCCGCCAACCTGACAGTACAGGATGCCCTTAAAGGGCAGATGGATGCGCTCATTCATCTGCTGCACGGGGTACACCGCGCACATCGCGCTTCGGAATATGCCTACGACTGGGCAGTGCGGTTGAACGACTTGCACTACGAAGAGGTCCGCGTGGCGGCATTGTTGCATGATATTGCCGAAATGCTGATGTGGTGTTTCGAACCGCAGAAAATGATGCAAATACGTTCTATCCAGCAACAGGACAAGGCATTGCGCAGTCGTGCCGTGCAGGAACAGGTGCTGGGTTTTGCCCTGGCCGATCTGCAAAAGCTGCTGGTGCAGAAATGGGAGTTGCCGCAACTGTTGCTGATGCTGATGGACGACGCGAACGTCAATCAGCCGCGTGTGCGCAACGTTCAGCTGGCGGTCAATCTGGCCCGTCATTCCGCCAACGGCTGGGATGATGCGGCGCTTCCTGACGATTACAAGGATATCGGTGAATTGCTGCGCACGCCTGCCGAGCAGGTGATGCTCATTGTGGGCGCCGATGCAGGCATCGTGTGCGACTTGAGCAAACCGCACTGAAATTTTTTCATTTTCACGTTTTTCCGGATGTAAAAATCAAGCCATAAAGCACATGAGGTGCTGTCATGAGCGATCCCGTAACGCAACTTCGTAGTGAACTGGCCGCAGCGCAACATGCCATCGCCGAACTGCGTGAGCTGATCGCCAGTCGCAGCGACGGTCTGCACATCGGAGAATCCGGGACGGACGATCTGGAAAGCATGCGCAAGCAGATCGCGCAGGCCCATCACGAATGGATTGCGGCGCTGGATGCCGTTGACGACCCGATCTTCCTGCACGACAAGGAATTCCGCATTTTGCGCGCCAATCGGGCGTATCAAAGGCATGCCGGTCTGCCCTTTGTCGAGTTCATCGGTCGTCCCTATTACGAGATATTCCCCCGGATGGACGGGCCCTTACCCGGCTGTCAGCATGTTCTGGAAGAAAAAATAGATCAGGACAATGAAGATGAAATCGCCGTGGATGGCACGTTCTATCGTTCACGCGCTTTCCCTGTGCATAACGGGCAGGGAGAGTATCTGTTCAGCGTGCACAGCCTTGAAGATACAACCGAGCGCAAAGAACATGAACTTGCGATGCAACGTGCCAACCGTGCGCTGCGGACGATCAGTGCCGGCAATCAGGCGCTCATTCATGCAACGGAAGAAGGACAATTGCTGCAGGACATGTGCGACGTCGCGGTGCAGGTCGGCGGCTACCGCATGGCGTGGATAGGTTATGCCCGTGACGATGACGACAAGACGATAGAGCAGATGGCCCAGGCAGGTTTCGTCGAGGGCGGGCTGAACTTGTCGCCACTGACCTGGAGCAGGGAAGGACGCCAATTTTGTCCCGCCGGGGATGCCATCATCAGCGGCGAGCCAAAAGTAGTGCAGGATATCCTGTCTGAACCCGAAACGAACTCATGGCACGAAAATGCCCGGCGTAACGGTTATGCGTCCTGCATTGCCTTGCCCCTGATGGATGGCAAGCAGGCATTCGGGGCATTGGTGCTTTTTGATCGCAAGGTGAATGTCTTCGATGCGGATGAGGTGGGGGTGCTGGAAGAGATGTCGGGCGACCTCGCTTTCGGCATTCTTACGCTGCGTGTCAAGTTGGCGCATCGCGAACATGCGCAGCGCCTGCAAGATAACATGCTGCAAACTGTGGAAGCGATTGCCAGTATCGTCGAGATGCGCGACCCCTACACCTCCGGCCATCAGGCACGGGTGGCGGAACTGGCAAAGGAAATCGCAGGCCGGATGGGATTGCCGGAGGATCAGGTTCAAGCCATTCATCTGGCCGGATTGGTGCATGACCTGGGCAAGATACGCATCCCGGCTGAAATATTGAGCAAGCCGGGGAAATTGGACGAGATCGAATACAGTCTGATCAAGATGCACCCCAAAGCCGGCTATGACATTTTGAAAGGGATCGATTTCTCGTGGCCGATCGCACAGATGGTGCTGCAGCACCATGAACGCATGGACGGATCCGGCTATCCGCAGGGATTGAAGGGCGACGAGATATTGCCGGGTGCGCGCATCCTGATCGTGGCAGATGTGGTCGAGGCGATGTCCTCGCACCGTCCCTATCGCCCGGGACTGGGGGTTGAAGCCGCACTTGAGGAAATCACCAAGTCACGCGGTGTTCGTTACGATCCCCAGGTGGTGGATGCCTGTGTGGCGTTGTTCCGCGAACGCGGACATGTCTTCCGCAACTGAAGCATCGTCGCGACGCCTGATACAGAATCGGCCGTTTAGTCCTTGCCGAACAAATCGCGACTGTAGACCTTGTCAGCCACGTCCCGGATGTCGTCGGTAATGCGATTGGCAACGATGACGTCGGACTCTTTCTTGAATTGAGCCAGATCATTCACCACTCTGGAACGGAAAAACTCCGTCTCATGCAGCGCGGGTTCATAGACGATGACCTCGATACCCTTGGCCTTGATGCGTTTCATGATGCCCTGGATGCTGGAAGAGCGGAAGTTGTCCGACCCGCTCTTCATGACCAGGCGGTGTATGCCGACCACCTTCGGATTGCGCTTGACGATGCTTTGCGCAATAAAATCCTTGCGCGTGGTATTGGACTCGACGATGGCGTGGATCAGGTTTTGCGGGACATCCTGATAGTTGGCGAGCAGTTGTTTTGTATCTTTGGGAAGGCAATAGCCGCCGTAACCAAACGAAGGGTTGTTGTAGTGATCTCCGATGCGCGGGTCGAGGCTGACACCCTGGATGATCTGTTTGGTATCCAAGCCGTGAGTAGCGGCGTAGGTGTCCAGCTCGTTGAAATAAGCGACACGCATGGCCAGGTAGGTGTTGGCGAAGAGCTTGATTGCCTCGGCCTCGGTGGAATCGGTAAACAGAACTTGAATATCCTGTTTGATCGCGCCCTGTTTGAGCAGGTTGGCAAAGATCTCGGCACGCTTTGAGCGTTCGCCGACCACGATGCGCGAAGGGTGCAGGTTGTCATACAGTGCCTTGCCTTCGCGCAGGAACTCGGGCGAGAAGATCAGGTTGTCGCACTTCATTTGCTGCCTGAGCTTCGCCGTGTAACCGACGGGAATGGTCGACTTGATGATCATCACCGCCTGCGGGTTGATGCTCTGTACGTCCCTGATCACCGCCTCGATGGATTTGGTGTTGAAGTAGTTGGTTTCGGGATCGTAGTCTGTCGGCGTGGCGATGATGACGTATTCCGCTCCGGCGTAGGCTTCGCGCTTGTCCAGCGTGGCCTTGAAATTGAGCTTCTTGTGCGTCAGGTAGTCCTCGATCTCCACGTCTTCGATGGGCGACTGCTTGCGATTGAGCATCTCCACCTTTTCCGGAACGATGTCGATGGCCACGACTTCGTTGTGCTGGGCAAGCAGGATGGCGTTGGAAAGGCCCACGTAACCGGTACCGGCAATGGCAATTTTCATGGAATGAACGTCAGCGTCATGTAATTACGATGGCGAGCATTATACGCGATGGCTGCTTTCAGCAATCTTTCAGGCATCTTTCAGGCATTTGACAACGCTCTTTCGATCTTCGTATCCGCCTCTGCGGCCAAAGCGGTCAGCTTGGCATCGCCCAGTACCTTCATCATGCTGGTCGGCTTGATGAATTCGACCGACATCTTGCCCGGGGCGACTTCGCGTATCACCGCGTTGCAAGGCAGCAGGCTTGCCACATCGCTGTTTGCGGAATACGCCTCATAGGCCAGATTGGGATTGCATGCGCCGAGGATCACGGTGGGAATGACATCTTTGCCGGTCTTCTCCTTGATCTTGCTGTGCATGTCGATTCGGGTGAGGACGCCGAAGCCTTCGGCGGCAAGTGCTTTTGTTGCACGTTCGACGGTATGGTCCAGGGTGTCGTTGATCAGGCGTTTGAAATTGATGGTGGTCATGTCTGTATCTCCCGTAAGAATCAAGCGCCCATCATAGGCCAAATGTCTATGCGGCAATACAGCCAGGTAATCAGGTTATTCCGGGCGCGCTAATGCTTCCTGGTAAAGCGACAGATCACTGGCCGAGAAACAGCAGAAGACCACTTCCTGCAGCGAGCAGGGCGTGCGCAGGAAATCGCGCACTGCCGCAATCGCCACTTCGACCGCCTGTTTCGGTGGATAGCCATAGATGCCTGTGCTGATGCAGGGGAAAGCGATGCTGGCAAGTTGCTGTGCCGTGGCAAGGGCCAGGCTTTCGCGGTAGCAGGAAGCCAGCAGCTTCGCTTCGTTTTGGTTACCGCCTTGCCACACCGGGCCAACGGTATGGATGACGAATTTGGCTGGTAATCTGTAACCGCGCGTCAGCCGTGCCTGCCCGGTCGGACAGCTGCCCCGCGTGCGGCATTCCTGCAAGAGCTCGGGACCCGCCGCGCGATGGATGGCGCCATCCACACCACCCCCGCCGAGCAGCGACGAATTTGCCGCATTGACGATGGCATCGACGTTGAGTTGGGTGATGTCGGTTTGGATGGTGCGGAGGGTGATCATTGGTGTACCTCCATGCGTTGACGCGGAAACGAAGCAGGTTGCATTAAGCGCAGCGTATTGCACCCGTGAGCTGGTTTGGCTCCTTCGTCAGGATATCAAGCGTTGCCTGTGTCAGTTCAGATGCAAGGCAATCCAGCTCGATAATGTCTGGCGTGGAACGCAACCAGGTAAGTTGGCGCTTCGCCAATTGCCGCGTGGCGGCGATGCCTTTCTCAAGCAGTTCTGCTTCCGTGATCTCTTCCTCGAGAAATTCCCAAGCCTGACGGTAACCGACGCAGCGCATTGAAGTCATGTCGCGGTGCAGCGGATATTTCTCGCGCAGTCCGCGCAGTTCGTCCAGCAAGCCTTGTTTCAACATCTCGGCAAAGCGCGTGGCGATGCGCTGGTGCAGCACGGCGCGGTTGGAGGGGATCAGTGCGATGGACAGGATGCGGTAGGGCAACGGATTCTGTTCCTGCTGCTTGATCAGCACCGACATCGGCTGGCCGCTAAGGCGGTGGATCTCCATCGCGCGCTGGATGCGCTGCGTGTCGGTGGAATGCAGGCGTGCGGCAGTCTCTGCATCGACCTCTGCCAGCTTGGCATGCAGGTGTTCGATGCCGTGCCGGGCGATCTCGGCATCCAGTTCAGCGCGCAATGCAGCGTCGGCTTGCGGCAATGGACTCAATCCTTCGCGTAGTGCCTTGAAGTACAGCATGGTGCCGCCGACCAGCAGTGGAATCTTGCCGCGCGCGGTGATGTCGGCCATCAGGCGCAGTGCGTCATGGCGGAAGGCGGCCGCGGAATAAGCTTCAGTGGGCGTTATGATGTCGATCAGGTGATGCGGCGCGCGGGCGAGGGTCGCGGCATCCGGCTTGGCGGTACCGATGTCCATGTCGCGGAACACCAAGGCGGAATCGACGCTGATCAGCTCCACCGGAAGCTTTTGCACCAGCTCAACGGCGACGCTGGTCTTGCCGCTGGCGGTGGGGCCCATCAGGAAGATGGCTGAGGGCAGAGTGTTCATTTCAACACACCGTCATTCCGGCGCAGGCCGGAATCCAGCCAAACAAGACTATCGCGTAGCGACAAAACCAGCTGTCCCGCTTCGCGGGAAATTTCCTTTTAACTGGATTCCGGCCTGCGCCGGAATGACGGGATAAATTAATGTTGGCGTTCATGCCAACTCCTGATGACGCGTCTCATGTATCGCCAACACGGCCAGCACGCTGATTGCCGCTGCAACCGAAATGTATCCGCCTACCCAGGCAAGGCCGCCATGCTGTACCAGTTGCTGCGCGAGGTAAGGCGCAAGCGAAGCCCCGAGGATACCGCCAAGGTTGTAGGCAGCACCCGCGCCGGTATAGCGCACCGAAGTCGGGAACAGTTCCGGCAGCAGCGCCCCCATCGGTGCAAACGTCGCGCCCATCAGGAACAATTCGAGGCTCAGGAACGCGGTGATCAATAGCGGCGAGCCGCTGCCCAGCGTCGGTGCCATCAGGAAGCCGGACAGCAACGCGGCAATGCCCGCAACCAGCAGCACCGGGCGGCGGCCATAGCGGTCACCCAGCCAGGCTGAGAGCGGTGTGGCAGCCGCCATGAAGACGACAGCTATGCACAGCATGCCGAGGAATTGTGTCCGCGGGATGTGGAGCGTGGTGACGCCGTAGCTCAATGAGAATACCGTGGCGATATAGAACAGCGCGTAACACACCACCATGGTCAAGGCGCCGAGGATCAACGGTTTGGTGTGATGGGCGAACAACTGCGCCAACGGTATTTTCTTAACATCCGTTCGTGCTGAGCCTGTCGAAGCATAAACGACATGCCCTTTGACATTACCAGCGACTTGCCCGCTTGCGGGCTTAGTCGAATGGCTAGTAGTTCCATCAAGCTCAGGGCGAACGGTATTGGATTGCTGTTCTTGCTGGGCTTTGAGAAACACTGGCGTCTCTTCCAGCTTCAACCGCACATAAAGCCCGATGATCACCAGCACCGCGCTGGCAAGGAAGGGGAGGCGCCAGCCCCAGGCACGGAACTGGGTGTCGTCGAGCGTATTCGCCAGCAACAGGAAACTGCCGACCGCAAACAGAAAGCCGACAGGAGGGCCGAGCTGCGGGAACATGCCGAACCAGCCGCGCTTGCCCTTGGGCGCATATTCCGCAGCCAGCAAAGCCGCGCCGCCCCATTCGCCGCCGAGGCCGATACCCTGGCCGAAGCGCAGCAGGCACAGCAGCGCAGGTGCGAGCCAGCCGACGGTTGCATAGCCCGGAAGCACGCCGATCAGTGTGGTGGAGAGGCCCATCACCAGCAGCGATGCCACCAGTGTGGTCTTGCGCCCGATGCGGTCGCCAAAATGGCCGAACAGCAAAGCGCCGAAGGGGCGCGCGATGAATGCGATGCCGAAGGTGAGGAAGGCGTTCAGCGCCTGCACCCCGGGATCGCTGTTGGGGAAGAACACCGGGCCGATCACCATCGCCACCGCGAGGCCGTAGATGTAGAAATCGTAGAACTCGATGGCGGTGCCGATGAAGCTGGCGAAGGCGATGCGGACGGTGGAGAAGGATTCAGGATGCGGGATACAGGATGAGGTTGGGGCGGCGGTATTCAATGATTTGTCCATGGCTCAAATTCGGTCCGGTTGTCTGAATCCTGTGTCCTGAATCCTATTTGCCGCGCATAAACATCGCATCCAGTTCCGCGACCGAAATCTGGAACCAGGTCGGACGGCCATGGTTGCATTGGTCGGCGCGCTCAGTCTGCTCCATCTCGCGCAGGATGGCGTTCATTTCGGGGAGGCTGAGTTGCTGGTTGGCGCGTACGGCGGAATGGCAGGCCAGCGTGGCGAGCAGTTCGTTGCGGCGTTCGGTGAGTGCGCGGCTCGCACCGAACTCGCGCAGCTCGTGCAGCACTTCGCGTGCCGCCGCTTCGGCACGGGCTTGTTTGAGCATGGCCGGCATGGCGCGCACCGCCAGCGTGTTGGTGGAGATCGGGGCCAGTTCGAAGCCGAGCTGGTGCAAGGCTTGCTGTTCTTCCTCCGCGGTGGCGACATCCAGCGTGTCGGCGCTGAAGGTCACCGGGATCAGCAAGGGTTGCGTCGGCATCTGCTGCCGGTCGAAAGCGACCTTCAGTTTCTCGTACACGATGCGCTCATGCGCGGCGTGCATGTCCACCACGATGAGGCCCTGCTGGTTCTGCGCGAGGATGTAGATGCCGGAGAGCTGGCCGAGGGCGAAGCCGAGCGGGTGTTCTTGGGCGGGAAGGGGGAAGGGTAAAGGGTAAAGGGAAACGTCAAAAGCGGGCGCGGCTTCCCCCTTCCCCCTTCCCTCATCTCCCTTCCCGGTTTGGAATTCCCACAGTTTGTAGGCAGCCTGCGGTTGGGCGGCGCCGAAAGGGATGCGTTGCTGCTGCATCGGAACAAACGAGTTGCCCGGTTTAATTTCTGGAGCTGCAATCGCCGGCGCCGGCGCCGATTCCCGCATAGTCGCGCTCAACGCATTCTGCAGAGCATGGAACACGAACTGGTGGATGCCCTGGCTTTCGCGAAAGCGCACTTCGCTCTTGGCCGGATGCACATTCACATCCACCTGTTCCGGCGGCACCTCGATGAACAACACGAAAGCGGGGTGGCGCTGGTGATGCAGGATGTCCTGATAGGCCTGGCGCACGGCGTGCATCAGCACCTTGTCGCGCACGAAGCGTCCGTTCACGAAGAAATACTGTTCGTCGCGCGTGGAGCGCGAATAGGCGGGCAGGGCAGCGATGCCGCAGAGGTGCAATGCGCCGATCTGTCGCTCGACGTTTACCGCATGCTGGCCGAATTCGGCGCCGAGCATGGCGGTGATGCGCTGCTGCATGTTCTGTGCGGGAAGCTGCCATGCCATGCGACCGTTGTGCTGCAAGGAGAATGCGACATCGGGCCGCGACAGCGCAATGCGCTTGAACGTCTCTTCGCACCAGGCGTATTCGGTACTTTCGCTCTTCAGGAACTTGCGCCGCGCGGGCGTATTGAAATACAGCTCGCGTATCTCGACGCTGGTGCCGTGGGCGTGAGCTGCGGGCGCGGCAGCGCTCTGCGTGCCGTCGGCCGCTTCGATCTTCCAGGCATGCGCAGCATCGGCATGGCGGCTGGTCAGCGTGACCTGCGCCACTGCCGCCATGCTGGCCAGTGCCTCGCCGCGGAATCCCATGCTGGCGACGCGCTGCAAATCATCGAGCGAGGCGATCTTGCTGGTGGCGTGGCGCATCAGCGCCAGCGGCAACTGCTCCGGGGCGATGCCGCTGCCATTGTCGCGCACTCTCAATAGTTTGATTCCGCCGCCTTCCAGTTGCACTGCAATGTCCGTCGCGCCTGCATCCAGGCTGTTCTCCAGCAATTCTTTCAGCGCCGAAGCGGGGCGTTCGATCACCTCGCCGGCGGCGATCTGGTTGATGAGCAGGTCGGGGAGCAACTGGATGGAAGACATGGTGCGGATTATAGCGGATGGGGTGAAGCTCTCGTGCGGACGTTCTTGAAGAATTGGAATTTCCTGGTCCATTTTATTCTTCGTGCCGGTTGATTCCCTGAAATTGATCGCTTGCGCCGTATTACACTTAGTTGGCTACCCGGTATTGGCACTGGTACGATGCGGGCCATTAAACTCGATGAAGTGATTCATGGCTACGCCGTATTCTTTCCCGTTTCCGCCGGAGCGGACTCCGTTGCACGAGCGGGCCGTCGTGGTTGGATTGGTTGTTGCGCTGCATCTGGCTGTGTTCGCGGCGTATTGGATGCAGCCGGAATCGCCTGCCGTGCTGGTTAACGAGATGTCGGTCTCTTTTGCCAATATGCAGATGCAGCAAGCAGACGTCGCTCCCCAGTCCAAACCCAGACTGCGCGCGCCTGAGCCCAAGTCTGATCCTCTCCGGCCCTCGCAGCCTGCGGTGAAGGAAGAGGTACAGCCGGTGCAGCAGAATGCGGCTCCATCCTCTCCCGCGCAGCAGAATGCCACGCCGCCTTCACCGGTGGTGCTCGATACCGAGCCGGATTACAGGGCCGATTATCTGAACAACCCGCGCCCGCCTTATCCGATGGTGGCGCGTCGCATGGGTTATTACGGCAAAGTGGTGCTGGATGTCGAAGTGCTGGCCGAAGGTACGGCGGGCGATGTGAAGCTGTATCAGAGCAGCGGTTACGGTATTCTTGATAACGCGGCGATGCAGACGGTCAAGACTTGGCATTTTACGCCTGCACGTCGTTTAGGCCGCCCTGTCACGCAACGGTTTCTGGTTCCCATCAAATTTTCTTTAGAGGACAACGCAGGATGAACAATCTGTTTTCCGTCAATTCTCCCATCGTCTCTGCGACGCTGTTGTTGCTGATTATTTTGTCCGTCGTGACCTGGTCCATTGCATTGCTCAAATTGTGGAGACAATGGCAAACAAAAAAAGATGACCGCGCTTTCAACGACAGATTCTGGGCTGTGCGTGAATGGAGCGAAGCGGGGGAAGTCGCACAGGATAGCCGGGGCGACATTGCGCGCTTGGCGCAAGCCGGATTTGCCGAATTAAAAACCATGAACGAGGCGCAACATGACCTGAAGCATCTGGGAGCGCCGCACGAGGTGCTGGAACGCATGCTGCGCCAGCAGTTGCAGAATATTCAGCGTTTTCACGAGCGCGGTCTGGCGGAGTTGGCCACCATCGGTTCTACCGCGCCTTTCGTCGGGCTCTTCGGCACTGTGTGGGGCATCATGCATGCGCTGCAGGATATCGGCAAAAGCGGTTCGGCTTCGCTGGATGTGGTGGCGGGCCCGATAGGTGAGGCCTTGATTGCTACCGCCATCGGTATCGCCACGGCCTTGCCTGCCGTGCTGGCCTATAACTTTTTCCTGCGCCGCCTGAAGGTGCATGTGACCGATCTCGAAAACTTTGCCCACGACTTTCTGCGCCTGGCGCAGAAGCACGATTACAAACTCAAACTGTGAGGTAACTATGGCATTCGGCAATTCTTCGCAGGAAGACAGCATGATGAGCGAGATCAATGTCACGCCGCTGGTGGACGTGATGCTGGTGCTGCTGGTTGTATTCATCATCACCGCGCCGCTGCTGGCACCGCAGGCGCTCAAGATCAACCTGCCCAAAACCGAATCGGTCGCTCACGATGACAAGCTGCAAAAGGTCAGCCTGGCCATTGATGCACACGGCGTTGTTTCTCTCGAGTCAGCCCACCTGACGGATGCAGCGTTGGCGGAGTTGCTGAAAAGCCGCGCTGCTGATCCGCAGTTCCAGTTGCAGATACAGGCCGATGAAGCAGTGAATTACGGGCGCGTGGCGCAGGTCATGGCCATTGCCCAGAAAGCGGGCGTAAGCAAGCTCTCCTTCTTGACGATTACTGGCAAATAAGCGCAGGATAGAGCCATCTTTTAAGGGTGGTCCGGGCGGAAAATACCGGATCGTATTTCAGAGGACGAGCAAAGGAGGATTTATATGAAGAATGTCGTTGTTGCAATGCTGTTGGTGTTCGGTGTTTCCGTGACCGGAAGTGTTTTCGCTTGCGATGGCAGCAAACACGATAAATCAATGTCCGGCACTAGCGCTCCCGCTACACCGGCTCCTGCCCCGGCCAAGTAATCCGGGCAGAGGCGACACCAAACGGGGCTTGGGGAACCAGGCCCCGTTTCTTTGAGCGTTAATTTGGTATCACGTTATTCGATAAACAGTTAGGACATGTGCCGAGGTTCTTCGTTATTAATCTGTTAACAATGCTGTGCAGTTGACTATTAAGCTCGTATATAATCTGCCGAGACATTCTTGTAGAAAAATTCGCGCCCGGTCACCCGGGCGTTTTTCAGAATAGCGTATCAGTTAAGAGGAAGACTACATGGCTCTGATGATAGGAATTCCGCGCGAAACAGCCGCAGGGGAGAAGCGCGTTGCAACGGTTCCAGAGGTCGTAGAGAAGCTCATCAAGCTGGGTTTCAAAGTTTCGGTTGAATCCGGCGCCGGAGATGGGGCGAATTGCAGTGACGATGCCTACCGCGCCGCGGGTGCCGAAATCATCGTTGGCGCGCCCAAACTCTGGGCTGCATCCGACATCGTTTTCAAGGTAGGCGTGCCGACGACGGAAGAAGTCGGCCTCCTGCGCGAAGGCGGCAATTTGATCGGCTTTATCTGGCCTGCGCAAAACCCCGAATTGATGAATCAGCTCGCCGCCAGGAAGGCAACCGTGCTGGCCATCGATTGTCTGCCGCGCATGTTGAGCCGTGCCCAGAAGATGGACGCGTTGACCTCACAGGCTGGCGTTGCCGGCTACCGCGCCGTCATCGAGGCTGCCAACGTCTTTGGTCGCTTCTTCAACGGCCAGATCACGGCTGCGGGCAAGGTTCCGCCGGCCAAGGTGTTCATCGCCGGTGCGGGCGTGGCCGGCCTGGCTGCCATCGGTACCGCCGCCGGTCTGGGCGCCATCGTGCGCGCCAACGACACCCGTGCCGAAGTGGCCGACCAGGTCAAATCCCTGGGCGGCGAATTCGTGAAAGTCGAGTATGAGGAAGAAGGTGGCGGCGGCGGCGGCTACGCCAAGGTGATGAGCGAGGGCTTCCAGCAGGCACAGCGCGATATGTACGCCAAGCAGGCGAAGGAAGTGGACATCATCATCACGACCGCATTGATCCCGGGCAAGCCCGCGCCAAGGCTGATCACCGCCGAGATGGTGAAGAGCATGAAGCCGGGTAGCGTCATCGTGGACATGGCGGCCGAGCGGGGTGGCAATTGCGAACTGACCGAGCCGGGGCAGGCAGTGGTGAAGCATGGCGTGACCATCGTCGGCTACACCGATCTGAACAGCCGTTTGGCCAAGCAGTCTTCCACGCTGTATGGAACCAATCTGTTCCGTCTGACCGAAGAGTTGTGCAAGACCAAGGACGGCATCATCAACGTCAACATGGAAGACGACGCCATCCGCGGCCTGACGGTCATCAAGGATGGCGTGATCACCTGGCCAGCGCCTGCGCCGAAACTGCCGGCTGCTGCGACCAAACCGGTCGCCGCAAAACCTGCCCCAGCGCCCGCACACGGCCATGGCGGCGGTGGCGCCCCGGCTTCGGCGGGAAAAACGGCAGCTCTGTTTGGTGTAGCTGCATTGTTGTTCCTGCTGATAGGTGCTTACGCGCCCGCAGCGTTCCTCGGACACTTCACCGTGTTCGTGCTTGCCTGCTTCGTCGGTTACATGGTGGTGTGGAATGTCACTCCGGCTCTGCATACGCCGTTGATGAGCGTGACCAATGCGATCAGCAGCATTATCGCCATCGGTGCGCTGGTGCAGATTGCTCCGCCGCTGACGGTAGGGCTTGATCGCCCGGATGCATGGATACGCTGGTTGGCGGTGGCGGGCATTGCGCTCACTGCGGTCAATATGTTCGGCGGCTTCGCCGTTACCCGACGCATGCTGTCGATGTTCCGCAAATAAGGATAAATACTATGTCTGCAAGCTTGGCAACTGTTGCTTATATCGGTGCGATCATTCTCTTTATCCTCAGCCTGGGCGGTCTGTCCAACCCCGAGTCTTCGCGCCGCGGCAATCTCTACGGCATGATAGGCATGGCGCTTGCCGTACTGGCGACGGTGTTCGGTCCCCGCGTTTCATTGGCAGGAGTTCCGTGGATCATAGTCGCAATGGTGGTGGGGGGCAGCGTCGGACTCTATGCCGCGCGCAAAGTGCAAATGACGCAGATGCCGGAACTGGTCGCGATGATGCACAGCATGGTCGGTCTCGCTGCCTGTCTGGTCGGCTTCGCCAATTACATCGACCCGATCGCGGCACTGAACCTGTCCAGCGCTGAAAAATCGATACACGAGATCGAAGTTTATCTTGGCATACTGATAGGCGCGGTGACCTTCTCCGGTTCACTCATTGCCTTCGGCAAACTGGCGGGCAAGATCGGCGGCAAGCCGCTGTTGCTTCCGGGACGTCACTTCATGAATCTGATAGGTCTGTTGGTCGTTATCGCGTTCGGCTGGCAATTCCTGCATGCTGAATCGGTCAGTGCGGGCATGCTAGGCCTGACTGTGATGACGGTGATCGCACTGCTGTTCGGCATCCATATGGTGATGGCCATCGGCGGCGCCGACATGCCGGTGGTGGTGTCCATGCTGAACAGCTACTCCGGCTGGGCGGCAGCGGCAACCGGCTTCATGTTGAACAACGACCTGTTGATCGTCACCGGCGCGCTAGTGGGATCCAGCGGCGCCATTCTTTCCTACATCATGTGCCGCGCGATGAACCGCAACTTCATCAGTGTCATTGCAGGCGGATTCGGTAGCGGCGGCGGCAAACCGGCCAAGAAGGCTGACGGCGATGCGCAACCTGCGGGCGAGGTGGTGTCTATCAGTGCGGTCGAGACGGCAGAACTGCTGCGTGAAGCCAAGAGCGTGATCATCGTTCCGGGATACGGCATGGCAGTGGCACAGGCACAGCACACAGTCTACGAGATCACGAAGTTGTTGCGCGAGAAAGGCGTCAACGTGCGTTTCGGCATCCACCCGGTCGCCGGTCGCATGCCCGGCCACATGAACGTTTTGCTGGCCGAAGCCAAAGTGCCTTACGACATCGTGATGGAGATGGACGAACTCAATGCGGACTTCCCGGATACCGATGTTGCCATGGTGATCGGCGCCAACGACATCGTGAATCCGGCAGCACAGGAAGACCCCGGCAGCCCCATCGCCGGTATGCCGGTGCTCGAAGTCTGGAAGGCCAAGACCTCGATCATGATGAAGCGCAGCATGGCGACCGGCTATGCCGGCGTGGACAATCCGCTGTTCTACAAAGAGAACAACCGCATGTTGTTCGGCGATGCCAAGAAGATGCTGGAAGAAGTTTTCGTTGCGCTGAAAGTATAATCGTGCGGGGTCGTATTGCAGTTCCGTACTGATAAAACTGGGCCCGGGTGGCCTGAGTATGTACCCGAATAGAATCAAGAGTGATTGGTTGCGGGGTGGTCTGCTTGCGCTGGCTTACTTCGCGGCATCGCAGCTCGGTCTTAAATTTGCGCTGGTCGGACATGCCGTCACCCTGTTCTGGCCTTCTTCGGGCATCGCTTTGGCGGCTATCCTGTTGTTCGGCTATCGCATGCTACCCGCCATTTTTATTGGCGCTTTCTTTTCCAACCTGACTACCGGTTTGCCGATGATCGCGGTAACCGGCATGGCGACCGGTGCGACCGTGGAGGCATGGCTGGGTGCCTATCTGCTGGGTCGACTCTCGAATTTTCATCACCGTCTTTCCGAAGTGCGCGACATCTACCGGCTGGTGCTGTTCGGCGGAGTGCTAAGCACTTTGTCGAGCGCGCTGATCGGGGCGACGATCCTGCTGGCAGTACATTCGATCCCGCTTGACCGGTATCTGTCGACCACATTGTTTTGGTGGATGGGAGACGCACTCGGCGTCGTTTTGTTTGTGCCCGCCGTGCTGGCGTTTGTCTTGCACAAGCCTTTGCCCTGGACTCGTGCGCAGATCAACGAGGTGATGCTGCTGTTGCTGACGCTGACGATATTGCTCCTGCTGGTGTTCGAGTATTTTTCCGGCATCGCGGATTTTATGCATTTAGGCATGTTCGTGCTTTTTCCCGTCATCGTGTGGGCGGGGTTGAGCTTCAACCAGCGCTTCGTCAGCAGCGTCCTGATCCTGATTTTCCTTGTTGCAGTCGAAACCACGCTGCATGGCTTCGGGCCGTTTGCGGGCAACGATTTGCACGGGGTGACCGAGCTGTGGCTCTACATCGTCTTCCTGACGCTGCTCGGCACCAGCGTCTCGGCATTGAACTACCAGCGCGCCCATGCGATGAAGGCATTGCAGGCGAATCAGGATGCGCTCAATCGCGCCCAGGCCATCGGCGGTGTCGGCAGTTGGCAGCTCGATCTGCGCAAGAATAGTATGGAGTGGTCGAATGAGACCTCGCGGATATTCGGCATGGAAGAAAGCGACCGGGTCGACTACGAGGCCTACCTCTCGCGCATACACCCGGATGATCGGGACAAAGTCAGACAGGCATGGGTTAAGGCGCTGCATGGCAGCACGTACGATGTCGAACACCGCATTGTGGTCAATGGCAAGGTCAGGTGGGTGCGCGAGCAGGCGTACCTTGATTTCGACGCAAACACCGGAAGAGCCATCTCTGCTGTCGGTACGGCGCACGATATCACTGCACACAAGGAGGAGGAATCGGCACTGCGCCTGGCTGCGAGGGTATTCGAGAGCAGCGGAGAGGCGATCCTGATAACGGACGCAAAGGTCAATGTTGTCGCGGTCAATCATGCCTTCGTGCAAATGAGCGGTTACCGCTCTGAAGAGGTGCTGGGCAGGAATCCGAGCATCCTCGCATCCGGACGGCATGATGCCGAGTATTACCAAGCCATGTGGAGCGACATTGACAACCATGGTTACTGGCAGGGCGAGATATGGGACAAGCACAAGAGCGGACGCGTCTATCCCAAATGGATGTCGATCACGACGGTGCGCGACGACAAGGGCGAGGTGGTGAACTATATCTCCATCGCACGGGATACAACAGAAGAGACCGAGGCGGAAAAGAACATCCATTTTCTTGCCTACTACGACGTGCTGACAGGCTTGCCCAACCGCACTTTGCTGCGTGACCGGCTGGGGCAGATGATCGCGGTCTCGCATCGGGATGGACACCAGTTCGCCCTGCTGTTCCTGGATCTGGACCGGTTCAAATACATCAACGACTCGATGGGACACTCCGTCGGCGACCGCCTGCTGCAGTCGGTCGCCTCGCGTATCCAGGAGTGCGTGCGGGAAGGCGACACGGTGGCGCGCCTCGGCGGCGACGAGTTCATCGTTCTGTTGCGGGAGGCCGGAGAAAACGAGGCTTCCGTGGTGTCGCAGAAATTGTTGTCCGCGTTGGCCACTCCGTACGACCTGGACGGGCAAGTGATCGCCACGCAGGCGAGTATCGGCATCAGCATCTATCCCGATCACGCGCAGGATCCGGACATACTCATCAAGAATGCCGATATGGCGATGTATCGCGCCAAGGAAGAAGGACGCAACAACTACCAGTTCTTTGCCGAGGAGATGAACTTCCGTGTCGATCTGCTGTTTTCCATGGAAAAAGATCTGCGGCTGGCGCTGGAGCGAGGGGAGTTCTTCCTGCAATATCAGCCGCAAGTCAACCTGACGGACGGGACATTGAGCGGCGTCGAGGCGTTGATCCGCTGGGAACATCCCGTCAAGGGTTTGGTTTCGCCCGCGGAATTCATTGCGGTGGCGGAAGAGACCGGGCAGATCATTGCCATCGGCGAATGGGTGCTGCGCACCGCCTGCACGCAAATGGCGCAATGGCGCGAAGACGGGTTGCAGGACCTGACCATGGCGGTGAATTTGTCGATCCGGCAATTGCGACAGCCGGCGCTGGGGGAATTCGTCAGGGCGGTATTAAGGGAAAGCGGTCTGGAAGCGCGTTATCTGGAACTCGAAATCACCGAAGGCATCATGATGGGTGACAATCAGGTGGGGATGCGTTTTCTGAACGAGATGCATGAGATGGGCGTTCAGTTGTCCATCGATGATTTCGGAACGGGATTTTCCAGCTTGAACTACCTGAAGAAATTGCCGGTAAACAAGCTCAAGATAGACCAGTCATTCATACGCGACATCGATACCGACGAGGGCGATGCCGCGATCATCCGTTCCATCATCAGCCTGGGGCACCGGCTCAAGCTGAAGGTGATCGCGGAAGGCGTCGAAACGCAGGACCAGCTCGACTTTTTGCGCATACGCGGGTGTGACGAGATACAGGGATATTTCTATTCGCTTCCGCTGGATGCAGATGCGTTCATGGCGCTCGTCAAGAACCCGCCGCTACTGGCATAACACCGTGCTGCCAGTAGCGGGCATGGGCAGTGCGATAGCGCTCCAGCCTGAAATTCCGCGCATCCATGACGATCGTGACGGCACCATCCTCGTCCGAGCGCAACACTTCGCTGCCTGCCGCACGGTAGCGATCCGTGATCTCTTCCCTGGGATGCCCGAAACGGTTCAGATAACCCGATGTGAACATCGCATAACGCGGATGCACCGCATCCACAAAGGCTTGGGAGGAAGAACTGATGCTGCCGTGATGCGGCACGACCAGCATGGTCGCCGGGAGCTCTTTTGCGTGCAGCTTCAGCAGGCGCGATTCGGCCAGGTTTTCGATGTCGCCGGTCAGCAAAATGCTGCTCTGTCCGGTGCTGACGCGCAACACGCAACTGCCCTCGTTGTTATGCGCCAACGCGGCGGGGATATTCGATCTGGCGGGATGCAGCATGTCGAAACGCACTCCGTCCCATTCCCAGGACTGACCGTCGGCACAGGGTTCGTTGTGGGCGGCGAGTTGCAGTTTCGGGTGCGTGTTCGGCAATGAGGAGATGACGTTCGTCACTGGCACTCCTTTCAATACCGACTCCGTTCCGCCGATGTGATCCATGTCGCCGTGCGACAGCACGAGCACATCCAGCAGCGCGACGCCCATTCCGCGCAACGCGGGAATGATGATGCGGCTGCCGCTATCGGCTTCTCCGGAGAAATCCGGCCCGGTGTCATAGAGCAAAGCATGATTGCGTGTCTGCACGGCGACGGACAATCCCTGTCCGACATCGAACACGATCAGGCGCGCGCTGCCTTCAGCGGGACGGTCCGGCACCACCAGAAACATGGGCAGCAACAGCAGAACACCCAGCCAGCGCATCGGGAAGCCGCGAGGGGCGAGCATCCACAAGGCCCCACCCATGCCGGAAACGATCGTCCAGACCGGGGGGGCATGTTGTGCCCATACGCCGTAAGGGAGCCTGTCCAGCATGTTAAGCAAGTACATGCACAAGACCATCGCCTCATGCGCGACATAAAGCATCCACTCGAACGGCGGCAAGGTGCCGAGCAGCGTGAGCGGAACCACAACGAAACTGACCAGCGGGATGGCGAAGGCATTTGCGATGGGCGAGACCAGCGATAATTGCTGAAACATGGCCAGCAGCGGGGGGATCAGGCCGATCATCATGGCCCATTGCACCTTGCCGTACTCTCTCAGCCAATGCTGCTTGCGCAGCCGGTTCGCGGTGACATAGAAGATCAATGCGACAGCGCCGAACGAGAGCCAGAAGCCGGGCGACAACACTGCCCACGGATCGGCGAGCAGCACCACCATGAGCGCGGTTGCCAGCAGTTGCGAAGGAGAAACATTGCGCGAAAACATCAACATCACTCCGACTGTCGCCAGCATATAAAGCGTGCGTTGCGCAGGCACTTCGTAGCCCGACACCAGCGTGTAGAAGATCGCGGCGAAAAGACCCGCCAAAACCGCCGCCTTGCGCGCCGGGAACCGGAGCGTGAGGCGGATGCTGCGCCGCCATAACCAATACACAATGCCGAAGACCAACCCGGCGAGCATCGTGATGTGCAAGCCCGAGATGCTCATCAGATGATTGACGCCGGTGCGCGTAAACACCTGCCAGTCCGCTTGCGTGATGCCGGACTGGTCGCCGATTGCGAGTGCGGTCAGGACGCCGGCATAAGGCACATCGCCCAGAGTCTTCCGGAAATGAGTACGTACAGATTCGCGCAGCCGCTGCACCAGATAGGCCGGGCTGGAAGTCTGTTCCGACAATCTCCGATTGTCGCCCTTGGCATACACATAGCCGATGGCGCGGATGTCCCGTTCCAGCGCCCATGCCTCAAAATCGAAGTTGTAGGGATTGCCGGTGCCGTGGGGCTGCTTCAGGCGCACGGTGAGCTGCCAGCGTTCACCTGCACTCAATTCCAGCGGATCATTGCCGTCGCCATCGTAAGTGGAGAGCTGGATGTGGCGAGGTACGTGCGCGCCTTCCGTCTCCACACTTTCCACATCGAAAGCGAAACGCAAGCCGCGCTCGTGCAAACGGGGCATTTCGGCAACGACGCCGGTGATCGCGATGTTCTTCCCTTGCCATTCGTCCGGCAGTGCATCCGACAGACGGTGCTGAGCTATCCAGGCGGCATAGCTGAACCCCAGCAATGCGGCACACATCAATATCGCGGCGCGGCGGGCTGCGATCAGCAGCTTGCCGTTTGCGCGCGGCAGCAGCAATACGATAACGGCAAGAGGCCAGTAGGCAAGGAGTACCGGCAATGTGGCTTGCTGTTGCAGATACCACACACCGAGTGCAAAGAAGAGTGCGAAAGAAACCATATGCGTAGCGTACCGCAAAATCATAGAATCCACCCATGCGCAAATTCTTCCAGGACAGGCTACCCGACCACAACAGCTTCTTGCGCCAGCGTTGGTTGCGCCCGGTGCAGCACTGGCTGCGGCATCATAATCTGTGGCATCTGCATCGCCGTTCTGTGGCGGGCGGGGTGGCGGTTGGGTTGTTGTGCGGACTGATCCCGGGGCCGCTGCAAATGATTGCTGCCGCTTCGCTGGCGATTTTTTTTCGCGTCAATCTGCCCGTGGCAGCCTTCACTACGCTCTATACCAACCCGTTTACCATCGTGCCTTTATACCTGTTGGCATATCAGATCGGTATTTGGATGATCGGTTCAGCGAACGCAAATGTCGCGCCTGCCTTTCCGGATTTGCATTGGAGCGACGGGTTTTCCCAGTTATGGGCCTGGTTGATGCTGTTGGGCAAGCCTCTGTTGATCGGTCTGCCAATACTTGCCGTTGGTCTGGCAATCATCGGCTATGTTGCAGTTCGCTTGATTTGGCGGCTGATCGTGGTGATCAAATGGCGGAGGCGTCGCGTTCGGTAACCCGGAACTTTTCTCAACTATGGAAGTCTTATTTTAGGTACGGCAGATGCAAGCCGGGTATTGAGTTAAGAAGGAAAGGTTTCAGATGAAAAAAGCATATCGGGAAGCGGCTAAGTTCTTTCGTTGGGTGATGGTTGGTGTGATGGCATTTCTCGTTGCACTGCCAGCGTTGACATCCATGAGTGCTTCCAACTAACACGCTACAATAAAACGCCCCGGGGTGCACGCTCCGGGGCGTTTTATTTTGTGCTGCCAATATTTACACCGCAGTGCTGCGCAGTCTTTCCAAATGCAACTCTGACTGTCTCAATACGTTTTCCATTGGACGCGACAGCAGTTTTCGAGCTTCCGTGTAGGCGGATGAAGTCTCCTCCAAAAACAGTCCTTCGAGGTAGGAGACTCGAATCGCATCGTATAACTCGGCATCTGCCCGATCGAAGAATTCGGCTATCAGCATCAGATGTTTGCGCACGCTGACGAGATCGCGGTTGTCGATGGCATCTTTCGTGGCCAACTTGATTGCACCCACTTCCAGGTGCAACACGCCGAAGTCGCTTTCTTCTATCCGTGCAGCGACGTCCGGCAGGTACAAGGTGATTTGCTTCATGAAGTCTGCCCGCCTGAGCAGCGGCTTGCTTTGTTGATGCGAAACCATGCGGCGTAGCGAGGCGAATGTCTTGAAATCGAAGAGTTGTTCGAATGGCTGCAGAATTCCGTCGGAGGGAGCCAGGTCGACACGGGGAACCCCGGGTGTTGGAAAAGTGATCATGTTCGTCACTCCTGTTGTTAGGATGAGGGCAGGCTATTCCTTTCTCGTTACAGGGTGATGACAGGAAGGTTGCAGTATGTCAAGCCGGGTGCAATGTGCCGTCCACCAAGCGCATCTGGCGCTGCATCCGTGCCGCGAGTTCCAGGTCGTGGGTGACAATGATGAAGCTGGTGTTGAGCTTGGCATTGAGTGCCTGCATCAGGTCGAACAAGGTGGAAGCCGAGGCGCGATCCAGGTTTCCGGTCGGTTCGTCGGCGAGCACGCAGGCAGGCTGAGTGACCAGCGCACGCGCAACGGCCACGCGCTGGCGTTCTCCGCCGGAGAGTTCGGCCGGTGTATGCCGGATGCGTTGTGCCAACCCGACCTGCTCCAGCATGAAGGCGGCTTGGGGATGCGCCTCGGCGGGTTTCATTCCGCGTATCAGCAGCGGCATGGCTACGTTTTCAAGTGCGGTGAATTCCGGCAGTAAATGGTGGAACTGGTAGACGAATCCGAGCGAACGGTTGCGCAGTTCGCCGCGCTGCGCCTCGTTCATCTTCGATACGTCTTGTCCCAGTATGCTGACGCTGCCGCCCGTGATGGTGTCGAGACCGCCCAGCAGATGCAGCAGGGTGCTCTTGCCCGAGCCGGATGCGCCTACGATGGCGATGCGTTCGCCGCGCGCCACTTCGAGGTTCACCCCGTTCAGGACGGGAACGTTCAGGTCGCCTTGCGCATAGGTCTTACGCAGGTCGCGGCAGGAGATGACCGGTTTCTTATTCATAACGCAGGGCCTCCGCAGGCTGCACCTTGGAGGCACGCCAGCTCGGGTAGATGGTGGCAAACAGGCTGATGAGGAAGGACATGCCCGCAACGACGATCACGTCGCCCCTTTGCAGGTCGGATGGAAGCTCGCTGATGTAATAGAACTCCTTGGACAGGAACTGCACGCCGAACAGGTGTTCGATGAACGGGACGATGGTGCCGATGTTGAGCGCGATCAATACCCCGCCGATGACGCCCGACGCCATGCCGATCAGGCCGATCAGCATGCCCTGGACCATGAAGATCTTCATGATACTGTTGGGGGAAGCGCCCAGCGTGCGCAGGATGGCGATGTCGGCCTGTTTGTCGGTCACGGCCATCACCAGCGTGGAGACGATGTTGAAGGCGGCGACGAGGACGATGAGCGACAGGATGATGAACATCATTTTCTTCTCCATCGCGACCACGCTGAAATAGTTGGCGTTCTGTCGGGTCCAGTCCGTCGCGTAGGTGTCCTTCGGCAGCTTGCCTTCCAGTTCAAAGGCGACACGGGGTGCAAGGTCGAGGTTGTTCAGGCTGCCGCTGATGCCGCTCACGCTGCCTCCCATGCGGTAGAGTTTTTGCGCATCTTCCAGGCGGATCAGGGCCAGCGCGTTGTCGTACGGTGCCATTCCGATCTCGAAGATTCCGACCACATGGAATTGCTTCAGGCGCGGCAGCATTCCGGCAGGCGTGATCTGGCCTTGCGGAGTGATGAGCAGCACGCTGTCGCCGACATGCGCACCCAGCGAGCGCGCAAGATCGACGCCGAGTACGATATTGAATTCGCCGGCGCGCAGATCGTTCAACGAACCGTGCTTCATCTTGTCGCCCAGTCCCGTCAGGCGTTGTTCGGCATCGGGCAGGATGCCACGCACCATCACCCCTTGCACGTTGTCGTTCAGCGATACCATGCCCTGGCCGCTGACGTAGGGCGCCGCGGCACGCACCTCAGGATGTCCGGCGACGATGTCCAGCGTGTGCTGCCAGTCGTCCAGTTGTCCGCTGTCGCTCATGACCTGCAAATGCGGCGTGACGCCCAGGATGCGGGCGCGTATCTCTTTCTGAAACCCGTTCATCACGGACAGCACCACGATCAGCGCCATCACGCCGAGGCCGATGCCGAGCATGGAGATCATCGAGATGAAGGAGATGAAATGATTGCGGCGCTTGGCACGGGTGTAGCGCAGGCCGATGAATAATTCGTAAGGTTGCAAGTTGGCAGCTCGAAAAGACGACGGGCGCTAGTTTGCCATAAGTGCCGGTGTTGCGGGATGGTAAACTGCCTGCCATGAATCGCCTCCATCTGCTTATCCCCGATCTTTTTCCGCCGCAGGAAATCGCCTTCGAAGTCTGTGCAGGTTTGCGGCTGCCTGCACTGGAAAAAATGCTGGGACGGGGGAAAGCGAGCTCATCCCGTGTCGCCGGTCTGGAGGAATGGCTCTGCGCAGCGTTTGGCGGGCAATCCGTCGGGCCGGTTCGCGCCGCATCCGAGGGGTTGGAAGTCGGCGAAGGATACTGGCTGTGCGCCGATCCCGTGAGCCTGCAGTTGCAGCATTCGCAGATAATGGTGCTGCCCGATCTGGCAACCAGCCAGGATGAAAGCACTGCACTGTGCGTCATGCTGAATGAGCACTTTGCCGGAATGGGAATGACTTTCTTTGCGCCGCATCCCCGGCGCTGGTACTTGCGGCTGGAAGCCGAACCGCAGCTGGCGACCTCTACACTGCATCAAGTGGCATGGTCCGACGCGAAGCTCCATCAGCCGCAGGGTGCGGATGCCTTGCGCTGGCAGCGCATCGTCACCGAAGTGCAGATGATGTTGTACGCACATCCGCTGAATCAGGCACGAGAAGCGCGCGGAGAGCAGCTTATCAATAGCCTGTGGCTGTGGGGGGGCGGGCGCGCAGCCCCTGTTGTGGAAGCTTTCGATACGGTCGGCGGTGACAGCGAGCTGGCCGGTGCATTCGCGCGGGTTGCGGGCATTCCGCAGGTCGAATCCCTGCAGGAAATGCTGGATGGAAAATTCGATTGCGGGTTGTGGGTTTGCGTCGCGCCCCGCGAAGCACTGCAGCGCGGCGATCTTTATGCATGGCGCGAGTCGGTGGAAAATATCGAAACGGAATATGCCCAGCCCTTGCTGAAAGCCTTGCAGGCCGGCCGGTTGCAGGCTGTTCAACTGGAGGTGTTGCGTGAAAACGGTTCGCAATGTTTCGAATTCGCGCGCGGCGATGCCTGGAAAGTCTGGCGTACCGTACGGCCATTGGCACGTTACGCCGTTTAGAATGGGAAATATGCGAAGAGGACGGGAAATATGAGTTTCTGGGAAAACATGATGGGCTTCTTCTGGAGCGATGTGTCGTTCCCGTTGCTGCTTATGGTGCTATGCCTCACGGTCTTGCTTGCGCATTTTCGCCGCGAAGATCGCCCGAGCCTCGTCAACACGATGAGTTTCTTCATTATTTGCTTGTTCGGGCAATTCGTCAGTGCGGTGTTGCATGCACTCGAGCATTTGCGCGCTGCGGACGTCACGCATGAAGTTTTCGTCATCGGTGCGGGGATTGCGGTCATCCGCCTGTGGGGGCTACTGGTGTTCCGTACCGTGCTGCCCGCGGTGAAGCTCAGCCTGCCGCGCATCACCGAAGATATCTTCGTCATCATTGCCTACGTCGCGTGGTTCATGGTGCGCATGCGTTATGCCGGCCTCGATCTGGGCAGCATTCTGGCGACTTCGGCGATGATCACGGCGGTGCTGGCATTCGCCATGCAGGACACCCTGGGCAACATCCTCGGCGGCCTGGCGCTGCAACTGGATAACTCAATTGAAGTCGGCGACTGGATCAAGGTGGACGACATCTCCGGCAAGGTGGTGGACATCCGCTGGCGTTCAACCCTGGTGGAGACGCGCAACTGGGAGACGGTCGTGTTCCCCAACAGTCAGTTGATGAAGAACAAATTCCTGGTGCTGGGGCGGCGTACCGACCAGCCGGTCCAATTGAGACGCTGGGTATGGTTCAGCGTGGGGCTGGATGTTGCGCCGACCAAGGTAGTGGGCGTGGTCGAGGCCTCCGTGCAGCAGACCGAGATCGCCAACGTGGCGAAAAGCCCGATACCCAGTTGTGTTCTGATGGACATGGACAGCAAGGGATATGCGCGTTATGCCCTGCGTTATTGGCTGACCGATCTGGTGCTGGACGATCCTACCGACGCCGTCCTGCGCTGGCACATCATGACCGCTTTGCAGCGTGCGGGTATCAAGCTGGCAGTGGAAGAACACAGTGTTCACCTTACCAAGGAAAACGAAAAATACGATGAGGCGGTGCGGCAACGCGAAGTGCAATTGCGCATCAAGACATTGCGCCGGGTCGAGTTGTTCTCGCAGCTCAACGATGCCGAATACAGGGGGCTGGCCGAGCGTCTGCGTTATTCCCCCTTCGCCCGGGGCAATATCATCACCCGCCAGGGTGACGAGCGCTCACAATGGTTGTACATCGTCATCAACGGCGAGGCCGATGTTTTTGTCGACCTGCCCAATGGCAAACGCCGCACCGTGCGCACGCTGGGGCATGGCGATTTCTTCGGCGAAATGGGGCTGATGACGGGTGCGCCGCGTTCCGCCTCGGTCATCGCCAAAACGGATGTGGAGTGTTATCGCATCGACAAGGAAGTCGTTGAAGAATTGTTGCAGGCGCGCCCGGGCATCGCCGAGGAGATTTCGCATATCCTGGTCGCGCGGCGCGCGGAACTGGATGTTGCATTGCAGAATATGGATGCAACCGGGGCACATAAAGACTTGTCGCAGCAGCGAATCGAGATACTTGCCACAATCAAGCGGTTTTTCTCTCTCGGTTGAAAGCCAGGCCGAAATTTAGGGCTTAATTCGCGGGGCGGCTTCCTGTATCATTCGCACCCGGACAACACGGATATAGTGCAGATGAAAGTTACCTTTCTGGATTTCGAGCAGTCGGTCTCCGAGCTGGAGAACAAGATCGAGCAGTTGCGGTATGTGCAGGACGACTCGGCGCTCGATATCTCCGACGAGATCGGCAGGCTGCAAAAGAAAAGCCAATCGCTGACCAAGGATATCTATGCCAAGCTCACGCCATGGCAGATATCGCAGGTTTCGCGCCACCCGCAACGCCCCTATACGCTGGATTACATCCAGCATCTCTTTACCGACTTTGAAGAGCTCCACGGCGATCGCAACTATGCGGACGATCCGGCCATCGTTGGCGGCCTGGCCCGTTTCAACGGCCGGAGCGTGATGGTCATCGGCCATCAAAAAGGCCGCGACACCAAGGAGCGCCAGTACCGCAATTTCGGCATGCCGCGTCCCGAAGGCTACCGCAAGGCGATGCGCCTGATGCGTCTGGCCGAGAAGTTCGGCATCCCGATCATGACTTTCATAGACACTCCGGGTGCCTATCCCGGGGTAGGCGCCGAAGAGCGAGGCCAGTCCGAGGCCATCGGCAAGAATCTGTATGTGATGGCGGAGCTGAAAGTGCCCATCATCTGCACCATCATCGGCGAAGGCGGCTCCGGCGGCGCGCTGGCGATCGCGGTCGGCGATGCGATGCTGATGCTGCAATACGCGACGTATTCCGTGATATCGCCGGAAGGCTGCGCCTCCATCCTGTGGAAGAGTGCAGACAAGGCGGCGGATGCGGCGGAGACGCTCGGTATCACGGCAACGCGCCTCAAGACGCTGGGCCTGGTCGACAAGATCATCAGCGAACCTTTGGGTGGCGCGCACCGCGACTATCCGGCGATGATGCAGTCGCTGAAGAAGGCTTTGCAGGACACGCTCAAGCAAGTGCAATCTCAAACCACGGACGAGATGCTGCAAACGCGCTTCAGCCGCTTGATGAGCTATGGCAAGTTCAAGGAAATCGAACTTAACTGACACCGTCGCGGCGCGCCTGTCGCCGCTTCTTCCCAGACACAGTCAAATCCTCATTGGCTTGAGCGGCGGCATGGATTCCGTCGTGCTGCTGCACTTGCTGCACACCCTTGCACCGCGCTTCGAATGGCAGCTTTCCGCCCTGCACGTCCATCACGGGCTCAGTCCCAATGCCGATAGCTGGGCCGACTTCTGCTCCGGGCTTTGCATTCGGCTCAACATTCCTTTGCACATCGAACGCGTCGACATCTCCCCGTTGCAGGCCGATCACGGTATCGAAGCCGCTGCGCGCAAGCTGCGCCACGCTGCGTTTGCCAGGCAGAAATGCGATTTCATTGCGCTGGCGCATCATGCCGACGACCAGGCGGAAACGCTGTTGCTGCAATTGTTGCGCGGCGCTGGTATCAGGGGCGTGGCGGCAATGCCTGTCCTGAGCAAGGTCGAAGGGCCTGTCCTGAGCAAAGTCGAAGGGCCCCTGTTCAAGCCGGCACCAGCTCCCGCAACCCTGCGCCCTTTGCTGGATATTCCGCGTGGCGCGCTGGCCGAATACGCGCAGCAACATCGTCTGGACTGGGTCGAAGACGAGAGCAATGCCGACGAAGACTATCCGCGCAATTTCCTGAGACATCGTCTGCTGCCGCTGCTGGAACAGCGATTCCCGGCGTACCGCGATACGTTGGCGCGGAGCGCGCGGCACTTCGCGGAAGCAGGGGAATTGCTTGATGAATTGGCTCTGCAGGACATGCAGGATTCGGGAGATGCTGCGGCTCTTGATGTCGCCCGTTTGCGGGCGCTGCCGCATGCCCGCGCCAAGAATCTGTTGCGCTTTTTTTTGCATAAGCAACTCGCACCCATGCCGCATGCCGCGCAACTCGATGACATGTTGCGCCAGCTATGCGATGCGCGTGAAGACGCGGCGGTATGCGTCGAATTCGGGCACTGGCAAGTGCGCCGGTACCGGGACAAGGCCTATGTGACAGGCATCCCGGGACAGTTCGATCCGGGTCTAGTATTGCCATGGCGCGGAGAAGCGGAATTGCGATGGCCTGCACTGGACAGGGGCATCGCCTTCAGCCATGTTCAGGGGGCCGGCATCAGCTTGGGCAAGTTGCAGCGTGAACCGGTGACGTTGCGTTTGCGCAGCGGAAGCGAATCATTGCGTCCTTCTGCCACCGCCGCCACGCGCAGTCTGAAAAATCTGTTTCAGGAGCGTCATGTCCCGCCATGGCAGCGCGAACGGTTGCCCTTGCTGTATTGCGGGGATGAACTGGTATGCGTGGTGGGGGTCGCCATCCATGCCGATTTTCAGGCGGAGCCGGGGGAATCAGGCGTGTTGGTGTCTTGGGACTAATTGGAATATGATTCCGCCGACCGGAAATTGCAGTGCCAGAACCAAAGAATCTATCAGGGGAGATAATTATGAAAATTGTAAGCGTGTTGTGCGGTGCCTTGTTGTTGAGTCTGTCTCTGGCAGCATCTGCCGACCCCATCGTCATCAAGTTCAGCCACGTTGTTGCAAACAATACGCCCAAGGGCAAAGCGTCGGATTTTTTCGCCAAGCGTGCGGCAGAGTTGACCAAGGGCAGGGTTAAGGTTGAGGTCTACCCCAACAGTTCCCTGTACAAGGACAAGGAAGAAATGGAAGCGCTGCAAATCGGCGCAGTACAGATGCTGGCGCCATCCCTGGCCAAGTTCGGTCCGTTGGGCGTCAAGGAAATAGAGGTCTTCGATATTCCTTTCATATTCGACAATTACGCCGACCTGCACAAGATCACGCAGGGCCCGATCGGAGCCAGCTTGCTGGCCAAGCTGGATCCCAAGGGCATTAAGGGACTGGCCTTCTGGGATAACGGCTTCAAGTCTTTTTCTGCGAATACGCCCATAAGGACGCCCGCCGACCTCAAGGGCAAGAAGATGCGCATCCAGTCTTCCAAGGTGTTGGAAGAAGAGATGCGATCGGTGGGCGCGATCCCCCAAGTGATCGCTTTCTCCGAGGTCTATCAGGCGTTGTCGACCGGTGTGGTGGACGGTACCGAGAATCCGATCTCCAATTTTTACACGCAGAAAATGAACGAAGTCCAGAAATACCTGACTTTGACCAACCACGGTTACCTCGGCTATGCAGTCATCGTCAACAAGAAGTTCTGGGACGGATTGCCGGCTGACATTCGCGGCCAACTCGAACAGGCGATGAAGGAAGCGACCGATTACGCCAACAAGATCGCACAGGAAGAAAACGATACCGCGCTGGAAGAGGTGAAGAAGAGCGGCAAGACGACCGTTTATACCCCGACCAAAGAAGAAAGAATGGCGTTCAAGAAGGCAATGGCGCCCGTTCACGTCAAGATGGCTGATCGCGTAGGCAGCGACTTGCTGCAGTCTATCTACAAAGAGACCGGTACCGATCCAAGCAAGCTGTAATCATCGGTTGCCATGCCCGCCTCTGTTCGTCGCGGCATGGCGCCGAAATTAGCCCAGTAGACTTGCAGCAGAACAAGGGGAGCATCGTTCGTGAAATTTCTTGATCATCTTGAGGAATGGTTGATTTCCTTCCTCATGGCCGGAGCGACGCTGATCATTTTCGTCTCCGTCGTCCATCGTTACGCGGCCGGCCTCAGTATTCCTGTCGTTCAGGATTGGCTTCTGGGCATCAACTTCTCCTGGGCGCAGGAACTCACCATCATCATGTTCGTTTGGATGGCCAAATTCGGGGCCGCGTACGGTGTGCGTACCGGCATTCACGTCGGCGTCGACGTCCTGATCAACCGCCTGGACGAAAAAAAACGTGCGAAATTCATCGTGTTCGGCTTGCTTGCCGGAATGCTGTTCACCGGTATCGTGGCCTCGCTGGGCGCTTACTTCATCTGGGAGAATGGCGCGCACCACGCTTATCTCGGCCTGATCGGCAGCCCGTTCGGCGATGTGCCGGAAGGACCGACGACGCCGGATCTGGAATGGCCGACCTGGATGGTCTATTCGGCGATTCCGCTCGGTACCGGCCTGATGTGCTTCCGGTTTCTGCAGGTGCTGATCGGTTTTCTCAAGACCGGCGATCTGCCGCATCATGATCACGGACACGTTGACGGCCTGGATGGCGACGAAACGCCAGTCGATATCAATGTGTATGCGATGGGCGACAATCTGCATCCGGCCGACCATGAGCATCCCGCAGGCACCGCCGCACGCCATCATGAAAACAAGGATGGCAAGCCGGAATGAACGCCTCGATCATATTCATATTGTTGCTGGGCCTCATGTTGACCGGGATGCCGATCTCGATTGCCCTTGGCCTTACCGTACTCAGTTTTCTGTTCATGTTCACGCAGGTTCCGATCGAGTCGGTTGCGCTGAAACTGTTCACCGGCATCGAGAATTTCGAGATCATGGCGATCCCGTTCTTCATTCTCGCCGGCAATTTCCTCACCCATGGCGGCGTGGCGAAACGCATGATCAGGTTTGCCTCGTCGATGGTGGGTCACCTGTACGGCGGCCTCGGTCTTTCCGGTGTGCTTGCGTGCGCCTTGTTTGCGGCAATTTCCGGTTCCTCACCGGCGACAGTGGTGGCGATCGGCTCGATCCTGTTGCCGGCGATGGTCAGGGCCGGTTTTCCCAAAAAATTCGGGGCCGGCATCATCACCACTTCGGGGGCGCTCGGTATCCTGATCCCCCCGTCGATCGTGATGGTCATGTACTCGGTGGCGACCAACACCTCGGTCGGCGCCTTGTTCATGGCGGGCGTCGTGCCCGGTATCGTCCTGGCTTGTATCCTGGGCGGGGTGACTTATTATCGGGCGAGGAAATTCAACTATCCTCGCCTGCAGAAGGCAAGTTGGGCCGAGCGCCTGAAGGCATTCCGCGAATCGGTATGGGGTTTGCTGTTGATCGTGATCGTCATGGGCGGCATCTATATGGGTTTGTTCACGCCGACTGAAGCCGCGGCGATGAGCGCGGTCTATGCCTTTTTCGTCGCCGTATTCGTTTACAAGGATCTGAGCATCAAGGATGTGCCCAGGGTGCTGCTCAATTCGGCCAACATGTCGGCGATGCTGCTCTACATCATCACCAACGCCATGCTCTTCTCGTTCATCCTGACCAACGAGAACATTCCGCAGGCACTGGCGAACTGGATGCTGGGCAACGGCCTGGGCATGATCACTTTCCTGCTTGCCTGCAATGTGATTCTGCTCCTTGCCGGCAACTTCATGGAGCCGTCATCCATCGTATTGATCTTTGCACCGATCCTGTTCCCGGTGGCGATGAAGCTGGGGATCGATCCGGTGCACTTCGGCATCATCATGGTGGTGAACATGGAAGTCGGGATGTGCCATCCGCCGGTCGGTCTTAACCTTTATGTCGCTTCGGGTATTGCCAAGATGGGAATTACCGAACTGACTGTCGCGGTCTGGCCGTGGCTCCTCTCCATGCTGGGCTTTCTGTTGCTGGTTACCTATTGGCCGTCGTTGTCACTCTGGTTCCCGCGCATGATCGGCGCAATGTAACGACGGAGCGCTGGCGCCAGACTCGAACATGTTTCCCGGCAGGGGATGCTTCATGGCACCGATGTGCCTCCCCCTCCGGCGCCATGTCGCAAGCCGGATGATGACGCCAGTCCTTGGCCGGACGCTATGCCGCCCTGCGACAGGGTAGCCAAATCCTGATAGAATCGCGCCCTCAGAATTTTCTGAAGCACATTCATTTTTGGAGAGAAGCATGGCCGTCGAACGTACCCTTTCAATCATTAAACCCGATGCCGTGGCGAAGAACGTCATCGGCCAGATTTATTCCCGTTTCGAGGGCGCAGGCCTGAAGATCGTGGCTGCCCGCATGGTGCAATTGTCGCGCGCCGAGGCGGAAGGTTTCTACGCGGTGCATCGCGCACGTCCTTTCTTCAACGACCTGGTCAACTTCATGATCTCCGGCCCGGTGATGATCCAGGTGCTGCAAGGCGAAGGCGCAATCCTGAAGAATCGTGACCTGATGGGCGCGACCGATCCGAAAAAGGCCGAAAAGGGCACCATCCGCGCGGATTTTGCCGACAGCATCGACGCGAATGCGGTACACGGTTCCGACGCGGCTGAAACCGCTGCAGTCGAGATTGCCTATTTCTTCCCGGCGCTGAACGTCTATTCGCGCTAAGTTGTTACCGATGAAGCAAAACCTCCTCGATTTTGAACCGGCAGCAATGACCGCCTGGTTTGCGGAACACGGCGAAAAGCCGTTCCGCGCCAAGCAGGTGCTGCGCTGGATATACAAAAGCGGGGAGTCCGATTTCGATGCGATGAGCGATCTTGCGATCTCTCTTCGCGAAAAGCTGAAGCAGATCGCCTGCATACAAACTCCCAAAGTGATGAAGGAAGAAATCGCTTCCGACGGGACATGCAAATGGCTGCTGGATGTGGGCACGGGCAATGCAGTTGAGACCGTGTATATCCCTGAAGAGGATCGCGGAACATTATGCGTCTCGACGCAAGCCGGATGCGCCCTTGATTGCTCCTTCTGTTCTACAGGCAAGCAGGGCTTCAACCGCAACCTGTCGACCGCCGAGATCATCGGCCAGGTGTGGTGGGCAAACCACGAACTGGGCCGCACCGCTGACGGCAACTGGCCCATCACCAATGTGGTCATGATGGGCATGGGCGAGCCGCTGCTGAATTTTGACAATACCGTCAGCGCTTTGCGCCTGATGCTGGACGATAATGCCTACGGCCTGTCGCGCCGCCGCGTGACAGTTTCTACGTCCGGCGTGGTGCCCGCGATGGACAGGCTGCGCGACGCGTGCCCGGTTGCGCTGGCAGTCTCCCTGCACGCGCCGAACGATGCGTTGCGCAATGTGCTGGTGCCGATCAACCAAAAATACCCGCTGAGCGAATTGATGGCGGCGTGCCTGCGCTATCTGGAAAAGGCACCGCGCGATTTCGTGACGTTCGAATACGTGATGCTGGCGGGGGTGAACGATAGCGTGCAGCATGCGCGCGAGCTGATCGAGTTGGTGCGCGCAGTGCCGTGCAAATTCAACCTGATCCCGTTCAATCCATTCCCTCAGGCGCCATATCAGCGTTCCGACATGCAGACAGTGCTGCGTTTTCGCGATGTGCTGATGCAGGCAAATATCGTCACCACCATACGCAAGGTGCGAGGCGACGATATCGCGGCTGCCTGCGGGCAGTTGGCGGGGCAGGTACAGGACAAGACAAAACGAACACATCGATTGACGGAGGTGAGCCAATGAAGTTATTCAAACTGTTTCTCCTTGTGTCGTTGTTGACAGCTTGCGCATCGCAAGGAGGCGGCTCCGCAGGTACGCCCCAGGACGATACGACGCGCGCGCAGAAGATCGCCAGGATACACACCGAACTGGCAGGCATGTATTACGACCGGGCCCAATATGGCGTGGCCTTGCAGGAGGTGGCGGTAGCGCTAAAGGCAGATGCCGGGTTTCCGCAGGCCTACAATGTACGCGCATTGGTGCGGATGGCATTGCATGAAGACGACAAGGCAGATGAAGATTTCCAGCACAGCCTGAAGCTGGATAGCACGAATTCCGATACGCACAATAACTATGGCTGGTTCCTTTGCCAGGGCGGGCATATGAAGGAATCTTTCAAGCAATTCCAGGAGGCATTGGATAACCCGCTATATGCCACGCCCGAGATGGCTTATGTGAACCTGGGCTTGTGCTCCAGGAAAGCAGGCATGATGAAGGAAGCCGAAAGCAATCTGCAGCGGGCGCTGACCTTGCGTCCAGATATGCCGAATGCGTTATACGGCCTGGCGGACCTGAATTACGGCAAGGGAGACTTTGCAGCGGCAAAATCCTATTTCAATCGCTTCGTACAGCTCACCGCCGAACCGAATGCCGAACAGCTGTGGCTGGCGGTGCGCATCGAACGCAAGATGCGTGATCGCAATTCCGAAGCCAGCTATGCCCTGCAATTGCGCAAGAACTATCCCGATTCCCGCGAAGCTCAACTGTTGTCGCAAGGACAATGATGGATACTTCCGACGACGCCGTTAGCGCAAAAAAAGAGTCTGCAGATCAACAGCGGCCGGTGCTTGACGTCGGCGCGACGTTGCGCGAGGCGCGCGAACGTTTGGGCATGAGCGTGCACGATGTGGCGGAGCGGATCAAGTTTGCGCCGAGGCAGGTCGAAGCGCTGGAAGCGAATGATTTTACGCATCTGCCGGAAGCTGCCTTTCTGCGCGGCTTTGTACGCAGCTATGCCCGTGTACTGCACCTGGATGAAGTGGCCCTGATCTCCGCTTTGCCTGCCGATCCTTCCAGACAGGTCGCGGCAAAGATGCAGGCGGCGAATGTGGTCTTCCCGAACATGCAATCGTTGCGGCGCATCAATGTGCTGTGGTTGGCTGGAGCGCTGGTTATCGCGCTCGTGCTGGGATCTTTCGTGCTGCTTCATGAAGGTGAGCCGACGGCGAAGCCTACCCAGGTCGTCGTCGAGTCCGTAACCTTGCCGAAGGCTGAAGTTGCCGTTTCCGCCGTGGCGGAGACAGAGGTGCAGGCCAAGAATCCGGAAGTCACCCAAGCGGCCGAGCCAGATAAACCGACCGAAAGGTCCAAGCCTGAACAGCCTGTCGTGAAACCCGCGCCGCAGATTGAAACTGCTGCGCCTGTGGCGGTGGCGACAGTCAAACAGCCGAAAGCAACCAAGCCCGTACAAACTGTCGTGCAGTCTCTTCCCCGGATAGAGGCTGAGTCTGCGCCTGTGGCGACGGCCAAGCCGCCCATTCCTCTGGAAGTCCTCAAGCGTCGCCCCCTGCACCTGGTATTCATCGAAAGCGCGTGGGCCGAGGTGATAGACGCCCATGGAGTGGTGCTCCTCTCGCGGAACAATCCGCGCGGCACCGAGAAATGGGTCGGCGGTCCCCGGCACGAACCGTACGACATATCGATCGCACATCCGGCCAACGTCAAATTGTTTTTCAGGGGCAAAGAGATCGATCTTTCGGCGTATGCCGGGATGGATGTCGCGCACCTGAAGGTGGAATAAGATGAGTCATTTTCCTGTCCCGCGTCGTTCGACGCAGCGTGTGCTTGTTGGCGATATTGCAATCGGCGGCGATGCACATGTCGTTGTGCAATCCATGACCAACACCGACACAGTCGATGCCGAGGGCACGGCACGCCAGGTATTCGAGTTGGCGCAGGCCGGTTCCGAGCTGGTTCGCATCACGGTGAATACTTCAGAAGCGGCCGTTCAGGTTCCGCGTATCCGCAAGATGCTGGATGCGATGGGATGCGATGTGCCGCTGATCGGCGACTTTCACTACAACGGACACCGTCTGCTGACCGAGTTTCCCGAATGCGCGCAGGCGCTGGCGAAATACCGCATCAATCCCGGCAACGTGGGCAAGAACCGGAAAGGCGAGGACCAGTTCGCCATGATGATCGGGGTAGCCAAACAATATGACAAACCGGTTCGCATCGGCGTCAATTGGGGCAGTCTGGATCAGGATCTGGTGGTGCGCATGATGGATGAGAACGCCAGGCTGGCGCAGCCCAAGGAAGTGGCCGAAGTCACGCGCCAGGCGCTGATCGTTTCCGCGCTGGACTCCGCCCGGCGCGCCGAAGAACTGGGTCTGGCGCATGACCGCATTGTGCTTTCCTGCAAAGTAAGCGGAGTGCAGGATCTGATCGCCGTTTACCGGGATCTGGCGAACCGTTGCGACTACCCCTTGCATCTGGGCTTGACCGAGGCGGGCATGGGTTCGAAAGGCATCGTGGGTTCCACCGCCGCGCTGGCTGTGCTGTTGCAGCAGGGCATAGGCGATACGATACGCGTTTCCCTGACGCCCGAGCCGGGTGGCGCACGCACGCAGGAAGTGGTGGTGGCGCAGGAGATATTGCAGACCATGGGATTGCGTTCGTTCACCCCCATGGTCACTGCCTGTCCGGGTTGCGGACGCACGACCAGCACGGTATTCCAGGAACTGGCCCAGAGCATCCAGAATTATCTGCGCGAGCAGATGCCTGTATGGCGCGAACAATATACCGGCGTGGAAGAGATGACCGTTGCGGTGATGGGATGCATCGTCAACGGTCCCGGCGAAAGCAAGATGGCCAACATCGGCATAAGCCTGCCGGGCACGGGCGAATCGCCGGCCGCACCGGTATATGTCGACGGCGAGAAGACCGTCACCCTGCGCGGCGAGCGCATCGCGCAGGAGTTCCAGCAGATCGTCGACGACTATGTGGCGCGCAACTATGCCAGGCGTGCGCCGGGCGAGAAGGCCGGCAAACGTATCGAGATCAAAGCGGTTTGAGCGAGCAGATGAGCAACGAGACATTACAGGCCGTCCGCGGCATGAACGATATCCTGCCGGACGAGGCGCAACTGTGGTTGTGGTTCGAAGACACGGTGCGCGACTGGCTGGAAGGCTACGGCTATCGCAACATCCGCATGCCGCTGGTGGAGCCGACCGCGCTGTTCAAGCGCGCCATAGGCGAGGTCACCGATATCGTCGAAAAAGAGATGTACAGCTTCGAGGACAGCCTGAATGGCGACCAGCTGACGTTGCGCCCGGAGGGAACGGCTTCCTGCGTGCGTGCGGCATTGCAGCACAATTTGCTGTATAACGCGCCGCAGCGTCTGTATTACGGCGGCGCGATGTTCCGCCACGAGCGCCCGCAGAAGGGACGTTACCGCCAGTTTCACCAGATCGGCGTGGAAGCGCTGGGTTTTGCCGGGCCGGACATCGATGCCGAACAGATTGTGATGTGCGCCCGGCTCTGGAAAAAATTGGGCATCGGGGACGTGGCCTTGCAGATCAACTCGCTGGGGGATGCGGCTTCCCGCCAGCGCCACCGCGAAAAACTGATCGCCTATTTCGAGCAGCACAAGGACGCGCTGGATGCCGATGCGCTGCGTCGTTTGCACAGCAACCCGTTGCGTATCCTGGATACCAAGAATCCGGCGATGCAGGAACTGGTAAGTGCGGCACCCAAGCTGATGGACGAGCTGGAAGAAGATGCCATCAGGCACTTCGAGGCAGTGCAGGCGATCCTGAAGCAACATGGCATTGCGTTCGAGATCAACCCGAGACTGGTGCGCGGACTGGACTACTATAACCGCACGGTGTTCGAATGGGTTACGACACGTCTCGGTGCGCAGGGAACGATCTGTGCCGGAGGCCGTTATGACGGCCTTGTCGAGCAGATCGGCGGCAAGTCGGCGCCGGCGTGCGGGTTCGCAATGGGGGTGGAACGCCTGCTGGCTTTATTGCAGGAAAGCGGCATGCAGAACCCGGCTGCGCCCCTGGATGTGTATGTGGTGCATCAGGGCGAGCAGGCGCAGGATCTGGCCTGGCGCGCGGCGGAAGACCTGCGCGACGGCGGGTTGCGCGTGCTGTTGCATTGCGGCGGCGGCAGTTTCAAGTCGCAGATGAAAAAAGCCGACGGCAGTGCGGCCGTATGCGCGGTCATCATCGGCGATGACGAAGCGGCAGCGAATGCCGTGATGCTCAAACCCTTGCGCGGGGGCGGAGAGCAGCAGCGCGTCGGAATGGGTGATTTGCAGCAAAAAGTTCGTGAATTGATCAAGTGAGGAAATGACAATGTCTAGTTTGGATCTGCAGGAACAGGAACAGGTGGAAGCGCTCAAGGCCTGGTGGAAAGAGAATGGCAAATGGGTCATCGGCGTTCTGGTGATCGGCCTGCTCGGTTTTGCGGGCACCATGTACTGGAAGAGCTACCAGGCCGGTCAGGCTGCGGAAGCTGCCAAGCTGTATACCGAAGTAGTGAAGCAAGCCGCCTCCAACGATGCCAAGCGTATCGGCGACGCGGCGGATGCACTGGTCAGCCGATATGGCAACAGCGCTTATGCACCGCGCGCGCAACTCCTGGCAGCACAGGCCAGTTTGCAGGCACACGATGTGGCGCATGCCAAGGTGCAATTGCAGTGGGTGATCGAACATGCGAATGAAACAGACTTGCAAGACACGGCGCGCCTGAAGTTGGCGAGCGTATTGCTCGACGAGAAGAAATACGATGAAGCGCTCAAACTGCTTGACGCCGCGCATCCCGAGTCTTTCACGGGGCTTTACGCCGATCTTCGGGGCGATGTGTTGAGCGCACAAGGCAAGACTGCCGAGGCACGTGCCGCATACCAGCTGGCCTATGACAAGATCGATGCCAGGAATACATATCGCAATCTGATCCAGCTAAAAATGGATGGCTTGGGCAACGCCAAATGAAATTGAACCGTCAATTCGCCGCCATGCTGGTGCCTGTGTTGCTGGCCGCCTGCAGCAGCGACAAACCGGCCGCTGAACCTGCCAAACTGGCGGATTTCACGGCCCGCGCCAAGATCGAAGTGCGCTGGGATGCAAATGTCGGCGATGAGGGTTTGAGCGAACTTTTTCCTGCGGTCACACGTGAAGCGGTATTTGCAGCGAACGAAAAGGGCAAGCTTTACCGCTTCGACCGCAACACTGGAAAGCAGGCGTGGAGTATCGACAGCGGCTTTGTCATTACCGGCGGCGTCGGTGCGGGTGAAGGTCTGGTGATGGTTGGCGGCGGGAAAGGTGAACTTGCCGCATTCGACGAAGATACCGGCAAGATGCAATGGAAGGTCAAGGTATCCAGCGAAGTACTGACTGCGCCGATGATCTCCGACGGCATCGTGGTGGTGCGCACCGGCAACCAGCGCATCACCGGTTTGAGCGCGAAAGACGGCAGTCGCCTTTGGTTATATGAGCGCGCTACTCCCACGCTGATCGTGCGCAGCCATGCCAGTGTGGTGATACGCAACGAACTGGTCTACGCGGGTTTTGCGGCCGGAAAATTGGCCGCGATCGGCCTGAAGAACGGTGTGGTGGTGTGGGAATCCTCGGTATCGCAGCCGCGGGGCAGCACCGAGCTGGAACGCATCAGCGACATCACCAGTCTGCCGGTGGTGGACGATGCCCAGGTTTGCGCAGTGGCATTCCAGGGAAGTATGGCCTGCTTCGATGCCGTGCAGGGCGGTGCATTGTGGACGCGCGAGATCGCCAGTGAAAAAGGTCTGGCGATATCCGGCAAGACCCTGTATGTCACCGATTCGGACAGCAATGTGCTGGCGCTGGACAAGGGCACAGGTGCAACGATATGGAAGAACAGCCAGCTCCTGTTGCGCAAGGCCACCGCCGCCTACCCGCTGGACGACTATCTGGTGCTTGGCGATTATGAAGGCTACCTGCACGTGCTGAAAAGCGACGACGGCAGCTTCGTCGCACGCCGAAAGACCGACGGCAGCGCCATCCGGGTCGCGCCCGTCACCCTGGGCGATGGCGCCTTGATCCAGACCAGCGGCGGCGAGCTGTACTCCATCGTTATCCGCTAAAAGAATATGCTACCTACTCTCGTACTTGTCGGCCGCCCCAACGTCGGTAAATCCACGTTGTTCAATCGCCTCACGCGCAGCCGTGATGCGCTGGTGGCCGACTTGCCGGGATTGACCCGCGACCGTCACTACGGTCGCGGTCGCGTAGGCGAGCGGCCTTATCTGGTCGTTGATACCGGAGGTCTGGAGCCGGTCGCCAAGGAGGGCATCCTGCATGAGATGGCCAAGCAGACACGGCAGGCGGTGGATGAGGCGGATATGGTCCTGTTCATCGTCGACGGTCGGGACGGGGTGACGCCACAGGACCGCATCATTGCCACCCAGTTGCGCAAGACAGGTCGTCCGCTGCTGTTGCTGGTGAACAAATCCGAGGGTATGCAGAGTGCGCGTGCCACCGTGGATTTCCACGAACTCGGACTGGGTACGCCGATCCCCATTTCTTCCGCGCACGGCGACAATGTGGCCGAGATGATCGAAGTCGCGCTGGATGAATTGCCGGCCGCGGAGATCGAGGCCGAGGAAAAATCAGACCATCCCAAACTTGCCATCGTCGGGCGCCCGAACGTGGGCAAATCCACGCTGGTGAATGCCATTCTCGGCGAAGAACGCGTCATTGCCTTCGACCAGCCGGGCACCACGCGCGATTCGATCTACATCGATTTCGAACGCGACGGCAAGAAATACACCATCATCGATACCGCCGGCGTGCGCCGTCGCGGCAAAGTCGACGAAGCCGTCGAAAAATTCTCGGTGGTAAAGACGCTGCAGGCCATCGAGGATGCCAATGTCGTGGTGCTGGTGGTTGATGCCCGCGACCAGATCACCGAGCAGGATGCCCACCTTGCCGATTTTGTGCTGCAAGCCGGACGCGCGCTGGTGCTTGCGGTGAACAAGTGGGACGGCCTGGACGAATACAAACGCGACACGACCAAGCGCGACATCGAACGCAAGCTGCATTTCCTGAGTTTTGCCAAGCACCATTTCATTTCGGCATTGAACGGGACGGGCGTGGATGCGCTGCTGAAATCGGTGAACCAGGCTTACACGGCTGCGATGGCCAAGCTGCCCACGCCCCAGCTCACCCGGGTGCTGGAAGAGGCACTGCAGAAGCAACAGCCGCCGCGCGTGGGCAGTTTCCGCCCCAAAATGCGCTATGCCCACCAGGGCGGCAGCAATCCGCCGCTCATCATCATCCACGGCAGTGCGCTGGACAAAGTGCCCGACAGTTATCGCCGTTTTCTGGAAGCGACCTTTTGCGATGCATTCAAGCTGCAAGGCACTCCGTTGCGCATCGAATTCAAATCCGGCAAGAACCCGTTTGCCGACAAGAAGCATGTGCTCACAGAAAGCGAGCAACGCGCCGCCCATCGCGCGCGCATTCGCGGGCGCAGGCTGTACGGTTAGTCGCCATCGTTTTTGCCGATTATTCGTGACATTCAACTTCGCTTTCATGACAAGCGCAGTATTTGCTGAGCCGCGGGAGTGGGCCGCCAGAGGTCGACCCGGGGGCCGAGGCTGATTCGAATAATTGTCCAGGACCCCGTGCCCTTCCGTAGCGGCCTGTTTTCCAGTAAAGTACCCGCCCCAAGAACTACAAGAGCAGAGATCATGAGTGCAAAAGGGCAACAACTACAAGACCCATTCCTGAACGCATTGCGTAAGGAACATGTGCAGGTCGCCATTTATCTGGTCAACGGCATCAAGCTGCAGGGCCAGGTCGAATCGTTCGACCAATATGTGGTACTGCTGAAAAACACCGTCACCCAGATGGTTTACAAGCACGCCATTTCAACCATCGTCCCCGCACGCGCCGTCACCATCCCGTACGACGCCGAGTAATGCACGAGTCAACGACTGCCGCCAATACGGCGGTATTGGTCAGTCTGGACTTCGGCGCACCGGATTACGCAGAAAGCCTTGAAGAGTTGCGTTTGCTGGCAGAAAGTGCCGGCGTGCGCACTCTTGCGCTGGTGGAAGGCAAGCGGCAACGCCCGGATGCCTCGACGTTTGCCGGCAGCGGCAAGGTGGATGAGATCGCCGCACTCGTCGAGGAACTGGAAGCGCCGTTGGTCATTTTCAACCACGACCTGTCTCCCGCGCAGATGCGCAACCTCACCGCCAAAATACAGACGCGCGTGATCGACCGTACCATGTTGATCCTGGATATCTTTGCGCTGCGCGCGCAGAGCCATGAAGGCAAGGTGCAGGTCGAATTGGCCCAGCTCAAATACCTGTCCACGCGCCTGGTCGGCATGAACATGGACATGGGGCAGCAGAAGTTTGCCGTAGGCGCGCGCGGCCCCGGCGAAACGCAATTGGAACTGGACAGGCGCAAGCTGGACCGGCGGGTGCATCTGCTCAATGAGCGGCTGAAACAGCTCAAGCGGCATCGCGAACTGCAGCGCAAGGCGCGCAACCGTTCCGACGTGATGTCGGTCTCCATCGTCGGCTATACCAACGCCGGCAAATCCACGCTGTTCAACCGTTTGACCAATGCCAACGTCTACGTCGCCAACCAGTTGTTTGCCACGCTGGACACCACCGCGCGCAAGATTTTCCTTGAGGGCGACAGCCACCGGCAAGTGGTGCTGTCCGATACCGTGGGCTTCATCCGCCATCTGCCGCACGGCCTGGTGGCCGCATTTCGCAGCACCCTGGAAGAGACTGCCCAGGCCGACCTGTTGTTGCATGTGGTGGATGTGAACAGCCCGGAACGGCACGACCAGGTGGCCGAAGTGAACAAGGTGCTGGCCGAGATCGGGGCGCAGGATATTCCTCAGATCGTGGTCTACAACAAGATCGACCTGCAGGGTCTGGATGCGGGCGTGAAGCGCGACGAATATGGTAAAATCGCCAGCATTCATCTGAGCGCCAAAACAGGTGCCGGTCTCGCCGAATTGCGGGCCGCGCTTGCCGAAGTGCGCGATACGCCTGAATCGGATGTACAAGTGCAGGATTGGCATCCCCTGAACAACAATTGATTTTACCTAAAGGTAACGGACTATGGGATTGAACGACCCGCAATGGGGCAATAAAAATAGAGGTGGCCCACCCGATCTTGAAGAGGTCATGCGCAAGATCAACCGCAAGATCGAATCGCTGTTCGGCAAATCCGGCGGCGGTGCGCCCAAAGGCGGCAGCGGTGGCTCATTTGGCGGATTTGCCAACGGTATCGGCTTGATCGTGCTGATCGTCGTGCTGATCTGGATCGCCAGCGGCTTCTACATCGTCGATGCCAGCCAACGCGGCGTGGTCTTGAGATTCGGCAAGCAGGTGGAAATCACGGATGCCGGCCCGCGCTGGCATTTCCCGTATCCGATCGAGACCGTGGAAGTGGTCAGCCTGAGCCAGGTACGCACGGTCGAAGTCGGCTATCGCGACAACGTGAAGAACAAGATGCTCAAGGAGTCGCTGATGCTGACCGACGACGAGAACATCATCGACATCCAGTTCGCGGTGCAGTATTTCCTGAAGGATCCTGCCGAATTCCTGTTCAATAACCGCATGCAGGATGACAGGGAAATCGTCCGTCAGGTCGCAGAGACGGCCATTCGCGAAGTCGTCGGCCGGAGCAAGATGGACTTTGTCTTGTATGAAGGCCGCGAACAGGTCGCGGCTTCGACCACCAAACTCATCCAGGACATCCTCGACCGCTACAAGTCGGGCATCATCGTGAGCAAAGTCACCATGCAGAACGCACAGCCGCCCGAGCAGGTTCAGGCCGCATTCGACGACGCGGTGAAAGCCGGCCAGGATCGGGAGCGCCAGAAGAATGAAGGCCAGGCGTATGCCAATGACGTCGTGCCAAGGGCCAAAGGCGCCGCAGCGCGCCTGATGCAGGAGGCTGACGGTTACAAGCAGCGCGTGATTGCCGATGCGGAAGGCGATGCCAGCCGCTTCAAGCAGATCCTGGTCGAATATGAAAAAGCGCCGCAAGTGACGCGCGAGCGGATGTATCAGGACATGAAGCAGCAGATACTGACCAGCACCAGCAAGGTGATCGTCGACCAGAAGAGCGGGGGCGGCAACTTGCTGTATCTGCCGCTGGACAAGCTGATCCAGAGTACCAATCCCGGCGCCGATCTGCCTTCGGCCAAACCGACGGAACAACTTAATGCTCCGGCAACGGGCGAAGCGGCTGCCGCTCCACGCGGCCGCGAATCGCTGTTCGGTCGTGACAGGGAGGCCCGCTAATGAAACTGAATGTGACTAATTTCCTGGTGGCATGCGTAGTCGTGCTGATCCTGGCCAGCATGAGCATCTTCATCGTCGACCAGCGCCAGACTGCCATCGTGTTCCAGCTTGGCGAGGTGATGCGCGTAGAGACGACGCCGGGCATCAAGTTCAAGCTGCCGCTGATCCAGAACGTGCGATTTTTCGATTCGCGCATCCTGACGCTGGACAATGCCGATCCCGAGCGGTTCATCACGGCCGAGAAGAAGAACGTGCTGGTGGATTCCTTCATCAAATGGCGCATCATCGATGTGAAGCAGTATTACATCAGCGTGGGCGGAGATGAGGCGCGTGCTCAGACACGCTTGACCCAGACGGTGAATTCCACGTTGCGCGAGGAGTTCGGCAAGCGCACCATCCATGAGGTGGTGTCCGGGCAGCGCGATGAGCTCATGCACATCGTGCAGGAAAAGACCGATATCGATGCGCGCAAGATCGGCGTTGAAGTGCTGGATGTCCGGCTGAAACGCGTGGATTTCCCGGTCGAGATCAGCGATTCCGTGTACCGCCGCATGGATGCGGAACGCAAGCGCGTGGCCAACGAACTGCGTGCGACCGGTAATGCGGAGAGCGAGAAGATCCGCGCCGATGCCGACAGGCAACGCGAGGTGATCCTGGCGCAGGCGTATCGCGATGCGCAAAAGATCAAAGGCGAGGGCGATGCCAAGGCGACTGCATTGTATGCGGGCGCATTCGGCCGCAATCCGGAGTTCTATGCCTTCTATCGCAGTCTGGATGTCTACAAACTGGGCTTCAAGAACAAGAGCGACATCATGGTGCTGGATGCCGGCTCCCCGTTCTTCAAGTATCTGAAGGGCCCAGGCAAGGACGGCAAATAATTTCGCATGGGCAATTACTGGCTGGCGGCATTGGGCTTGATGTTGGTGCTGGAGGGGATCATGCCGTTCCTGTTCCCCTCTTCCTGGCGCGAAACGCTGCGCAAGGTGTCACAATTTCAGGATGGTCAGGCCCGTTTCATCGGGCTGACGCTGATGTTATGCGGCGTATTGCTGATTTACTGGGTCAAGTGATGGAACTCTTCAGATGAATTGGCTACTGCCGGAATACATCCAGGATATGTTGCCGGACGAAGCATGGCGCATCGAAACCATACGTCGCGATGTACTGGAACTGCTTCGCCGCTCCGGGTATCAACTCGTTTCTCCCCCTTTGCTGGAATATGCAGAATCGCTGCTCATCAACAACAGCGAGGACATGGACCTGCGCAGCTTCAAACTGGTCGATCAATTGAGCGGGCGGACGCTGGCCTTGCGTGCCGATATCACGCCGCAAGTGGCCCGTATCGATGCGCATCTGCTCAATCGCCAGGGCGTCACGCGTTTGTGCTATGCAGGCAGTGTGTTGCATACCCAGCCTGCCGGACTGATGCGCACCAGGGAGCCGCTGCAGATCGGTGCGGAGTTGTACGGCCACGGCGGCATCGAGAGCGATCTGGAAGTGCAGCGTTTGATGTTGCAGACATTGGCGCTGGTGGGCATCGAAGGCGTGCATCTCGATCTGGGCCATGTTGCCGTGTTCCGCAGCCTGGTGAAGCACGCATCGATTTCCCCCGCACTGGAATCCGAATTGTTCAACGCCTTGCAACGCAAGGATGTACCGGCCTTGCGCGGATTGGTGGCCGGCTTGCCGCAGGATGTACAAACCGCATTCCTGGCTTTGCCCCAGCTTTACGGCGGCGTGGAAGTGATCGCCCGCGCCCGTGCCGTCCTGCCTGCCTATCCCGAAGTGACCGCCGCATTGAATGAACTGGAACAGGCGGCTGCCCATCTTAAGACCCTTGCGCGCGGAATCGGCATCGACATGGCCGAGTTGCGCGGTTACCACTATCACAGCGGCATGGTGTTCGCGGTATATCACCCCGGCAGCCACGATGCCATCGCATTGGGCGGGCGTTACGACGACGTCGGAAAGGCCTTCGGGCGGGCGCGTCCGGCCACCGGATTCAGCATGGATTTGCGCCAATTGCATGGCTTGCTGGCCAAGCGCGAGCAACCGAAAGCGATCCACTCGCCATACCTTCAGGATGCAGAACTGGAAGCGGCCATCGAAAAATTGCGGGCGCAGGGCAATATCGTCGTGATCGACCTGCTGGGCAAAACCGAATACCAGTCCGAATTGAATTGTGATCGCAAGTTGGTGTTACGTGACGGCAAGTGGGTCGTCGTCGAAATGAAAAATTGATGCTTGGAAATAGGGAAGAAACATGTCAAAAAACGTTGTAGTGATCGGTACCCAATGGGGCGATGAAGGCAAGGGCAAGGTGGTCGATTGGTTAACCGATCACGCGCAGGGTGTGGTGCGCTTTCAGGGCGGACACAATGCGGGCCATACGCTGGTCATCGGCGGAGAAAAAACGGTGTTGCACCTGATCCCTTCCGGCATCCTGCGCGACGATGTGATGTGCTACATCGGCAACGGCGTGGTTGTGTCGCCGGCCGCGCTGCTCAAGGAAATGGACAAGCTTGCCGAAGCCGGGATACAAGTCTACGAGCGCCTGCGCATCTCCGAAGCCTGCCCGCTGATCCTGCCGTATCACGAGGCGCTGGACAAGGCGCGTGAAATAGCCAAGGGAGCCGGCAAGATCGGCACCACCGGGCGCGGTATCGGACCGGCTTACGAAGACAAGGTCGCGCGTCGCGCCATCCGCCTGCAGGACCTGTTCCACCGCAAGCGTTTTGCCGCCAAGCTGGGTGAAGTCCTCGATTACCATAATTTCGTATTGAAGAATTATTTCAATGCGGAAACGGTGGATTTCCAGAAGACCATGGACGACGCGCTGGCGCTGGCCGAGCGTATCAAACCATTGGTGCTGGACGTGCCCCGTGCCCTGTACGAGGCAAACAAGGCCGGACAGAACCTGCTGTTCGAAGGCGCACAAGGGACGTTGCTCGACATCGATCACGGGACTTATCCGTTTGTGACATCGAGCAACTGCATCGCCGGTGCAGCCTGCAGCGGTGCCGGTATCGGCCCGCAAATGCTGCATTACGTGCTGGGCATCACAAAGGCTTACACCACGCGTGTCGGCTCCGGCCCGTTCCCGACCGAGCTGTACGATGCGTTGGACAAGCAAGACCCGATCGGCAAGATGCTGGCGGTCAAGGGTCACGAGTTCGGCGCCACCACCGGACGTGCGCGCCGCTGCGGCTGGTTCGATGCTGCCGCGCTCAAGCGTTCCATCCAGATCAACGGCGTGTCCGGCCTGTGTGTAACCAAGCTGGACGTGATGGACGGCATGGAAAAAGTGCGTATCGGTGTGGGTTACACGATAGACGGCCAGTTCAGCGACATCCTGCCGGTCGGTGCGGAGTCGCTGGAAGGTTGCGTGCCGGTATACGAGGATATGCCGGGTTGGAGCGCCAGCACCGTGGGCGTGAAACGTTATGAAGAACTGCCGCTGGAAGCGCGCAACTACCTGCAACGCATCGCGCAGATTTGCGAAGTGCCGGTAGATATGGTTTCCACCGGGCCGGATCGCGACGAGACCATCGTATTGCGCCACCCGTTCAAGTCCTGAGCAAGTTAAATTGATGTAAAAAAGCACGCATCGAAAAATATGCGTGCTTTTTTTTGACGATGACAAAAAAGCCAAAAACTCAGTTGGCACAAGGTAAAGGGGAGCTGGTGTGACGATGCAGGACAATTTTATTGATTTATTTTTTGTAAAGATGAACATCCACGAAAACAATGACAGAGTGAAGCTGTTAAGCACTGCCTATTTTCGCTCTTGTTTTTGGCTGCTCTGCTGCGCGATCTTGATGGGGTGGGCCGTGAATGAAGTTCGGGCGGAAACTGCAACCAACACAGAGTCGCAAATTGGTTTAGGTCCATGGTCCGGTTTTACACCAAGCTCTCGGCAGCTTGATCTTTCGAATGAAGCAAGGCTCTTCACGGCATATCCCCCCAATTCGTTCCGGATGGTTCCTGAGACGGAGCAAATACAGAGCCTCAAGAAATCCCGGTATTTGGAGTACACCCAAGCAGAGCATTTCACTCCGGAAGTAGCTCGCGCAGACGGGGTGATGCTCGCAAGTTCCGGCGAATCCCAACCGGTCACTACTCATGATTCGGTATTCAAGAAAGCAAGCAACGATCTGACTGAATTGAGTCACCAGCCCGCCACTCCCGAGTTCTGGCGTTCCGTGCTGGTGTTTGGTGGCATAGGTCTGGTAGCCGCCATTGCCGACAAGCCGCTGGACAAATTTGCCGTCAACCATGGAAAAGATGGATTCATGACTGGCGTGGAGAAGGTCGGCAACGGTCTCCCCTTTGTGGCTATTGGCTATTCGGCCATGATGTTTTTGACGAGCGACGAGGAGAGCAATATGGGCCAGGCCAGTTACAACTCGCTGGCTGCGGGCGGAGTAGGCGCAATGACTGCTCTTGGCCTGAAATACATGGTGGGCCGCGCACGGCCATCGGCCGAACGCGGTTCGGCCAGCTTCACGCCAATGAGCGCCAGCAACGGCAACACTTCATGGCCTTCCATGCATTCCACCGTCATGTGGGCAGTCATTACCCCATATGCCAAAGCCTATGATGCTCCCTGGTTATATGGTGTGGCCGCTGTGACCAACGTAGCGCGCATCGGCGGACGCGATCACTGGTTTTCAGACACTGTTGCAGGCTCGATGCTAGGCTATGCCATTGGAAACTTTATGTGGGAATCCCACCAAGGCGAAAAAGGCAGAGCTGAATGGATAATCACTCCAAACAAAATCGCTTTAAATTGGAATTTTGATTAGAGCCGGTCGTGAAAGGAAAACCCTTTTATCATCGTTTAAGATTCGCCTTCGAAGGATGGCGGGTTGCTTTTCGGAATGAAGCGAGTTTTCGCACTCAGGTATTTGCTGCCTGTGGGGCCGTAGCCGTAACTGCATGGCTGAACCCTCCTGCCATTTGGCTGGCGTTAGTGATAGTGATGGTGGTTCTGGTTCTTGGGGCAGAGTTGTTCAACACGGCGCTGGAACATTTGCTGGATGGTCTGCATCCGGAACAGGCCGAGTTTGTGCGGATCGCAAAAGATTGTTCTGCCGCAGCTGTGCTGCTGTTCAGCATCGCATCGGTGGTGGTTTTTGCGCTGATGGTCATGGAAGTGATGGGGTATTACTAGTGACGTTTCCATAATTGGCGACAAGGAATGGGATTTACTACACGGTCATTCCGGCGAAGGCCGGAATCCAGCTTGATTAATAGCGCCGCGTAGCGGGCAAAGCCATATCCGCTGCTTTGTCCCACTGCGTGGGGTTTTTTTGATTGACTGGATTCCGGCCTTCGCCGGAATGACGACTGATTAAGATGTGTGTGTAATGAATAATGGAAAGATCAATAAGCTCACTTTAAAGATAACTTACTATGTCGCGCCGAGATCGTTAAGACGCGATGATGAAGTTGACTTCAATTTTTAAAACTTGTTGCACTTCGTAATACTTAAAACCAAAGGGTTTCAAATGCGTTCCAATATTCAGCTGGTTATCTCGCTCAAAAAAGAACTCCTCAAAATTTTGCTCATGGGGTTGTTGGGGACAGTTTCCACGTTGACTTATGCAGGTCCCTCCGTGCCCTACATGCCTACCTGGCAAGCACGGCACCATTTGGAACGTTTGGCTGACGAAGCGGGACTGCAAATAACCACCACTCATTGGCCCTTGCCCTTGTCGGCCGTCCAAAATGCCCTGGATGATTTGCCAAAAGATCTTTCACCCTCCTTGGCGGAATCGAAAGAATACGTTGTCAGAGAACTTCGGCAACTAAGTCAGCAAGGTAATGCAGAAGCACAGCTACGGAACAGAGCCGAGGAGCCGGTCGGGTTTGGTGAAAACTACACACCGGGGAGTTCCATCAAGGTGTCGAGTGCTGCCGCAGAATTCGGGCCAGATGTACTGCCGGTTGCTGCAAAGATAGGTGCCCGTGTTGAAGAAAATCCCAACTCACTGCAAACCTCATATACAAGTGGTTGGGGCAAAAATGGCCGGACCCAGGTAAAGCTGGACGACTCGGCACTCGTTGCTGAAATGGGCGGGGTCAACTTGCAGGCGTTTGCGCATCAAAACTGGTGGGGCCCGGGATGGGAATCGAGCTTGATCAATAGCAACAATATCCCGCCATGGATGGGCGTGGGCTTTCAAAGAAGTGAAGTCAAAACTTCCGAGTCACCGTGGCTTTCATGGCTGGGGCCGTGGAGTTTGGAAATGTTTGTGGCCCAGGCACAAGACCCGGTTTTGGTACCTGGTCAGCCCGATGGATTCTATTTAATTGGCCAACGATTGACTTTTAAACCATGGTCCTGGATTGAGATAGGGCTGACCAGGGATACACAGATGGGTGGTGCAGGCAGATCATCGGGTTTTTCAAACACTCTAAACCAGGCTTTTACGACGGGTGGAGAGCATTCTTTTCAGGGTAGCCTTCAACAAGACGCAAGTAATGGAGTGGCCGGTTACGATGTCAAACTCAGTTGTCCCAAGAGCGTGCATTGTTCTTACTACTTCCAATGGGAAGGGGAAGATTCATCCGGACAGAGCCACCTGCCTAATTCATTCATGACCCTGGAAGGTCTGGAATGGTGGAGTGAATCGGGTCGCCACAGAGTGTTCACTGAATATATGCAAACCTATACAGATAGCTTCCCCTGGAATGTCACGAAGTATACGGGCAGCGGTTATCGCAACTGGGCTTACCCGCAAGGCTTTACCAATGGGGGGCGATGGATCGGTTCCAGTTTTGGTGGCGATGCCAGAATTCTCACCTTTGGCTGGATGGATGCCGAAGTCTCGCGCCTGATAAAAGTCTATACCGGTGAAACAAGCACCGCTCTCGGATCTTATAACCCCAATACAAATGCCACGGGTAACTTGATTGGTCCGCACGGCAGGTTGACAGGTTTTGAAGCCCATCAGGGTTTCAAATTCAATGCCTGGACGATCTCCCCTGAATTGGCCTATACCCATCTGGCAGAGGGGCAATCGATCGGATTTAATAGAACCAGCGACGTCCGTGCCGGTGTCACAATCGCCAGGTCTTTGGGGGACTATTGATCTCGACGGGATATCCTCTCGCCTCCCGGAAGATATTTTATTAACTTGATTCACAGTAGACTGGTCTATATACTGGTCTGAATTAAGTCTTGCCTGCAGGTGAAACCCATGAAGATTGAAATTGGTTCGTATGAAGCGAAAACAAAGCTTCCAGAATTGCTTCGGCAGGTTAAGGCCGGCAAAAGCTTTACCATCACCAATCGTGGGGAAGCAATTGCTGATTTAGTTCCTAGCTTGGGAGTGATAGCCAAGGACAAAATTGCGGCAGCAGAAAAACTTAAGGCATTCATGCTTGCCGATCCGGTGCGCGGTGTAAACATCAAGGAGCTCATCGAGGAAGGGCGTGCATGAGTTTTGTCCTTGATAACTCGGTGACCATGCGTTGGTTTTTTGGTGACGGCAAACCACAAGAGCTTGCCTATGCCGGTAAAGTACTTGATGCGATGAAACAAGATAACGCTCTCGTTCCCGTGACATGGGGACTTGAAGTGGCAAATGTCATTGCCAGGGCGGAAGCAAAAGGATTGGTTACGGAAGCTCGAAGCGGCGCGTTTCTTGAGATGCTGGAAGGCGTGGATATTGACGTGGACTCGGCCACGTTCGCACAAGCACTGTCTGGTACCCTTCAACTGGCGAGGCGGTACAAGCTTTCCTCATACGATGCATCCTATCTCGAGCTGGCCTTAAGGCTGGGCATGCCGTTGGCTACTCTCGACGAAGATTTGCAGAAGGCTGCAAAAAAAGCTGGCGTGAAGAAATTTGCCTGAAATACATCATTGGACCGAATGGTTGTATATGGACACAACCTCGTTTTAAAAAAGTAATCCCCACTATCGGAATGACACAAGGTTTACTCTTTGGTCGCTTCCAGACCGATGAGGAGCGTTACTTCATCCGAAATATAGGGTGTGTATTTGCCCATATTGAAATCGGTACGTTTGAACTTCGCTATCGCATTTGCACCGATTAAATCCTTGTTGAGTGCCGGATTACGCAGAGTCTGGAAGGAAGTGACGGTCATGGATGCCGGTTTGGTCACGCCTTTTACGGTCAGATTACCCTCTATCCTCCCGGGTTTGTCGCAATCAAAATTCATGGTATCCGACTTGAAGGTGATGGTTGGGTATTTTGTGCTATCGAAAAAATCCTCGTCCTGTATGTGCTCATCAATCAAAGCATAGCCGCTGTTCACCGATGTGGCATCAATGGTGACTTCCACGGAGCCTGTTTTTGCCTCGCAATCGACCAGGATCTTGCCGTTAAGCTTGTCGAAAAGGTGCATCTGGTTGGAGAAGCCTAGCTGGGTGTATTCAAAACGCAGCGTGGTGAGCGTGGGTTCGATATTGAATGATTTCGGAGCGGCGAATGCGCTGATGGAAATGGAAGCAAGGGCAACGGCAATAAAGAGTCTTTTCATGGTTTCTGCGCTAATTTTTATCCGGAAATTTTATCCGGAAAATTAAGGATGCGCCGATTAAGTCTGCTTTCCCATTCGGAGCGGTGAGAATTCAACCCAAATAGTCCATTAGCAAAAACTGCGTCATTCCGGCGAAGGCCGGAATCCAGATGATTAAAAAATCCCCACTCTTCGACAGGCTCTGGACAGGCTGACCTTCGGTCAAGTGGGACAACAACATGGTTTTGTCCGCGCACCCGCAAGTGGTAGGCCGTGGTTGTAATGGGCTGAAGCCCCAACAACACACGCATTCGCGGCATGTCTTTGTGACTGGATTCCGGCCTTCGCCGGAATGACGGTCTAATGAACTATTTAGGTTCAACGAGCTATCCCTACGGTAAAACTACTTGCTACCTGGTCGACTGGCCAGTTGTTTCACCAAGCAGTCTTAAGGGTAGGCGTTCCAATGAAGGGAAGTCAATCGCTTCGCGTGCAAGGCATTTGGTTTTATGTTTGATGACAATGCTCCCGGCGACACGAAAAAGAAATAGCCACTGATTCAGTGGCGCAGACCGCATTCAACTCCCCGAATTTGGCAAAAACCATCTGTGGCTGCGGCTTTTCGTATGCAGTTTTTAGAGTATAATGCGCCGCTTTTTAAAAATAGCACGGAAAACTAAGCGGAAACAACTAGATGCGTGACGTAAATGAGAAAAACTTGGGGGCGCAAGTAAGTATGTCGAACATTTCAGCTAGAGTCACCTTACGCCGTTTTCTGCTTTCCCTCGTTTTTGTTGCGTTCCTGCCTTTAAATGCACTGGCTCAGGCAGGCTTGGGCGGCAGTGACTTGGCTCTTGGTGGTATGCCAACCGGCGCTGGCGGTATGTTGTCACCCAACGGTGGGAATACGTCAACCAGTCTGGCCGACACATGTGCCAATTCCGAGGATCCACCGGGCTGTTACAAAGCTGCTTTGGCAGCATCGGGCCAGAATCAGAATAATACACAGGCCCTTCCCGAGCAAAACACCCTCAACGCCAAGCCATCCAAGTTTCAGAAAAAGCTGCCGGAACTGGAGCGCAGCGAATTTCAGGATTTCGTATCGAAGTCGTTAGGCAAGACTTTGCCCATGTATGGGTATAAATTGTTCAATGAAGCGCCGGACACGTTCGCCCCCGTCGAGAATATACCCGTAACGCCAGACTACCTGATAGGCCCGGAGGATGAGATCGTCATCAGGGCTTGGGGACAAATCGATATCAATGTACATGCCGTCGTTAACCGGAATGGCGAAATAAGTTTGCCCAAGGTGGGGACGATCAAAGTTGCCGGTATTCGCTACCAGGAACTGCAAGCCTATCTCAAGAATGCGATCGGCCGGGTTTTCAGGAATTTCAATCTGGATGTCACATTGGGTAAATTGCGTTCTGTCCAGGTTTTTGTCGTCGGGCAGGCAAGACAGCCGGGGGTGTATACCGTCAGCTCACTGAGCACTTTGGTCAACACTTTGTTTGCATCGGGTGGCCCATCCACCAAGGGCTCGCTGCGGCACATTCAGGTCAAGCGCAATGGCCAGGTCATTACCGAACTGGATATGTATGACCTGCTGCTCAAAGGCGACAAGTCCAAGGACGTTTCTTTGCTGCCCGGAGATGTGATCTATATCCCGCCTGTGGGACAGCAAGTAGCCATCGCCGGAAGCGTGAGCAGCCCTGCCATTTACGAACTGAAGGACGATAAAACCACCCTGGCAGGCCTGCTGGAGATGGCAGGAGGTTTGACCAGCGTAGCCGAGGGCGACAAGGTCAGAGTGGAGCGCATCGCCGATCACGATATGCGCAAGGTGGAAGAGTTTCCCCTGAATCAATCGGGATTGGAACGTCTGCTCAAGGATGGCGATTTGGTGCAAGTGGATTCCATCCAGGGCCGCTTTGACAATGCGGTGACCTTGCGCGGCAATGTCGCCAGTCCGGGCCGATTCCCGTGGCATACGGGAATGAGAGTGAGCGACTTGATCCCGAGTAAAGATTTCTTGATCGTCAGGAACTATTGGGCAGAACAAAACCAGATAGTACGCCCGCGCAGCAACGAGGAAGGTTTCAATGCTGACAAAGAGAAAACGCAAGGCAAGACACCAACTAAACCCCGCGACGAAATCAACCAGGAAGCCTTATATGGTGAGGCGGTGGGCCGCGCCCGCACCGAAGTCAACTGGGACTATGCCGTTATCGAGCGATTAAATAAAGACAGTCTGACCACGACGCTTGTTCCTTTTAACCTGGGCCAAGCGCTGGCAGGAAAAGACACACCGGACAATCAAGTGTTGGAGGAGGGCGATGTCATCACCATCTTCTCCAAAAACGACATTAAAGTGCCGATTGCCAAGCAAAGCGTATTTGTCCGCCTGGAAGGCGAAGTGGGTTCTGCCGGAATTTACAAAGCAATGCCGGGCGAGACCCTGCGCCAACTGGTTGCCAGAACTGGCGGGTTGACGCCTAACGCTTACCTGTATGGTGCCGAACTGGATCGCGAATCGGTCCGCATCATGCAACAGAAGCGCCTGGAACAATTGACTCAGCAGATGGACGAGGACATCAAGCGCAATTTGACTGCCAAGCAGGGCAGTGCCTTGACGCCGGATGCTGCGAATGCAGCCAAGATGCAGGCCGAGGCGCAGGCCGGAATAGTCGGCAAAATGAAAAGTATTCAGGCCACTGGGCGCATCGTTCTGGAAATCCCCCCAACGAGTTCTGGTGTGAACGATGTGCCGGATATTGCACTGGAAGACGGGGATCGCTTTGTGGTGCCCAGCAAACCTTCGACGGCAAGTGTGATGGGCAGGGTTTACAACCCGAATGCATTTATTTTCAAACCGGGTTCGCGCGTATCCGATTACCTGGGCAAAGCGGGTGGGCCGACGCGCGATGCGGATGTGGACCGCATCTATTTATTGCGTGCGGACGGGTCAGTGCTGAGCGAGCAAAGTTCCAGTTCGATGTTCAATAGTTTCTCCAGCAATGAACTGATGCCCGGCGACACCGTGATCGTGCCGGAATCGTTGGATAGAACGACCTTGACCAAGACTTTTGTAGATGTATCGCAAATCTTCTTCCAGTTTGCGATGGGCGCGGCCGGTCTTAAAATTCTGGGCCTGTAACCGGGTTGGGGAGCGCATGACTGTTTAAGGAAACGCAGAACAAATCCTCCGTTCGTGGTGACCCTTCGACTGCGCTCAGGACTAAAGGCATTGTCGAACCATGAATGGAGGGCGGTTTACATGCAGCCGGTTATCAGGGAGAACGGACTTAATCGGCGCTTCCTTAACAAGCCATAATCATAAAATGGCAACATATTGAAAATATAATTATCGGTACGACATGTCTGAAAACCAAGCCATAACCCCCTCAGTCCAGAATATGCCGGACGACGACGAGATCAACCTGCTCGATTTGCTGATCGTCTTGGCAAAGCACAAGGCAATGATTCTGAAGATCACCTTGGGTGCTGCGCTGCTGGCAATCGGGGTATCGCTGCTCATGTCCAATGTTTACACCGGCACGGCCAAGATATTACCGCCGCAACAAGGTCAGTCATCGGCCAGCGCATTGCTGGGGCAACTGGGTGGACTTGCCGGATTGGCGGGCGGGGCGATGGGCATCAAAAATCCCGCGGATATGTATCTGGCCATGTTCAAGAGCCGCACGCTCATGGAAAAGATCGCCAACCGTTTCGGTTTGCAGCAGATTTATGAAACTAAAACGTTAACCGATACGTTGAACGCACTCGAGAGCAATTCGACTTTTACCGCAGGAAAAGATGGAGTGATCACCGTTGAAATCAGCGACCACGATCAGAAACGTGCTGCGGACATGGCGAATGCTTTTGTCGAAGAGCTTGCCAAAATGATGCAAGACTTCGCTATCACGGATGCATCGAAAAAGCGGGCATTTTTTGAGCAGCAGATGAAACAGGCCAAAGACAAGCTGACCGATGCCGAACTTCATTTGGACAAAACACCCAATACCAGCTTGCAGTATTTGGATGCCGTGCGCAATGTGAAATATCAGGAAGCAGTATGGGAGATTCTTGCCAAACAATTCGAAATGGCCAAGCTGGACGAAGCCAAAGATTTCCCGTTGATACAAGTGCTGGATAAAGCGACTCCGCCGGAAAAAAAATCCAAACCCAAACGCAGTTTGATTGTGTTGCTGGCAACGCTGGTGGCATTCTTCCTTGCGGTGCTTTGGGCATTTATTCGTGAAAGTTTATTTCGAGTAAAACAACAGCCAGAACAAGCCGAACGGATGCGGACGTTGCACAACGCCTGCAAGTGGAGAGCGTGACGTGAGTGCAAGTCAGGTTGACGCGCCGGAGTTAGTTGGCGAGGCTGCACTCGCAAGTCAATGGAAACAATCTCCAGTTAAAAAACTGATCCCGACTATTCTGTGTGGCGGTGCGGGTTCCAGGCTCTGGCCGGTTTCGCGCGAGTTACATCCCAAACCCTTTATTCGTCTCGCAGATGGCCAAAGCCTGCTGCAAAAAGCCTGGCTGCGCGGCGCCATTTTGCCGAATGTCGCCCAGACGCTCACCGTCACTAATCGCGAACTGTTTTTCAAGACCGAGGATGAGTATCGCGAAGTGGCCGACATTCCTGCTAACAAAGACTTGGCGAACGGCTACATTCTTGAACCGTTTGGCCGCAACACTGCGCCTGCCATCGCTGCCGCCGCACTGCAAGTCGCCGCTACCCATGGTGAAGAAGCTTGCCTGCTAGTACTGGCTGCCGATCACCTCATCGCCGACCAACCCGCATTTGCACTGGCGGTAGCACAAGCCATGCAATTGGCAGCACAGGGCAAGCTCGTGACTTTCGGCATCACCCCCGACATGCCCGAAACGGGATACGGCTACATCGAAGCCGATCTTGATTCCCCTTGCCCGCAAACGGGAGAGGGGCTAGGGGAGAGGGCAGGTTTCCCTGTTCTGCGCTTCGTTGAAAAGCCCGATCTGAAAACCGCCCAAGAGTACCTTGCCTCCGGCCGCTACCTGTGGAACTCCGGCATGTTCTGCTTTCAGGCGGGAGCCATGTTGCGCGAAATGCAACAGCATTGTCCGGCCATTCTTGAAGCCACCCGCGCTTGTATGGAGCAATCGCGCCGTGCGGAAGGTAAAGGCTTCAGCCAGCTCGCCCTTGATGCCACAGCGTTCAAACAAGTGCCGGATGACTCCATCGACTATGCCGTCATGGAAAAATCCGCAAACGTCGCTGTCGTTCCCTGCAATATCGGCTGGAGCGATATCGGCTCATGGGCTGCATTGGGTGATCTTACCGCGCCGGATGCTCAGGGGAATCGCATCGAAGGTGAAGTTATCCTGCACGAAGCTAGCAACTGCTACATCCAAAGCAATCAACGGCTTGTCGGCGCCGTGGGCATTAAAGACTTGCTGATCATCGATACTCCCGATGCAATCTTGATCGCCGATCGCAACCATGCGCAGGACGTCAAGCATATTTACGCCCGGCTTAAAGCAGCAGGTCACGAGGCGCACCGCCTGCACAGTACCGTGCATCGTCCGTGGGGTACTTACACCGTGCTGGAAGAAGGTACGCATTTCAAGATCAAGCGCATCGAAGTGAAACCCGGTGCCAGCCTCAGTTTGCAGATGCACCACCACCGCAGCGAACACTGGATAGTCGTCAGCGGCATGGCGCGCGTGGTAAATGGGCAGCAAGAGTTATTCGTCAATACCAACGAATCCACCTACATCCCAGCTGGTCACAAACATCGCTTGGAAAACCCCGGCCTGCTCACTTTGGTGATGATTGAAGTGCAGAGCGGCGAGTATCTGGGCGAGGACGACATCGTTCGCTTCGGCGACGTATATGGCCGTCAATAGAATTGTTATCAGGAGAGTACATTGAGCAAAACTAAGAAGGTCGCACTGATTACTGGCGTCACCGGACAGGACGGCGCCTACCTCTCCGAATTGCTGCTGGACAAGGGTTATGAGGTGCATGGCATCAAGCGCCGCAGTTCTCTGTTCAATACCGGACGCATCGATCACTTGTTCCATGACGTGCATGAAAAGGGCAAGCCGTTCTTCCTGCATCACGGCGATATGACCGATTCTTCCAGCTTGACGCATATCATCCAGAAAGTGCAGCCTGACGAAATATATAACCTGGCTGCACAAAGCCACGTCGCGGTCTCGTTCGAGGAGCCGGAATATACGGCCAATTCCGATGCACTCGGTTCGCTGCGCATCCTGGAAGCGATCCGCATCCTCGGCTTGGCCAAGAAGACCCGTTTCTATCAAGCTTCCACTTCCGAACTGTATGGCCTGGTGCAAGAGATTCCGCAAAAAGAAACCACCCCGTTCTATCCGCGCAGCCCCTATGCTGTAGCCAAGCTCTATGCGTACTGGATCACCGTCAACTACCGCGAAG
>MLJW01000081.1_pt1 | contig 108958 bp, 105 predicted proteins | sample 888231 | NCBI WGS metagenome assembly MLJW01 (sample SAMN05788063, study PRJNA343431) | mine drainage metagenome | isolation source: sample collected from the inflow into an acid mine drainage treatment plant... | place: Germany: Lusatia, lignite mining district | reverse complement strand
GCCCACGCCGTCGCCAGCAGTTGGGTCGGGCGCCGCGCCGGACAGCGCCGGGGACTGGTCTCCGCGCTCTACCTGTCCAGCTACTATCTGGGCAGCAGCGTCATCGGCAGCGCCGCGGGCTGGCCCTGGAGCCACGGCGGCTGGCCGGGGGTGGCGGCAGCGCTGCTGGTCTGCGTCGGCGGGGTCATCGCGATCGCACTGCGTCTGCGCCGGCAGGCCGAAGAGTGAAAGGCCCGCCGCGCGCCTTGATGGTCTTCAGGCGATCAGCGCCACCGCCTTGATTTGGGCGTAAGCCTTGCTGCCTGGAACAAGACCGAGCGAAGCCACCGACCGCCTCGTCAGCCGCGCCAGAACCGGCGATGCGCCGAGCTTCAGCTTGACTATCGCCTGCGCCGGATGAGTATCGTCGCCGATCTCCAGCACTTCGGCGGCAACGATGTTGAGGATGCTGGAATCCGCCGTTTGACTCAGGGCGATGCTGACATCCCTGGCGAGGATGCGCACCCGCACCGCGTGACCGACCGGATGGCCGCTATCGCGGATCCAGAAATCGGTGCCGGAACAATCCACTCGCGCCAGACGCCAGCTTTCGTCGCGTTCGGCGATCTTTCCTTCCAGCACGACCCCGGCATCCTCGCCAAGCCGGATCGGCAGATCGAGCCGCGCCAGCGTTTCCATCATCGGTCCGGACGCGACCGCCCGGCCTGCGTCCAGCACCACCAGATGATCCGCCAGGCGCCCGACTTCGTCGGGCGAATGACTGACGTACAGCACGGGAATTTCCAGCTCGGCGTGCAGGGCTTCCAGATAGGGCATGATTTCCTGCTTGCGCGCCAGATCCAGCGCCGCCAGCGGTTCATCCATCAGGAGCAGGCGCGGACTGGTCAGCAAGGCGCGCGCAATCGCGACGCGCTGGCGCTCGCCGCCCGATAGGCCCTGCGGTTTTCGTCCGAGCAATCCGCCGATGCCCAATAGCGCGATGGCCCGATCCAGCGACACCTTGCGCGCCGCTGGAGGAACCCGATTCATGCCGTAATCCAGATTGCCGCGCACCGTCAGGTGAGGGAACAGGCTGGCTTCCTGGAACACGTAGCCGAGCGCACGCCGATGCGGAGGCCGAAAATGCGCGCCGTCCTGCCACGTGTCGCCATTCACCGTCAGTTGGCCGTCTGCCACCCGCTGCAGGCCGGCGATGCAGCGAAGCAGCGTGGTCTTGCCCGAGCCCGAAGGGCCGAAGACGGCGATCAGACCACGCCCCGGCAGAACGAGATCGACGTCGAGCGCAAAGCCGGAATAATCCAGCTTGAAGCGGGCGCGGATGCCTTCGGACGGGCTCATTTCCGGCGTCGCCACGCCGGGTTGAAGGTATAGAGCGCGAGCAATGTCAGGAACGAGAACAGCACCATCGAGCCGGCCAGCCGGTATGCCTCGGCATACTCCAGGGCCTCGACGTGATCATAGATCTGCACCGACACGACGCGGGTCGCCCCGGGGATATTGCCGCCGATCATCAGCACCAGGCCGAACTCGCCCACCGTGTGGGCGAAGCCGAGGATGCCGGCGGTAATGAATCCGGCGCGCGCCAGCGGCAGCAACACCGTCCGGAACGCATCCCAGGGGCCGGCGCGCAGGGTGGCGGCCACCTCCAGCGGACGCACCCCGACCGATTCGATGGCGTTCTGGATCGGCTGCACGACGAAGGGCATGGAGTAGACCACCGACCCCAGAACCAGTCCCCAGAAGGTAAATGGCAGCAGCCCAAGACCCAGCGATTGCGTCAGATGGCCGATCGGCCCGTGCGGCCCCAGCGCCACCAGCAGATAGAAGCCCAGCACCGTTGGCGGGAGTACCAGGGGCATGGCCACCACGGCACTGACCGGTACCTTCCACCATGAGCGCGTGTTGGCCAGCCACCAGGCGATGGGGGTGCCGATGAGGAACAGCAGAAGCGTCGCGACACTGGCCAATTTCAGCGTCAGCCAGATCGCCCCAAAATCGGCAGCCGAGAATCCCATTTGCTCAGAAGCGATAGCCGTAGGATTTGATGATCGCCCGCGCCTTGGCGCCCTTGAGATAGTTCATCAACGCCGCCGCCGCCGGGTTGTTCTTGCCCGCCGCCAGGATGACGGCATCCTGGCGGATCGGGGCGTACAACTTGCCCGGGACGATCCAGGCCGATCCGCCGCTCACCCGGCCGTCCTTCATGACCTGCGACAGCGCGACGAAGCCGAGTTGGGCATTGCCGCTGATGACGAACTGCTGGGTCTGGGCGATGTCCTCGCCTTGCACCAGCTTGGCCCTGAGGCCATCGAGCAGCCCCATGCGCGTCAGCGTCTCGATGGCCGCCTTGCCGTAAGGCGCGAGCTTGGGATTGGCGATGGCCAGCTTGTCGAAGTCGCCGCGCCGCAACACCTCGCCCTTGGCATCGATCAGGTGCGCATCGCCCGACCACAGCACCAGCGTACCGACGGCATAGGTGAAGCGCGATCCGGCTACGGTCAGCCCTTCCCGATCCAGCCTGGCTGGTGTCTCCTCGTCTGCAGACAGAAATACGTCGAAGGGCGCCCCGTTCCTGATCTGGGCGTAGAAGTTACCGGAAGAGCCGAAGGACAGTGCGACCCGTTGGCCGGTGTCCTTGGTGAATTCCGCGACGATGGCCTTCATGGGCGAGGTGAAGTTGGCTGCCACGGCGACGCTGACGCCGGCGGCTTGGACGCTGAAAGCGGCCGACAGAACGAGCCATGCGCAGAGGACGCGGATTGCCGAATGGACAGTTTTCATTGGGGACTCCATGAGAAGAAAAGGCTTCGATGTGTCCATAATGCTATAACGAAGTCAGCGTTATGACCAATATGTCCTATCGAACATAGACTATTCGATCAAGTCCTGAATGGCCGCCAGTTCCTTGGCGGCGGCTTTCTCGATACGCGCTTCGAGCGCGTCGTAGCAGCGAATCAGGCTGATGCCGTAATCCGTGAGCTGAGCGCCGCCGCCGCCCTTGCCGCCCTTTGCCGTTTCGACCACGGGCTCCCTGAGTCCCTGGTTGAGCGTATCAACCAGCAACCAGGCACGCTTGTAGGTCAGTCCCATCGCCTTGGCTGCGGCGCTGATGGACTGGCGCTCGCCGATGGCGCGGAGCAATTCCACTTTGCCGGGACCGATAGCCGCAGCCTCCCCGAGCTGCAGCCTGGGGCGAATGATAATGACCGGGCCGGCAGACTTGCGCGCGCGTTTCATGCGGCCACTCTACCCGAAGCGCCCGGATCGGACGGTTGCCGCCGCCATTCGGTCAGGGCCTCCCGGCCGGATGCGGCGATGCCTGCCGGGCTGCCGGAAGCGGGAAGGTGCGGGCGATCAGCAGAACGGCCATGGCCGCCAGTGCGCACATCAAAGACGCCGCCAAAAAGGCGTCGGTGTAGTTGCCGACGACGGTTCTGACCGCACCGCCGCCGAAGGCCGCAAATCCCGCGCCCAGCTGGTGGCCGACGAAGATCCAGCCGAACACTATGGCGGCGTCGCGCTTGCCGAAGAGGTCGGTGGCGATGCGCAACGTCGGCGGCACGGTGGCGACCCAGTCCAGTCCGTAAAAAATCCCGAACAGGCTCAGGCCCCAGAACGTCAGGTCCGAGTAGGGCAGATAGAACAAGGACACGCTGCGCAAGACGTAATACCAGAACAGCAGCCAGCGGCAATCGTAGCGGTCGGAGAGCCATCCCGAGCCCGTGGTACCGATCAGGTTGAACATCCCCATCATCGCCAGGAGTCCGGCGGCGCGCACCTCCGGGATGCCGCCGTCAAAACAGAAGGCAATGAAATGGGTGCCGATCAGGCCATTGGTCGATAGGCCGCAGACGAAAAAGCTGCCGAACAGAAGCCAGAAGTCACGGACTCGAGCCGCGCGCACCAGCACCTGCCACGCGATCAGGATCGGATTGACGCCTGCCGTCGCGGCGCCAGGATCGGTCACGGTGGCGCCATAGGCCTTGAGTCCCAGTTGCTCGGGCCGCTCCACCATGAGCCAGGCAAACAGCGGCATGAGTGCCGCAAGAATGCCGACGAGCGTCCAGGCCAGAATCTTCCAGCCCGCGGTTTCGACGATCCAGGCGAGCAGCGGTAGAAAGATCAACTGCCCCATTGCCGTGCTGGCGGCCAAGACGCCCATCATCAGGCCGCGGCGTTCGCTGAACCAGCGATTCACCACGGTCGCCGCGAAAACCGTCGAGAGCACGCCGGCGCCCAGGCCGACCATCAGCCCCCAGGTCAGCACGAGTTGCCAGGGCCGGGTCATCATCGTGCTCAGGGCGAGGGCGAGCGCGAGCAGCCCGAGCGCCGCGAGCACCGGCCGCCTGATGCCGAAGCGCTGCATCGCCGCGCCGGCAAAGGGGCCCATCAATCCGAACAACACCAGATTGAAGGCGATCGCCGAAGAGATGGTCGAGCGGTCCCATCCGAAGGCCTTTTCCAGAGGCACAATGAGCACGCCCGGGGTCGCCCGAACGCCGGCCACGCAAACCAGTGCGAGAAACGCCATTGCCGCAGCGATCCAGCCATAGTGGACGCGGCCGGCAGCGAGCCGCACCAGGATATTGGACTTCATTGCCAGCCCCTCCCCTTGACCGTCCAATTCAGTCTCCGCGCTGATGAGGTGGGCAAAGATCGAACAAAATATTGCCGGGCTTCGATTTCCGGGTGAGCAAGCTCGGGCAATTTCGCGAATAGTCCATATGGTGGAATTCAATACAGTGGAACCTTCCCCGTCGGGGTTCCCCGGGATCGCCTTGCCATCCCGGGATGTCGCGAACTGTAACAATCTATCAGAGCGCAAACAATACCCCGCATGGCAATTGCAGTCGTTTTGTTGCCACAATATGAACTATTTTCCGCCCAGGGCCTGCGGACCTGCGTTATCTAAATTCGATCGAAATCGGACAATAATGAATCACGCGCCGATCACCCGATGAACTAGCATGGGGCCCGACAAATTCAGCTGTTAACAGGTTGCACGCCAACAAGCGTTTAAAACAGGCGGCCCTGCCAAGGAGGAGGTAGCGAAAATGGACCGAGGACGCTCGTCCCGCGCTTGGACGTTTCCTTGCGGGCGCCCATGGGCTTGTTCATACGGGGACGGTCGTCCGCCAGGCCTCCCGGGCTCTCCAAAAGACGCTTTGCAGCGATCCGCCGGGAAACCGGCGACCCGTTCATGGTCGCCACCAGAGATCATTGCCGGAACATGATCAACGGTCTCGTCGCCGCCATGGCGCTGCTGACGCTGATCGCTTCTGCGGCCGGCGCCTGGCATACCGGCGCTAACGCCGAGGTCGCCTTGTCCGCCGTGGTCGCGCTGGGCGTGTCGGCTGCTGCCGTGCTGCGCCTGCGCTCAAACGCTGCCAACCCGCCCGGCTTGGGCGCTCAGGCGATAGCCGCGCTGCGCTCGGCAATCGCGTCGGAATCGCCCCATGCGGCGCTTTCCGTCCTGCGCCAGGCCGCTCCAGGCAGCCTGCTGCACGCCGCCGGCTTGCTCAGCGCCCAGCTCGAAGATCAGTTGGCGGCGGCGCGCGCGCAATGCGCCGAGGCCGAGCAGCGCTTGCGCGACAGCCAGGCGCTGGCGTTGGCGCAGCCGCACCTGCTCGACCAGCAATTGCGCCTGCTCGATGGGCTGCGGCGCAACGCCGACGACCTCGGTCGCTCGCATATCGAGCTGCAGGCGCACGAAGAAAAGGCCGGCGAGATCGCCCGCGCTTCGGCACAAAACGTCGATGCCACCTACCAGGCGGTTGTCGACAGCCGCGACTCGATGGAACAGCTATCCAGCTACAGCGCGCAGATCACCCGCGTATTCGCAGAACTGAGCATGCAATCAGAACGCATCGGCACGATCGTCACCAGCATCCAGGAAATCGCCAGCCAGACCAATCTGCTCGCCCTCAACGCCGCGATCGAGGCGGCACGGGCGGGCGAAACCGGCCGCGGCTTCGCCGTCGTGGCCGACGAGGTGCGCAAGCTGGCCGAACGCGCCGGCCTGTCGAGCCATGAAATCGGCCAGATCGCCCAGGGCCTGCGTCAGACCGCGGTCGATGCCGCCGAGCGCGTCGATCAGGCGGCGACCAGCGCCGAGCACGGACTGGAACGGACCCAGGCTGCCATCGCCGCCATGGATGCCGTGCTGGAGGGAGCCGGGACGCGCCTCGAAGTCATCAAAGCCGTGCACCAGCATATGAAAAACCAGCACGACTATTGCACCAACTTCAGCCAGGATCTGGGCGCACTGGAAAGTCAGCTCGCGCCCTCAAGGTAGAAATCGACACGCCCTTGCGGCGCCAAATACTCGATCACCTCGCGCGGAATGTCGCGCGGCGCGATGGCCGCCTCGATTTTTTCGTCGGCTTCGCTGATGTCGAGCAACAGCGCTTCGTTGCGCGGAACGCTGGCGTCATAGAGCATCAATAGCGGGCGCAGCAAGTGCTGCGAATTCGACTCGATGACCAGCCCGATGCTGCCGTCGTTGAGGCTGACGAAGGTGCCGGGCGGATAGACCCCGAGCGCCTTGACAAAGGCGCTCAAGATCGCCGGGTCGTGCGCCTCGCCTTCCTTCTTGAACAACTGCGCAACCGCTTCCGCGGGCGTCAGTGCCGTTTTAGGGTCCAAGGGATTGCAGAGATTGTCGTAGCGATTGGCGATCGCCACGATGCGGGCGAGCTTGGGAATCTTGGTTCCGGTCAGGCCGTTGGGATAACCCTTGCCGTCCCAGCTCTCGTGGTGGCAGGCGATGATGTTCTTGACGGTCACCGGCATGCCCTTCATCGGCGCGACGACCTTGAGGCCATAGCCGGTGTGGGCGCGGTAAAACTTCTCTTCGGCAGCGGTGCGGTTCAGATTGCGATGAACGCGCGTGGGAATCTCGGACAGTCCGACATCGTGCAGCAGCGCCCCAAGGCCGAGATCCTTCATCTCCTCCGCCGAGATGCCGATGCTCTTGCCGATCAGCAGCGACAGGACCATCACATTCATCGCATGGTTCGACGACCCGGTCTCGGATTTTTTCAGATTCACCAGATGCACGGCGACGCTTTTCGCTTCGACCAGGCCGCTGACCAGGCGATCGACCAGGGCGCGGCTATGGGCGTGGGCGTCGTTCGGGCGCGGACCCATCTCGCTCATAATCTGCCGGATCAGACCCGTCTCCTGCTCGAACAGGCGGGCGCAGCGCGCTATGCCTTCGCGCTTCTCGCGCACCTGCTCGACGCGATCGCGCTTGTTGTGGAGCAGAGCATCGAGCGCTCCGGCAGTGAAGTCCTCCTCCTGCGGAGGCGCGGCGGCATCGGGCAAGGGGCCGGCCGTGCTCCGCTGCGGATCCCACTCGACGGAGGTCAGCCCCATCCGGCGCAGCGCCTGGATCTGTCGGCCATCGGCGATGCGAAAGCGGTTGAGCAGGAACGGGTGCTCCATCCAGCCGATAGCCTCAAGGGAAATGAAGACGCCGGGCTGGAGCCTATCTACTGAAATGGCGGGCATTAAACTTCGCTAGCGATCGTTGCGATGGCAATAATTATGCTGTCCGTCGCACAGCGGCGCAATAGAGGCGGCGTCGCCGATATTCGCCGGTCGCCGCGGAGCTCGGCATTCCAGGAGGAAGAACCGGCCTCAAAGAATATTGAACAGGTCGCTGACCACGTTCTCCGCCACGCCCATGCCGGCGCCCAGACCGAGGCCGGTGACCAGGTTGCCCATGAAGCCGCCGCCAAATCCGCTGCCCATGCCGCCCGCCCAGCCGCGCGGCTGCATCGTCGGTTGCGGATGAGACTGAAGCTGCTGTTCGAGCATTTGAATGTATTGCGCCATCTGCTGCATCATCTGCCCGCCCATCTGCTGATAGCCCTGGACCGAAAGCGCGATCGAGCGCAGCGCCATGGTCAGCTCCTTGCCGATGGTCTCGTCCTTGGCGTCGGTCTGGAATCGTTGTGCCAGGAGCCGCATCTGCTCCAGGATGCCCTGGGATTGCTGCTGCAATTGGCCGGCCTGCTGCTCTGCGAGTTGATAGTCCATGCGCCATTCCTCCGGATCGGGGTTGAAAGAATCATTTCGATCCGATCCGGAAGGCTTAGTTCAACAGGCCCGCCACGACTCACGTTGCCGCATGCTTGCCGGCGCCAGACCCTGTGCCAAGGCAGTATCGGCCGAAGTCCTTGTCCTCGACCAGAATGTGATTGGCGAGCCAGTGGTACAGGAAGGTGGCGAGTTCCGCCGGGCCGAACTCGGCGTCGAATTCGGCACGAATTTCAAAATCGCGGACCCGCGCCAGCAGCTCCTGGTGCAACTCGGTGTGGGCTGCCAGGGCGGGATAGGCCGCCGCCTTCATCGCGGCTTCTTCGCTGGCAAAATGCGTCCGGGTGTAGTCGAGCAACTCGGCAACAGCGCTGCGTACCGTTTGCGCGGCGGCCGGATCGCGGCTCTGGCAGGCGCCATGAACCTCGCCGAGAATCTGGAACAGGGTCCGGTGCTCGTCGTCGATGCGCGGCACCCCGACCAGGAATTTGGCGTCAAGAAACGGCCGCTCATTCATCGCTAACCCTGACTATGCGGCGCGGGCCAGCAAGGCATCGAAGCCCGGATAGCGATCGGGCGTCAGAGCGAACTTGCTGGTGAACTCGCTATGGGGTTCGCCGCTCTTTAACGCCGCGATGAAGCCGTGGCGGTCCCTGATCCAACTGCCGCCGAGCAAGGTCACTCCGCGGGCAAAGAGTGCATCGGGCAGGCAGCCGGCGCTCGGTCCGATCATCGCGAACCAGCGGGCGTTGCGGCAGCAGCCGGTGATGCGATCCAGGGTGTCGTTCAGCAGCAGGGTGCTGGTCGATATCACCTTGCCGCAGTCGGCAAGTTCGCCGGCGTCGAGCGTCACGCGATAGCCGTCGTGCTCCCCGGCCAGCTCGGCCTTCAATTCGACGACGGTGAGCCGGACGCCGCCGGCGAGGATGCGGCGCAGCAGCGGCGTGAACAGCCCGATCATGCCGATATGCTCGCCCGGTTGCGGATCCATCTGACCGATCGAGTCGGAACTGTTCTCCGGCCGGAATCCGGCCCGGTCGAACAGGCAGCGCGTGAGCGCGTTGGCGGTAGCGAAGCCGATGGTCTTCCAGATCCCCTGGTCCCGGGCGTAGCGGCGCGCCACCTCGAGGGCATCGGCGCCGCGCAGGCCAAAGCCGTCGATGCCGTCGCGCAGCCGCGCCAGCGTGTCGTCGAGCAGAACGAAGGACAGGCCGAGAGAGCCGTCCTCGAGTTCCAGCGCACAGAATTCGCCCCGGTAGTCCTGGTCGGTGTCGACCGTCGGCAGGTGCAGGGCGCGGATGCGGGGCAAGGGGCCGCGCGCGGCGAAGGCTTCCAGTTGCGCCAGGTAGTCGTCGGCAAAGCTCATCGTGCGTCCTCTTCTGCGGCGGCGGGGTTGCCGGGCAGCGCCAATTCAAGCACGAAATCGCGGTGCCCGCCCTGACTTTGCTCATGGCGAAAACACGCATTCGCTGCTAGGGCGTGCGCTATGCTGGCGGTGATCGATACCAAAATTCCCACGGAGAGACTATGGCAATGAATCCCGACTATGCGCCGACGGAACCCACGCGTGCCGAGATCGACGCGCTCGAAGGCGCCGCGTTGATCGAATTCGGTTCGCCCGATTGCGGCCACTGCCGCGCCGCCCAGGCTCTGATCGGCGAGGCCGGCGCCGCCCATCCGCGGGTGCGCCACCTCAAGATCGAAGACGGGCGGGGCCGCGCACTGGGGCGCTCGTTCGGCGTGAAGCTCTGGCCGACGCTGATCTTCCTGAGCCAGGGCAAGGAGGTCGAACGCCTGGTCCGCCCCGCCGACGCCAGCGCCATCGCGCTGGCGCTGGCGCGGATCGACGCGTGAGCGCCACTGCTACTGATGGTCGATGCGGAGCGGTTCATCCATGCGCTGCGTGCCGACCGCGATACCGCGTGCGCGCAGCTGGCCGCAGCCGCCGTCGATGTCCTGCCCGGCCGAATTGCGCAGCTTGGTCAGGATGCCGCGGCGATGCAGGCGGCTGGCCATTTCGGCGGCTTGTGCCATCGCGGGGCGATTGAAGCCCAGACCCGCGACCTGATTGTAGGGAATCAGGTTCATCACCGCGTATTTTCCGGCGAGCAGCCTGGCGATGCCCGCCACTTCCTCGGCGCCGTCATTGACGCCTTCGAGCAGCGTCCATTGATACTGGATCGGATAGCCGGTGGCGCGGGCGTAGTCTTCGCCCAGTTCCACCAGTTCGTCCGGGGCGATGCGCGGCGCGCGCGGCAGCAGACGGGCGCGCAGTTCGGCTTTGGTCGAATGCAGCGACAGGGCCAGAGCCGGCTTGACGCTGCCCAGCGGCAGCCGTTCGAACACGCGCCGGTCGCCGACGGTCGAAAAGACCAGATTCTTGTGGCCGATCGCGCCGGCCGTGCCCAAGAGTTCGATGGCTTCCAGCACGTTGTCCAGGTTATGGGCCGGCTCGCCCATGCCCATGAACACCACCTTGCGGACGACGCGCCGGCAACGCGCCAGAACCACCTGCGCGACCATCTCGGCGCTGCTCAACTGGCGCGCGAGGCCGTCCCTGCCGGTCATGCAGAAGACGCAGCCGACCGCGCAGCCGACCTGGCTGGAGACGCACAGGCCGTCGCGCGGCAGCAGCACGCTCTCCACCGTCTGGCCGTCGGCCAGTTCGACCAGGAGGCGGACGGAACCGTCCGCCCCGACCTGTTCGGCGCGCGGGCGCACGAGCGCCTGCAGTTCCGCCAGGAGGACCGGCCAGGCGCTGCGTAGCTTCAGCGGCAGGAAATCCTCGGGCCGGCGCCGACCGTTGGCCAATGACAGCGCCTGCGTCCAGGCCCGCAGCAGCAGTTGCTCATGGCAACTCTTGGCGCCGTGCTCGCGCAGGCGCTGCCGGATCTGTTCGATGCGCATCGGAATGCCGGATGCTCGCTTCTAGTGCTGGCGAACGGCATCAGCCGCCCAGGAGCGGCCGCAGGTGGAAGTCGGCGAGAAGGCCGGCGCAGATTGCGGCACCCACCCAGTTGTTGTGCAGGAAGGCCTTGAAGCAGCCCTCGCGGCCGCGACCGCGGATCAGGAGGTAGTGGTAGGCCATCATGCCGGCGGCGACGATCAGCCCGGCGTAGTACCAGATCCCGTAGTGGAGCGCGATGCCGATCCCGCTCAGGATCGCCAGCATCGCGGCGTAACAGAGCATCACCGCCGCAACGTCGAAGCGGCCGAAGGTGATGGCCGAGGTGCGGATGCCGATCCTGAGGTCGTCGTCGCGATCGACCATCGCGTACTCGGTGTCGTAGGCGATCGCCCAGAAGATGTTGGCCAGGAGCAGCAGCCAGCCGAGCGGGGGTACAGTGCCGAGGACGGCGGCGAAGCCCATCGGAATGCCGAAGCCGAAGGCGATGCCCAGATAGGCCTGGGGAATGGCGAGGAAGCGCTTGGTGTAGGGATAGCTCACCGCCAGGAACACCGCCGCCACCGACAGCTTCCAGACCATATGGTTGAGCGGCAGGATCAGCAGGAAGGCGGCCAGCGCCAGCGCCGCCGCCAGCCACATCGCCTCCTTCACCGACACCTCGCCGGTGGCCAGCGGCCGCGCCCGGGTGCGCTTGACCTCGATGTCGAAGCGCCGGTCGGCGTAGTCATTGACGACGACGCCGGCCGAGCGCATCAGCAGCGTGCCGAGCGAGAAAATCCAGACCACGAACAGATTCGGCCGGCCGGCCGCCGCGATCAGCAAGGCCCACAGGGTCGGCCAGAGCAGCAGCAGCGTGCCGATCGGCTTGTCCAGCCGCATCAATCGCTCGTAGCTGCCCAGCCGCTCGGTCAGCGTTTTCAGGCTCATCGATTCCTCAAGCCGCCAGCTTGGTAATGCCGGGCATGGCAAAGCCCAGCGCATCGAGCTGGCTGATGAGTTGCGTCCGCTGGCCGGCGTCGAGCTCGACCAGCGGCGGCCGCACCCGGCTCCAGGCGTCGTCGTCGCTGTAGTGGGCGATGGTCGCCTTGACCGCGGGGACCATCGGGAAGGACTGCAGCACGCGGCGCGTCGCATCGAGGTTCGCCTGCTGGCGGTCGGCATCGGCGCCGCGCCAGTCGCGGCACAACGCCGCGATCGGCCCCGGATTGACGTTGCCCGTCGCGGTGATGCAGCCGACGCCGCCGTGGCGCAGGCCCTCCAGCAGCAGCAGCTCGGAGCCGGGGAAGACGTCGAAATCGGTGCCTGAGAAGGCTTCCAGCAGCGCCCGCAGGTTGGCGGGGTCTCCCGAGCTGTCCTTGATGCCGGCGATGGCACCGGGATAGGCGGCGCGCAGCCGCTGGATCAGCGGGATGGTGATCGGCACCTGGCTCACCTGCGGGATGTGATAGAGGTAGATCTGCAGGCGCGGGTCATTCACCCGCTCGACGATCTCGGCGTAGTTCCGGAACACCCCCTCCTCGGACACCCCCTTGTAGTAGAAGGGCGGCAGCATCAGCACGCCGGCGGCACCCGCGGATACCGCGTGGCGCGTCAATTCGACCGAATCGCTGAGCGCGCAGCAGCCGGTGCCGGGCATCAGGCGGGCGGCCGGAATCCCGTCTTCGAGCAGGCCGTCGAAGAGCGAAATGCGCTCGGCGACGGACAGCGAATTGGCCTCGCTGGTGGTGCCGAACACCGCCAGACCGCTCGCTCCCTGGGCCAGCAGCCACTGGCAGTGCGCCGTGAAGCGCTTGCGGTCGGGCGAGAGATCGCGCTGGAAGGGAGTGACGACCGGGGAGAGCACCCCCCTGATTCTGGTATTCATGTTTTCCTCACTGGACGATTCGAGCCGGGCATTGTGGAAGAAGACGGGAAAAATATAAAGGGGGCGATCAGGCCTTGAGCAGTTCCTCGCGTCCGGCCAGCCAGCGTGCGAGGTGCGCCGCCCCCGCCTGCGGCTGTTCGCGCAGCAGTTCCTCGGCGGCGGCGCGCGCCTGCGCCACCAGCGCCTCGTCCTCGAGATCGGCGTAGCGCAGCAGCGGCACGCCGCTCTGACGGGCGCCGATGAATTCGCCCGGGCCGCGCAGCGACAGGTCGGCGCGGGCGATCTCGAAGCCGTCGGCGTTTTCATAAATGATCTTCAGCCGCTCCCGCCCCGCCTGCGACAACGGCTGGGCGTAGAGCAGGATGCAGGCGGACTCGGCGGCGCCGCGGCCGACGCGCCCGCGCAGCTGGTGCAACTGGGCCAGACCGAAGCGCTCGGCGTGCTCGATCACCATCAGCGAGGCGCGCGGCACATCGACGCCGACCTCGATCACCGTGGTCGAGACCAGCAGCTGGATCTCGCCGGCGACGAAGGCCGCCATCACCGCCGATTTCTCCGCCGCCCTCAGGCGGCCGTGGATCAGGCCGATCGACAGCTCGGGCAGTTCCTGACGCAGACGTTCGTGGGTCTCCAGCGCGGTCTTCAGTTGCAGGGTCTCGGACTCCTCGATCAGCGGGCAGACCCAGTAGGCCTGGTGGCCCGCGGCGCAGGCGGCGCGCACCCGCGCCACCACCTCGTCGCGGCGGCCCTCGGCGACCAGCTTGGTCAGGACCGGCGTGCGCCCGGGCGGCAGCTCATCCACCACCGAGACGTCCAGATCGGCGTAATAGCTCATCGCCAGGGTGCGCGGGATCGGCGTCGCGGTCATCATCAACTGGTGCGGGCTGACGCCCTTGTGGCGCAGCGCCAGGCGCTGGTGCACGCCGAAGCGGTGCTGCTCGTCGACCACCGCCAGCCCCAGGCGCGGGAAATCGACCCCGGCCTCGATCAGCGCGTGGGTGCCGACCACCACCCGGGCGCTGCCCTGGCGCACCGCCGATTGCATCGCCAGCTTCTGCGATTTCTTCAGGCTGCCCGAGAGCCAGGCCACCTCGACCCCGAGCGGCGCGAGCCAGTGCGTGAGCTTCCGCCAGTGCTGCTCGGCGAGGATTTCGGTCGGCGCCATCAGCGCCCCCTGCCAGCCGTTCTCCACCGCGGTCAGTAGCGCCAGCGCGGCGACGACGGTCTTGCCGCTGCCGACGTCGCCTTGCAGCAGGCGCTGCATCGGATGCGGCTCGCCGAGGTCAGAGCGGATCTCCTCCCAGCAGCGCCGCTGCGCGGAGGTCAATCGGAACGGCAGGCTCGCCAGCAGGCGGGAAACCAGTTCGCCGCCGGACTTCAATACCGGGGCGCCGCGGGCGCGGCGGGCGGCGTGGGCGCGGCGCAAGGAGAGCTGCTGCGCCAGCAGCTCGTCGAAGCGGATGCGGCGCCAGTTCTCGCTGTTTGCCGAAGCCAGGGCCGCCGCCGTGAGCGAAGCCGGCGGCTGGTGCAGGCTGCGCACCGCCGCGGCGAAAGGCGCCAGCGCGTAACGCCGGCGCAGCTCGTCTGGCAGGGTGTCGGTGAGATCGGCGCGATCGAGCGCCTGCAGGATCAGCCGGCGCAAGCTCGCCTGGGTGAGGCCCGCGGTGGTCGGATAGACCGGGGTCAGGGCCGTCGCCAGGGTCTCGCCGGCGGCGACGGCGCGGGCGCGCGGATGCACCATCTCCGGCCCGAAGTAGCCCTCGCGCAGCTCGCCGAACAGGCGCAGGCGGGCGCCGGGCGCATACTGCTTCTGCTGGCTCGGGTAGAAGTTGAGCAGGCGCACCAGCAGCATGCCGGAGCCGTCGCGCACCCGGCACTGCAGCTGGCGGCGCGGCCGATACGCCACCTCGCAGCTCGCGACCTCGACCTCCAGCTGGACGGGAACGCCGGGCGGCGCTTCGGCGATGGCCGTGATCCGCGTCTCGTCCTCGTAGCGCAGCGGCAGATGCAGCACCAGATCGGCGTCGGAAAACAGCGCCAGCTTGGCGAGCCGGGCGGCGAGCGGCTTGGAGACGCTGCCTGGTCCCGGCGTCTCCTCACTGCTCATTGCTCGGCATTCACGCCTCGCCGCTCACCAGGATGGCATCGGCCTCGACCAGGGCGCCGCGCGGCAGTTCCTTCACGCCCACCGCGGCGCGGGCCGGATAGGGCTCGCTGAGGTAGCGCGCCATCGTCTCATTGACCTTGGCGAAGTGCGCCAGGTCGGTGAGGTAGATGTTGAGCTTGACCGCGTCGTCGAGCGTGGCGCCGGCGGCGGCGGCCACCGCCTTGAGGTTCTCGAAGACGCGCACGATCTGCGCATCGATGCCGGCTTCGAGCTGCATGCTGAGCGGGTCCAGGCCGATCTGGCCGGACAGGTAGATCGTGGCGCCGGTGCGCACCGCCTGCGAATAGGTGCCGATCGCGGCCGGGGCGGCAGCGGTGGCGATGATCTGTCGTTTCATTTGAGACTTCTCCTTGATGCGCGGCCCTCTGTCGAGGATCGCTATTTTTTCACCGCCAGCAGCACGCCCGGCTCGATGCCCAGTTGCCTGAGCTTGGCGCGCGCCGCCTCGGCCTCGGCCCGGGTCTTGAAGGGGCCGACCCGGACGCGCGCCTCGATTTGCGAAGGGATGCCTGCCAGCTCAAGTTTCGCGCGCAGCTCCTCGGCATTGGCGGTATTGCTGAACACGCCCAATTGCAGCACGAAATGACGCACCGCCTCCGCCGCCCGGGTCAGCGGCCGCGACGCGGGCGCGCCGACGTGCGGCAGCTTCGCCAGCGCCGCCTCGGGCTCTGGCCTCCTGGCGACGGGCGCGGAAGGCCGCATCATCGCCTCACGGGCACGGGCCGGCTTGGTCAATGCCCGCTCGGGCTTCTTCTCCGGAGTGGGGGTGGGCGAATCCGACATCTCCTGCTCGGCCGGGGCCGACGGCACTGCCGCAGCCAGATCTGCCGGCGCCGCCGGGGTCGCCGGAGTCGCCGGAGTCGGCGGCTTGGCCGGCGCTGCCGGAACCGCCGCGGGCGGCGCGCTGGCCAGCTTCTTGGGCGGCGGCGCGTTGAGCGTATCGAACACCGCCAGGACGCCGAGCAGGGCGGCGATCAGCACGCCGGCAAGCGCAGCGCGGCGCAGCAGACGGCGGCGAAGATCGCCTTCGTCGTTGTCCGGCGCCGCCGCTTCGGCCCCGGTCGCGGCGGAATCAGAGGGGGGGGTTCTCGCCATAGTCTTCGTACTCCTGCTTGTTTCGGCTGAGCGCCAGGACCAGTTCGGCCTCGCCGACGGATATGCCGCACTGATCGGCGATGTCCTGCGCATCCCGGCCGCGCTGCGCCAGCATCATCGCTTCGTTGTACTGCGGCGAGACGCGGCGCGCCGCCTTCATCAGCTTCAGCTCCTCCTTGAGCGCGGCGACTTCGCCGCGCAACTGCTGCAACTCGGCCTCGACGCCGGAGCGGAACAACTGCTCGCCGAACGCCGAAGCCTGGCCGAACGCCAGCGCAGATTCGGGCTCACCGGCTTCCTTGGTGGGCCTGGGCTCCTGCTTCGGCAGCGAAGCAGGCGCGGTATCCCGATGCCGGCGCCGATTGATCTGGGCGAGCCGCAGCAATGCCACCAGCAGATAGACCGCGGCCAGCGCGAGCCCGACCAGGATCAGGTCGCGCAGGCCGATTCCGGAAAAATCCATGTTGTTTTCGCCCTCTCAAGCCGAACTCGCGGGCAGCGCCTGATCGATATCGCACAGGATATCATCGGGCGTTTCGATGCCGTGAGGGCGGTCGGGCATGGGCGGACTTGGTCGCGTGGCGGGAGCGCGGGCAGATTCCCCGCAATACGGCGATAATAGACAAGACTCCGGCGCCGATAAATGACGAGCAGAACCCGGTTTACCCCTTGTATTGCAGACGGAAAAGGCGCTCCAACCCGAACCGATGAGGGAGTGGCGGCATGAGGAAAACCGGCGCCTGGCTCGCGGTCCATGCCTTAGAACAGCTCGGGATCCGATACACCTTCGGCATCCCCGGGGTGCATAACACCGAGCTCTACGACGCGCTCAACAACTCGAAACAGATCACCCCGATCCTGGTCACCCACGAAGGCGGCGCCGCCTTCATGGCCGATGCGCTGTCCCGGGTCTCGGACGGCATCGGCACCCTGGCGATCGTGCCGGCGGCGGGCTTCACCCACGCCGCCAGCGGCATCGGCGAGGCCTTGCTCGCCGGCATCCCGATGCTGGTGATCGCCGGCGGCATCCGCAGCGATTCCGGCAAGCGCTACCAGCTGCACGGAATCGACCAGTTGGAACTGGCCCGGCCGCTGACCAAGGCCGCCTTCCGCGTATTGAATCACGCTGACGTGATGCCGACGATCTTCGCCGCGTACCAGCTCGCCACCGCGGGCGAGCCCGGGCCGGTGCTGGTCGAGCTGCCGGTCAATCTCCAGCTCTTCCCCGGCGAGGTCGGCCCAAAGCTGCCGCGCTGGCAGCCGGCGGCGGGCGCAGCCTTCGGCGATCAATCGGGCATCGCGCGGGCCGCCGATCTGCTGTTGCAGGCCGAGCGGCCGGGGCTGTTCCTGGGCTGGGGCGCGCGCCACGCGCTGGAGCAGACCAGCGCCATCGCCGCATGGCTGGGCGCCCCGGTCGCCACGACGCTGCAGGGCCTGGCCGCCTTCCCCGCCGACCACCCGCTCCACGCCGGCTTCGGCTTCGGTCCGGCGGCGGTGCCCGCAGCGCGCAAGGCCTTCCGCGACTGCGACTGCCTGCTCGCGGTGGGCACCCGCTTCGGCGAGATCGCCACCGGCAGCTTCGGCGTGACGGTGCCCGCCGCGCTGATCCACGCGGACATCAACCCGGCGGTGTTCGACGCCAATTACCCGGCGCAGGTGAAGCTCGCGGGCGACGCCCGGGAGGTGCTGACGGCATTGCTGGCCGAACTCATGCGCCGCGGCGCGAGACCCGAGCGGCCCTCGCCGGCCGGACAGATCGCCCGCGACAAGCGCGCCTATCTCGGCCAGTGGCTGGCCCACGACGGCCGCGGCCGGGTCAATCCCGCCCGCTTCTTCGCCGAGCTGCGGGCCCAGGTGGCGGACGACGCCATCGCCGTGGTCGATGACGGCAACCACACCTATCTCACCGCGGAGCTGTTCCCGCTGCACCGGGGCGGCCGCCTGATCGTGCCCTCCGATTTCAACGCCATGGGCTACGCCACGCCGGCGGCGATCGGCGCCAAGCTGGCGCAGCCCGCGCACGAGGTGTTCGCCATCGTCGGCGACGGCGCCTTCATGATGAGCTGCATGGAGATCGTCACCGCCGCGAGCCTGGGCCTGGGCATCGTCTATTACGTCTTCCACGACGGCGAGCTGGCGCAGATCGCCCAGGCCCAGGAGACCCCCTACCGGCGCAAGCCCTGCTCGACCCTGGGCCAGTTGCACCTGGAGGGCGTGGCGCTGGCCACCGGCGCGGCCCACGTCGCCATGAGCGACGACGGCGCCATCGCCGGCGCGATCCGTGAGGCCAGGGGCATCGCCGCGACCGGCCGGCCGGTGATCGTCGCTGTCGCCATCGACTATTCGAAGCGCACCGCCTTCACCCAAGGCGTGATGAGGACCAACTTCCGCCGCTTGCCGCTGGCCCAGCGCCTGCGCATGGCGGCCCGGGCGCTCAGGCGGCGGCTCGGCTCATAGACTTGGCAGCTCGCGCTTGGTGCCGTCGTCGTTGGTCGCGACGTAGGTCAGGGTCGCCTCGGTGACCTTGACCACCACCGGGTCCGCCGGGTGCCGCTCGGCATAGACCTGGACATCGATGGTGAGCGAGGTGCGGCCGACGCGGATCACCTCGGCGTAGAAGCTCACCACGTCGCCGACCGAGATCGGCTGCTTGAACTGGAAGGCATTGACCGCGACGGTGGCGATGCGCCCGCGCGCCCGCTTCATGGCGGCGAAACCGCCGGCCAGGTCCACCTGGGACATCACCCAGCCGCCGAAGATGTCGCCGGCGGCATTGACGTCGGCGGGCATCGGCACCACGCGCAGGGTCGGCTGGATGTCCGGGAGGGTGATTTTCTGTTCGCTCATGTCGCGTCCTTGTCGGTCTTCCGGTCCCCATGATAAGGCCGGGCAGGGCTTCTTGCCACGGCCGGGCCTGCTAGAATCCGGGCATGAGAAGAAGCACGAGCGCCGTCGCCCTGCCCGGCCCGCAACCGAAGGACCGCCACGACTGGCAGACGGTCAAGGCGCTGATCCCCTATCTGCTGGCCTGGAAGGGTCGCGTCGCCTTTGCGCTGGTGTTCCTGGTCGGGGCGAAGGTCGCCAACGTCGCGGTGCCGATGGTGTTCAAGAGCATCATCGACACCCTGGGCATGCCGGCAGAGAAGGCGGCGATGCTGGTGCCGCTGGGCCTCCTGGCCGCCTACGGCGCGCTGCGCTTCTCGACCTCGCTGTTTACCGAGCTGCGCGAACTGCTGTTCGTCCGGGTGACCCAGCGCGCGGTGCGCACCATCGCCCTGCAGGTATTCGAGCACCTGCACGCGCTGTCGCTGCGCTTCCACCTGGAGCGCCAGACCGGCGGCCTGACCCGCGACATCGAGCGGGGCACGCGCGCCATCAGTTCGCTGATCAGCTACACCCTGTATTCGATCCTGCCGACGCTGGTGGAAATCTCGCTGGTGCTGGGCATCCTCGCCTACAAGTACGACGCCAGCTTCGTGCTGATCACCGTGGCGGCATTGACGACCTACATCGTGTTCACCGTGACCGTCACCAACTGGCGCACCCACCTGCGCCGCGAGGCCAACGAGCTGGACTCCGCCGCCAACATCCGCGCGGTCGACAGCCTGCTCAACTACGAGACGGTCAAGTACTTCAACAACGAACTGTACGAGGCCAAGCGCTACGACGGCCAGCTGCAGAAGTGGGAGACCGCCCAGGTGAAGAGCCAGATGTCGCTCTCGGCTCTCAACCTGGGGCAGGCGCTGATCATCTCCATCGCGGTGGGCCTGATGATGTGGCGGGCGGCCTCTGGCGTCGCCTCGGGCCGGATGACGGTGGGCGACATCGTGCTGGTCAATGCCTTCCTGATCCAGCTCTACATCCCGCTCAACTTCCTCGGCGTGCTGTATCGGGAAATTCGCCAGGCGCTCACCGACATCGAACGCATGTTCATCCTGCTGAACCAGCACCGCGAGGTGCAGGATGCCCCCGACGCCCGGGCGCTCGATACCGGCGGCTGCGCCGTCGTCTTCGATCACGTCAGCTTCGGCTACGACGCCAAGCGCCAGATCCTGTTCGACGTCGACTTTGCCATCCCCGCCGGCAAGACGGTGGCGGTGGTCGGGCACAGCGGCTCGGGCAAGTCCACCCTGGCGCGCCTGCTCTACCGCTTCTACGACGTCAATGGCGGCGGCATCCGCATCAACGGCTCGGACATCCGGGCGCTGACCCAGTCGTCGCTGCGCGCGGCGATCGGCATCGTGCCCCAGGACACGGTGCTGTTCAACGACACCCTGTACTACAACATCCAGTACGGGCGGCCGGAGGCGAGCCGCGAACAGGTGATCGCCGCCGCGCGCGCCGCGCAGCTCGACGATTTCATCTCCCGCCTGCCCGACGGCTACCAGACCCCGGTCGGCGAGCGCGGCCTCAAGCTCTCCGGCGGCGAGAAGCAGCGCGTCGCGATCGCCCGGGCGCTGTTGAAGAATCCGCCGATCCTGATCTTCGACGAGGCCACCTCGGCGCTCGACTCCAAGACCGAGAAGGCGATCCAGGCCCAGCTCGAACAGGTGGCGATCGGTCATACCACGCTGGTGATCGCCCACCGGCTGTCGACGGTGATGAACGCCGACGAGATCCTGGTGCTCGACCAGGGCCGCATCATCGAACGCGGCAGCCATCGCGCCCTGCAGGAGCGGGGCGGCGTCTATGCCCAGATGTGGGCGCTGCAGCAGCAGGACGAGGCGGAGCACGAGCTGCCGGTCCCGGCGTGAGCCGGCATCTTACCGCCCTTCCGGAAACGGCTGGTCGGATGATTACCATCGACAAGGTCAGCAAGCGCTACGGCAGCTTCCAGGTGCTAGACGAGTGCTCGGCCGAGGTCGGCAAGGGGGAGGTGATCGTCGTCTGCGGACCCTCGGGCTCGGGCAAGTCGACCCTGATCAAGTGCGTCAATGGCCTCGAACCCTTCCAGCAGGGCGAGATCGTGGTCAATGGCGTCTCGGTCGGCGACCCGAAGACCAATCTTTCCAAGCTGCGCGCCCAGGTCGGCATGGTGTTCCAGAACTTCGAGCTGTTCCCGCACATGAGCGTCACCGACAACCTGTGCCTCGCCCAGGTCAAGGTGCTGGGCCGCAGCCGCGAGGAAGCGGTCGAGCGCGGCTTGAAGCTGCTCGACCGCGTCGGCCTGCTGCCCCAGGCCGACAAGTTCCCCGGCCAGCTCTCCGGCGGCCAGCAGCAGCGGGTCGCGATCGCCCGGGCGCTGGCCATGGATCCGATCTGCATGCTGTTCGATGAACCGACCTCGGCGCTCGACCCGGAGATGGTCAATGAAGTGCTCGACGTGATGGTCGGACTGGCGCAGGAAGGCATGACCATGATGGTCGTCACCCACGAGATGGGCTTCGCCCGTCGCGTGGCGCATCGGGTGATCTTCATGGACCAGGGCCGCATCGCCGAGGACGCCCCGAAGGAGGCATTCTTCGGCAGGCCGCGCTCCGAGCGGGCACAGCAGTTCCTCGCCAAGATACTGCATCACTGAGGGAGAAAGAAATGGCGGCACAAAACGAAATCAAAAACATGGCGCTGTTCTGCGACTTCGAGAACGTCGCGCTGGGCGTGCGCGACGCCAAGTACGCCCAGTTCGACATCAGGAAGGTGCTGGAGCGCCTGCTGCTCAAGGGCAGCATCGTGGTCAAGAAGGCCTATTGCGACTGGGAGCGCTACAAGGACTTCAAGGCCGGCATGCACGAGGCCGCCTTCGAGCTGATCGAGATTCCCCACGTGCGCCAGTCCGGCAAGAACTCGGCCGACATCCGCATGGTGGTCGACGCCCTCGACCTTTGCTACACGAAGTCGCACGTCGACACCTTCGTGATCATCAGCGGCGACTCGGACTTCTCGCCGCTGGTGTCGAAGCTGCGCGAGAACAACAAGCTGGTGATCGGCGTCGGCGTCAAGAACTCGACCTCCGATCTGCTGATCGCCAATTGCGACGAGTTCATCTTCTACGACGACCTGGTGCGCGAGGAGGAGGCCAAGAAACGCAGCGCGAAAAAACGCCCCGAGAAGGCCGAGCCCACCGCAAAAAGCAAACCGAAAGTGCGCAGCGACGAGGAGGACAGGAAGCAGGAAGCGCTCGACCTGACGCTGGAGACCATCGAGGCGCTGGTCGCGGAGCGCGGCGCCGGCGAACAGATCTGGGGCTCGATGGTCAAGCAGGCCTTGAAGCGGCGCAAGCCCGGCTTCACAGAATCCTACTACGGCTTCCGCTCCTTCAGCGAACTGCTCGAAGAGGCGGAGAAGCGCCAGTTGCTCAAGCTGCAGCGCGACGACAAGTCGGGCGGCTACATCCTGGCCATCCTCTAGATCCGGCTCTGGCAGCGCGCTTGACAAGTGCCCGATAGGACACCGATAATGGTGTCCTATCGGGCACCATCGTTGCAACTCACTGTGGGAACTGTCATGGCCGCCTCAGACAACCAGCGCGACAACGATTACCTCGGCCGCCTGCGCGACTACTACCAGGACGCCAAGCGCATCCCGTCACAACAGCGCATCTGCGAGCTGATGGGCTTCGCCTCGAAGACCGCCGCCCGGAAGCTGCTCCAGCGCCTGGAGGCCGCCGGCTTGGTCGAGCGCACCCCGGACGGCGATGCCTGGATGCCGTCAAAGCGCTTCTTCGAGCGCCCGCTGGCGCGCACCGCGGTGCGCGCGGGGGCCCCGGATGCGATCGAAGCGGGCGCCGGCGAACCCTTCCTGGTCGACGACTACCTCATCCGCCAGCCGTCGCGCACGGTCATGGTCCCGGTCAAGGGCGACTCGATGATCGACGCCGGCATCCGCGACGGCGACGTCGCCGTGGTCGAGCGCGGCCGTCCGGCGGCGAAAGGGGATTTCGTCATCGCCATCGTGGACAACGAATTCACGCTCAAGGAACTCGGCATCGAACGGGGCCGCTTCGTCCTCAAGCCCCACAATCCCGCCTATCCGGTGATCCGCCCCAAGGGTGAGCTGGAAATCTTCGCGGTTATGGTCGGCCTCGTCCGACGCTATCCGCACTAAGCGGGCGCCGCTCAGCCCGCCTGGGCGCCGAAGTCTTTGGCGATCTCGCGCAGGACGAACTTCTGGATCTTGCCGGTCGGTGTCCAGGGCATATTCTCGATCACCTCCAGGCGCTCCGGCCAGAAATGCTTGCTCACCCCCTCGGCGGCGAGGTGGGCTTGCATCTCCGCTAGCGTCAGGCGCTGACCCTGACGCAGCGTGACGAAGGCGCAGGCGCGCTCCTGCATGCGCGGATCGGGCATGGCCACGATCGCCACCTCCGCCACCTGGGGAATCCGGTACATCGCGCTCTCGACCTCGACCACCGGGATGTTCTCGCCGCCGCGGATGATGATGTCCTTCTCGCGCCCGCAGATCCGGATATAGCCCTCCTCGTCCATGCGCGCGATGTCGCCGGTGTTGAACCAGCCCTGCCGATCGACGGCATAGAGCTGCGGCCGCTTGAGGTAGCCGACGAACAGCGAGGAACCGCGAAACTTCAGGGTTCCGGGCTGGCCGCGGGGCAGCTCCACGCCCTCGTCATCGACGATCATGAGCTCCGCGCCGGGCACCGTGACGCCGTCGGACTCGAGGATCTTGTGACAGGACAAGAGCGTCGTGCTCGCCGAGCAGCACTCGGTCATGCCCCAGGAAGCGACGACCTTGGCGTGCAGCTTTTCCTGCGCCAGCTCGACCAGCACCGGGGGTATCGGCGCCCCCGAGGTGATGAACAGCCGGAAGGCATCGAGCGAACGCCGCTCGACCTCGGGGAAATGGGCCAGATCGGCGAGAAAGGGCGTGGCCGCGAAGGTTATGGTGGTCTGGTACGCCTCCATCAGTTCCACCGCGCGCGCAGCGCTCCAGATGTCCAGGAGCACGATGGGCACGCCGAGGATCACCGACAGCGTCAGACCGTAGGCGAAGCCCGCCTGGTGCGCCAGCGGCGAAGGCATGAAGACCACTTCGCTGGCGTCAAGCTCCATGCGCTTGATGAATTGCAGGATGGTGCCCATCAAGGTGTTGGAGGTGTGCAGCACACCCTTGGATTCGCCGGTGGTACCCGAGGTGAACAGCAGTTGGGTCACGTCGTTGGGTCCGAGCCTGGTCCCGGTCTCGATCGTCGCGCCACCGCCGGCCAGCGCGGCCTCGAAGGAGTGCTCGCCGGCTCCGCCGATCATGAAGACGTGTCTCAGCGCCGGGCAATCGCGCTGCAATTCGAGCGCCAGCGCACCGTGGTCGAAACCGCGGAAGCGGCTCGGCACGACCAGCACCTTGGACTCGGCGTGCTTGACCATGAAGCTCATCTCGCGGCTGCGGAAGATCGGCATCAGCGGATTGCTGACCGCGCCGATGCGCGCGCAGGCGAGATGCATGGCGACGAACTGCCAGCAGTTGGGCAACTGAAAGGAAACCACGTCGCCGTGGCCGACGCCGCACGCCGAGAGCCCCCGGGCGATGCCGGCCACCTGCTCGCCGAGCTGCCGCCAACTGAGGCGGGTGGTGCTGGCATCCTCCTCGCGGAAGGAGATGATCGCCGTGTCGTCGGGCTTCTCCAGCAGCCAGCGGTCGAAATCCTCGGTGATCACCCGATCGGGCCAGATGCCGCGCGCACGTTCCAGTTCGAGCCGGTTCTGGTCAAGAAATACGCCTTCCACTGCCACCTCCATCATTGTTTTTCCAGGAACCGGCGGACGCGGTCCTGAGTGTCCGGCGTCGCCAGCAGCATCCGGCTGCCGTCGAGCTCGATTTCATAACCATCGCCGCTGCCGTCAGTTGCCGCAGCGATGCACTGCTTGGAAGCCGCCAGCGCTTGCCGCGGCAGCTTCGCCAGGCGCGCCACCAAGGCGCGCGCCTCGGCCTCCAGCTCGGCCGCGGGCGCCATCCAATGGGCCAGACCGAGCGCCACGGCGTCGCTGCCGGCGACGATCTCGGCGCCCAGAATCAGGCGGCGGCTGATGGCCTCGCCGCACAGGCGGGTCATCCGTTGCGTCCCCCCGGCCGCCGGCAAGAGGCCCAGGCGCGCTTCCGGCAGGCCGATCTTCGCGCTGTCGGCAACGATGCGCAGGTCGCAGGCCAGCGCCAGTTCGAAACCGCCGCCCAGCGCCGCGCCGCCGATCTCGGCGACGCTGACCACGCCCAGCCGCTCCAGCCGGGCATAGACCTCCTGCAGGCTGCGGGTGAAGGCGATCATCAGGGCGCGCCCCTCCTCGGTCAGAAAGCGCTCCCTCATGAATTCGAGATCGGCGCCGGCGCAGAACACCCGCTCGCTGCTGCGCAGCCACAGCACGCTCACCTCCTGGTCGCCTTCCAGCTCGTCGAGAATGGCGTTCAGGCGCGCCACCCATTCGTCGTTGATGGCATTGACCGGTGGCCGGCACAGCGTCGCGATCGCGGTCGCGCCTTCGATGATGAGAGAGATCATTTTGTCTTGGTGCGGACACGGGCCCGCTTGTCGTGGGAGAAGTTGCCGGTACTGCGACGCATCGCGGCCAGCGCCGCCTTGCCCTTGGCGGTGAGAAACGGTTCGACCAGCAGCTTCAGGCCTTCGGAGACGTATTCGGCCGGCGTCAGCTCGCCCTGAAACGCCCAGTACTTCAGCGCCCAGGCGTGGCAGAACATGACGAACTGGTAGACCAGCAGGGATTCGTTCACCGCGCGCATGTAGCCGCCGGCGATGCACTCGCGCAGGCAGGCCTCGAGCAGGCGATTGCTCCTGATTTCCTCGTCCTTGATCAGGTTCCTGCGGTCGGCGCGCAGCGACTTGGTCGAACGGTAGGCCAGCACGGTCGCTTCGCGCAGCCGATCGACGATGCCGCAATAGGCCCAGATGGCCATGGCCAGGCGCTCCACCGGATGGGTGAGGCCCTCCAGACGCAGCGGAATCTCGTGCTCGTAGGTTTCCAGAACCATTTTCAGCGTCAGGAACAGGATGTCGTCCTTGTCGCCGAAGTACTGGTAGATGAGGCCGATGCTGACGCCGGCCTCGCGCGCGATCATCTGGATGGTGGTGGTGTAGTAACCATCCTCGGAAAACAGCTTGACCGCAGCGCGGAGGATCTGTCCGCGCCGCTCTTCGATCAGCTTGGCGTCGGTGACCACACTGCCGACATGTCCGGGCGAAGCCATCTGTTTTCCTCCCTCATGACCCGGCGGCCGCCGCGAGGCGGTCCGCCGGCTGCGCGTTAAAGCCCGATGCCGCGACGCGGCACAAGCGCCTGTTCCCGGGCGAGTTCGCCCGCTGCCAGAATGGGCACTAGTTGCCCTCGAAGGCCGGTTTGGCCTTGGCGACGAAGGCGTGGTAGGCGCGCTCGAAGTCCTTGGTCTGCATGCAGATGGCCTGCGCTTCGGCCTCGGTCTCCAGCGCCTGCTCGATGGTCTGGTTCCATTCCTGGTGCAGGCATTTCTTGGTCACCGAGTGGGCGAAGGCCGGACCGTCGGCGAGCGATTGCGCCATGTTCTTCGCCGTATCGAGCAGCTTTTCCTGAGGCACGATGCCGTTGAAGTAGCCCCAGGCCAGTCCTTCCTCGGCGCTCATGCTGCGGCCGGTGTACAGCAGTTCGGAGGCGCGGCCCTGGCCGATGATCCGCGGCAGGATGCTGCAGGCGCCCATGTCGCAGCCGGCCAGGCCGACCTTGACGAAGAGGAAGGCGGTCTTGGCGGCCGGGGTGCAGTAGCGCAGGTCGCTGGCCATCGAGATGATGGCGCCGGCACCGACGCAAATGCCGTCGATGGCGGAGATGATCGGCTGCGGGCAGGTGCGCATTTCCTTGATCAGGTTGCCGGTCATCCGCGTGAAGGCGAGCAGGCCGTCCATGTCCATCTTGGTCAGCGGCCCGATGATTTCATGGACGTCGCCGCCCGAGCAGAAGTTGCCGCCCTCGCCGGTGAACACCACGGCGCGCACGTCCTCGGCGTATTGCAGCTTGTGGAAGGTGTCGCGCAGTTCCGCGTAGCTCTCGAAGGTCAGCGGATTCTTGCGCTCGGGGCGGTTCAGCGTGACCGTGGCGACGCGGTCCTTGACTTCCCACTTGAAGTGCTGCGGACGCCAATCGGCCGCTTTCAGCTTGTACATGATTTCTCCTGATTGTCGGTTGGTAATCGGTTCGGTCGGCGCTCAGCCGGCCATGGCCAGGCCGCCGCTGACGCTCAGGACCTGTCCGGTGATGAAGTCGGCGCGGCGGCTGGCGAAGAACAGCACGGCGTCGGCGATTTCCGAGGGTTTGGCGAGACGGCGCATCGGCGTCGCGCGGGCGAAGGCCTCGCGGTGCTTCTCCGGCACCGCCGCCAGCAGCGGCGTGTCGGTCGGCCCCGGGCAGACGCAATTGACGTTGATGTTGAAGCGCGCCATCTCCCGCGCCAGTCCCTTGGTGAAGGCGATGGCGCCGCCCTTGGCGCCGGAGTACACCGCCTCGCCCAGGCTGCCGACGCGGCCCGCGTCGCTGGAGACGGTGACGATCTTGCCGGCCCCGCGCTCGATCATCGGATCGAGGAAGGCGCGCGACACCGCCACCGGCCCGAGGAAGTTGAGGTCGGTCACCCGGCGCCAGAACTCCGGGGTGTTGTCGACGAAGGGCTGGATCTTGCCCCAGCCGGCGACGTTGGCGACGATATCCACCTGTCCCTTGAGCGCGTAGGCCTTGCTGCGGAAGTCCTCGATCGACGCCGCGTCGGTGACGTCCAGGCGGATGAAGTCCGCGCCCTGGCCCTGCGCCCGGATCGCTCCGGCCGTGGCGGCGCCGTTGGTCTCGTCAATATCGCCCACCAGCACGTGGGCGCCGGCCTGCGCCAGCACCTCGGCGACCGCCCGTCCGATGCCCGAAGCCGCACCCGTCACCACCGCCGTTTTTCCGTCCAGCCTCATGTTCACGCTCCAAATAAAGGTAATGGTAAAGATGAATGATCATTCATTCAGTTAAAATTATCATGGCCCGGTGCAAATTGCAAGGCCGATCGCGCGGCCTAGGCAGGCTGACGGCCGGCGCCGAAGTCCTTGAGGACCTGGCGGCCGATGATCAGCTTCTGCACCTCGGTTGCGCCCTCGTAGATTCTCAGGGCGCGGATTTCCCGATAGAGCAGTTCCACCGCCATGCCGGATTTGACGCCGAGGCCACCGAAGATCTGCAGCGCCCGGTCGATCACCTGCTGCGCGGTCTCGGTGGCGACCATCTTGGCCATGGCCACCTCGGCCGTCGCCGGCACAGCCTGACAGTCGCGCGACCACGCCGCGCGGTAGGTGAGCAGCGCGCTGGTATCGACGCCGGTGGCCATGTCCGCCAGCGCCGCCTGGGTCAGCTGGAAGTCTGCCAGGGTCTGACCGAACATCTGGCGCGAAGTGGCGCGCGACAGAGCCTGGTCCAGCGCGTGGCGGGCGAAGCCGATGGCGGCGGCGGCGACGCTGGTGCGGAAGATGTCCAGGGTCTGCATCGCCAGCTTGAAGCCGGCACCGGGCTGGCCGAGCAGATTCGCCGCGGGCACCCGGCAAGCGGAAAAGCGCAGCGTCGCCAGCGGATGCGGCGCGATCACCGGAATCTTTTCGGCGATCGAGAGGCCCGGGGTGTCGGCATCGACGACGAAGGCGGAAATGCCCCGGGTGCCCGGCGCCTCGCCGGTGCGTGCGAAGACGCAATAGAAGTCGGCGATGCCGCCGTTGGAGATCCAGGTCTTGTCGCCGTCCAGCACGTAGTGGTCGCCCTCCCGCCGGGCGCTGGTGGTGAGCGCGCCGACGTCGGAGCCGGCCTCGGGCTCGGACAGGGCGAAGGCGGCGATGCGCCGGCCGGCGGCGACCTCGGGCAGATAACGCTGCTTGATTGCGTCGGAGCCGCCCAGGGAAATGGCGCCGCTGCCCAGGCCCTGCATGGCGAAGGCAAAGTCGGCCAGCCCGGAGCGATGGGCGAGGTGCTCGCGCATCAGGCACAGCGACCGGACGTCGATGGTCTCGCGCGCGCCGCCGTAGGCGCCGGCGACGCAATGGCGCAGCCAGCCGCCCTCGCCGAGCGCGGCCACCAGCGACCGGCAGATCTGTTCGACATCGTCGCCCGCCTCGGCGCCGGCCAGATGCTGCGCCGACCAAGCCTCCAGATCGCGCACCAGGTCGCGGTGGCGATCGTCGAAAAACGGCCACGCCAGATGATCATTCATCGCTGCTCTCCCGGCCGCCAGAAGTAGCGGCCATTCAGTCCCAATCGAAACTGAATGATCGCTCATTCAGTTTGCGCGGTCAACTCCCGGAGGGGGTGGTCCGCTGTCAGGCGGACACGGCGGCGGCTTGCGCGGGCCAGGCGCGCATCGGGCGGCGCAGCGCCGCAAGGTCCACGAAGGGCGACGCGGGCAGCAGCACGGCGTCGAAGGGCGCGCCCCCGGCCAGCCGCGAATCGTCGCAGCCGAAGTGGCGTCGTGCCGCGGCCGTGGCTGCCGTCAGCGTCGCGGCCAGGGGCAGGCCCGCCTCCAGGTAGCGGTCGATCTCCTCGAACAGCGCACGACCATGTTCCACACCCATGCTGCCGGCGTCGGTGCCGAGCAGCAGCGTGACGCCCAGTTGGTGGGCCAGCAGCAGATGCTCGGCGTGGGCATCGAGAATCCGGCGCAAATTGCCCACGGTATTGGCCGACCAGCCCACCGCCTCCGGATGCGCCCACTGGAAATGCACCGGCGCGAAGGTCGGCGTCCAGGCCACGCCGTTCTCCGCCATCACCTCCAGGGTCCCGCGGTCCATGAAAAAGCCGTGTTCGATCGAGCCGACGCCGGCCCGCGCCGCGATCGCCAGGCCCCTGGCGCCGCTGCAATGGGCGAAGGTGTTGCGGCCGCATTCGCGCGCCGTGTCCACCACCAACCGGGTCTCCTCCAGGTCGAACTGGGGCTCGTCGGTGACCGCTCCCGCGTCGAAGTCGATGATCCCGGTCAGGATCAGCTTGATCTCGTCGTTGGCCCCAGCGAGTTCCGTCACCGAGCGCCGGATGCTGTCCGCGTCGGCGACGTCGGTGGCCATGAAGGCGCCGTAGCGCTTGGCGCGCTTGACCCCCAGGCCGCCCGAGCGGACCCGCGCCAGGTCGCTTCCGGGTGCCATCGCCTCGGCGCGGATGCGGTTGTTGATGCCGTGCCGGTCGCCGGCGTCGCGCACCAGCGTGACGCCGCAGGTGAGCGCCTGCCGGGCGCTGGCCCGAGCCGCCTCGGTCAACTGGTCCAACGGCTGCTTCAGATGTTCGGCGCGCAGTTTCGCGTCGACGGTCGCGCCGTCGAGGAACAGATGGACGTGGGCATCGACCAGTCCGGGCATCAGGAAGCCGCCGCGATGAACAGCGATGCCGCGCCGCGCGAGATCCTCGCTGTGGTCGCCGGCGGTGATGGCCTCGATCCGCCCGTCCCGCACCAGGAAGCTCGCCGGGCCGCTGTCGTGATGCGCCTCGCCGTCGAACCAGCTATCGACCACCACGGCAAACGTTTGCTGTTCCATGCTCAGGCCTTGTAGAACTTGCGCACGGCGCGCAGCGCGTTGCTGCCGCTTTGCTCCAGGAAATTGCGGTAGACGCCGAGCACGTAGTTGTCTTCCGGCAGCGGGTTGTAGCCGCGCCAGGGGGTGCCCAGCACGGTGTCGAAGCCACAGGGTACGGCCAGGGTGAGGAAGGCGTTTTCCAGGCTGTGCTTGAGGTCGGAGCCATCGACCGCCTTGGGCGGCAGTTGCTGGCCGATGTTCGAGAGTCCGCCCATCATGTGGATGCCCGCGAGATCGGGGTCCGAACCGATGATCCTGATCGCGTCCAGCGTCGCCCGGTTCAGGCCCTCGGTGTCGGCGACGATGGCGGAGACCGACATGTCGATGAAGATGTCGTCCATCGCCATGCCGTATTCGTCCTGCAGCCGCAGCGCCGTCCGGCGCGCCGTGCCTGATATTTCCGGCGCCGTCTTGTTGCCCTTGGCAACGCCCGCCTCGACCCGCTCGGAAGCCATGACGATGACCTTGAAGGGCCGCAGTTTGTAAAGCTGCATCGGCTCCCAGCGCTGTTCGGTGATCGAATTGACGATCGGCAATTGGCCGCCGGCGCACGCCTGGTCGTAGGCGGCGAGGCAGAACTCCTGCACCTTGACGCTGGGAAAGTCGAAGGACAAGGGCACCGTCGCCACCGCCTGGATGGCTTCGATCACCTCGGCCATGAAACCCAGGTCGGTCAGCGCACGGGCGCCGACATTGACGTTCAGATAGGCGGCGCCCGATTCCACCTGCCTCACGGCGAGCGCCTGGATGGCTTCCAGATCCTTGTCGTCGAACATCGCCTTGGTGCTCTTGAAGCCGGGGTTGATGCGTTCGCCGATGATCCGGATGGCGAATCCTTGGGGCATGGTCAAGATGATTTCCTCATTGAATGTGACGAGCAGAAGGGAAGCCGAGGTGCTTGATGAAGCACTTCTGGAAGCCGGCGATGGTGGATAGTTCTGTGTAACGGCAGGCCGCGGCCAGCTCGGCGGCGCGGCTCCTGGCGCGTTCCGAGGCGAGCATCTGGCGGATGCCCAGCCCGGCGGCGTTGCCGACCTGTTCGAAGCGTACCGGCGGCAGATCGGGGAACAGGCCTACCTCGATGCCGCTGGCGACGTCGAGGTAGGCGCCGAAGGCGCCGGCGATGATGAAGCGCTCGATGTCGTTCTCCTGCAGCCCCGCCGCATCGAGCAGCATCTCGACCCCGGCGCGGATCGCCGCCTTGGCCAGTTGCACCGCGCGCACGTCGTCCTGGGTGAAATGGACGCCGGGCGCCAGGACCGCGACCCGCTTGCCCGCCGTCTCCAGGACGTCCGGGTGTTCGCCGACGATCCGGCCGCGGTGGTCCACGATGCCGGCCCGGTGCAGCGTCGCCAGCGCGTCGAGGACGCCCGAACCGCACAGGCCGACCGGCTCCCGGCCGCCGATCACGGTCACCGCAATCCGGCCATCGATGAGGCTCACCCGCTCGATCGCGCCCTCCGCGGCGCGCATGCCGCAGGAAATGTGGCCGCCCTCCAGGGCCGGACCCGAGGGGCAGGAGGCGGAGAGCAAGCGGCCGTCGTGGATCAGGCTGATCTCGGTGTTGGTGCCGATGTCCATCACCAGGCTGGGGCCTTCTCCGCGCCAGCGCTCCTCGGTGGCGAGCAGCGCCGTGACGTGGTCGCCGCCGACGAAGCCGCCGACGTTGGGCGCGACATGGACCCGGCAGCCGGGACAGAAGGACAGGCCCAGATCCCGCGCCTCGATGTCCATCCCTTGCCGCAGCGCCGCGACGAAGGGGGCGCGGCCGAGCTGGGATACCGGCAGGCCGAGCAGCAGATGGTGCATGGCGGTATTGCCGCACACCGCGAGGTCGACGATGTCGCCGGTTCCGGCGCCGACCGCGCGGCACAGGTCGTGCGCCAGCGCTGCGATGGCCGAACACGCGGCGGCGCGCAATTCCTCGCCGCCCTCGGGATGGCGCGCCGCGTGGTTGATCCGGCTGATCACGTCGGCGCCCCACGCCGCCTGGGGGTTCTCGATGCCCAGGCTGGCCAGGCGGGCGCCGCCATCAAGATCGATCAGGAAGGCGGCGACGTTGGTGGTGCCCAGATCCACCGCCAGGCCCAGGCTGGGGCTGCCGACCGGGGCGAAGCCGATCAGCTCGTCGCCCCGCAGCCGGGCGCGCAGCGACCAGTCGCCGGCGCGCAGCAGCCCGGGCAACTGCCTGGCGGCTGCGATGTCGATGGTGCCGGTAGTCGCGGCCAGGGCGCGGCGCAGCCGCTCCAGGTCGGAGGCGGGATCATTCAGGCTGGGCTTGTCGACCGTGATGTCCCGAACCGAGATCAGGGTATCGACCGCCAGCGTCTCGGCGGCGCCAGCGACCTCGGCTTCGGCCCGGACCACCGGCGCCAGCGAGCGCGGCGCCACTTCGATGGTGCAGTCGGAGCGGGCGCTCACCTGGCAGGCGCGCAGCCACTTCCTGTCGCCGCCGGCTTCGCCGTGATGCTCGATCTCGCCTTCGACGACGCGCACCACGCAGGTGCCGCAACTGCCCCGGCCGCCGCAGGCGCCGACGATACGCACGCCGCCGCGGCGGGCGCTCTGGAACAGGGTCTCGCCCTCCCGCGCAGCGATCGTTCGCGCCAGCTGGGGAAAGCTCAGGGTATGGGAAGGTTCGCTCATGACGGTCCTGGCTGGATAGCCGAAGCGCCGCTGCGGCCGCACTTCTGCCTGAAGTTGCAGGCGTCGCAGCGCGACCAGTGCGCCGGCGGCAGGTCTATGCCGACGCCCAGCACCATCGAGGCCGACTTCAGCGGCTGCATCAACTGGCCGTGGGGGATATGGATGCCGATCGTCTCGGCCCAGGCCAGACGCAGCACCGCAGCCTGCGCCTCCAGCGCCAGGCCGGGGTCGCCGGCGCGCAGCTCGCCGGCCATGGTGAGGCCGCGCCGGCCGGCGTCGGCCAGCATCCGGTCCTGGGCGCGGCGGCTGGCGGCGAAGAGCATTTCGTTGCCCAGCGCGTCCAGGGCCAGGGCGAGCGAAGCGCGGCGCTGCGCGAACAGTGCGCCGACCCGCGCCTCGAGCCGCGACCCGAGCGTGCACGCGCCGCAGGCCAGCGCGGTCAATTGGCCGGATTCGGGAATCAGCCGGGGCGCCTGCAGTTGCTCGCCGCCGGCGCGCAGCAGCGACGCCGCCGGCGCTTCGAGCGGCACGATGCGGTAGCTGTAGGCGGCCTCGACCAGTTCCTCGTCACGCACCAGTTCCGCCGCCTCCTGGCGCAGGCGTTCGCGCGCGGCGGAGGGCCGCCCATGGAGCGGCGCGGCCAGCGCGGCGCGCAGGACGTCGAAGCCGCGGGCGACGGGCATGCTCAGCCGGCGTACTTGCGCGCGGCGTCGAACATCGCGCGCACGTTTGTCACCGGCGTCTCGTCGGGCAGGCCGAAGGCGGTGTCGAGAATCAGCTTGCCGCCCTTGGCCCAGACATTGTCCACCAGGTGTTTCACCGCCGCATCGACCTGCTCCGGCGTGCCGGTGGTCATCATCGAGGGCGAGAGATTGCCGCGCAGCGCCACCACGTCGCCCAGCACCTCGAAGGCCCTGACCATGTCGGTGCGCTCGAACCAGTAGAGGCACTTGCCCGGCGGCACGTCGCGGATGATCTCCAGGCGCTTGGTGCAGTCCGCCTCCCACAGCGGCATCGGGATCAGCCCCGCGTCGATCATGCCGATCAGCATCTTGCGGAACGGCGGCCACCAGAACTGGCGGAACTGCTTGTCCGACATGAAGGCATCCGGCGCCCAGTGGATGGGGATGAAGACCACCGGGTTGCCCGAAGCCCTGGCGGCCGCGATCGATTGCTTGAGCAGGAAGATCGAGGACTTGTCGAGCAGTTCCAGGAGCTTGTCCTTGTGGCGGAAGATGTCGGTCATCATGCCGCGCGCGCCGCGGAAATAGTCGGCGATGAAATCGTAGGGCGAGACCGCGGTGGCGCCGTTGGTGCAGGGATAACCGAGCGAGCTCATGCGCGCGGTGAAGGCGGCGTGGTGCCCGGCGAAGCGCTCCACCTCCTCCGCCGCCGCGATCACCTTCTCCAGGGCGGCGCGGACGCTGGGCTTGGCGAAGGGGCGCATCCCGGCGATCAGGCGGAAGTAATGCAGGCCGGGAAAGATCGGCAGATCCTCGAAGCCCTCGAAGGCCGAGGCGACGCGCGGCAGATAGGTGTGCAGATAATAGCCGGTGGGATCGAAGATGAAGTCGTCGTATTCGTCCGCCTTCATGTATTCCCGGTCGAGATACTGGAAGGGCTGGTTGTCGCCGACGCCGTGGCCCGGCCATTGCAGCTGCTTGAAGCCGATGGCATCGAGCGAGGGGCCGGAGGCGGTGCCGAGCACCAGCGGGCTATAGACGTCCGGATCGAATTCGAGCACCGCCCGCTCGGCGATTGCCTTGGTCTGCTCGTAGTCGTACATCAGCTCCTTGCAACTGATGTTGCCGTACTTGGCCAGCCAGAAGGTGGCGTAGAGGGCCACCGGCATCCGGTCGGGCTGCTTCAACGCGACGCAGTCGAGGATGCGCTGCCAGCGCCGGTCGTATTCGGCCTGGGCGGGATTGTCCTCGCTCATGCCGCGACTCCCATCCAGCCCTTGCACAGATTGACCGCTTCGACGGCATTGACGCCGAAGGCGTCGGCGCCGGTGTAGGCGCGCACCGTCTCGTCGATCTGGCCGCCGCCGATCATGATCTTGACCTTGTCGCGCAAGCCGGCGCCGTCGATGGCCGCGATGGTCTCCTTCATCGAATCGAAGGCCAGGGTGAGGAAGCCCGACAGCCCGACCACGTCCGGCTGATAGCCGTTGATCTCCTCGATGAAGCTCGTCACCGGCACATCGATGCCGATGTCCTTGACCTCGAAGCCGTTGATGTCGAGCATGAAGCTGACGATGTTCTTGCCGATGTCGTGCAGGTCGCCGTGCACCGTGCCGATCAGGATCTTGCCCAGCTTCTTGGCCTCCTCGCCCGGCGCCTGCTTGATCAGCGGCTTGGCGATGGCGCCGATGGTCTCCAGCATCTCGCCCGCCAGCACCAGTTCGGGCAGGAAGTAGTCGCCCTCCTCGAAGCGCTTGCCGACCAGATCCATCGCCATCCGGCAAAGCTCCAGCACCCGCAACGGATCCTTGCCGTCCTCGAGCAGCATCCGCTTGGCCAGGGCCAGCGCGTCGTCCTCGTTCATGTCGGCCAGCCATTCGACCAGCTGCTTTTCCTCTTCGTTCATGTCCCGTCTCCTGTCGTTGTGATTCCTCGTTTCAGTCCCGATTCGACGATGATCTCGGCCAGGACCTGCTCATTCCTGTGGCCCATCACATGCACGCCGGCCACGCCCTCGATGCCGGCGAGGGCGGCGATGGTTTCGATGCAGGCGCGCTTGGCCTCGTCCTTCTGGTCCGAGGCGGCGCCGATGCGCGCCAGCAGCGCTTCCGGAACATGGACGCCGGGCACGTGCGCCGCCATCCAGCGCAAGGCGCGGGCGCTGCCCAGGGTGCCGACGCCGACGATGATCTTGCAGCGCCGATGCAGTTCCCTCGCCCGGACTTCGCGCATGAAGTCTTCGAGCAGCGGCAGATCGAAGCAGAACTGGGTCTGGATGAACTGGGCGCCGGCATCCACCTTCTTTTCCAGATTGACGATCCGGTCGCGATGAGGCGGCACGAAGGGATTGGCGGTGGCGCCGATGAACAGGCCGGGGGCCCGGTCGAGTTTTCTTCCGGAGGCATACTCGCCGCGGTCGCGCATGCCGCGCGCGATGTGCAGCAGGGAAACCGCGTCGAGATCGAACACCGGCTTGGCCTGGGGATGATCGCCTTGGCTGACGTCGTCGCCGGTGAGGCACAGGATGTTGTGCACGCCCAGCGCCGCGGCGCCTAACAGATCGCCCTGAATGGCGATGCGGTTGCGGTCCCGGCAGGCGATCTGGTAGACGGGCACCAGACCCTGGCCGGCCAGGATCGCCGAGGCGGCGACGCTGGACATGTGGCAGTTGCCGCCCGCCCCGTCGGTGACGTTGATGGCGTCGACCAGCCCCTCGAAGCGCCTGGCCCGAGCGAGCAGAGCGGCGGGGTCGGCCGAGTCGGGCGGAGCGACTTCGACGGTGACGACGAAGCGCCCCGAGCTGCAGGCACGCTCGAAGCTGGCGGCAGCGTGTCCGATGGCAGCACCGACTGGCGGCAGCGGACCGGGCCCCGACTCGCCGCGAATCACCTGCAGCCAGGTGGAACGGCCGGTCCGGCTGCGATCGACCGGCGGCAGGATCGTCGCCGGCAGTTTCTCGCGGTCGCCTGCGATGTTCGTTCCGCCGGCGATGGCCTCGATCCAGACGCAAGGCATGTCGGGCTTCACCTCGCAGCCACCATCGGCCCGGACGCCACCGCAGGGGCCGTTGCGCATCTCCTTGGCGCAATTCATCGGACAGGCCATGCCGGTGACCGAGAGCACGCACTGGCCGCACATCCTGCAGTCGAACAGCAGGCCCTTGGCGGCCTGCTCCAGCGGCTGCAGGACGGCTTCGCTGCTCCTCGCCCCGACCAGACGAATCACCGGTGCCAGCCAGGGAATGCAGCGCTGAAAGACGTCGTAGATCCGGCGCAGTGCCAGGGCATGACGGACCGACCAGAGACGGGCTTGGTACATGATCAGGAATTCATGCCTGGTGGGTCGGATCTCAGGCGCCGCCGCGACGGCGGATCAGCGGCGCACCCGGAAAACGCTTCATCGCGTCGCCGTTTCTCAGCGCCAGTTCCAGATTCTTGCGGGCATTGCGCGCGTGCTCCCTGACCAGCGGCTCGGCCCTGGCGCTGGAGCGCGCCTCGATGGCATCGACGATCTCGTGATGCTGCAACTGGGCGACCCTCAGGATTTCCAGAGAGCCGGGAATTTCGCCCTGGCCGGCGACGAAGGCATCGGCTGCGGCAAAGGGTAGAGAGGTGACGCGCGCCAGGGCGCGCGCCACCATCGCGCTGCCCGAGGCATCCAGCAGCAGCGCGTGAAAACGCCCGTTCAAGGCGCTGTACCGGCTGAGGTGTGCACCGCCCGGGCTGGCCTTGGTCAGCGTCGAATCTATCTGCGCCAGCGTGTCGCGCATTTCGTCCAGCACCAGCTTCGAGACGCCGCGTTCCGCCGCCAGGCGCGCCGCCAGACCTTCTATGGTTCCGCGCACCTCGATGGCGTCGAAGATGTCGTTGTCGCTGAAGCTGCGCACCAGATAACCGGTAGACGTCGCCGGCTCCAGCAGCCCCTCCTCGGCCAGCTTCTGCAGCGCCGCACGGATCGGGGTACGCGAGACCCCGAGGAGCTCGGCCAGTGCCAGCTCCGGCAGGCGCTCGCCGGCCTTGAACTCGCCGCGCAAGACCAGATCGCGGATGCCGAGAACGGCGCGGTCGGTTTGCGAGGCGTCGCGCGCGAGCGGGGCGAGTGGAACGGGGGTGGCCATCGACGGGACTCCAAGCGGAATGGGCTAGGCATACGTATACTCACTGTATACATAATTCCCATTATGCTGTCAAGGCTAACAATCCGCCAGGCGGTCGCGATTGCCTTGAAACCCAGCTACGGCGGGATTTTGCTCGAATTGCCGCGCAAGGGGAGCGGCCGCAAAAAAACCCAGGAACCTGGGCTTTCTCGGGAAAACGGTGAAACGGTATACATTTTGCGGAACGGGGGCTGGGCGGGATCGCCGCCCAGCCCTATAGGCTTACTGCTTGCCCGGATCCTTGACTGCCTTGAAGGTGTCGAACTCGACGTTGTAATAATGACCCTTGACCTTCTCGACGCGCCGGATGTAGATGTTCTGGACGATGTCGCGGGTCGCGGGATCGATCATGACCGGCCCGCGCGGGCTCTCCCACTTCATGCCCTTCACCGCCGCCATGAACTTGTCGCCATCGGTGCTGCCGCCGGTCTTGTTCAGCGCCGCGTAGATCAGCGCCATGCCGTCATAGCCGGCAACCGCCATGAAGCTCGGGCGCATCTGCGGATCGATTTCGGCGTAGCCCTTGAGGAAGGCCGTGTTCAATGCCGATTTGTGCGCATCCGAGTAGTGATGGCTGGTGATCAGCCCGAGCGCCGCATCGCCCTCGGAATCGATGACGCTGTCGTCGGAGATGTCGCCGGTGGCGATCAGCTTGATGCCGGCCTTGTCCAGACCGCGCTCGTGGAAGCCCTTCATGAAAGCCACGCCCTGCTCGCCGGCGGGCAGGAACAGGAACACCGCCTGGGGATTGGTGTCCTTGATACGCTGCAGGTAGGCCGAGAAGTCGGGGCTCTTCAGCGGCACCCGCACGTCGCCGACGATCGCCCCGCCACCGGCGGTGAAGGTCTTCTTGAATTGGCCTTCGGCGTCATAGCCGGGGCCGTAGTCGGAGACCAGGACATAGACCTTCTTGATGCCGTTCTGTAACGCCCAGGTCGCCATCGGTGCGGTCACCTGCGGCAGGGTCATCGAGACGCGGACGAAGTAGGGCGACTTGGCGGTGATGATCGAGGTCGCCGCATTCATGATGACGGCCGGCATCTTCGCCTCGGTGATCAGCGGCGCCACGGCCAGACCGTTGGGCGTCAAGCCGAAGCCGGCGAGCAGGTTGACCTTGTCCTTGACGATCAGCTCCTGCGCCTGGCGCTTGGTGATTTCGGGCGCCGGGCCGGTGTCGTCGCGCACCAGCACCTCGATCTTCTTGCCGGCGACGACGTCGCCGTGCTGCTTCATGTACAGCTTCATGCCGTTGTCCATCTGCCGGCCGTAGCTGGCGAAGGGCCCGGACATCGGCAGGATGGCGCCGATCTTGACCGTGTCCTGAGCCGCAGCCGGCAGGGCCATGACGGCGGCAATGGCGGTGAGCAAAACTCTGAGTTTCATGCTTGGTCTCCTTGGTTGAAATGGTGGTGCATCATCGGTCTTGCAGCTGCCGACTTCCCGGCATCTTACTCGGCATGCGCTGGTTACGCTGGCACGGCGTCGATCGCCCAGGGTTCAATCTTTTTGTCTGGCGCAAGGCGGCATCCGGACAGGACACCGGCCATCGGGCTGCCGTGCAGAGGCAGCATTCTAGCTATTCTGCCACAAAGTTTAGTATAGTTTGGGTACCAAACAATACCAGATGACCCAAATGCCCGCGCCCAAGACCCGAAAGGCAGCCGCCGCCAGCACACCCAAGCCGGCCGTACCCGCCAAGCTCGATTTCGACCTGCTGCCGGGCCTGATCGGCTACCAGCTGCGGCTGACCCAGTTGGCGATCTTCGGCGACTTCGGCCACTCGCTCCTCGATCAGGCGATCTCGCCCGGACGCTTCGGCGTGCTGGTGCTGATCGGCGCCAATCCGGGGATGACGCAGAGCAGACTGGCATTGGCCACCCAGCTCGACCGCTCGACCATGGTTGCGGTGATCGACCAGCTGGAGGCGCGCCATCTGGTCGAACGCCGCTCCGCCCCCAACGACCGGCGCTCCAACGCACTGTGGCTGACCGAGGACGGGAAGAAGCTGCTGCGGGCGATGAAGCGGCGCGTCAGGGCTCACGAGACGCATATCGCCGCAGCATTGGGGGACGACGATACGGCGCGGCTGATCGACATGCTCGCGCGCATCCGCAAGCACCTTCAGCCGAAACAGGCCGGCCAGGACTAGCCCGGCCCGGTTCACACCGGGTTGGCAATCTCCAGGTATTCGCACGCAAGCCCCAACTCGGCGCGCAGGTGGGCCGCCAGCGCCTGGACGCCGTAACGCTCGGTGGCGTGATGGCCTGCGGCGATGTAGGGGATGCCCGTTTCGCGCGCCACATGCACGTTCTGTTCGGAAATCTCGCCGGAGACGAAGCAATCCGCGCCGGTGGCTATCGCCTGTTCGAAATAATCCTGGGCACCGCCTGAGCACCAGGCGATGCGCCGCAAGGGCGTGTCCGGATCGCCGGCCAGCAGCGGCGTGCGCCCCAAGGCCCGCTCCAGTTCGCTGGCCAGCCCGGCCGCCGTCGTGCTCGAAGTGCGACCGAGAAAGCCGATCTCCTGCTCGGCGAAGCGGCCGTCGATCCGCCAACCCATGAGCTTCGCCAGCTGCGCGTTGTTGCCCAGTTCGGCGTGGGCATCGAGCGGCAAGTGGTAGGCGAACAGGCTGATGTCATTGGCCAGCAGCGTCGCCATCCGGCGCTTGCGGAAACCGGTGACGCGTCCGTCCTCGGACTTCCAGAACCAGCCGTGATGCACCAGCACGGCATCCGCTCCCCGCGCCGCCGCGGCGTCGATCAGCGCCTGGCTGGCGGTGACGCCGCAGACGACGCTGCTGATCTCGGCGCGACCTTCCACTTGCAGCCCGTTTGGGCAATAATCCCGGAAGCGCGCGGCTTCCAGCAACAGGTCGAGATGATCGCGCAGATCATCTCTTGACAACCGCTTGTGTGATATGGGCGTGCGCTGCATGAACCTCACCGACAAGAAAACGTAACGGACCAAATTATGCGCCGACTCTGGCTGATTTTCGCTCAGGCTGCCACCGTCAGTCTGGCGTTTCTGTTCGTCGTCCAGACGCTGAAACCGGAATGGCTAGGCCGCGCGATGGGTGGCCGCGTGGTCGCGGTGCAGCAGGCGGCGGCGCCGCCCGGCGACGCGCGCAAGGTGGTTTCATACAGCTATGCGGCGCAGAAGGCGCTGCCCTCCGTCGTCTATATATACACCAGCCAGGAGGTCAAGGCGCCGGTAAATCCCCTGCTCAACGATCCCTTTTTCCGCCATTTCTTCGGTGATCGCTCCGAGCTTCAGCCGCAGCGGCGCTCGGGTCTGGGCAGCGGCGTCATCGTCAGCGCCGGCGGCTACATCCTGACCAACAACCACGTGATCGAGGCCGCCGACCAGATCGAGGTGGCGCTGCAAGACGGCCGAAAATTCAAGGCGCGGGTGGCCGGCGCCGACCCCGACTCCGACCTCGCCGTGCTGCGCATCGACGCCGGCGCGAAGCTGCCCGCGATCACCTTCGCGCCGTCGGGGTCGCTGCGCGTCGGCGACGTGGTGCTGGCCATCGGCAATCCCTTCGGCGTCGGCCAGACGGTTACCTCCGGCATCGTCAGCGCGCTGGGCCGCTCGCATCTGGGGATCAACACCTTCGAGGATTTCATCCAGACCGATGCCGCCATCAATCCCGGCAATTCGGGCGGCGCGCTGATCGACTCGAACGGCAACCTGGTCGGCATCAACACCGCGATCTATTCCCAGAGCGGCGGCTCGATGGGCATCGGCTTCGCCATCCCGATATCGCTGGCCAAGAACGTCATGGAGCAGATCATCAAGACCGGCACGGTGACGCGCGGCTGGATCGGCATCGAGGTGCAGGAGATCACGCCGGCGCTGGCCGACTCCTTCAAGCTGCAAGACACCCAGGGCGCGCTGATCGCCGGCGTGATGCGCGGTGGCCCGGCCGACCGCGCCGGCATCCGCCCGGGCGACATCCTGATGACGGTGGCGGGCAGGCGCGTCACCGACGCCCAGGGCATGCTGGAGATGATCGCCGAGCTGAAACCGGGATCTCAGGCGCAGTTCGGGCTGCGCCGCGCAGGCAAGGCTATCGATCTCGCGGTGACCATCGCCAAGCGGCCGAAGCCCCGGCCGGAATAGCCGGGCCGGGTCAGGCTCACGGCTATTCTTTTTGAGACCTGGCCTCGCCGGCGTCGGCTGCTTCCGCCTTATCCAGCTCGCGTTCCATCTCGGCATCCGAGAGCGGCCGATAGTCGCTCTCGGCCGGTGCCGGCGGCTGGACGACAAAGCGCGCCAGGATGATCCCGAGCTCATAGAGCAGCCACAGCGGAATCGCCAGCATGAATTGCGACAGGGCGTCGGGCGGGGTGAATACGGCGCCGACGACGAATGAGCCGACGATCACGTAGGGACGGATCTCCTTCAGTTTGGCGATGGAAACCAGGCCGATCCTGACCAGGACGATGACCACCACCGGCACCTGGAAGGTGACGCCGAAAGCGAGGAACGTCGTCATCACGAAGGAGACGTACTTGTCGATGTCGGTCATCACCACCACCCCCACCGGCGCGAATCGGGTGATGAAGCCGAAGGCCATCGGGAAGACGATGAAATATGCGAAGGACATGCCCAGGAAGAACAGGAACACGCTGGCGACGATCAGCGGCGGCACCAGCCGCTTTTCGTGGGCATAGAGGCCGGGCGCGACGAAGGCCCAGATCTGGTAGATCACGTAGGGCAGGGCCAGCAGAAAGGAGAGCATCAGCGTCACCTTCATCGGCACGAAGAAGGCGCCGGCGACGTCGGTGGCGATCATGTGACCGCCCGAGGGCAGCGCCGCCAGCATCGGTCGCGCCAGCAGCGTGTAGATGTCGCGCGCCCAGGAGAACAGCGCGGCGAAGAGGATGAGGACGGCGGCGATCGAGCGGATCAGCCGGGTGCGCAACTCGATCAGGTGCGAGATGAAACTTTCCTGGGCGTCGTCCATGCGTCAGGCTTTGGGCTCTTCCCGGCCCCGGTCAAGCCCCAATTCCAGCTGGCTCGCCGGCGGCGAACCGGCCACAGCCGGCTCCGCCGGGGTGTCCACCCCCGGGGGGGCAATCGACTGGTTCAAGGATTCGTGCACCGCGTGCATTTCGTTGCTGAGCGAGGACTCCATGGCGCGGGCATGGTCCGCGATCTGCTCCTGCATTTTCTTCAGTTCGTCCAACTGCATCTCGCGGCTGATGTCGGCCTTGACGTCACTGACGTAGCGCTGCAGACGTCCGAGCAGCAGGCCGGCGGTGCGCGCCACCTTGGGCAGACGCTCGGGACCGATGACGATCAGAGCCACCAGGCCGATGACCACCAGTTCGGAGAAACTGACGTCGAACATGAAGGGAGGGGAGAATCAGGGATGAGCGACGGGGCGACGCCCGTCGCGACCGGCTAGCTCTTGACCTTTTCCTTGACCTCGCCTTCGATGGTGTGACCACTGGCCGGCTGCGGCTCGGCGGATTTCTCCGCGGTGCCGTCGCGCATGCCTTCCTTGAAGCCCTTCACCGCGCCACCGATGTCCGTGCCGATATTGCGCAGCTTCTTGGTGCCGAACACCATCATCACTATCACCAGCACGATCAGCCAGTGCCAAATGCTGTCTAAGCCAAGCATAAAGCCTCCTTATTTGCAGAGCATCGCGCCCAGCGGCTCCGGCCCGCCGAGGATATGCAAATGCAAATGATACACCTCTTGCCGGCCGATATGACCGGTGTTGATGATGCTCCGGAAACCGTCAAGCAGCCCCCGAGAGCGCGCCAACCCGCCTGCCATCGCGAGCATTTTCCCGAGCAGTGCCTGGTGCGACAGGTCCGCCTCGGCCAGCGAGGCAATATGGATTTTCGGAATGATCATGAAATGCACCGGGGCGACCGGATTGATGTCGTCGAAGGCGAAAATATCCTCGTCCTCATAAACCTTGCGGCTGGGAAGCTCACCCCTGGCGATCTTGCAGAAAATACACTGTTCCATCTCGCTCACTCCCGTTGGCTAAGCGGCCGCCATCAAGCCGGCCGGGACTTCTTCTCGTCGATCCCGGAAATGCCTTCGCGACGGCGAAACTCGAACAGGACATCATCGACGCCCAGATCGAAGTGGGCCAGCAGGATCATGCTGTGAAACCACAGATCGGTCACTTCGCGCACCAGGTGCAGCCTGTCGCCATCCTTCGCCGCCATGATGGTCTCGGCTGCTTCTTCCGCCACCTTCTTGCAGATGCTGTCGGTGCCCTTGGCGTACAGGCTGGCGACGTAAGAGACGTCGGGCGCTGCTCCCTTGCGCTCGGCCAGCGTTGCCTGGACGCGGTGGATCACTTCGAGATCGATCATTGGGGTTCCCGGACTGGAAAATGCCGCATCATACCGCCTGCCGCGCGGCAAGACAAAACCATCAAGAGCCATTGATGGCAAGGCCAACAGTTCAAGCGCATAATATGACGAAACGCTTAGTCAAAGGTCGCCATGGTCGATTTCCCGCGCACGATCAGCCTCAAGACCCGGGTCCTGGTCCTGGTATCCCTGCTCATCATCATCGGCATTTGGGGTCTTGCCGCCGGCACGGCGACGGTCCTGCAGGCCGACCTGGAAAAAATGGTCGCGCAACAGTTGTCCGGGACGCTGGACTATGTCAGCGCCGACCTCGATCACGAGATCGGCTCCCGCATCAATGCCTTGAACCGGCTCGCGGCACAACTGCAGCCCGCTCTTCCGGCCGATCCGGCCAGGCTGCAGCGCCTGCTCGAGCAAGGCAGCCTCTCCGGCCTACCCTTCCCGGTCGGCGTGCTGTGCGCGAACCGGCGCGGGCTGGTGGTTGCCGGAGTCCCCCCGCTCGGAGAGGGCGTGGGCACCTCGATCGGCGCGCAAAGCTACTTCCGAGAAGTCATGGCGGGTGCTGCGCACGCGGTCGGCAGACCGGCCTCGGGAACGTCTGCGCGCGGGCCGGTACTCACCGTGGCCGTGCCGCTGAAGGACGCCGCGGGCAACATGGCCGGAGTCCTGGTCGGGACTTCGCCGGCCTCCGATCAGAACTTGTTCGGCCAACTCGAACAGACCAAGATCGGCAAGACCGGCTATTTGATCGTCGCCTCACCCCGGGACAAGCTGATCATTTCGTCCAGCGACCACAGCCGAATCCTGACGTCGATACCCCATAAGGGGGTAAATCCCCTGTTCGACCGCCGTGTCGATGAGGGCTTCGAGGGGCCGGGGATCTCCGTCAACTCCCGGGGCGTCGAGGTACTGAGCCTGAGCCGCCACATGAAAAGCGCCGACTGGGTCGTCGTCGCGGGCATCGCCACCTCCGAAGCCTTTGCGCCGATCGCCGCGCTCAAGCACCAGGTGTACCTGGGCGCCTTGCTGATTTCGCTGGCCGTCGCGACCATCCTGTACCTGGTCTTGCGCTGGCAGCTGGCGCCGCTCGGCGTGGCAGCGGCGGCGATGCGGCGTATGGGCGGCGGCGACACGGCGCTGGCGCCGATTGCGGTGGCGCGCCACGATGAGATCGGCGAACTGGTGAGCAATTTCAACACCCTGGTGGCCGAGCGCCAGCAGCTATTCGACGCCTTGAGCGCAAGCGAGCTGAAGTACCGCGCGCTGGTAGAAAACATCCCGGACCTCATCATTCGCATCGGCGCCGATAATCGCTGCCTCTATGTCAGCCCCTCCTGCCGCCACTACTCCCGTCATCCACCCGAACACTATATGGGCAAGACGCTTGCCGAACTGCGGTTTCCGGAACAGTCGACCCGTTTCTGGACCGATCTGCTGGCAGACGTTTTCACCAGCGGCCAGACATGCAACTGCGACATGGAAATCGATACCCTGATCGGTGTCCGCGTCTTCAACTGGCAGGTGTACCCGGAACTGGACGAATCGGGGCGGGTGATCAGCGCGGTCGCGGTTTCGCGCGATATCACCGAACGCAAGCGGGCGGAGCAGCGGATCCGGGAGCTCAATCTCGATCTGGAACGCCGCGTCGCCGCCCGCACCGACGAATTGCTGGTTGCCAATCAGAGCCTGGAGGAGGAGATCGGCGAGCGCAAGCTGGTCGAGTCGTCCGCGCTGGATTTTGCCGCCCGCCTGCAGGTCATGACGCGCCGCTATACCGGCGCGCAGGAGGCGGAAAAGCGCAGACTGGCGCGGGAACTCCATGATCGGGTCTCATCCAGCCTGACAGCAGTGGGGCTCAACCTGGGCCTGATCGCACGGCAACTGCCCCCGGATGCCGCCGAAAAGGTCAAGGAGCGACTGTCCGACACCTTGGCCTTGCTCAAGGACACGATGTTGACTGCCCGAGAGATCAGCCACGACCTGCACCCCTCGGTGCTCGACTATGGCGGCATTGTTCCCGCCCTGGAGGATTATGGCCGGAAGTTTTTCGACCACACCGGCATCGCCGTCCAGGTGAGCGGGGAGGACCCGGAGATCCGTCTGCCGGCCGAGACGGAAATCGCGCTCTATCGCATCGCCCAGGAGGCACTCACCAATTGCGCCAAGCACGCGGGCGCCAGCAAGGTCACGATTTCCCTCAACGGTGACGCCGAGCGCACCAGCTTCGCCATCTCGGATGATGGTACCGGCTTCGACCTGAACTTGCTGACCCGGGGCAGGAAGACGCACGGACTGGGATTGCTGTCGATGCGCGAGAGAGCCGAGGCGATCGGCGGCAGGCTCAAGCTGGAGTCGGCTCCGGGCAAGGGAACGCGGATCCACATCGAGATTTGAGGCTCATTTGTAGATTTCCCCCGGATCCTTGAGTACGGGTTCGACGTCCTGCCAGCGGTTATCGGCAAAACGCTGGTAAAAGCAGCTGCGCCGGCCGGTATGGCAACTGATGCCGCCGACCTGTTCGACCTTGAGCAGGATGACGTCGTTGTCGCAATCGATCCGCATCTCCCGCACCAACTGGAAGTGGCCGGACTCCTCGCCCTTGTGCCAGATCCGGCGCCTGGAACGCGACCAGTAGATCGCCTCGCCGCCCTCCGCGGTGCGCTCCAGCGCCTCGCGGTTCATCCAGGCGAACATCAGCACCTCGCCGCTGACCGCATCCTGGGTGATGACCGGAACCAGGCCTTGGGCATCCCATTTCACTTCATTCAACCAGCTCGTGCTCATGGCTCACCTCGCGCTCGACCGGCCTTGCCCGGTCACAGCCTCACCTCGATGCCCCGCTCGCGCAGGTATTGCTTGGCCTCGCGCACCGTGTATTCGCCGTAATGAAAGATGCTCGCCGCCAGCACCGCATCGGCGTGGCCCAGGAGAATGCCGTCGGCGAGATGCTGCAGATTGCCGACGCCGCCGCTGGCGATCACCGGGATATCCACCGCCTCCGAGACGGCGCGGGTCAGCGCCAGATCGAAGCCGTTCTTGGTGCCGTCCCGGTCCATGCTGGTGAGCAGGATCTCGCCGGCGCCCAGCGCCTGCACCTCGCACGCCCAGCGCACGGCGTCACGACCGGTGGCACGGCGGCCGCCGTGGGTGAAGACTTCCCACTTTCCGGGTGCCACCGCCTTGGCATCGATGGCGACCACGATGCACTGGCTGCCGACCTTGCCCGACGCTTCCGCCACCAGTTGCGGATTATCGACCGCCGCGGTATTCATGCTGACCTTGTCGGCGCCGGCGTTGAGCAGGCGACGCACGTCCGCCACGGCGCGCACGCCGCCGCCGACGGTGAGCGGAATGAATACCTGATCGGCCACCTGTTCGACCACGTGCAGGATGATGTCGCGCTGATCGGAGCTGGCCGTGATGTCGAGGAAGGTGATCTCGTCCGCCCCCTGTTCGTCGTAGCGGCGGGCGACCTCGACCGGATCGCCAGCGTCCTTCAGTTCGACGAAATTGACGCCCTTGACCACCCGACCGGCGGCGACGTCGAGGCAGGGAATGATGCGTTTGGCGAGCATCAGTCCTTGGCCGACAGCTTGTCCGCTTCCGCCTGCGCCTTCTTGAAGTCCAGCGTCCCCTCGTAGATGGCGCGGCCGGTGATGGCGCCGATGATGCCCTCGCGCTCGACCGCGCACAGCGCCTTGATGTCCTTCAGGCTGGCGACGCCGCCGCTGGCGATGACCGGGATCTTCAGCGCCTGCGCGAGCCTGACGGTGGCTTCGATGTTCACGCCGGAGAGCATGCCGTCGCGGCCGATGTCGGTGTAAATCACCGCTTCGACGCCGTGGTCCTCGAACTTCCTGGCCAGATCGATGACGTCGTGGCCGGTCATCTTCGACCAGCCATTGACCGCCACCTTGCCGTCCTTGGCGTCCAGGCCGACGATGACGTGTCCCGGGAAAGCGACGCAGGCATCGTAGAGGAAGCCCGGCGTCTTCACCGCCGCGGTGCCGATGATCACGTAGGTGACGCCGTCATCGAGGCAGCGCCCGATGGTGTCGAGATCGCGGATGCCGCCGCCCAGCTGGACCGGAATCTCATCGCCGACTTCCTTCAGGATCGCTTTGATCGCCGCCTCGTTCTTCGGCTTGCCGGCGAAAGCGCCATCCAGGTCGACCAAGTGCAGGCGGCGCGCGCCCTGCTTGATCCAGTGGCGCGCCATCGCCGCCGGCTCCTGGGAAAATACCGTGGCATTTTCCATGTCGCCCTGCTTCAGGCGGACGCAGTGGCCGTCCTTCAGGTCAATCGCGGGGATCAGGAGCATGGCAGTCGATCGCTTCTTTAGGGGAGATCGTGCGGGAGGTCAAGGTGATCTCAGGGATTCCAGCGCATGAAGTTGGCGAGCAGCGCGAGTCCGTCCTGCGCGCTTTTTTCCGGGTGAAATTGCACGGCGAAGATATTATCGCGGGCCACCGCGCTGGTAAAGGGGATGCCGTAATTGGTCGAGCCGGCGATCACCTCCGGAGAGGCCGGCTCGACGTAATAGCTATGGACGAAATAGAAGCGCGAGCCATCCCCGATCCCCGCCCAGAGCGGATGCGGCTCGGCCTGGAAGACCTGATTCCAGCCCATGTGCGGTACCTTGAGGCGGCTGCCGTCAGGGGCCACCATCGCCTCGCGCGGAAAGCGCGGCACCCGGCCGGCCAGGACGCCCAGTCCCATGACGTCACCCTCCTCGGCGCGGCCGAAGAGCATCTGCAGGCCGACGCAGATACCGAGAAAGGGCTTCTCTGCCGTCGCCCGCACCACGGCGCCGGCCAGGCCGCGCGCCGAGAGTTCGCGCATGCAGTCGGGCATCGCTCCCTGACCCGGCACGACGACACGGTCGGCGGCTGCGATGTCCCCGGCGCTGGACGTGACCAACACGCGCGCACCCGGCGCAACGCGTTCGATGGCTTTAGCCACCGAACGCAGATTGCCCATGCCGTAATCGACGACCGCGACGCTTGCCATTTGATCTACAGGCTGCCCTTCGTCGATGGCACGCGACCGGCCGCCCTTGGATCTGGCGCCACGGCCATGCGCAAGGCGCGGCCGAAAGCCTTGAACACCGTCTCGGCCTGGTGATGGGCGTTGGCGCCGCAAAGATTGTCGATATGCACCGTGATGGCGGCGTGATTGACCAGGCCCTGGAAAAACTCGCGCACCAGGTCCACGTCGAATTCGCCGATCATCGCCCGCTTAAACTCGACGTGGAAGACCAGCCCCGGCCGGCCGGAGAGATCCACCACCACGCGCGACAGCGCTTCGTCGAGCGGCACGTAGGCGTGGCCGTAGCGGGCGAGGCCCTGCTTGTCGCCGACGGCCTGGCTAAGCGCCTGACCGAGCGTGATGCCGATATCCTCGACGCTGTGGTGGGCATCGATATGCAGGTCACCCTTGGCCTCGACGTCGAGATCGATCATGCCGTGGCGGGCGATCTGATCGAGCATGTGATCGAGAAAACCGATGCCGGAAGACAGTCGCGATCGGCCGCTGCCGTCGAGGTCCACGCGAACGCTCACCTGCGTTTCTAGGGTGTTGCGAGAAATTTCGGCCTGGCGCATTTGGACACCGTCAAAACCCGCCGCGGCCCCCTGGCGCGCAGCGATCACGATACGCGGGCATGATACCATTTCGCGCATTCCCGCCTAGTGCCCCGACGGGGCGCCACCACTCCGCCAGAATTGAACATGAGCAAATACTGGAGCACCGTCGTCCGCGACCTCACGCCCTACGTTCCCGGCGAGCAGCCCAAGCTCGCCAATCTCATCAAACTCAATACCAACGAGAATCCCTACGGCCCCTCGCCGCGGGTGCTCGAAGCCATCGAACATGAGACCAGCGAGACGCTGAGGCTCTATCCCGATCCCAACGCCATGCGCCTCAAGGAAGCCATCGCCGGCTACCACGGTTTGAGTCCGCAGCAGGTATTCGTCGGCAACGGTTCCGACGAAGTCCTGGCCCACGTCTTCCTTGCCCTGTTGAAGCACGAGCGGCCGGTGCTGTTTCCGGACATCAGTTACAGCTTCTATCCAGTTTATTGCGCCCTGTACGGCATAAACCACCGCGCCGTGCCGCTCACGGAATCCTTCGCGATAGCGGTCGATGACTACCGCCAGGCCAACGGCGGCATCATCTTTCCCAATCCCAACGCCCCCACCGGCTGCCTGCTGCCGCTGGCCGAGATCGAACGCCTGCTCAAGGACAACGAGGAATCGGTGGTGGTGATCGACGAGGCCTACATCGACTTCGGCGGGGAATCCGCCATATCCCTGATCGACCGCCACCCGAATCTGCTGGTGGTCCAGACCCTGTCCAAGTCACGCGCCCTGGCCGGCCTGCGGGTCGGCTTCGCGGTCGGAAACGCCGCTCTGATCGAGGCGCTGGAGCGGGTGAAGAACAGCTTCAACTCCTATCCGCTTGACCGCCTGGCCATCGCCGGCGCCGTCGCCGCCATCGCGGATCGGGAATATTTCGAGCAGATCTGCCAGGCGGTGATCGACAGCCGCGAGGCCTTGATCCGCTCGCTAGTCGAGCTCGGTTTCCGGGTGCTGCCGTCAAAAGCGAATTTCGTCTTCGCCCGGCACCCGGCCATGGACGGCGCGGAACTGGCCCGATCGCTGCGGGACCGGGGCATCATCGTGCGCCACTTCAAGCTCGCACGCATCGACCAGTTCCTGCGCATCACCGTCGGCACCGACATGCAGTGCGACGTATTGCTCGCAGCGCTAAGAGAGATTCTCCATCCGTAGCCGGGCAGCTTGGGCGTGGGCGGTCAGGCCCTCGCCTTCAGCCAGGGTGACGGCAATGGGACCCAGCGTCCGGGCGCCCGCGTCCGACACCTCGATCAGGCTGGTACGCTTCTGGAAATCATAGACCCCGAGCGGGTTGGAGAAGCGCGCGCTGCGCGAGGTCGGCAGCACGTGGTTGGGGCCGGCGCAATAGTCGCCCAACGATTCGCTGGCGTAATGGCCGAGGAAGATCGCGCCGGCGTGGCGGATCCGGTCCGCCAGCGGACGCGGTTCGGCCACCGCCAGCTCCAGGTGCTCGGGCGCAATGCGGTTGGCGATGGTGCAGGCCTCTTCGAGGTCGCGCACCCGGATCAAGGCGCCGCGATTCTTGAGCGAAGCCGAGATCACCGCTTGCCGGGACATGGCCGGCAGAAGTCTCGTGATGCTCTCGGCGACCGCTTCGATGAATGCCGCATCCGGACAGAGCAGGATGGATTGGGCCAGCTCGTCGTGCTCGGCCTGGGCGAAGAGGTCCATCGCCACCCAGTCGGGATTGGCCGAGCCGTCGGCGATCACCAGCACCTCGGAAGGCCCGGCCACCATGTCGATGCCGACCACGCCGAAGACGCGGCGTTTGGCCGCTGCGACATAGGCATTGCCGGGGCCGACGATCTTGTCCACCTGCGGAATGGCCTGGGTGCCGTAGGCCAGGGCGGCCACCGCCTGCGCCCCGCCGATCGCGAACACCCGGCCAACGCCGGCCAGGTGGGCTGCCGCCAGCACCAGCGGGTTCCTCTCGCCGCCCGGACAGGGCACCACCATGATCAGTTCGCCGACGCCGGCCACCTGGGCCGGCAGAGCGTTCATCAGCACCGAGCTGGGGTAGGCCGCCCGTCCGCCGGGGACGTACAGGCCGACGCGGTCGAGCGGCGTCAGCTTCTGCCCGAGCCGCGTGCCGTCCGCCTCGAGGTATTCCCAGGACTCCGCCCGCTGCCGCTGGTGAAAGCTCCTGATGCGGGCGGCGGCCTGCTCCAGCGCGTCGCGCTGCACCTGCGGCAAGCCTGCGAAAGCGGCGGCCAACACCGCTCGCGACAGTTCCAGCTCGGCGACACTGCCGACATCCAGCCGGTCGAAGCGCCGCGTGTACTCGAGCACCGCGGCGTCGCCCCGAATACGGACAGCGGCGAGGATCTCGGCGACGGCCCGCTCGATCTGCTCGTCGGCCGCGCTCTCGATGGCGAGCAGACTATCGAGTTGCGCCAGGAAATCCGGTTCGCGTGTGTCCAGGCGCCTGACCGGGCTCACTGCACCGCCCCCGCGAAGGCTTCGAGCAGCGGCTGCAATACCCCGCGCTTCATCTTCAGCGCCGCCTGATTGACGATCAGGCGCGAGGAGATCTGCAGGATTTCCTCCACCACGACCAGATTGTTGGCGGCGAGCGTGCCGCCGCTGGAGACCAGGTCCACGATGGCGTCGGCCAGCCCCACCAGGGGGGCGAGCTCCATCGAGCCATAGAGCTTGATCAGGTCGACGTGCACGCCCTTGTCGGCGAAGTGCTCGCGCGCCGTGTGAATGTACTTGGTCGCGACCGAGAGTCTGGCGCCGCGCTTGATCGCCTGCTGATAATCGAATCCGGCGGGGGCGGCGACGCACATCCGGCAGCGGGCGATCTTCAGGTCGAGCGGCTGGTAGAGACCGGCACCGCCGTGTTCGAGAAGCACGTCCTTGCCCGCGATGCCGATATCCGCGGCGCCATACTGGACGTAGGTCGGCGTGTCTGAAGCGCGCACGATGACGACGCGCACCTCGGGCCGGTTGGTAGCGATGATCAGCTTGCGCGAGGATTCCGGATGCTCTTGCGGCACGATGCCGGCCGCCGCAAGGAGCGGCAGCGTTTCCTCGAAGATGCGGCCCTTCGACAGGGCGATGGTGATGCCGTTCACGGTGGGCTCGGTCCGCGCAAAACGCCGATTCTACCGCAGCCGCCGGACGCGGGCGCCCAGCGCGGTGAGCTTCTGCTCCAGGTGTTCGTAGCCGCGGTCGAGATGGTAGATGCGCTCGATCAGCGTCTCGCCTTGAGCCACCAGTCCGGCAATGACCAGGCTGGCCGAGGCGCGCAGATCGGTGGCCATCACCGTGGCGCCGTCCAAGCGGTCCACGCCCCTGACCACCGCGGTATTGCCGTCGATCCGGATGTCGGCGCCCAGGCGGATCAGCTCGACGGCGTGCATGAAGCGGTTCTCGAAGATCGTCTCGCGGATCACCGCGGTGCCCGAGGCAACGGCATTGACCGCCATGAACTGCGCCTGCATGTCGGTCGGGAAGGCGGGATAGGGCGAGGTGCGCAGGCTCACCGCGGCGAGCTTCTTCGGCGCCGACAAGGCGATGGCACCTTGCTCGCTCGTTACCTTGCAACCGGCTTCCGTCAGCTTGTCGATCACCGCATCGAGGCCGCCGGTCGGGGTGCCGGAAAGTCGGATGCTGCCGCCGGCGGCCGCCGCCGCGCACAGATAGGTGCCGGTCTCGATGCGGTCGGGCATGATCCGGTGGGTTGCACCGTGCATCCTGGCGACGCCGCGGATGCGGATCACGTCGCTACCGGCGCCGGAGATCCGCGCGCCCATCTTCACCAGACAATCGGCCAGATCGACCACCTCGGGCTCGCGCGCGGCATTCTCGATCACCGTCTCGCCCTCCGCCAGGCAGGCGGCCATCATCAGGTTCTCGGTGCCGGTCACGGTCACCATGTCGGTAAACAGTCTGGCGCCGGAGAGGCGCACGCTGCCGTCCTTTTGCCGCGGCGCCCTGGCGATCACGTAGCCGTGTTCGACGCTGACCTCCGCGCCCATCGCCGCGAGCCCCTTGATATGCTGATCCACCGGTCGGGCGCCGATGGCGCAACCGCCGGGCAGGCTGACCTTCGCCTGGCCGGCGCGCGCCGCCAGGGGCCCCAGCACCAGAATCGCGGCGCGCATGGTCTTGACCTGCTCGTAGGGCGCCACCGGGTTGTCCAGGCCGGAGGCATCGAGCGCCACCGAGTCGCCGTCGCGAGCGATGGCAACACCCATCTGTTCGAGCAGGCCGAGCATGGTGTCGACGTCGTTGAGCTTGGGTACATTGGTCAGGGTCAGGGCTTCGCGGCTGAGCAGGGCGGCGCAAAGCAGCGGCAAGGCGGCGTTCTTGGCGCCGGAGATGGCCGCTTCGCCGGCGAGCGGCACGCCGCCTTCGATCAATAGCTTGTCCATGGGCCGCTGCCTACTTCTGCCATTCCTCGGGCGTCAGGGTCTGCATCGACAGGGCGTGCAGTTCGCCCGAGTCGAGCTTGTCCTTGATGATTTGATAGACCCGCTGCTGGCGCTTGACGCGGCTCAAGCCCGCGAACTCCGAGCTGACGATCAGCGCCGCGAAATGGTGGCCGTCGCCGTCGATCGACAGGTGCTCGCAGACCAGGCCCTGATTGATCCAGGTCGCGATTTGTTTGGGATCCAGCATGATGGTTACCTCAAGAGTTTAGCTTCTCAGTTTGTAGCCGCGCTTCAGCATGGCCAGGGTGAGCGCCGTGAGCAGCGCGAAACAGGTGCCGACGATGGCCAGGCTGATCCACGGCGAGATGTCAGAGACCCCGAAGAAGCCGTGGCGGAAGCCATCGATCATGTAGAAGATCGGGTTGAAGTGCGACACCTGCTGCCAGAACGGCGGCAGCGAGTGGATGGAATAGAACACCCCGGAGAGAAAGGTCAGCGGCATGATCAGGAAGTTCTGGAAAGCCGCCAGCTGGTCGAACTTGTCCGCCCAGATGCCGGCGATGACGCCGAGGCTGCCGAGGATGCCGCCGCCCAAAACGGCGAAGGCCAGGATCCACAGCGGATTGTCGCAGCCCGGCACGGCGAAGCCCATCGTCGCCACCAGCACGCCCAGACCGACGACCAGGCCGCGAACCACCGCCGCCAGGACGTAGGCGGCGTAGAACTCGCGGTAGGAGATCGGCGGCAGCAGCACGAAGATGATGTTACCGGTGACCTTGGACTGGATCAGCGAAGACGAGGAGTTGGCAAAGGCGTTTTGCAGCACCGACATCATCACCAGCCCGGGTATCAGAAAAGCCGTATAGCTCACCCGGCCATAGACCCGGACGTGGCTCGCCAGCACGTGAGAGAAGATCAACAGGTAGAGCAGCGCCGTCAGCACCGGCGCCGCGACCGTCTGGGTGCCCACCTTCCAGAAGCGCAGCACCTCCTTGTAGAACAGCGTGCGAAAGCTGCTCATCGCAATCCGTCCCGTTCGCCCTGCATCACCCGGATGAACACCTCCTCCAGGTCCGGCTTGCCGATCTCCAGATTCTCCAGGCAGCAGCCGGCGGCGCTCAACTGTGCCAGGATCGGCGCGACCTCCTCGAAATGCTGGAAGGTCAGCGACCAGACGCCGTCGTGCAAGGTGGCGCGGCCTTTGATCCCCGGCGGCAGGCTCGCCCCCGACGGCAGGCGCAGGCGCAGCGTATGGCTGGAAAAGCGCGAGAGCAGGTTGGCGGTGGTATCGAGGGCGACGACGCGGCCCGCCTGGAGCATGGCGATACGGGTGCACAGGCTTTCGGCTTCCTCCAGGTAATGAGTGGTCAGCACGATGGTGTGGCCGTCCCGGTTCAGGCGACGGATGAACTGCCACAGCGTCTGGCGCAGTTCGACGTCGACTCCGGCGGTGGGCTCGTCGAGTACGATCACCGGCGGCCGGTGCACCAGCGCCTGGGCCACCAGCACGCGCCGCTTCATGCCGCCGGACAGGGTGCGCATGTTGGCGTTGGCCTTGGCGGTCAGATCGAGATTGGCGAGAATCTCGTCGATCCAGTCATCGTTGCCGCGGATGCCGAAGTAGCCCGACTGGATCTTCAGGGTTTCGCGTACCGTGAAGAACGGATCGAACACCAGTTCCTGCGGCACAACGCCGAGCTGCCGCCGGGCGTTACGGTAGTCGGCGACGACGTCGCAGCCCATCACCTCGATCTCGCCCTCGTCGGGCCGGACCAGCCCGGCCAACGCCGAAATCAGCGTGGTCTTGCCGGCGCCATTGGGGCCGAGCAGACCGAAGAACTCCCCTTGGGCGACGTCGAGGTCGACGCCGGCGAGCGCCCGCACCGCGCCGAAATGCTTGGCAACCCGGGCAACGCGTATCGCGGTGGGCATTCCTTCAGACGAGCGGCAGCAGCTCGGTGACGCCATAGACCTCGGCCAGGCTCAGCAGATCCTTCGGCGGATGACTGATGTGTACGGTCTTGCCCAGACGCTGCGCCTCGCGCAGCCAGCCGAAGATGACGGCGATGCCGGAGGAGTCCACCGCAGTCACCGCGGCGAGATTGAACAGCGTCTCGGCTCCGTCGAGACAGGCATTGCCCTCCGCCAGCAGCGCGGTGGCCTCGGGAAGCGTCATGGCACCGGACACTTCGAGGCCATCTCCAGCCTTGCGAATCATTTCTTCCCCGCGTCGGAGAGGTTCTTCGTCTGCAGCGTTTTGATCAGACCGTCGATGCCGTCCTTGCGCACCTCGGCGGCGAAGGATTCGCGGTAATTGACGACCAGACTGATGCCATCGACCTCGATGTCATACACCGTCCAGCCCTGCGGCAGCTTCTCCAGGTAGTAGTCGAGCGGAATCGGTCTGCTTCCGGGCTGGCTGATCTGGGTTTGCACCTTGACGTCGGTGTCGCCGGGCTTCATCTTGAACGGCTTGAACAAGATGACCTGGCTCTTGTATTCATTCAGCGCCTTGGAGTAGGTGCGCACCAGCAGCGTGCGGAACTCGTCGGTCAGAACCTTCTGCTGCTCGGGCGTGGCTTTGCGCCAGTCCCGCCCCAGCGACAGCTGGGTCATGTGGGTAAAGTTGAAGTGCGGCAGCACCTTGGCCTCGACCAGTTCGATCGCCCGCTGATGGTTGCCGGACTGGATGTCCTTGTCCTTGCGGACAATGTCCAGCACTTCGTTGGTGACGCTTTTGATCAGCACGTCCGGAGGCGTGGCCGGCGTCAGCGCTTGCGCCCCGGCGGGGGCCGGCTGAAGCAGCATGAACATCGTCAGCAGCAAAGTAAGAAACTTCATGTCGGATCCCTGTATAGAAAGACGTTACTCTTGCGCCGCGGCGATCGAGGATCCTGTCGTCGGGCTGGATGCCAGCTGACCGGCGCCTTCGATCTCGGCAGCATTGTCGCGCGGCGGATTGCCGTCGTAAATCAGGCTGCGCCGGTGCTGCAGATAGGCATCGCGAATGTAGGCATAGCGATCGAGGGCCGCTTCATCGATGATCTTGTCGGAAGGCAACAACTGGGCCCGCTCATTGACGGCGCGCGTCGCCTCCAGGGTGTTGCGCACCGGCACGTCAGGCAGGTTCGAGACCGGATCGGCCTTGACGTCGAGGACCAGGCCGAAGGTGTCGCGCACGGTGCGCGGGCCAAAGAACGGCAGCACCAGATAGGCGCCATCGCCCACACCCCAATGGCCCAGGGTCAGGCCGAAATCCTGGGTGCGCTTCTCGACGCCGAGTTCGGTGGCGACATCCATGAAACCCAGGATCCCCAGCGTAGTGTTCACCATAACCCGGCCGGCATCGTTGATGGCATCGGGCACCTTGCCTTGCAGCGCATCATTGACGGCGATGAAGACATCGTCAATGTTGCCGAAAAAATTCGAGATGCCGCTGCGCAGCGGCAACGGCAGCACCGCCACGTAGCCCTTCGCCACCGGCTTGACCACCGCGCGGTCGACGCCGTCGTTGAAGGCAAACACCGCCCGGTTGAAGCCCTCGATCGGATCCCTGGGATTGCCGGAGGTGGCGCAGCCGCCTAGCTGCAACGCCGTGAGCGCCGCTGCCAGCAGGACTGTTAGCCGCGTCGCAATTGATTTCTTCACTGGCACTTTCCTCTCACTGGCAGCCATAGCACCCACCGGTACATCTCATTTCTTGGCGCTGCCGTCGTCTGCCGCCGCCTTGTTGCCGCTGTTGAACAGGAACTGACTGATCAACTTTTCCAGCACCACCGCCGACTGGGTTTTTTTGATGAAATCGCCATCTTTCAGCATCACCGAATCGCCGCCGACTTCAAAGCTGATGTATTGCTCGCCGAGCAGACCAGAGGTATTGATCGTGGCGAAAGTGTCGCGCGGGAACTTGTAGCGCTTGTCGATCTGCATGGTCACCAAGGCTGCGTAAGCGACGGGGTCGAAGCTGATTTCCGAAACCCGCCCGACGACGACGCCGGCGCTCTTTACCGGCGCACGCACCTTGAGACCACCGATGTTATCAAATTTGGCGTGCAGTTGATACGTCTCGCCAGCGCTGGCGAAGGTCAGGTTGCCAACCTTCAGGCCCAAGAACAGCAGCGCTCCCAGGCCGATCGCAACGAAGATGCCGACCCAAAGGTCAAGTGTTGCACGGTTCATTATGCCCCCCGAAACATGAATGCGGTGAGAATGAAATCGGCGGCCAGAACCGCCAGCGAGGAGGTCACGACGGTGCGGGTAGTGGCGCCGGACACGCCCTCGGCGGTCGGCTCAGAGTCGTAGCCCTCGAACACCGCAATCCAACTGATGATAATGCCGAAGACGAAGCTCTTGATGACGCCATTGACGATATCTTCGCGAAAATCGACCGAAGCCTGCATCTGCGACCAGAACGAGCCCGCATCGACGCCGATCAGCCTGACGCCGACCAGGTAGCCACCGAATATACCCATCGCCGAGAACAATGCCGCGAGCAGCGGCATCGACAGCACGCCGGCCCAGAAACGCGGCGCCACGACCCGGGCGACCGGATTGACCGCCATCATTTCCATCGCGGAAAGCTGCTCGGTCGCCTTCATCAGTCCGATTTCCGCGGTGATGGCACTGCCCGCACGGCTGGCGAACAGCAGCGCGGCGACCACCGGCCCCAACTCGCGCACCAGCGATAGGGCTACCAGCACCCCGAGCGCCGAACTCGATCCGTAACGCTCCAGGGTATCGTAGCCCTGCAGGCCGAGCACCATGCCGACGAAGAGGCCCGAGACCAGGATGATGATCAGGCTCATCACGCCCGAAAAATAAATCTCGCGAATGGTCAGATGAAAGCGCCGCAGCGAGGTCCCGGAGTACACCAGGATCATCAGCAAGAAGCGGCTGGCGAAGCCCAGCCGCCAGAGCGCGCTGGTCACCCGATGACCCAGTTCGGTGAGCACTGCTGCGAGCTTGTTAGCCACGATCCGACACCTTGGCCGCCTCGGTCATGATTTCCTCGCGATAGGGCTGGACTGCCGGGTAATGGAAGGGCACGGGACCGTCGGCCTCGCCCCAGACGAACTGGTGCACGTATTCCGCCTTCGAGGCCTTGATCTCGTCCGGAGTGCCCTCGGCGACGACCTTACCCTCGGAAACAAAATAAACGTAGTCAACGATTTTCAAGGATTCCTGCACGTCGTGGGTCACGATGATCGAACTCGCGCCCAGTGCGTCGTTGAGCTTGCGGATCAACTCGCCGACGATAGCCAGGGAAATCGGGTCGAGCCCGGCGAAGGGCTCATCATACATCATCAACATCGGATCGAGGGCTATCGCCCGCGCCAGGGCGACGCGCCGGGCCATGCCGCCGGACAGCTCGGAGGGCATCAGCTCGTGGGCGCCGCGCAGGCCCACCGCGTGCAGCTTCATGAGCACCAGATCGTTGATCAGCTCTTCCGGGAAATCGGTGTGCTCACGCATCTGAAAGGCGACGTTGTCGTAGACCGACATGTCGGTAAACAGCGCGCCGAACTGGAACAGCATGCCCATGCGCCGGCGCAATTGGTACAGCTCGTCACTGCCCAGGCGATGCACGACCTGGCCAGCGACCCGGACCTCTCCGCTGGTCGGCTTGATCTGGCCACCGATCAGGCGCAGCGTGGTGGTCTTGCCGCAGCCGCTCGCACCCATGATCGCCACCACCTTGCCGCGCGGAATTTCCATGTTGATGCCGGAAAGTACCGGGCGCCGGTCGTAGGCAAAGCTGAGATCGCTGATTTTGACCAGGCTGTCGCTGGACGTGCTGGGCACAAAGACAATCCGAAAAATTAGAGGGCGCTAATTCTACCAGACTCCACTCGCCCAGTTGGTCCGTCATCCGCAAGCCGTTTGCGCTATGATGGCAGCGGAACGGGCTGCCGCAGCCCGGACTGAGGCAGCCCAGCCTCCCCTGCGCCCAGGAGCGACGTGATCGAATCCGCCCGCTATTCATCGCTGCCTCGCGGCGACAACCCAGGCCAGGGCGCCGGTTTGTCCTTGACCGGCGAGCCGCGCGGAGGTGTCTGAGATGTACCTCGACCACTATGGTCTGAACGAAGCGCCGTTCCGCATCACACCGCACACCGATTTCTTCTTCCCCGGCGCCAAACGGGGCGCCACGGTCGACGCGCTGCTCTATGCCATCACTCATGATGACGGCATCGTAAAGGTGAGCGGCGAAGTCGGCAGCGGCAAAACCACGGTTTGCCGGGTGCTGATGGAACGCTTGCCGGAGCGCGTGGTAGTCATCTATCTGTCCAATCCATCGCTGTCTCGGGAGGATATCCTTCACGCCATCGTCGAAGAGCTCGGCATCAGCACGGCGGCGATGCGCACCAGCGCGGTGTTGCGGAGCCTGCAGGAACATCTGATCAAGCTGCACGGCGAAGGCCGGCAGGCGGTGGTATTGATCGACGAGGCGCATGCGATGGCGGTCGAAACGCTGGAGGAAATTCGCCTGCTTTCGAATCTGGAATCGGATCGCCACAACCTGCTGCAGCTGGTGCTATTCGGCCAGCCGGAATTGAATCAGATCCTCGCCCGGCCGGAGATGCGCCAATTGAAAGAGCGTATCACCCATAATTTCACGCTCGAGCCGCTGACTCTTCCCGACATCGCGACCTATCTCACCTTCCGTATGCGCGCCGCCGGCTACCGCGGGCCAGACATTTTCAGCGGCGCGGCGATCAAGCTGATCGCCAGCGCTTCCCAGGGCCTCACCCGGCGCATCAATATCCTGGCCGACAAGTCCCTGCAGGCCGCCTTCACCGAAAACACGCATCAGGTCACGCGTCGCCACGTTCGTTCGGTCATACGCAGCTCCGCGTTCGGTCCCGACCCCCAATCCCGCGCCCGGATCTGGGCCAGACTTGCGGGATTCACGCTGGCAGCGATTTTCCTGATCGGGGCCCTGTCGGTTCTCTGGCCGAAGCACCGGAGCCCCGCCACGGCGCCGCGCGCCCCCACACCGTCGCCCGCGGACGCCATTGCCGTCCAGCCGCCCGCGGCGAAGCCCTCAGCGGCCGCGTCACCCACGGACATCGGTTCCGCCACGCCGCCCGCCAGCGCCGTCACCCCGTCGCTGGCGTCGCCGCCGGTGCCTTTGCCTTCACCAGCGCCGCCCCCATTTTCGGGCAAGCTGGCCAAACTCGGGAGCCAGACCCGCGCCCGCATCGAGGCGACACGGAACTGGCTGGCCGAAGTGCCGGACCAGCATTGGTTCATACAGCTCCTGGGGGCGGACGCCAGCAGCGCCGATGAAATCGAGAATTTCGTCGACGCTACCATCCGCGCGACCGGGGCAGCCCAGGTCCATGTCTATGTCGCCAACGTCGTCGGCAACCAGCGCATAGGCGTCATTTATGGCGACTATCCGTCGCGCGAGGCTGCCTTAGCCGCGCTGGCACAATTGCCCGAGCCGCTGCGCGCACTCAAGCCATTTCCACGCATGGTGAAGTGGCTGCGCTGAATATCCAAACACCGACGAGAGGCGTACTATGACCATGTCATAGTAAATTCAGGCCGGAGGCGCCCATGCCCGCCATGACCACTCGTCGCGTGTCCGTCGCATGTCTGGCGGCCTGGGCCGTCTCCCCCTGCGGCCATGCCCAGGTTCAGCCGCCATCGCCCGGACACCTGGGTGTCGAGGGCACGCCGCCAGGAGGCCGCCGGAAAGTTCAAGAGCCGCCGCATCCCGCCGTGTCGCGCGACACCTCCTCCGTCGCCAAAGCCCTGACTTACAGCATCGTGGTCAAGGACGTGCGGACGCGCGATCTGCTGTTCTCGTTGGCGCGCGACGCCAGGCTCAACATCGATATTTATCCCGGCATCACCGGCACGATCTCCCTCAACGCCATCGATCAGACCCTGGAGCAGATCCTCAAGCGCATCTCCAGGCAGGCCGATATCCGCTGGGAACTGGAAGGAACCACCCTCAGCGTCATGCCCGACACGCCCTACCTCACCACCTATCGGGTCGACTACGTCAATATTTCCCGCGACACCAGCGGTACCACGATGGTGACGACGCAGATCGCCTCCGCCGGAATCCCTGGCGGCGCCAGCCCCAGCGGCGGCGCTGGCGGCAACAACTCCCAGACCCGGGTAGACAACAGCGCCCGCAACCACTTCTGGGAGACCCTGGAACGCAACCTCAAGGACATTCTGCACGAGACCGACAAGATCCTGCCCGAGGGTTCGAGCGAAACCGTCATCGAGCGCAACGACCGGCAGGCCAGCACCGGTACCGGAGCTGCCGCGCCGGCCGCTGGCAAACGCGGGCGCGCCCAGCCCGGCATCGCCGCCAGCCCAAATCCGATCACGCTGCAGCAGGCTGGTACCACCCTGGTGCGCCGTACCACCTTCCGCGAAGCCGCCTCGGTGATCAGCAACCCGGAATCCGGCGTGCTGACCGTCCGGGCCACGGCGCACCAGCATGAAAAAATCCGGGAATTTCTCGACCAGGTGATGGCCCGCGCCCAGCGCCAAGTGCTGATCGAGGCGACCATCGCCGAGGTGCAGTTGTCCGACAACTATCAGCAGGGCATAGACTGGAGCGCGCTGCCGCTGGGCAACGTCGGCTTCCGGCTGATTCAGGGAGCCACCGGCGCCATCGCGGCGCCGCCTTCGAGCATCTTCGAGATCGGCTACAGCAATCCGGCCTCGCGCGTCGGCAACATCAGCAGCTCGGTCAGGCTGCTCGAATCCTTCGGTACCGTGAAGGTGCTGTCCAGCCCGAAGCTTTCGGTCATCAACAACCAGACCGCGGTGCTCAAGGTGGTCGACAACAGCGTCTATTTCTCGATCAAGGCCGACGTCACGCCCGGCGTCTCGGGGACCCAGCCCCTGGTCGCCTATACCACCACGCTGAACACGGTCCCGGTCGGCTTCGTCATGAACGTGACGCCGCAGATCAGCGAGGACGACGCGGTGCTGCTCAATATCCGGCCGAGCGTCTCGCGCATCATCGGCACGATCGCCGACCCCAATCCGGATCTCGCCAGAGCCAATGTCACCAACCTGATTCCGGTGATCCGGGTGCGCGAGATGGAAACGATGATCCGCGTCGAAAACGGCAACATCGCGGTGATGGGCGGGCTGATGGAGGATTCGCTGAACAACAGCGACAACGCCGTGCCCGGACTCTCCCGGCTACCAATCTTGGGAGCATTTTTCCAGAATCGCGACGATACGCGCAAGAAGACGGAATTGGTGGTCTTCCTGCGTCCGATCGTGGTGCACGGTGCCGAGGTGACCGGCGCAACGCCCGGTGCCGCGGGGCTGCTGCCCGACCGGGATTTTTTCGCGAGCAAGCCGCGGTGACGGCCCCCGGTGCCGGCGTTAAGCCGCTCGCGGCGCAGCGCACTAGCGTCGATCAATTGCTGATCGCCCAGGGGGTGGTCAGCGAAGACCAGCTGCGCATCGCTCGCCTGGAGCAAGCAAAATCGGACCAACCGATCGGCAGGCTTTTGGTCGGCCTGGGCTTCGTCAGCGAAGCGACGCTGCGTGAAGCTCTCTCCGAAACACTGGGCGAAAAGAGCATCGACCTCGCCCACGCCATCATCGACCCGGCGGCGCTGCGGCTGGTACCGCAGCAGTTGGCTCAACGCCACCATCTGCTGCCGCTCGCCTACGACGCCGAAGAGCGGCGGCTCACCGTCGCCATCGCGGACAGCAAGAATCTGATCGCCCTGGACCTGCTGCGCGCGCTGACGCCACCAGGACTGTCGGTCGAGACGCTGCTCGCGGGCGAGTCGGAGATCGCCCGCGCCATCGACCAGCACTACGGCCACGAGCTGTCGATCGACGGCATCCTGCACGAAATCGAGACCGGCGAGATCGATTACCGGAGTCTCGCTGCCGCTGCCGACCAATACAGCCAGCCGGTGGTGCGCCTGGTGGAGGCGCTGCTCACCGACGCCGTCAAGCGCGGCGCCTCCGACATCCATTTCGAACCCGAAGCCAGCTTTCTGCGCATCCGTTATCGGATCGACGGCATCCTGCGTCAGATCCGCGCCCTGCATAAATCCTACTGGGCGGCGATGGCGGTGCGCATCAAGGTGTTGTGCGGCATGAACATCGCCGAGACGCGGGCGCCCCAGGACGGCCGCATGTCGTCCACTATCGACGGCCGCCCGGTCGATTTCCGGGCCGCCGTGCAACCGACCCTACACGGCGAGAACCTGGTGTTGCGCATCCTCGATCGGCACCGGACCCTGCTGGCGCTCGACCAGCTGGGCCTCGACGAAACGCAACTGGAGCTGCTGCTCACGATGATCGCCCGTCCCGAGGGCATCGTCCTGGTGACCGGGCCGACCGGCAGCGGCAAGACCACCACGCTCTACTCGATACTCAGCCACATCAACTGCGTGGCCCGCAACGTGATGACCCTCGAAGACCCGGTCGAGTACCCGATGCCCATGATCCGCCAGACTTCGGTCGCGGAGACTGCGAAGCTCGACTTCGCCAACGGTATCCGTTCGATGATGCGCCAGGATCCCGACGTGATTCTGGTCGGCGAAATCCGCGACCTGCAGACCGCGGAAATGGCCTTCCGCGCCGCGATGACCGGCCACCAGGTGTATTCCACGCTGCACACCAACTCGGCCATCGGCGTCGTCCCCAGGCTGATCGACATCGGCATCGCACCGGACATCATGGCCGGCAACATCATCGGCGTCATCGCCCAGCGCCTGGTGCGCCGTCTGTGCCCGCATTGCCGCAGCCCGTACCGGGCCGAAGCGAAGGAACAACGGCTGTTCGGCCTGGAGCGAGCGGCGCCACTGCTCTATCGCGCCGCGGGCTGCGCAGCCTGCGACTTCCAGGGCTATCGCGGTCGCCTCCCGATCATGGAACTGCTGCGCATGGACGGCGACCTCGACGAGCTGGTGGCGCGCCACGCCACCAGCCGCGAAATCCGCAATGCCGCACTGGGCAAGGGCTATCGTGCACTCGCCGATGACGGGCTGCGGCGCGTCCTGGACGGTTCCACGTCGTTGGCGGAGGTGGCGCGCGTGCTCGATCTGACGGAGCACCGGTGATGCCGCAATTCACCTACCGGGCGATCGATGCGGACGGACGCCGGCTGTCCGGGCGGACCGAGGCGACCAATCTCGCCGACCTGGAACTGCGCCTCAAGCACATGGGGCTGGACTTCATCAACGGCGGTCGGGTCAAGGGCGCCAGACGTCGCGGGCGAGCGGTCAGCCGCCGCGAGCTGATCAACTTCTGCTTTCATCTGGAGCAACTGACGCGCGCCGGGGTGCCGATCATCGAGGGTCTCATCGACTTGCGCGACAGCGCCGCCAACCATCGTTTCCGCGAGGTCGTCGCCAGCCTCATCGAAAGCATTTCGGGAGGCAAGACGCTATCGCAGGCGATGGCGGCGCACCGACGTATTTTCGACGGCGTGTTCTCCAGCCTGGTGCGCGCCGGCGAGGAAACCGGCATGCTGCCAGACGTGCTGCGGGGCCTAGCCGAATCCCTCAAATGGCAGGACGAGCTGGCGGCGCAGAGCAGGAAGCTGGTCACCTACCCCGCCCTACTGGGCGCGATGACCGTGACCGTGACGGGCTTCGTGATGATCTATCTGGTACCCAAGCTGGCGATCTTCATCAGGGGTCTGGGGCAGCCCCTGCCCTTGCCGACCCAGGCCTTGCTCGCCACCTCGGGTTTTCTAGCGCACTACGGCTATTGGCTGCTGTTCGCCCCGCTCCTGATGAGCGCCGGCCTCAGAGTTGCGCTTCGGGCAAGCCCGGCGATTCGCTACCGCTTCGATCGCCTGAAGCTCGACTTGCCGCTGGCCGGCAATGTCCTGCGCAAGATCATGCTGTCGCGCTTTGCCGGCATTTTCGCCATGATGTATGCATCTGGGATACCGATCATCGACGCCATTCGCGCCAGCGAGAACCTGGTCGGTAACGTCGTCATCAAGGACGGTCTGGTGCGTGCCGGACGAATGATCACCGAAGGTCAGAGCCTCACCGCGGCGTTCCAGAACGTCGGCCTGTTCCCGCCCCTGGTGATCCGCATGCTCCGCGTCGGCGAGGGCACCGGCGGCCTGGATACGGCGCTGCTGAACGTCAGCTATTTTTACAACCGCGACGTCCGCGAGGCCATCGAACGCCTGCAGGCGCTGATCGAGCCGCTCCTGACCCTGGCGGTCGGCCTGATCCTGGGTTGGGTGATGCTCGCCGCGCTCGGGCCGGTCTACGACATCGTCACCGGGATCGGGATCTGAACACTCATGACGCACCAGCGCCTGCTACTCGTCGCCACCGACCGCCTGAGCGCACACCGCTGGCGTGCCGGCCGAATCGAAGTTGAAGCCGAATTCGCCGGCGATGCCGGCGGCCTAGAAGAATTCGCGCGGTACCTGAAACAGCAGCGGGATAGCACTTTCCGTCTGCTGGCCGTGCAAGCCGAGGACAGCTTCCAGCTCGAAACCCTCCCCCGCGCCAGGGGACCAGACCGCAACGCCATGCTGGCGCGCAAGCTCGGCCAGCACGGGCACGGAGCGGCACTGAGTCTCGCCCTCTCGCTGGGACGCGAAAATGGCGGCCGACGCTACGAGCGCTTCCTGTTCGCCGCCGTCGCCAGCGGCCAGCAGCTCGATTCCTGGCTCTCGCTGCTGGCCGCGGCAAAGATCCGAGTCGCCGGTCTCTACACCCTGCCTTGGCTAGCCGCCAGCATCGGCACTGAAGTCGCCGGCGCGGCGCCACTGTTCCAGTTGCTGGCCCTGACCGGCGCCGGCCTGCATCAGATCGTATTCGAGAACGGTCAGCCGCGCTTGTCGCGCCTGATGCGCCTGACAACCGGCAGTCCGCAGGAGGTCGCGACTGCGGTTGCGGCCGAGTCGGCCAAGATCTATCAATACCTTCTCGCCCAGCGCACCATCGATCCGGGCGCGGCGCTCACCACCGCGGTGCTGCTCCATCCGCGAGACCTGGCGGATTATCGCGGCCACTGCGCTGACAGCGACGAGATCCGCTACGTGTTCACCGATCTGTGCGCCGCGGCCAAAAAGCATGGACTCAGAACCTTGCCGCAGGATTCGTGCAGCGAGACGCTGTTTCTGCACCTGATGATCCGCAAGCCACCGCGCGCCCAGTATGCGCCCGCCGCGTTGCGCCGCTGCTACCGGATGTGGCGACTCAGCCTCGCGGCCACCGGCGCCGGTGCCGCCATCCTGGTCGGCAGCGCGCTCGTTGCCGGCGCGCAAACGCACGAATACCTCAAGCTCAGCGAGCACATCGCCGCGCTTCGTGTGCTGACCGCCAGCGACCGGCAACGCTTTGAAGCCGCCCGTCGGCGCCTGCCACCGCTACCCGTCGACATCGTCAAGCTGCGCGCGACGGTGGACCGCTACGATCGGCTGGCCCGGCAGGCGGCGACGCTGGAGCCGATGTTCCAGCGCATCAGCCGCGCCCTGGCTGCCGTTCCCGGGATCAGCGTGGCGCGCATCGACTGGCGTGCGAACGACACCGCCATCGAAGGCGGGCCGGGGAGCGTCGTCGCCGAGCTGGTCGCCCGGCTACCGGCGGAACTGGCCAACGACCCGCGCGCCCAGCTCGACGCCATCGGCCGGTTCGGCGCTGCGCTGCGCCTCGACCGAACTGTGGCGGTGAGCAGCTTGGCGCTGCCCGTGGAGATCGGCTCCAGCCATTCGTTTCACGGTGGCAGCGAGCCGGATGGAGGCACCGGTCTGAGCCCTGATGCGCCGCAATTCTCGCTGCGCATCGTGGCCAGGCGGTGATGCGGTCATGAAACCGGGCCTCACCTTTCGCGATCTGGCTTTGATCCGCGGCCGCCTTGTTCTGGCCATGACGCTATCGCTGCTCGGCTTGAGCTTGGTGCTGGTCTCGCTGGGCCTCGTGCAGGCGGCACGCCAGAGCCATGGCCAGGCGCTGGCGCAGTATCGGGACGCGCAGCGCCGGCTGTCAGAAATGCGCGGCCAGGAGCAGGCAATTGGACCTAGGCTCGCGCGCTACGGCGAACTGCAGAAGCGCGGCTACCTCAGCCAGGAGGACCGACTCTCCTGGCTCGAGCAGATCCGCCGGATCCAGGCGCAGCGGGGGCTGTCCGGCCTGCGCTTCGAGCTGGCGCCGCGGCAGCCCATCGACCCTGGCGATGCGGGCATCGAACTGTTGTCGAGCAAGATGAAGCTAGAGCTGCAATTGCTGCACGAGGAGGATCTGCTCGGCTTTCTCGCCGATCTTCATACCGCGGCAAGCGCCTACACCCGCCTGCGCAGTTGCCGGCTGGAGCGCTTGCCAGACGGCGGCCGATCGCAGGGGGCGACGGCGCAGCTCGTGGCAACGTGCAGCATCGACTGGATCACCGTGGGCGCGGGGAAATGAGCACATATTCTGCAGCGCCGGGGACGACCCTCGCAGCACTAGCCGCCGTCCTGGCGCTGACCTTACCTGCCCGGCAGGTGCTGGCATCCAACCTCGGCAGGCTGTTCTTCACCCCCGAACAGCGCCGCCAACTCGATAGACAGCGCAACGGCGAGCAGCGGCCGCGCGCGGACAGCGAGACGCTGTTCATCGACGGCGTCGTGCGCCGCTCCGACGGTGCAACGACGGTCTGGGTCAACGGCGTGGCGCAGCACGAAGGGCTTCCGGGCATCCGCATCTTCCCGTCAGCGCAGGACCCCTCCCGCGTCACGCTGCGCATCGAGGGCGGCGCCCCGGTGCGGCTACGGGTCGGCGAAGCGATCAAGCGCACCACGCGGGAGAAGGACGACGGTCTGGCCGGGGGCAGCATCCACATCCACGGCGGGAAACGATGACTGCGCTGCCCAGCGCCGCGAGCCACCGGCAGCGGGGCTTGGCTTTGCTGATGCTGCTCGCCTTGGTGGTGCTGACAACCGTGGCGCTATTCGCCGAGCAGCTAAGCGCCGCCCGGATAAGGGCGAGGCGCGACGAGATCAGCGACGCCGCCCTGGCACAGGCGAAGGAAGCACTGATCGCCTATGCGCTCACCTATGGCGACACCCATCCGAACAAGGTGCCCGGCTATCTCCTCTGTCCGGAAACGGGAACCCCGGCCATCGCCACGCCCGAAGGCAGCGCTGATCTTTCCTGCGGTACGAAGAATGTCAGCGTCATCGGACGCCTGCCCTGGCGGACCCTTGGTCTGGAACCGCTGAAGGACGGCTCCCGGGAGTGCCTCTGGTACGCCGTGTCGGGGAGCTACAAGAACAATCCCGGCACCGATGTGTTGAACTGGGATACCGAGGGCCAACTGACGGTGCAAGGCGCTGCCGGCGGCTCGGCGAGCGCTGGCGCCGCGATCCAGGAGCGCGCCGCGGCGGTCATATTCGCGCCTGGCCCCGCCACTGGAGTGCAAGACCGCCGCGCGGCTGCGGACACCGCCATCTGCGGCGGCAACTACAACCCGGCCAATTACCTCGAGGCTTCCGGCGGCGCCGACAACTCGGCGGCAGCAGCAGAGGCCGGCGCGCTATCGACCTTCGTCGCCGGAGGTGCCGGCAACGGCGTCAATGACCGCTTGATCGTCATCACCGCGGACGACATCTTCGCCGCGATCACGAAGCGCGCCGACTTTCAGGCGAGGCTAGACGGCCTGACCCGGCACCTGGCGCAGTGTATCGCCGGCTACGGCACCAGGAACGCTGCCGGGCCGGCCGACCGGCGCCTGCCTTGGGCCGCGCCTGTGGCGCTCGCCGACTATTCGGCCAACGCCCGCTACCAGGACCAAGCTGGCACGCTTTCGGGAAGACTGCCGTTTCGCCTTAAGCATTCGAAGAGCGCGACCGCCAACATCATGGCCTCGACCGAACTCGACGGTAGCTGCCCCGAGGTCTGGTCCGCTGCGGATGACGAGTGGTACAAGAACTGGAAGGACCAGTTCTTCTACATGGCTGCCGGCGGTTTCAGTCCGGCGGCGGCGGCGTCCGGCGCCTGTCCTCCCTGCCTGAGCAGCAACGGTTCCGGCGGCTATGCCGCCATCGTCATGTTTGCTGGCGCCCGACTGGCCAGCCAGCGGCGCCAGACGCTTGCGGACCGGAGCGAGATCGCTAACTATCTCGAAGACCGGAACAGCGCCAGCCATCCCAATGCCGGTGGCAACGCCGACTACCGGAGCGGACCGGCGTCGGCCAGTTTCAACGACAAGCTCTATTGCATCGACGTCGGCCTTGGAGTCGCACCGTGTCCGTGAAAGACGAGAGCCTGGGCTTCTCTTTGCCGGAACTGGCGATCGTGCTGGTGGTCATTGGTTTGCTCGTGGGCGGCATGCTGATGCCCTTGGCGACGCAGATCGACTTGCGCCGGACGGCACAGACGCGGCGCAGTCTGCAAGAGGCGCGCGACGCCCTGCTGGGCTTCGCCGTCGCCAACGGCCGACTGCCCTGCCCGGCCGCTGCCGGTAGCGGCGGCGCCGAGACCAGCGCCGGCCCCTGCCCCTTGAGTGCCGGCGGGGTGGCCGACGGCTTCTTGCCGGGCGTGACCCTGGGGCTGTCGCCGAGCGACAGCCTGGGCTATGTTCTGGACGCCTGGGGCAATCGACTGCGCTACGCCGTCTCCGCGGCGCCGGCAGCCGCTCCAGGCAGCTTCACGAGCAGCAACGGCATCAGCAACTTCTGGCGCGCAAACGGCGCACCGCCGGCGGCAGACCTGCAAATCTGTTGGGATAGCGTCTCGATCAGCCGCCCGGGATCCGCCAAGGCCGACTGTGCCGCAGGCAGCGCCTTGAGCCGGGCCGCAGTCGCCGTCATCTACTCGACCGGGCGGAACACTGCAACGTCCGGCCGGGGACCCGACGAGGCGGCCAACTTGAACGGTGACCGGGTCTTCGTGGCCCACGCGGAAGCGCCAGAGGGCGCCTCCGGCGGCGAATTCGACGATCTGCTGATCTGGCTGTCGCCAAACATACTCTACAACCGCATGGTCGCCGCCGGCCGCCTGCCGTGATGGGGCATCCTTGACCACAGCATCCGATTCCGGAACACTTATTCCAAAGTCATTATCACATGGAGACCAAGATGTCCCACAGACAGCCGGGTTTTACTCTCGTCGAAATCGCCATCGTGCTGGTCATCGTCGGCCTGCTGCTGGGTGGCGTACTCAAGGGCCAAGAGCTGATCAACAGTGCCAGAATCAGGAATCTCGCCAATGACTTCGGCGGCACCGCCGCAGCCGTTTATGCCTATCAGGACCGCTACGCCAGCTTACCCGGCGACGACAGCGGCGCATCGCTGCGCTGGGGCGCGGACGTGCCCAGCGGAGACCGAGGGGGAAGCGTCGCTGGAGAGTTCTGCGCCGATCCTGGCGGATCCGGCGAGTCGGTAAATTTCTGGCGGCATCTGCGTCTCGCCGGTCTGGTGGCGGGAGATCCCGCCAGCAACGCGCAACCCCAAAACGCGCTGGGGGGCGTCATCGGCGTGCAGACGGGAACAGGTCCCGCGGCTGCGATCGAGATCGGCGGCTTGGTCCTATGTTCGTCGAACCTCAGCGCCAAGATCGCCGAGGCGCTCGACATCCAGGTCGATGACGGCCGTCCGGGAACGGGCTCCCTGCGCGCCTACAGCCAGCACAAGAGCGCCGTGGCCCGGGGCTGCCCGGTCAACATCACCCGGAGCGCGGCGCTGGCCAATACGGACGGCTACCACGCCGCAGACGAATCCGAGCTATACACGGTCTGCAAGTCGATCTAAGCGCCAGTCCGGCCCTTGAGCAAGCGCTCCTCGGCCACCGCCACAGCCGTGGCCACCCCCAATACGACGACGACATCGCCGGCCTCGAGGCGGGTCTCGGGACCGCAATCGACACGCCGGATACCACGCCGGCGGATGGCCGAGACGGTCGCCCCGACTTCGTCCAGCGCCAGCTCTCCCAGATGGCTGCCGATGCCGCGCGCCCCTGTCGTCAGCACGACCGAGTGCAGGCGCGGCTGCTGCGCCTCGGAGAGCTGATCGCTGCCGTCGGTGGCGCCGTGGAAGAAGCCGCGCAACAGCACATAGCGCTGCTCGCGCATCTCGCGCAGACGCTTGATGACGCGATGCATGGGCACGCCGAGCAGCGCCAAGGCGTGGGTCGCCAGCATCACCGAAGACTCCAGCGCCTCGGGCACCACTTCCGCCGCTCCGGCGGCGGCAAAGCGTTCGACGTCCGAGTCCTCGGCGGCGCGCACCACCACCGGCAGTCCCGGGCGCAACTCGCGCACGTGATGGAGCACCCGCAGAGCGAGCTGGGGATCGTTCGAAGTCACCACCACCACATCGGCGCGCTGAATGCCGGCTGCGATCAGGGTCTCGCGCCGGGCGGCATCGCCGTAAGCCACGGTATCGCCGGCCGCCGCCGCTTCACGCACGCGCTCCGGATCGAGGTCGAGGGCGACGTAGGAGACATTCTCCTTTTCCAGGAAGCGCGCCAGGTGCTGGCCGGTCCGGCCGTAGCCGCAGAGGATGGCATGCTTGTCGCTGGCGATCGCCCGGGCGGCGACCTGGGTCAGGGCGATTGAGCGCATCAGCCATTCCGAGGCGACTAGGCGCAGCACGATGCGGTCGCTGAAGTGGATCAGCAGCGGCAGGGCCAACAGCGACAGCACCAGCGCCGCCAGCACCACCTGTACCTGATCGCTGCCGACCAAGCCCTGCCCGATCACCAGCTCCAAGAGCACGAAACCGAATTCGCCGCCGGCGCAAAGCCACAGGCCGGTGCGCAGCGCCTCTCCGGGCGCTGCGCCGAACAGCCGCGCCAAGCCGGTGGCGATGAAAAGCTTCAGCGCCAACAAGCCGGCGAGCACGGCGACGACCGCCAGAAAGTGCGCCGCGATCAGGCCCGGATCGAGGACGGTGCCGATCGTGATGAAGAACAGGCCGAGCAGCACGTCGCGGAAAGGTTTGATGTCCTGCTCGACCTCGAAGCGGTATTCCGTCTCGGAGATCAGCATTCCCGCCAGGAAGGCGCCCAGGGCCAGCGACAGGCCGGCGAGTTCGGTCAGATAGGCCAGGCCCAGGGTGATCAGCAGCACGTTCAGCATGAACAGCTCGGCCGATTTGCGCCGGGCGACGACGGTGAACCACGCACGCATCAGGCGCTGCCCGAAGAACAGCACCACGGCCAGCACCGCAGCGGCCTTCAACGCCGCTGCGCCCAGCGTCCCGGCGAGCGAATCGCTGGCGCCGGCGAGCGCTGGCAGGAGAATCAACAGCGGCACCACGGCGATGTCCTGGAACAGCAGCACGCCCATGACCTGGCTGCCGTGAGCGGAGTCCAGCTCCGAGCGTTCCACCAGCAGTTTGCTGGCCACCGCGGTCGATGACATCGCCAAGGCGCCGCCCAGCGCCAGAGCCCCCTGCCAGGACAAGCCCAGCAACCAGGCGACGACCAGGATCGCGGCCGCGGTGGCCAACACCTGCGCCAGGCCGAGGCCGAAGACGATGCGCTTCATGCTGGTGAGCCGCGGCAGGGAAAATTCGAGGCCGATGGTAAACATCAGGAACACCACGCCGAACTCCGCCAACTGGCGCGGCTCGGCCGATTCGGGCAGGAGATTGCCGGCGTGCGGCCCGATCGCCGCACCGACCAGCAGATAGCCCAGCACCGGCGGCAGATTGAGCGCGCGGAACAGCGCGATCACCAATACGGCTGAGGCCAGGAGCAGCACGACGAGTTGCAGGGTGGTGCCCATGTAAAGGCAGCGGCGCGGTTATAATTGGCAAGATCATAACTGCATAGCCAACATGAGCCAAACCGGCAAGCCCACCGCCCCCCCTGCCAGTTCGCGCGCCCTGGACATGGCCAGACGGGTGCTGAAAATCGAGGCAGGCGCGGTTGCCGCCCTGGGCGAACGCCTGGGCGAAGGGCTCGGCAACGACTTTCTCCGCGCCCTCGAACTGATCCTGGCCTGCCGTGGCCGGGTCATCGTCAGCGGCATCGGCAAGTCGGGCCATATCGCCCGCAAGATCGCGGCGACCCTGGCCAGCACCGGCACCCCTGCCTATTTCGTCCACGCCGCCGAAGCGGTGCACGGCGACCTGGGCATGATCACCCAGGACGACGTGCTGATTGCGCTGTCCTACTCCGGCGAGAACGACGAGCTGCTGACCATCGTGCCGCTGGTCAAACGCCAGGGCGCCCGGCTGATCGCGATCACCGGCAACCGGCAATCCCCGCTGGCCAGGGAAGCCGACGCCCACCTCGACGCCGGCGTCAAGGAGGAAGCCTGCCCGCTCAATCTCGCCCCCACCGCCAGCACCACGGCGGCGCTGGCGCTGGGCGACGCGCTGGCCGTGGCGCTGCTCGATGCCCGGGGCTTCTCGGCCGCAGACTTCGCCCGTTCCCATCCCGGCGGCGCCCTCGGTCGCCGGCTGCTGACCCACGTCCGGGATGTCATGCGCCCGGCGCTGGAGGTCCCGAAGGTGACCGGGAGGACGCTGGTGCCCGAGGCGATCACGACCATTTCGAGGGGCGGCATGGGCATGGCCGCCGTCCTCTCCGAGGACCAGGCGCTCGCCGGCATCTTCACCGATGGCGACCTGCGCCGCGCCATGGAAAAATTCGGCGATCTGCGCCATACCCCGGTCGGGGAAGTCATGACGCGTCAGCCGCACACCATTCTGCCCGGGCGCCTCGCGGTCGAGGCGGTGCAGTTGATGGAGGCCCACAAGATTCTGCAGTTGCTGGTGGTCGACGCCGACGGCGGGCTCTGCGGCGCGCTCAACATGCACGACCTGTTCCGCGCCAAGGTGGTGTGATGCCCGCCCAGGACCGTGCGCAAAAACTGAGGCTGATGGCTTTCGACGTCGACGGCGTGCTGACCGACGGCACGCTCTATTTCACTGCCCAGGGCGACGAGATGAAGGCCTTCAGCAGCATCGACGGCCACGGCCTGAAGATGCTCGCCGGCGCCGGCGTCCGGCTCGCCATCATCACCGGGAGGAGCTCGCGGGCGGTGGCGCTGCGCGCGCAAAACCTCGGCATCGACTTGCTCTGTCAGGGCGTCGAGGACAAGCGCGGCGCCATGCAGGGGTTGTTGGACGGCCTGGGGCTGGACTTTGCCGATGCTGGCTACATGGGCGACGATGTGGTCGATCTGCCGCTGCTCTGCGCCTGCGCCTTTTCCGCCAGCGTCCCCGGCGGCCACGCGGCGGTGCGCGAACGGGTCGATTACGTCTCCCGGGCTGCCGCCGGCCACGGTGCTGTGCGCGAAGTCTGCGAACTGATCCTCTCGGCCCAGGGCAAGCTCGATGCTGCTTTGGCTCCCTATCTGGCACCCCGCCGATGAAACTTTCCGGTACCAACCTGCTACCGCTGCTGCTGCTCACGCTCCTGGCCGCGCTCACCTTCTGGCTCCAGCGCACCACCCAGATCGGCGCTGTTCACGACGACGGCCGGGACCGCCACGATCCAGACTTCATCGTCAACAACTTCACGGTGCGCCGTTACAATCTCGACGGCGGGCTGCAGCAGGTGCTGACCGCGCAGAAGATGCTCCATTACATCGATGACGACAGCACCGAGGTTAGCACGCCGGCACTGACCTATTACGGTGCCAACCGGCAGACCCAGGTCACAGCGCGACAGGCCTGGCTCACCAAGGAAGGCAAGGAAGTCCGCCTCGTCGGCGACGTGCGCCTGGTGCGCGCAGCCACCGCGGACAGTCCGCAACTGGTGGTGACCACCGCCGAGATGAATGTCTATCCCGACGCAGGAATCGCCCGCAGCAACGTGCCGGTCACCATCACCCAGGGCCAGAGCGTCATCACCGGCAACGGCTTCGAGGTCGACAACAAGACCCGGATTTTCCAGCTGGTGGGCAAAGCGCACGGCATCATTTACCGAAACAAGGCCGCTACCCCATGAAACCCGCCACCGCACTGCTCATCCTTGGCTGTTTGCTCGCCTGCCCCGTCGCGGCCTTGGCGGAGAAGGCAGACCGCGACAAACCGGTCGTCCTCGAAGCCGATCGCATCACCGTGGATGACGCCAAGAACGTGCATATCTTCGAAGGTCATGTCCAGCTCACCCAGGGGACGCTGCAGATCCGTGCCGCGAAGCTGGTCGTCACCCAGGATGCAGACGGCTTTCAGGCTGGCGTCGCGACCGGCGGCGAGGACGGCTTGGCCCATTTTCGCCAGAAGCGCGATGGCAGCAATGAGTACATCGAAGGCGAGGCCGAACGTATCGAATATGATGGCAAGACCGACAAGGCCCAGTTCTTCCTGCGCGCCCATATCAAGAGCGGGCGAGACGAGGTGAGCGGCCAGTACATTTCCTACGACGGCAAGACCGAGAACTATCTGGTCACCAGCGGGCCGGCCGGCACCATCGCGCCTTCGGTTCCGGGTCAGGACAACCGGGTCCGTGCCGTGATCCAGCCCAAGCGCAGCAAGGCACCGGCCAAGGCGGCGCCGGCAGTCACAACCCCAGCTCAGGAGTAATGAACATGGCTTACGAAAACATCATCGTCGAAGGTCGGGGCAAGGTCGGGCTGATCACGCTCTCCCGGCCCAAGGCCATGAACGCGCTCAATGATGCCCTGATTGACGAAGTGGGCATCGCGCTGGACGGTTTCGAGGCCGACGACGACATCGGCTGCATCGTCATCACCGGTTCGGAGAAGGCCTTCGCCGCCGGCGCCGATATCGCGGCGATGAAGGACTGGGGCTATATGGACGTGTACCAGACCAATTACATCAGCCGCAACTGGGATCGCGTCGGCCGTTGCCGCAAACCGATCATCGCTGCGGTGGCCGGCTTTGCGCTGGGCGGCGGTTGCGAGCTGGCGATGATGTGCGACTTCATCATCGCCGCCGACAACGCCAAATTCGGCCAGCCCGAGATCAAGCTCGGGGTTCTGCCCGGTGCCGGCGGCACCCAGCGCTTGCCGCGCGCGCTCGGCAAGGCCAAGGCGATGGACATGTGTCTGAGCGCGCGTCTGATGGATGCGGCCGAAGCCGAACGCGCGGGACTGGTCTCGCGTATCGTCCCAGCGGACAAACTGATCGATGAGGCCCTGGCTGCTGCGGCGACGATCGCCGGCTTCTCTTTGCCGGTGGTGATGATGATCAAGGAATCCGTCAATCGCTCTTTCGAATCCTCACTCGCCGAGGGCCTGCTATTCGAGCGCCGGACCTTTCATGCCGCCTTCGCCCTGGAAGACCGGAAGGAAGGCATGTCCGCCTTCATTGAAAAGCGCAAGCCGGATTTCAAGAATAGCTGAGCAGGCGCCGGCCGGCGCTCGTGATATGGAATCAATATATTGTTAACAAACAAATAAATTATATTACCCTAGCATTGTTGCGGCGCACAAAAAATACTTGACAGCGGGTGATTCCCTCCTATAATGGAACCATGCTGCATTGCACCAATGTCGGATAGGGATACGGCAACCGCCGCTTGTTCCATCAATCCTAGGAGAGAAGCATGATTGCCACCCCAGAAAACCTCGCCAGCGCCAACAGAGCCAATGTCGAAACCTTCCTGACCCTGGCCAATACCGCCTTCGCCAGCGCCGAACGCCTCGCCGCGCTGAATCTCAATACCGCCCGTTCCTTCCTCGAGGACGGCATGGCCAATGCCAAGGCATTGCTGGGCGTCAAGGACGTGCAGCAGTTGGTCGGTCTGCAGACCACTCTGGCCCAGCCGTCGGTCGAGAAGCTCGTCACCTACTCGCGCAACGTCTATGAGATCGCCGCCCAGACGCAGGAAGAAGTGTCGAAGATCGTCGAGTCGCAATTCGCCGAAGTAAACAGGAACGTCGCCTCCGCCCTAGACAAGGCTGCCAAGAACGCCCCGGCCGGCTCCGACGTCGCCGTCGCCGCCGTCAAGTCGGCGATCGCTGCGGCCAATTCGGCCTATGACAGCATGAGCAAGGCGGCCAAACAGGTCGCAGAGATCGCCGAAGCCAACATGGCCGCCGCCACCAGCGCCACCGTCAAGGCCGCCGGCGCCGCCGCCAAGGTCAAGAAGGCTGCCTGACCGGCGTCATCGAGCCCGATCAGGGCTCGCGTTCTTCAGACCCCGGCCCCGGCCGGGGTTTCAGTTCCTCCCACTGGAATCCCAGGCGCGACACCTCGGCGCGAATTTCCAGCATCGCTGCCGGCACCTGCGTCGGATCGCCGCGGACGCCGAGCTCGATATGGCGGCGCTTCTCGGCGCTGCCGAATGATGGCAGGCTGAATACCGAGAGCCCGGCGTGGGTGGCTTCGATGCGGCGCATCAAGCCGAGCAATGTGCCTTCGTTGCCCTCCCAGACGATGATCGCCTGTTCCGCTTCCGGCATTTGGTGAAAACGCTCGCGATAGTAACTGTCGAGCACCCACTCCAGCATCGGGTGGGCCATCTGCGGGAAGCCGGGAAAGAAGTGATGGTCGGCGAGCGAGAAGCCCGGAATGCGGTTGAAGGGATTCGGGATGATCCGGCTGCCGACGGGGAACTCGCCCAGTTGCAGGCGATCGTGGGTCACCTCGGTGCCGGTCTGGGCAAAGCGTGCGCGGATCTCGGCTTCCGCCTCGGGATGCAGACTCAGCGGCACGCCGGCCGCGGCGGCGGCGGCCTGGCGGGTGTGATCGTCGGGAGTCACGCCGATGCCGCCGAAGCAAAACACGACATCTTCGCTCTTGAGGGAGAGCGCGAGCGTCCCGGTCAGCCGGCGGCGGTCGTCGCCGAGATAAGCGCTCCAGTCAAGATGCAGGCCGCGCAGCGCCAGCAGTTCGATCAGCTTGGCAAAGTGCTTGTCGGCCCGCTTGCCGCGCATGATTTCATCGCCGATGATGATAGCGCCAAATCCCATGGTCTTCTCCTCAATGGTGGTGGACCCGCGACTCCCAGGTCTTGCTCAGACGCTTCACCGATATCGGCGTTGGCGTGCGCAATTCCTGGGCAAATAGCGACACCCGTAGCTCTTCCAGCAGCCAGCGGAACTCCTCCAGGAAGGGATCGGCTACGCCGGCCCGCTGCCGCGCCGCGCGTTCGCGCTCGAAGGGTTTGGCGAGCCGCTGCCACTCGCCCATCGCCGCGGCATCTCTGGCCGGATCGCTGCGCAGTTTTTCCAGACGCAGGGAGGAGGCCTTGAGGTAGCGCGGGAAGTGCTGCAGGCGCTCGAAGGGCGTGGCCAGGATGAAGCCCCGGTCGAGCAGCGCAGCGCCTTGGGCGGCGATGTCGGCCACCGCTGCCGGGAAAGCCCTGGCCGCTGGGAGCTTCTTCTGCAGCGCCGCGTATTCGCCGAGGATGGTGCCGACGAGCCTGGCCAGCTCCTGCGCCACCAGCGCGATGCGCGGCTTCGCGGCGGCCAGGCGTTGCTCGAACTGTGGCTTGTTCGCCGGCAGCGGCGCCATCATGCAGGTCCGCTCCAGGGTCGCGGCGAGCAACTGCTCCTGCAATTCCCGCTCGGAGAAGAGGTTCATGCACTGCAGCGCCAAGTCGCGCACGCCGAGATTCTTCTGGACATACTTCAGTTGTTCCTTGAGGCCGAGCGCGAACAGCCGACGCAGACCGGCGCGATGCTCCGTCTGCGCCTTCTCCGGAGTATCGAAGACGCGCAGGGAAACGCTCTCGCCGCCGTCCACCAGGGCCGGGAAACCGACCAGCTTGCGGCCGGCAACGGTGACTTCCTGAGGCTCGGGCAGGTCGCCGAAGCTCCAGGAAGTGAGCCCCGACGGCTCTCCCTCTCCAGGTTCCCGGGCAACCGCCGCTTGCGCGAAGCTCTGCTCGACGCGGCCGCCGTATTTTTCCCGCAACTCCGCCAGCGATCGTGAAATGGCCAAGGTGCCGCCGTGCTCGTCCTGAAGCCGGTAATTCATAGCCAGGTGGGGCCGCAGCTCGCCGGGACGGAAGGCGTCGAGCGGCAACTTCATGGCCAGGCGCTCCTCGACGGCACGGGTCAGCGCCCGCACCAGCGGCTCTTCGAAGTCATGGTCCTGATCGCAGAACGCCTCGGCAAAGGCATCGAGCGGCATCAGGCGGCTGCGGAATCGCTGTGGCAGAGTCTTCAGCAACTGCTTCACCTTCTCCGCGAGCAGCCCCGGTACCAGCCATTCGCAGCGCTTGTCCGAGATCTGGTTGACGCTCCCCAAGGGCAGCGTCAGGGTGACGCCGTCGTCGGCCGCGCCTGGATCATGATGATAGGAGAGCTCGAACTGCCGGCCGTGGAACTCAAGATGATGCGGAAAGGCATCGGTGGTGATGCCCGCGGCCTCGTGGCGCATCAACTGCTCGCGCTCCAGCATCAGCAGGTGCGGCTGCTCCCGCTCGGCAATGCGCAGCCAGTGCTCGAAGGCGGCGAGCGTGGTGATGCCGGGCGGAATCTTGGCGTCGTAGAAGGCATAGATCAGTTCCCCGTCCACCAGCACGTCGGGGCGACGCGACTTGTGCTCGAGCTGTTCGATCTCGGCGATGAGCATGCGGTTGTGCCGGAAAAATTTCGCGCGCCGGACGAAGTCCTCGTGCAAGTCACCGTCCACCAGGGCGCCGCGGATGAACAACTCGCGGGCGAGCGCCGCTTCCTGGGGTTTGCTGCCGAAGGCCACCCGGCGTTTGGCATAGAGCAGCAGGCCGTGCAAGGTGGCGCGCTGCCACGCCACCACCTGGCCGGAAGACTTCTCCCAGTGCGGCTCATAGACGTGGCGCCGGATCAGATGGGCGCCCACCCGCTCCAGCCATTCCGGCTCGATTCTGGCGATGGTGCGCGCATAGAGGCGCGAAGTGTCCATGAGCTCCGCCGCCATCACCCAGCGCCCGGCCTTTCTGGCGAGGCTGGAGCCCGGATGGAGGTAAAACTTGATGCCGTGCGCGCCGAGATAATGGCCTTCGTCCTCGCTCTTCAAGCCTACGTGGCCGAGCAGCCCGGCGAGCAACGCCCGATGAATCGCCTCGAAAGAGGCCGGCAGCTCATTCTCCCTCCAGCCGTGCTCGGCGCAGACGGCGTGGAGCTGGCCATGGATGTCGCGCCACTCGCGCAACCGCAGCCAGGAGACAAAGTTCCGGCGGCACCATTGGCGCTGCTTGGGCTGGGATTCGTGGCAAAACACCTCGTCGGCGGCGGCCCACAACTTGAGATAGAAAAGGAACTCGGATTTCTCATCCTTCCATTTGGCGTGCGCCTGATCGGCGCTCGCCGCCTGCTCTGCCGGCCTGTCGCGGACGTCCTGCAAGGACAGGGCGGCGGCGATGATCAGCACTTCGCGCAGCGCGCCCTCGCTCCTCGCCGCCAGGATCATGCGCCCGAGCTTGGGGTCGGTCGGCAGTCTGGCCAACTCGCCACCGACCTCGGTCAGCTCGTTGCCCGCATCGACGGCGCCCAGTTCGTTGAGCAGCCGGTAGCCGTCGGCGATCATCCTCGGTGGCGGCGGCTGCAGGAAAGGGAAGTCCTCGACGCCGCCCAGCTTCAGCGTCTTCATGCGCAGGATCACGCCAGCCAGCGAAGCGCGCAGGATCTCCGGGTCGGTGTAGGGTGGCCGCTTGTCGAAATCCTCCTGGCCATAAAGGCGGAAGCAGATGCCGCTGGCAACACGCCCGCAGCGGCCGGCGCGCTGGTTGGCGGCGGCCTGGGAGATCGGCTCCACCTGCAGTTGTTCCACCTTGTTGCGGTGCGAGTAGCGCTTGAGCCGCGACAAGCCGGTGTCGACGACATAGCGTATTCCCGGCACGGTGAGCGAAGTCTCGGCGACGTTGGTCGCCAGCACCACGCGCCGCCCCTGGTGCGGCTGAAACACGCGCGACTGCTCCTGCGCCGACTGGCGCGCGAACAGCGAGAGAATCTCGGTGGCGGGCGGGTGATGTTTGCGCAGGGCTTCGGCCGCCTCGCGGATCTCGCGTTCGCCGGGCAGGAACACCAGCACGTCGCCTGGGCCGGTGCGGTGCGCCTCATCCACCGCGGCGACGATGGCGTCGTTGATGTCCGTATCCTTGGCATCATCCAGCACCGGTCGCCAGCGCAGCTCGATCGGGTAGAGGCGGCCGGAGACTTCGAACACCGGGGCACCGTCGAAATGCCTGGAAAAACGCTCGGCATCGAGGGTGGCCGAGGTGACGATGAGCTTCAGCTCAGGACGCTTGGGCAGCACCTGCTTCAGGTGGCCGAGCAGGAAGTCGATGTTCAGGCTGCGCTCGTGCGCCTCGTCGAGGATGATCGTGTCGTACTGCCGCAGCAGCGGATCGGCCTGGGTCTCGGCGAGCAGGATGCCGTCGGTCATCAGCTTGATGTAGGTCTCGGGCGAGACGCGGTCGGTGAAGCGGATCTTGTAGCCGACCTGGCGGCCGAGCTCGCTCTTCAGCTCCTGGCTGATGCGCGCGGCGGTGGCGCGCGCGGCGATGCGGCGCGGCTGGGTGTGGCCGATCAGGCCGGCGCAACCGCGGCCCAGTTCGAGGCAGATCTTGGGCAATTGCGTGGTCTTGCCCGAGCCGGTCTCGCCGCAGACGATGACCACCTGATGGGCGCCGATCGCCGCGGCGATCTCGGCCCGCCGCGCCGCGATCGGCAAATCCTCGTCGTAGAGCATCGCCGGTCTCGCCGCCAGGCGGGCTTCGATGCGTGCCAGCGCAGCAGCCGGGTCACCCGGCTTCGTTTGGTTGGCAGCAGGGTGGCCGGCGCGACCATGAATCATGGCCGCATTTTACACGGCGGGGCGGCGGCTTTGCCGTTAAAATGGCCGCTCTTATTGCCACCTCGTGCAAGCTCGCGCAACGCCATGTCCGCCGACAAGCTCACCGCCAATTTCATCCGCAACATCGTCGAGGACGATCTGGCCACCGGCCGGTACGCCAGCCGCCGCTTCTCCGGCCGCCCCGGCCCGGCCGCGCTCCAGGCCGAGGCGCCGCCCGATTCGGCCAGGATCCGCACCCGCTTTCCGCCCGAACCCAACGGCTACCTCCACTACGGCCACGCCAAGAGCATCTGCCTCAACTTCGGCCTGGCGCGCGACTATGGCGGCGCCTGCCACCTGCGCTTCGACGACACCAACCCGGCCAAGGAGGAGCAGGAGTACGTCGACTCGATCATCGACGCGGTGCATTGGCTGGGCTTCGACTGGGGGAACAACCTCTACTACGCCTCGGACTACTTCGACTGGCTCTACGAGTTCGCCGAGGCGCTGATCACGGCCGATCTCGCCTACGTGGACAGCCTTTCCGCCGAAGCCATCCGCGAGCACCGCGGCACGCTGACCGAGAAGGGCAGGAACTCGCCGCACCGGGATCGCTCCGTGGCCGAGAACCTCGACCTGTTCCGGCGCATGAGAGCCGGAGAATTCGCCGACGGCGCCCACGTGCTGCGCCTGAAGATCGACATGGCCGCATCCAACCTCAACCTGCGCGACCCGATCGCCTACCGCATCCGCCACGGCGCCCATCACCGCACCGGCGACAAGTGGTGCCTCTATCCGATGTACGACTACGCCCACGGCATCTCGGACGCGCTGGAGAACATCACCCACTCGCTCTGCACGCTCGAATTCGAGGACCATCGGCCGCTCTATGACTGGCTCAACGACAAGCTCGCGGCGCTGGGCCTGCTCAATCGGCCGCTGCCGCGCCAGTATGAATTCTCCCGGCTCAACCTGACCTACGTCGTGCTCTCGAAGCGCCGCCTGATCCAGTTGGTCGAGGAAGGGCACACCGACGGCTGGGACGATCCGCGCATGCCCACCCTGGTCGGCGCCCGCCGCCGCGGCTTCACGCCCGATGGCTTCCGCCTGTTCGCCGAGCGCATCGGCGTCTCCAAGTCTGACTCTTGGATCGACATGAGCCTTCTGGAAGACTGCATGCGCGAGGATCTCAACGCGCGTGCGCCGCGCCGCATCGCCGTGCTCGACCCCCTGAAGCTGGTGATCGACAACTACCCCGAGGATCAGGAAGAGATTTGCCACGCTCCCAACCACCCCTTGAAACCCGAGCTCGGCAAGCGTGAAATCCCATTTTCAAAGGAGCTGTGGATCGAGCGCGAAGACTATCTGGACACGCCGACCAAGGGCTACCACCGCCTCACTCCGGGCAGCATGGCGCGCCTGCGCTACGGCTTCGTGGTCAAGTGTCTCGGCGCAGAGCACGATGCCGAGGGCCGGGTGGTCAGCGTCCATTGCGAATACCTGCCCGACTCCAAATCCGGAACGCCGGGTTCGGACAATTACAAGGTCAAGGGCAACCTGCATTGGATCTCGGCGCGCCACGCCTATCCGGCCGAGGTGAGGCTCTACGACCGGCTGTTCTCCCGCCCGCATCCAGGCGCCAAGGAACAGGGGGAGGAGCGCGACTATCTCGCCGATCTCAACCCCGAGAGCAAGCGGCTCATCACCGCTTACCTGGAACCTGCCCTGAGAGCGGCGCAGCCCGAGGAGCGCTTCCAGTTCGAGCGCCACGGCTATTTCGTCGCCGACCGCGTCGATTCGCGACCCGACCAGCCGGTATTCAACCGCACCGTGACCCTCAGGGACTCCTGGAGTCAGACCTAGGGGCAGCGCGCCTGCCGCATATTCCGGAAACCTTCCCGCAGAAGCCGACCTATGGATATCACCGCCTTGCTCCAGCCCCGGGTCGCCGACCGCGAATCGCTGCAGGAATTCATCGACGATCTCACCGACCAGGTGCCGAACATCGAACGCGACATCGCCCGGCTCAAGGCGGCGCCGGGGGACATGGCCCTGGTCGCCGATCTGTTTCGCGCCCTGCACAACGTCAAGGGCAATGCCGCCATCTGCAAGGTGGATATCGGCGTGGCTATCGCCCACCCGATCGAGACGCTGCTGGCGCGGCTGCGCGCCGGAGAGCTCGGCTTCTCGGAGCTGCTCGCCGAGGTGATCCTGCTGGCCATGGACCGGCTCGAACTGGCGATGGAAGCCCTGACCGGCCAGCGCCCGCTCGATCCGTTGAAACTGGTCGAACTGGTCGGCGGCCTGGAAAGGCTGGCCGGCGCCAGCAGCGACGCGCTCGACCAGGGCGCGGTGCTGCTGATCGAAGCGGTCACCGGCTTCCGGCCGGCCGGCGCCGCACGGGTGCTCCGACCGCAGCCTTCGGCGATCACCCGCGGCCCGGAGAACGTCGCCGCCGATCTGCGTTTCTTCCGTTCGCTGGCGCTGCAATTCGAAGCGCGTTCGCCGCTGTTCAAGGGGCGCAGCAAGCGCCTGCTGCAGCTCGCGCAGGACACCAACCGGGCCGCCGGCAAGCCGGTCGACGCGATCCAACTGGAGGCCGCCATCTACCTGCACGATGTCGGCATGATGTTCCTGCCCGAGTCTGTCTGGCTCAGGGTGGAAAAGTTTACCGAAGAAGACCGGCGGCGGCTGCAGAGCCACCCGACCCAGGCCGCAGGCTTGCTCGAACGCATGGAGGGCTGGCTGGGGGCCGCACAGATGGTCGCCCAGCACCACGAGATGCCCGACGGTGGCGGCTATCCGCAGCAGCTCAAGGCGGACGAGATCTGCGCCGGTGCGAAAATCCTGGCCATCGTCGATGCCTTCGAGGCGGTCACGCTGAAGCACAGCCACCGCGGCCAGTCGCGCTCCCTGCTGCGCGCGATCGCCGAAGTGAATGCCTGCGACAACCAGTTCGCGCCGGAGTGGATAACGCCCTTCAACACCGTCATCAGACGCATGGTCGAAGGCTAGTGCTCGTTTTGTCCCGAGGCCTTTCCCGGGACAATTACGAGCACTTGTGCCGCGCAGCGGCCTAGCGCCCTAGACCCTGACCAGCCGCTCAGCCGCGGCGGCCAGCGTCTCCTCGTTCTTGGCGAAGCAGAAGCGGATCACGCGCCTATCCTCGGGCCAAGGATAGAACACCGACACCGGAATCGCCGCGACCCCGTGCTCGCGCGCCAGGCGCTGCACGAATTCGGTATCGGGCTCAGCGGAGATCGCCGCGTAGCGCGCCAACTGGAAGTAGGTACCGGCGCAAGGCAGCAGTTCGAAGCGGGAAGCGGCGAGCGCGGCGCGGAAGAAATCCCGCTTGCCCTGGTAGAAAGCCGCCAGCTCCAGGGCGAATTCGGGCCGCTCGCGCATGAAGTCGGCCAGCGCCAGCTGCATCGGGTGGTTCACCGCGAACACCACGAACTGGTGCGCCTTGCGGAACTCGACCATCAGCTGCGCCGGCGCCAGACAGTAGGCGATCTTCCAGCCGGTGACGTGATAGGTCTTGCCGAAGCTGGAGACGACGAAGCTGCGCTCGCGCAACTGCGGGTGGGCGGCGACGCTGTGGTGCCGCCGCCCGCTGTCGGCAAAGACGACGTGTTCATAGACCTCGTCGCTGACGATGACGATATCGGTGTTCCGGGTCAATGCCGCCAACTGGTCGAGGTCCTCGGCCGACCACACCGCGCCGCTGGGGTTGTGCGGCGAGTTGATGATGATCATCCGGGTGCGCGGGGTGATCAGCGCACGCACCTCGTCCCAGTCGGGCCGGTAGTCGGGAAAGCCCAGGCTCGCGACCACCGCGCGGCCGCCGTTCAGTTCGATGCCCGGCACGTAGCAGTCATACACCGGCGCGAAGACGATGACCTCGTCGCCGGATCGGACGCAGGCAGAGATCGCGGTGAAAATCGCCTGGGTGGCACCGGCGGTAACAGTGATCTCGGCCTCGACGTCATAGTGCGCCGCGTAAAGCGCGAAAACCTTCCCGGCGATGGCCTCGCGCAGCAAGGCAGCACCGTTCATAGGCGCGTACTGGTTGTTGCCCGCGGCGATATGCCGGGCGACCAGATCGAACAGCCGCTGCGGCGCCGAGAAGTCCGGAAAGCCCTGAGACAGGTTCACGGCGCCGCATTCGCCGGCGAGCTTCGACATCACGGTGAAGATCGTCGTGCCGACCTGCGGCAGTTTCGACGGCAGCGTCAGCGGCGACGCAACGGACACGACGGAATCCGCGCTCAGCTCAAGCCCAGCAATTCGACCTCGAACACCAAGGTGGCCCCGGGCGGAATCACGCCGCCGGCGCCGCGTGCGCCGTAGCCGAGTTCCGGCGGGATGGTGAGCTTGCGCCGGCCGCCTATCCTCATCCCGACCACGCCCTCGTCCCAGCCGGCGATCACCCAGCGGGCCCCGAGCTGAAACTCGAAGGGTTCATCGCGGTCCTTGCTCGAATCGAACTTGGTGCCGTCGATCAGCCAGCCGGTGTAATGGACTGAAACCGTCTGGCCGGTGCCGGCTTCGGCGCCGCTGCCGACGCTGATGTCCTCGATGACGAGGCCGCTGTCGGTGGTGATCGGGTTCATGGTTAAATCCTCGTTTTCTCGAAAGCGGCATTATGCCCGAAGCGGCAGCGTCGGCGGCCTGAAGATGGCCTCGGCGTTGTCGGGCGCGAGCGGCCGGGAGAACAGGAAGCCCTGGAACTCGAGGCAACCGAAATTGGCCAGCGCCGTGAACTGGGCATCGGTTTCCACGCCCTCGGCCAGCACCTTCAGACCCAGGGCGCGCGCCAGCGCGATGATGGCGGCGACGATGGCGGCATCGTCGCGGTCATCGCCCAGGTCGCGGACGAAACTCTGGTCGATCTTCAGCTTGTGCACCGGGAAGCGCTTCAGATAGCTCAGGCTGGAATAGCCGGTGCCGAAGTCGTCGACCGCCAGGCGCACGCCCATGGCCGCTATCTGGCGCAGCTTATCCAGGGTCTCGTCGGCGTCGTGCATCAGGGTGGACTCGGTGATCTCCAGTTCGAGCAGCCCGGGCGGCTGGCCGGTTTCCGCGAGCGCGGCGCGCACCGCGTCCACCAGTCCCCGCTCGCGGAACTGGCGCGGCGAGATATTCACCGACACCGGCAGCGGCGGATAGCCCTGCGCCTGCCAGGCACTGTTCTGGCGGCAGGCCTCTCTCAGCACCCACAAACCCAGCGGCACGATCAGCCCGGTCTCTTCTGCCACCGGGACGAACTCGGCGGGCGAAATCAAGCCGCGCTCCGGATCCTGCCAGCGAACCAGCGCCTCCATGCCGCACACGGCATTCTTCTGGCGGTCGATCAACGGTTGGTAGTAGAGCAGGAACTCGCCGCGCTCGATGGCGCCACGCAGCCGGTGCTCCAGATTGAACAGGCGCGCGGCTTCCTCGTTCATCTTCGCGGTGAAGAACTGAAAGTTGTTGCGGCCGCTGGCCTTGGCGTGATACATCGCGGTGTCGGCGTTTTTCATCAGCGCATAGGCTTCGTCGCCGTCGTCCGGATAGATGCTGATGCCGATCGAGGGCGTCGCCAGCAGCCGATGCCCCTCGATCTCCACCGCCTGGGCCAGCGCGGCGATCACCTTCTCCGCCACCAGCACGGCATCGTCGGGGCGGTCGATCTCGTGCAGCACCATCACGAACTCGTCGCCGCCTAAGCGGGATACGGTATCGACGGCACGCACCGCGGCACGCAGGCGTTCGGCGACGTGCTTCAGCAACTGGTCGCCGACGGCGTGGCCGAGCGTGTCGTTGATGCTCTTGAAACGGTCGAGATCAAGGAAAATCACCGCCAGCCGGTGCCGGGTGCGCGAGGCCTGGGTCAGCGCCTGGTCCAGGCGGTCGAGCAGCAGGCTGCGATTAGGCAGGCCGGTCAGGGCGTCGTGGTGGGCCAGGTGCCAGATGCGTTGCTCGGCCTGCAGGCGCTCGAAGATCTCCTCCTGCAGCTGCTCGTTGGTGCTGGCCAGCTCGGCGGTTCTCTCGGCCACGCGCAGCTCCAGCTCGTCGCGCGCGCGCGCCAGATCCTCCTCGGCCTGGTGGCGCTCGGTGACATCCTCGAAGATCCAGATCACGTCGAGCATCGGGCCGGAGGCATCGGTCTTGCGTCCGGTGGCGCGCAGCCAGAACCTGCTGCCGTCCTTGCGTTTGACGCGCAGCTCGTGGATCACGGTGTCGCCGCGGCGGATGGTCTCGGCGGCGCTCGCACCGAAGGCGTCGTATTCGCCCACGGTCGGAAACAGCATCAAGGTCGAATTGCCGACCAGCTCGCCCTCGGAGTAGCCGAACATGTCTTCGAGACGGCGGTTGCAGCGTTGGATCACGCGGTTCCGGACGAACATGATGGCGACCGCGGCGTTGTTGAAGATCATCTCCTGTTGTTCGAGTGCGGCGCGCACCTGCGCTTCTGCCTGGCGCTTCTCGGTGATGTCCTCGAACAAGCCGACTGCTCCCGCCTCGGGCCGGGTGGGATCGAAAGCCCGGGCCGAGAGCCTGCCCCAGAACGATGAGCCGTCCTTGCGCCGGAACAGTTGCTCGCGCTGGTGCAGGTTGCCCTGCGCCAGTTCGAGGTAGGCGGCCGCGCCCGGGCCGGCATAATCCTCTTCGGTGAAATACCACAGCCGCGTGGACTGGCCGAGCATCTCGCCGGGCGCATAGCCGAACAGCTCCTCCATGCGGCGGTTGCAGCGCGCAATCCTGCGGCTGCGCAGCACCACGATGCCGATCACGGCGGTCTCGAAAATCGTCCCGAGCTCGCGGATCGACTGTTCCAGCGCCTCGCGCAGCACCCGGTCCTCGCTGACGTCCTCCATGATCCAGATGGTGCCGTCCTGGGTACGGTGCGGATCGACGGCCTTGGCCGATACCCGGCACCAGAACAGCGAGCCGTCCTTGCGTTTGTACTGGATCTCCGCATGGAAGGCCGCGCCCGAGGACAACACCGGCGCCGCCTCGCGACCGAGCTCCTGGTAAGCCTCCGCGGACGGGTAGAGCGACAAGGCGGGCAGCCCGATCAGTTCGCCCGGCGCGTAGCCGAACATTTCGGCGCAGAGCGCGTTGCTGGAGACGAGCTGACGATTGCGCGAGAACAGGATGCCGATCGTGGCGTTGTCGAGGATCGCCTGCTGCTCGAGCATGATCTTGCGCAGCTCGCCCTCGGTCAGTCGATCAAGGCGCGCGCTCATCGGCATTCGCGCTCAAGCATGGGCTGCTTCCAGCACCCTGAGCAGCGCGGCGCTATCCTCGCCGCCCCAGCCGAGCGCCATCAGGGCGTTGAGTTGCTGGGCCACCTGGCCGGCGACCGGCAGCGGACAAGCCAGGCGTTGGGCTTCATTCATCAGAATGCCGAAATCCTTGTGATGCAGCCGCGCTTCGACCCCGGCGGCAAAGTCGCGCGCCGCCATGCGTGCGCCGAACACCTCGAGCACGCGTGATCCGCCCGCACCACCCATCACCGCCCCCAGTACCCGCTCGGCGGCCAGCCCCGAGGCGGTGGCCAGACGTATCGCCTCGGCGCAGGCCTCGATCGCCGCCACCATCACCATCTGGTTGCAAGCCTTGGCCACCTGCCCGGCGCCGGTGCCGCCGACATGGACGATGGTGGCGCCGAGAATTTCGAATAGCGGCCGCGCCCGTATCAGCGCTCTGGTCTCGCCGCCGACCATGATCGCCAGCTTGCCGCTGTTCGCCGCTACCACGCCGCCCGAGACCGGCGCGTCGAGCATGGCGATGCCTTTCTCCGTCCAGCGCTGCGCCAGAGCGCGCGTCGTTCGCACTGAAATCGTGCTCATGTCGACGTGGATGCCGCCCGGCGCAAAGCCGTGTACCAGGCCTCCGGGGCCGAATGCGATAGCGGCGACGTCGGCATCCGCGGTCGCCATCGTGAACACCAGTTCGGCGTTCGCGGCCACCTCGGCCGGATTGCGGCTGGCCTCGGCGCCCGCCTCGATCAGCGCTTCCAGGCGCTCCGGCCGCCGCGCCCAGACGGACAGGCTATGGCCGGCGCGCAGCAGCCGCAGCGCCATCGGCTGCCCCATCGCCCCGAGGCCGATGAAGCCCAGCCTCATGCCTGGCCGCTCATCGTCTCCAGCAGCTTCAGCATGGCGACCGAGTCTTCCTCGCCCAGACCGAAGCCGACCATGGCGTTGAACATCTGCGCCGTCGCCGCCGCACTGGGCAGCATCAGGCCCAGGCGGTGAGCCTCCTCCATGACGATGCGCAGGTCCTTCTGGTGCATCCAGGACTTGAAGCCTGGCTTGAAATTGCGGTCGAGCATGCGCTGGCCGTGGTTCTCCAGGATCCTGCTGTAGGCGAACCCGCCCATCAGCGCCTCGCGCACCCTGGCGGCATCGACGCCGCTCTTCCGGGCAAAGTTGAAGGCTTCGGCCAGGGCCGCGACGCCGACCCCGGTGAGAATCTGGTTGCAGGCCTTGGCCACCTGTCCGGCGCCCGAGTCGCCGATCAGCGTCACCGACTTGCCGAGGATTTCGAACAGCGGCAGGATGGTCTCATACACCGCTGGCCTGCCGCCGACCATGATGGTCAGCGCCGCGTTGATGGCGCCGACCTCACCACCGGACACCGGCGCGTCGAGGAACTCGATGCCGCGGGCCGCGAGCCGGACAGCGATGTCGCGCGCCGCCGCCGGGGCGATGGTGCTCATGTCCACGACAACGGCGCCGGCGACAGCACCTTCGGCGATGCCGCCCTCGCCCAGACAGACCTGTTCCACGTCGGGGGCATCGGCCACCATGGTGAACACGATCTTTGCGTGCCTGGCCACTTCCGCGGCGCTGACATGGACGCGGGCATCGACCTCGCTAAACGGTTCGAGCGCAGCCGGCCGCCTCGCCCAAAGATGCAGACGGTGGCCGGCCCGGGCCAGATGCAGCGCCATGGGCCGCCCCATCAGCCCCAGTCCGATGAATCCGATTTCCATAGTAACCTCCGAGTTGTGGGACTAGCGCTGCTGCGCAGCACGGTTATCGCCGGGCAAGCGCTTCCCGGCGATAAAAGGGGTACTAGCCGCCGACCGCCTTCTGGATCAGCGGCACCAGGTGCGCGGGCAGCTTGATTTTCGTCAGCGCCGCCTCGTGGCCGGCCGGGGACATTTTCTTCCAGGTCTTCCGCAGGATATCCAGCCACTTCGCCTCGTCGTACTCCGGATGCTGGGCGGCAAAGCCCGTCAGGTAGTGCTCGATGAACACCAGGTCGACCACGTCTTCCATCATCTGGGTTTCGGGATTGACCTTGAGGCCGCGTTTGCCGACGACCTTCTGCACCCGCTCGATCATCTCGTCGTCGTAGCCGGCCTCCTTCATCAGCCTGCCGGCGGTATCGGCGTGGAAGCGGTACAGGGTGGTGCGCCAGAGCTGGTAGCCCTGGGGCGTCATCGGATAATCCTTGCGGGGAATTTTCCAGCGCTGGATGTGCTGGCTGCGCACCGCCAGACGCACCGCTTCCGGAGCGTCTGGCGCAAAGCGCTCGAGCATCTCGCTCATGCGCCGGGCGTAGAGGAGTTCCTTGGGATATTGCCGACCCGCTTCGGTCTCGGTGTTCGGATCTTCGCCGTTGGCGGCATCGAACAGCGCGATGGCCCTGGCGTAATGCTCGGATTCGGCGATCATCGGTCAGTCCCCAAGGTGGAAAGTTGCATTATATCGCCGCCTTGCGGCTGCCGAACGGCAGCTCAGGCGCAGCCTGCGCTGCTCTCCTTCACCCCCAGCTTCTTGAGGATGATGTCGAGCGGGCAGAACTTGGTGAAGCCGCTCTGGAACAGGTTGAAGCCGACGAAGAGGGTGAACCACAGCCAATATTTGTTCACGAACAGCGGGCTCGCCTCGACGCCCAGCGCGAGCGAGAGCATGACGAAGAAGCCGGCGACGATGCGGACGATTTGATTGACGGTCATGGTTTTCCCTTTGCGAATTAGATGGACGAACTGGAGGCGGCCTGCCCGGCGCTCGCCACCGCCATGCGGCGACGCATCGCCACGTAGTAGAGCACCGGGATCAGGACCAGGGTCAACAGGGTGGACACGAAGATGCCGAAGATCAGGGCCAGCGCCAGGCCGTTGAAGATCGGATCGTCGAGGATGAACAAGGCGCCGAGCATGGCCGCCAGGCCGGTCAGCACGATCGGCTTGGCGCGCACGATGGCCGACTGGATCACCGCCTCGGCGAAATCGACGCCGTCGGCCACTTGCTCGTTGATGAAATCGACCAGCAGGATCGAGTTGCGGACGATGATCCCAGCCAGCGCGATCATGCCGATCATCGAGGTGGCGGTGAATTGGCTGCCCCACAAGGCGTGGCCGGGCATCACGCCGATGACGGTGAGCGGGATCGGCGCCATGATGATCAAGGGCACCAGATAGGACTTGAACTGCGCCACCACCAAGAGGTAGATCAGGATCAGCCCGACCGCGTAGGCGATGCCCATGTCGCGGAAGGTCTCGTAGGTGACCTGCCACTCGCCATCCCACTTCAGGCTGTAGCCGGCGTAGGGATCCTTGGGCTGCCTGATGAAATACTCGCCCAGCTTGCCGCCCGCCCCCGGGATGCCGGCCAAGGACATGTCGTGCGTCCTGGCGCGGATGTCGAACATGCCGTAGATGGGTGAATCGATTTTCCCGCCCATGTCGCCGAAGACGTAGACCACCGGCAGCAGATCCTTGTGATAGATCACCTGCTCGCGCCGGACGCGCTCCACATCGACCAGATCCGAGACCGGGACCATCTTGCCGTCGCGCGCGCGCACTCGCAATTTCAGCAGTTGGTCTATCGAGTTCTGCTGCTCCGCTGACAGGGTGATGCGCACCGGGATTTCGTACTTGGACTCGCCATCATGCACCGGCGTCACGTTCTCTCCCGACAGGCCCATGCCCACCACATCGACGATGTCCTGCTGCGCCACGCCGGCTAGGGCGGCCTTGCTCTGCGAGACGTGCAGCACCACCTTTGGTGCGACCGCATCGATGCTGCTGTCGATGCCGATGACATCAGGTGTGGCTTTGAACTGCGCCATGACCTTCTTTGCCACCGCGACCTGGCCGGCGTAGTCCGGGCCGTAGATCTCGGCCACGATCGGCGAGAGCACGGGCGGACCCGGCGGGACCTCGACCACCGTGGCGATGCCGCCGTATTTCTGGGCAATCCGGGCGATCCTGGCGCGCACCGACATGGCTATTTCATGGCTCTGGCGTTCGCGCTGATGCAGGTCGGTGAGGTTGACCTGGATGTCGCCCAGCTCGGGACTGGCGCGCAGATAGTACTGACGCACCAGGCCGTTGAAGTTGATCGGGCTGGCGGTGCCGGCGTAGGCTTCGTAATCGCTCACCTCCGGCACCGTGGACAGGTAGCCACCGATTTCGTGCAGCACCTTGGCGGTGTTCTCCAGCGGCGTACCCACCGGCATGTCGAGCACGACCTGGAACTCGCTCTTGTTGTCGAAGGGCAGCATCTTCATCACCACCAGCTCGACCACCACCAAGGACAGCGACAGCAAGATCGCAACGAACACGCCCAGCCATAGCTTGCGCCTGGCCCGCGCCCCGGTCTGCGGATCGAGGAAGGGGGTGAGCACCCGGCGGAACAACCGCTCCGTCTTGCCGGCTCGTTGCGCAGCGACGGGCCCGGTGCCGTGATGTCCCACCTCAGCCTTGAGCAGCTTCAGCGCCAGCCAGGGCGTGATGACGAAGGCGACTGCCAGGGAGATGAACATGCCCATCGAGGCATTGATCGGGATCGGGCTCATGAAGGGACCCATCAGCCCGGTCACGAAGGCCATCGGCAGGAGCGCCGCGATCACCGTGAAGGTGGCGAGGATCGTCGGGCCGCCGACTTCGTCGACCGCCGCCGGAATGATCTGCCAGAGATGCTTGTCCGGTTCCCGGGTGTGCCAGCGGTGAATATTTTCGACCACCACGATGGCATCGTCGACCAGGATACCGATGGAGAAGATCAGGGCGAACAGCGACACCCGGTTCAGGGTGAAGCCCCAAGCCCAGGAGGCGAACAGGGTGGCGGCCAGGGTCAGGCTGACCGCGCTGCCGACGATGATCGCCTCGCGCCAGCCCAAGGTGAAAAGCACCAGCAGCACGACGATGGAAGTGGCGAAGATGAGCTTCTCAATCAGCTTGTGCGCCTTGTCGGTAGCCGTCTGCCCGTAGTTGCGGGTGACGGTGAAATCGACGCCCTCGGGGATCACCGACCCCCTCAGGCTGTTGGCGCGGCTGATGACCTCGGCGGCGACGTCGGCGGCGTTGACCCCGGGTTTCTTGGAGACGGCCAGGGTGACCGCCGGAAACTCGCCCTTGACCTCGATGTTCTTGGTCTTGGCCGCCTCCCCGGTACCGAGCCAGACATAGTTCGTGGGCTGGTCGGGGCCATCGATGACCCGGGCCACGTCCGACATGAATACCGGCTTGTTGGCGTGCACGCCGACAACCAGCCGCTTGACATCGTAGGCTGAGCTCAGATAGGTACCGGTCTGGACCAGCACCTCCTGATTGCCACTGACCAGACTGCCCGAAGGCTGCGAGGCGTTGGACAGCTGCAAGGCGGCCTTCAGATCCTCGGCGGTAACGCCATAAGAGTTCATCCGGTCGCTGTCCATCACCACGCGGATCACGTGGCCGGGGCCACCGACGGTGGTGACGTCGCGCGTGCCAGGGATGCGCTTGAACTCGATCTCCGCTGCGTGGGCCACCTGTTCCAGTTGATAAGCGCTCTTGGGAGCGACATTCTTCGTGCCCGGACTCCACAATGTGAGCGTGACCACCGGCACGTCGTCGATACCGACCGGCTTGATGATCGGCGCGAGCACGCCGAGATCGGATGAGACCCAGTCGCGGTGGGAGTTGATGGTGTCGTAGAGACGCACCAGCGCCTGGATCGGATCCTCGCCGACGCGATACTGCACGGTGATGATCGCCATGCCCGGCCGCGACACCGAATAGACGTGCTCGATGCCGGAGATGCGCGACAGCACCTGCTCGGCCGGCTGTGCCACCAGGGACTCGACGTCCTTGACCGAGGCCCCCGGGAAGGGGATGAAGACATTCGCCATGGTGACATTGATCTGCGGGTCTTCTTCCTGAGGCGTCACGATCACCGCGAAGATGCCCAGCAGCAGCGCGATCAACGCGATCAGCGGCGTCATCGAGTTGCGCAGGAAGAAGTCGGCGATACGTCCGGAGATGCCCATGAGTCCTTGCCGTGTTCAGTGGTGGTGATTGCTATGGTCCAGGGCCGAGCTGAGACGCTCTGCCCTATGCCGGTCTTACTTGTTCTGCCCGATGCTGGCCGCGACCGGATCCAGGGCGACCCGCTCGCCCGCCGAGAGTCCTGCCAGCACTTCCCGGTCGCCACCGGCATAGACCTCGCCCAGACGCACCTGGCGCAGGTGCAGGTGATTCTGGTCATCGACGACATAGACCGCGGTGACCTCGCCCCGATGCAGCACCGCCGCAGCGGGTACCAGCAGCTTCTTGGCGCGGCCGACGACGAAATGGACGCGCACGAACATGCCCGGCAGCGCCCCCGGCAGATTCTCGGGCAGGTAGACGCGGGCGGTAACGACGTGGGTCTGGGGATCCGCGGTCGGCAGCAACTCGACTCTGGCCGCATCGACCCAACGGCCGGTCTCGGGGAACTCCAGCTTGGCGCGGAGGGTCTGCCCCACCGCGTCCAGCTTGTACTGCGGAATGCTGGCGACGGCGCGCAGCGCCTTGGGATCGAAGATGCTGATCAGCGGCCGGCCGGGAGCGGCCATGTCGCCGGCCTCCACCAGCCGCTGGGCGACGATGCCGGCGATCGGCGAGGTGATCGTGGCATAGCTCGCGGCGGCACCGGCCTGGCCGGCGGCAGCCTTGGCGCTCCTGAAGTCGGCCTCGGTCTTGTCGAAGGCCGCCTGGCTTAGGAACTTCTGCTGATAGAGGTTCCGCGTCCGCTCGAAATTGGCGCGCGCATTGACCAGTTGGGCCTGGGCGCCGGCCAGATTCTGAGCCGCCTCGCGCGCATCGATCTTCATCAGCACCTCGCCGGCCTTGACACGCGCACCGGCATCAACACGCACGTCGAGGATCCTGCCCTGCACCTGGGCTGCAACCGTGGCTTGCTGAACGGCTTCTAGGACCGCCTCGGCCGGGTAAGTCAGTTCCACCTCGCGCAATCCCACCACAGCGGCGGCGGGAGTCTGGGCCAGGGCGAGCTGCGGCGCCAGGAACATGGCGAACAACAAGACGCCCCCCCGGGCGGGGGCAAGCAGCAGGGATGAGAGAGTTTTCATTGTGTATTATTATATTCTTATATACGGATATATCAAGCCCCAGTCGCCAGAGCATAGTCGGCGATCGCCGCAACCACGCTGGCAGCCTCGCCGATCGGCGTCACCACCTGAATCGCCAGGCCGCTATGGCGTTCCCGGGCGGCATCCAAGAGCGCCGGCAGATCGCGCTTGGTGTGCCCGGTCTGGGCCATGAACATGGGCACGAGGGTGATCTCGCGGTGACCGTCAGCCACCAGGGCATCGATGGTCTCGGGCAGTTGCGGTGCGATGAACTCGAGGAAAGCCGCCTCGACCCTGACTTGCGGTCGGCGCGCCAGCATGGCGGCGCGAATGGCCAGTATCGGCTGGGCCCAGTCCGGGTTGCGGGCGCCGTGAGCGAACAGGATGATGGCTTTCATGTTACCTCCTACGCCCGATTGTATATCCAGTTTGAATAATGGCGACGATCGACCGCAATTCAGCGTATTGCGGCATTGGCGGCCGCGCCGATCGGCAGTGTCCTGTGGGGCACATCCGGATGCCAGCCGAGCAGCGCCAGCATGAAGAAGAAGCCGACCACGTAGGCGAGCGTCACATGCCAGCCTTGACGCAGCCACAAGCGCACCGACTTGGCCTCGGGATACATGTTGGACAAGGCCACGCCGGCCGATGAGCCGAACCAAATCATCGAACCGCCGAAGCCCACCGCATAGGCCAGGAAGCCCCAGTCGTAGCCGCCCTGCTTCAGCGCCAGGGCGGTGAGCGGAATGTTGTCGAAGACGGCAGAAACAAAGCCCAGGCCCAGCGCGGTGTGCCACGAAGCGGCCGGCAGACGCTCGACCGGCATCATCGAGGCGCAGGTCACCAGCGAGAGCAGGAAGATCGAACCCTTGAAGGTCTCGGGCAACACCTCCCAGTCGGGCCGGCGCAAGCCGACGGTGATCAGGATCGCCAGCCATACCGCCACGCCGATGAAGGGAAAGCTGTCCGAAAACGACTTGAATTCGGTGTTCACCACCACGTTGGTGATCATGGCAAACGACAGGATCAGAACGACGATGGCGACCCTCGCCCGGTCGATCCGGGTATGGACACGAGCGTTCTTGAGTATCGGCGAATAGGCGTGTTGCTGCTTGGCGGCGACGACACCGACAAAGCACACCGCCACCGAGGCTGCGGCATAGGCATCGAACACGACCAGCGGATTGACGCCGTCTATCCACATCATGGTCGTGGTCGTGTCGCCGACCACGCTGCCAGAGCCGCCGGCGTTCGAAGCGGCGACTATGGCGGCGAGATAACCGACATGCACCTTCCCCTTGAACAACTGGTGCGCCATCGCCCCGCCGATCAGCGCCGCGGCGATGTTGTCGAGAAAGCTGGAGAGCACGAACACCATCAACAGGAGCACGAAGCCGCCCTTCCAGTCGTCGGGCAGGTATTTTGGCAGCACCTCCGGGACATGGCTCTTCTCGAAATGCCGCGAGAGCAGGGCGAAGCCCATCAGCAGACAGAACAGGTTTGCCAGCATCACCCATTCGTGGCCCAGATGGGTCACCAGGCCGGGCAGGCCGGGGCCGGCGTTGAAGCCGGTGAACGCCAGCTTGTAGAGCGTGATGGTCGCCAGGCCGGTCAGGCCGACATAGAGCGTCTTGTTGTGGAACAGCATGACGCCGATCAGCGTCAGGGCGAACAGGACGAATTCCATGGGAATATTGGCAATGACCAGGCCAGGATCGGCATGGGCCGGCACTGCGATCAAGCTCAGCGCCAATACACGAACGCAGAAACGGCGCATCCTTCTCTCCTCCCGGATCCAGACCCGATTCTATCAGGGGCCGCTATCGGCGGCGGGCACTCGACCCAGGCACAACCGGTAGCGGTGACTTCCTTTGCCGCAAGAATCTCAGGGCGACAAGGAACATCAGCCGACCCGGTGGTCTCACGCAGGATCCCAGTCTTGCCATCCCACGCTCAAGGCTAGCGACTCCGGTAGCCCTCCGCACCGACTATTTTCCAGTCGTACCCCGAGGACAGGTCGATGTTGGGTTGAAAATGAAACAGGCCATTTGTTTGCGGCATTGCGCCCCTGCCGTCATCCACAGAGTTCGTATTGAGAATCTTGATTTGGTACTGCCTAGCTTCAGCGGATTTGCCGGCTTTTGCTGTCACCGAAACGGTGATGTTGGTTATCGCCCAATCGCTATTGCCGTTATAGACAGTCCCGGCAAGCTGGCCGGCGACGCCGCCGTTGCCCAGGGCGCCGACGAGACCGGCCAGGACCTGTTGCGGTACGGCGGCAACGACTATTTTTTTCCGGAATTTTGCACGACAGGCATCGCTAATGGCCATCGCGGCCACATTGCTCTTGACACCCTTCATCGCATCTATGATGCAGTCGTTATAGTTGCTTGCCGCGCTACAGCCGGCATGACTGGCGAACGAAAGCAACAAAAGCGCGAGGCCCGAAATGACGATTCTTAACATTTATGCCCGCTGATCAATCGCGCACGCGGCAATTATCCCCAGGGGCGCATTTTTGTCAAAGTTGAAAATCGTCGTCTTGAGCCCTGTCGGCGACGATGGCGGGGTTCCGCGGCGCTTCGGGTCATGCCACGCGATTTAGCGGCGAGCCGCTGACGAAGGCTTCTAGATTGTCGATCAACTGGTCGGCCAAGGTCTGCATCGCCGCCTCCGAAGCCCAGCCGACATGCGGGGTCAGGATGAAGTTGGGGGCGGACAGCAGCGTCGGGTCGAGCAGCGGGTTGCCCGCGCGCGGCGGCTCCTGCGAGAGCACGTCGAAGCCCGCCGCGATCCGACCGGCCTGGAGTACCGAAGCCAGCGCCCGCTCGTCCACCAGGCCGCCGCGCGCGGTGTTGATCAGGATGGCCCCGGGTTTCATCGCGGCGAGCTCGGCGACGCCGATCATGCCACGCGTCTGCCCGTTCAGCGGACAGTGCAGACTGATCACGTCCGCTTCAGCGATCAGCCGATCGAAGGCCACATAACCCGGACGCACCAGCGCCGCGCCCTTGTGCTCGCCCCACAGCAGTCTCATGCCGAAGGCCTCGGCCAGGCGGGCAACCGCCTGGCCGAGCGAGCCGCGGCCGACCAGACCCAGGGTGCTGCCGTGGAGATCCTTGATCGGGTGGTCGAAAAAGCAGAACATCGGCGCCGCCTGCCACTTCCCCGCCGCCAGGTCGGCGCGATAGGCCAGGAGCTGCCGGCGCAGCGCCAGAATCAGCATTATCGCGTGCTCGGGCACCGCGTGCTCGGCGTAGCCGCGGATGTTGCTGACGACGATGCCGTGGGCCCGACACCAGTCGAGATCGAGATTGTCGGTGCCGGTCGCCGCCCCGGCAATCATCCTGAGCTTGGGCAGGCGCGCCAGGATATCGCCGCTCAACACCACCTTGTTGGTGATCGCGATACTGGCGTCCCGCAGGCGGGGCAGAATCTGCTCGGGCGTGGTGAGCGGATATTCCTCCCAGACGTGGGGAAAATCCGGGCGGCGAAAGCTGGCCCGGATCGAATCGCGTTCCAGGAAAACGATGCGCTGCATGATGCTCAATGCCTTTGCCGTCAGATCTCGCGGAAGGTCCGGCCCTCAGGCGCCGGAAAGTCGCGGAGCGGAATAAATTTCACCATATGATATAGTATTTCGATCTTTGCAACAGTGAAAGTCCTATCGTGGCGCAGACCGTGCAAGCCGAGGTAAAGAGCCCGATTCAGGTCATCGAGCGGATGATGAAACTGCTCGACGTGCTCTCCTATTACCATGATCCGGTCACCTTGAAACAGTTAGCCGTGGAGACCGGCCTGCACCCATCCACCGCCCACCGCATCCTGGCCGCGATGAGCATCAGCGGCTTTGTCGAACGCGCCGATCCGGGCACCTATCAACTGGGCATCCGTCTGCTCGAACTGGGCAACCTGGTCAAGTCGCGCATCAACATCCGCGATTCCGCGATGCCCCTGATGCAACGCCTGCACAAGCAGATCGGCGAAAGTATCAATCTGGGCGTGCGGCAAGGCGACGAAATCGTCTATGTCGAGCGCACCTCGAGCGGACGCTCCTCGGTGCGCGTCGTGCACCTGGTCGGCGCCCGGGCGCCGCTGCACGTCACCGCCGTGGGCAAGCTATTCCTGGTCGAAGACGGTCCGCAGAAGCTGCGCGATTACGCCAAGCGCACCGGGTTGCCCGGCTTCACGCCGACCTCGCTGACCACGCTTCCGGCGCTTGAGCGCGAACTCGATCGCGTGCGCCGCCACGGCGTCGCCTTCGACAATGAGGAGATCGAGCAGGGCTTGCGCTGCATCGCCGCACCGATCCGCGACGACTCGGGCGAACTGGTCGCCGGACTGTCGGTATCCGCGCCCGCCGAGCGGCATAGCCCAGACTGGGCGCCGATCGTGCGCCAGACCGCCGACGAAATTTCCACCGCCATCGGCTACGTCAAGCCGGTGAAATAGCGCCGGCTCAGCCCGCAGCCAGCCGCTGCGCCAGCGATGCGTTCTCGACCCAGCGCCTGATGCGGTTGGCGTCACCGATCCGGGTCATCCTGCCGAACGAATCGAGCAGGACGATGATGGTCGGCTTCTTGTTGAACCAAGCCTGCATCACCAAGCATTTTCCGGCCTCGTTGATGAAGCCGGTCTTGGACAATCCGATGTCCCACGAGGAACTCTTCACCAGGCTATTGGTATTGTGGAAGATCGTCGGACGACCGAGCACTGAAACCTCGTATCCGGTGCTGGTGGTGAACTGATGGATCAAGGGATATTTGCGTGCCGCGATGACCATCTTGACCAGATCCTGCGGACTGGAGACGTTGGTCGCGGTGAGCCCGGTGGGATCGTCAAAGTGCGTGTGGGTGAGACCGAGCTCCTGCGCCTTGCGGTTCATCGCGGCGACGAAGGCCGGGCGTCCACCCGGATAATTGCTCGACAGGGCAAAAGCGGCGCGGTTCTCGGAAGACATCAGCGCCAGGTGCAGCATGTCCTCGCGCGACAGCCGCGTGCCAACCAGAAGGCGCGAACGGCTGTAGCGAATCCGGTCGACATCGTCCTCGGTGATGGTCAACACCTGATTCATGTCCGGCTTGGCGTCTAGCACCACCATCGCGGTCATCAGCTTGCTGATCGAGGCGATCGGCAGGACAGCCCCGGGATTCTTGGCGAACAGTACCGCGCCGGTGGATTCATCCATGACTAGGGCGGCGGAGGACTTCAGCGCCAGTCGGGTAGTCTCCTGGAGCGCCGTCCTCCTGAAGTGCTTCTTCGCATGGAGGTGCTTTTTGGCATGGAAGTGCCTCTTCGCATAGCGATGCTTTTTGACCACGGCCGGCTTCTTCTTGTATGCCGCTTCCGCAACGCCCGGACCGGCACCTATCGTCAGACCGATCGCCATCAGCAGCAGCATCGTGATCTTTTTCATCTTCATATTCCCCCAAAACGAGCTCCAGGCTGGCCGACAGTGTAGCAGCTACCCTGCCGGTAACACGGATAACCATATTATTACATAAGAATTAAACCCTTGCACCAACTTATTGATGCTAAATCTGAAGAAATTTCAAGACTTCGTCGCGCCGAGCCAGCGTATCCCGCCGACCCAGATCGATCAGCGCCCGAGTGTAGGGGCGTTCGAACAGCAGATAGCTGGTCAGCGCGCCGCCGTTCTTGTTCATCGCCCCGATGCCGCCCAGCAGGGTTCGTACCGGCCAGGGCAGGCTGCGCGCATGAAGCGCCGCCAGGTGATCCAGGCGTTCGGAAGGCGCGATCACCAGCACCTCGATCGGCCGCAGCGACATGCCCTGCTCCTGCCGAACCTGTTCCGGAATCAGGCTCAAGGTGCGGTTGATACGCCTGATGCGTTCGAGATCAGCCCACAAGCTGTCGAGGAAGATACTGGACAGCGTGTGGCCGGCAATCTGCGCCAGTGACGGATAGGCACCGTCGGCGTCGCGAAACGCCTCGGGAGTGGTCATGCGACCAGCACCGACGACCAGAATCCGGTCGGCCCCGAGGTGAATCGCGGGCGAGATGGGCGCGGTTTGGCGCATCGAGCCGTCGCCGAAATATTCGCGATGCACCTTGACTGCCGGAAAGATGAAGGGGATCGCGCTCGACGCCATCAGGTGATCGATGCCGAGCTTGACGTGGGCACCCAAGCGCTGCGCGCGCTGCCAAGGTTCGAGGTCGTGGCGTCCTTGAAAGAAGCTGACGCTTTGACCGGAAGAATAGCCCGAACAGGTGATGCTGATCGAATGCAGTTGATGATTCGCGATACCCGCGTCGATGCGCGAGAAATCGATGTGCCGGGCGACCAGTTGCCGCAGCGGCGAATTGTCGAGCAAGGAGCGCGGGCTCCTGTTCAGCAACCAGCCCCCCGCCATCGCCGCCAGCCAACTGGCCGCCGCGGTGGCCATGCCGAGCGCGTCGGCGCGATACACGTCGCCGGCGTGAAAGTCGCGCCAAAGACGCAGCAGCTGGCCGACCCCGACGCCGAAATTGTCGGTCCGGGTTGCCAGATAGGCGGCATTGACGGCCCCGGCGGAGGTACCGCAGATGATCGGAAAGGGATTGCACTGCTTTTCCGGCAGCAGATCGCGGATCGCCGCCAGCACCCCGACCTGGTAGGCGGCGCGGGCGCCGCCCCCGGTCAGGACCAGCGCCGTTCGGGTCATTACGGCTTGGGTCTGGCTTGCTGGTTGGCGGCTTCGACCGAGAGCAGCGCGGTCATGTTGACAATGCGCCGCACCGTCGCGGTCGGGGTCAGGATATGCACCGGCCGGGCCGCCCCGAGCAGCAACGGACCGACGGTGAGACCGTCGCCGGCGGCGGTCTTCAACAGATTGAAGGCGATGTTGGCGGCGTCCAGGGTGGGCATCACCAGCAGGTTGGCCTGCCCCTTCAGGCGCGACTCGGGGAAGACCTTGGCGCGAATGCTCTCGGACAGCGCCGCGTCACCGTGCATCTCGCCATCGACCTCCAGCTGCGGCGCGCGCTGTTGCAGCAGCACCAGCGCCCGGCGCATCTTGACGGCGGTCGGCGTGTCGTCGGTGCCGAAACTCGAATGCGACAGCAGCGCAATCTTCGGCGCCAGACCGAAGCGCTGCACTTCCTCGGCGGCGAGCTGGGTCATTTCGGCCAGTTGCTCCGCCGTGGGATCGTAGTTCACGTAGGTGTCGCCGATGAACAGCGTCCGGGAAGGCAGGATCAGCATGTTCATCGCGTAGAAACTGCCGACTCCCGGGGACAAACCGATGACGTTGGCGATGTAGCGCAGATGCAGCGAGTGGCTGCCGAAGGTACCGCAGAGCATGCCATCGGCGTAGTCGTGCCTGACCAGCAGCGCCCCGATCAGCGTGGTCCGGCGACGCGCCTCGCGCTTGGCGTACTCGATGCTCACGCCCTTGCGACTCATCAGCGCATAGTAGTCGCTCCAGAAGTCACGATAGCGCGGATCGGAATCGGGATTGACCAGCTCGAAATGTTCCCCGGGCCGGATGCGCAGACCGAACTTGGCGATGCGCATCTCGACCACCCCGGGTCGGCCGATCAGGATCGGTCGCGCCAGGCCTTCGTCCACGACCGTCTGCACCGCGCGCAGGACACGCTCCTCCTCGCCCTCGCAGAACACGATACGCTGCGGCCGCTTCTTCGCGGCACTGAAGATCGGGCGCATCTGCAGCCCGGAGTGGTAGACGAACTCGTTCAACTGCGCCCGATAGGCGTCGAGATCGGCCAGGGGCCGGGTCGCCACGCCCGATTCCATCGCCGCCCGGGCCACCGCCGGCGCGATCCTGACGATCAGGCGGGGATCGAAGGGACTGGGAATCAGGAACTCGGGGCCGAACTTGGGCTCCTCGCCCTGATAGGCCGCCGCCATCACGTCGGACTGTTCGGCGTGGGCCAGATCGGCGATGGCATGCACCGCCGCGAGCTTCATCGCCTCGTTGATGGTGGTGGCGCCGACATCCAGCGCACCGCGAAAGATGAAGGGAAAACACAGGACGTTATTGACCTGGTTCGGGTAGTCGGAGCGGCCGGTCGCCATGATGGCGTCGGGACGGACCGCCTTGGCCTCCGCCGGCAGAATCTCCGGCACCGGGTTGGCCAAGGCCAGGATCAGCGGCTGCGCCGCCATGACCTTGACCATCTCGGGCTTCAGCACGCCGCCGGCGGAGACGCCGAGGAAGATATCGGCGCCCGGCATCACGTCGCCCAGGGTGCGCGCCGAGGTCTCGCGCGCGTATCTCGCCTTGGAGGGATCGAGCCGCTCGTCGCGGCCGACATAGACCACCCCCTTGCTGTCGGCGATGAAGATGTTCCGCGGATCGAGCCCGAGGCTCACCAGCAGGTCGAGACAGGCGATGGCGGCGGCGCCGGCGCCGGAACAGACCAGCCTGACCTCCGAGATCTTCTTGCCGACCACGCGCAGTCCGTTCAATACCGCGGCGCCGGTGATGATCGCGGTGCCGTGCTGGTCGTCGTGGAACACCGGGATCTTCAGCCGTTCGCGCAATTGCCGCTCGACATAGAAGCACTCCGGCGCCTTGATGTCCTCGAGATTGATGCCGCCGAAGGTCAGTTCGAGCGAGGCGATGATCCCGACCAGTTTTTCCGGGTCGGTCTCGTTGATCTCCAGATCGAACACGTCGATGCCGGCAAACTTCTTGAACAGCACGCCCTTGCCCTCCATCACCGGCTTGCCGGCGAGCGCGCCGATGTTGCCCAGGCCCAGCACCGCGGTGCCGTTGGTGATGACCGCCACCAGGTTGCCGCGTGAGGTGTAACGATAGGCGTTGGCCGGGTCGGCGACGATCTCGTCGCAGGCAGCGGCCACGCCCGGCGTGTAAGCGAGCGCCAGGTCCTGCTGGTTGGTCACCGACTTGGTCGGCGTCACCGAGATTTTTCCGGGTTTCGGCAGGCGGTGGTAATCGAGTGCGGCGGCGCGGATTCTTTCATCCATGAGAGCGTTTCCCTTAAATGATCCCAGTCGTGGCTGCCTCTCTGGCGGGCCATCATCGATGGGCATGGCCATTGTATCGCTCCTGCCGAGTTTGCTCGCGGCTGCCCGAGCTGGCATAATAATTTTTCTGCGCCGGGTAAAGCCCGCGCCCCTGCCGCGCCGGGATGGACTACCCCACCTCCCCTGGCCCGGGAATCGCCGAACGGCTCCGATCGCTACGCCGCCGATCGACCGTATTTCAGGCACCCCTGTTTCGTCCTCCTGGAGAGTTTCAAATCATGGATCAACGCCCATCGCAGTCAGCGACCCCGGCTTATGTTCGCAACCGCAAACTGAAAGCCTGGGTTGCCGAAATCGCGACGCTGACCGAGCCCGACAACATCGTCTGGTGTGACGGTTCGGACGAGGAATACCTGCGCCTGTGCGACGGCATGGTTGCGGCCGGCAGCATGATCAGGCTGAATCCGGCCAAGCGCCCCAACTCCTTCCTCGCCTGCTCCGATCCTTCCGACGTGGCGCGCGTCGAGGACCGCACCTTCATCTGCACCACCGACCGGGAAGACGCCGGTCCGAACAACAATTGGGAAGATCCGGCCAAGATGAAGGCGGTGTTGCGCGGCCTGTTCAAGGGCTGCATGCGCGGCCGCACGATGTACGTCATACCCTTTTCGATGGGCCCGATCGGCAGTCCGATCGCCCATATCGGCGTCGAGATTTCCGACTCCGCCTATGTCGTGGTGAACATGAAGATCATGACCCGGATGGGCCGCAAGGTTTTCGACCAACTGGGCGAGGATGGCGCCTTCGTGCCCTGCCTGCACTCGGTCGGACTGCCGCTCGAAGCGGGACAGAAAGACCTGCCCTGGCCCTGCAACAGGGATCACAAGTACATCGTGCATTTCCCGGAAACGCGCGAAATCTGGTCGTTCGGCTCCGGCTACGGCGGCAATGCGCTGCTCGGAAAAAAGTGTTTCGCCCTGCGCATCGCCTCGACCATGGCGCGCGACGAGGGCTGGCTAGCCGAACACATGCTGATCCTCGGCGTGGAAAATCCCCAGGGTGAGAAGAGCTATGTCGCCGCCGCCTTCCCCTCGGCCTGCGGCAAGACCAACTTCTCCATGCTGATCCCGCCGCAGTCGCTCGGCGGCTGGAAGGTGACCACGGTCGGCGACGACATCGCCTGGATCAAGCCGGGCAAGGATGGCCGCCTCTACGCCATCAATCCCGAGGCGGGCTACTTCGGCGTGGCACCGGGCACCTCGGAGAAGACCAACTTCAACGCGATGATGACGCTCAAGGAGAACGTCATCTTCACCAACGTGGCACTGACCGACGACGGCGACGTTTGGTGGGAGGGCATGTCCAAGGAGGTGCCGGCGCACCTGATCGACTGGACCGGCCAGGACTGGACGCCGGAAATCGGTAGGCAGACCGGCAGGAAGGCGGCGCACCCGAACTCCCGGTTCACGGTCGCGGCCAGCCAGTGCCCGTCGATCGACCCGGACTGGGAAAATCCCGCCGGCGTCCCGATCGCCGCCTTCGTCTTCGGTGGTCGCCGCTCCACCACCGTACCGCTGGTGTATGAGGCCTTCAACTGGAACTACGGCGTCTATATGGCGGCGACGCTCGGCTCGGAGACCACCGCGGCCGCAGCCGGCCAGATGGGCGTGGTCAGACGCGACCCGTTCGCCATGCTGCCTTTCTGCGGCTACCACATGGGTGACTATTTCAACCACTGGCTGCGCATCGGCCACGCCATCCGTCACGCGCCGCGGATTTTCACGGTCAACTGGTTCCGCCACGACCAGGACGGCAAATTCATGTGGCCAGGTTTCGGCGAAAACATGCGCGTCTTGAAGTGGATCGTCGATCGCGTCAAGGGCCGGGCAGCGGCGCGCGAAACCCCCCTGGGCTGGATGCCGAAATACGAGGATATCGACTGGTCGGGCTTTTCCGGCCTGACCCGCGAGCAGTTCGACGAATTGACCGCGGTCGACCCCGTGATGTGGCGCGAGGAGCTCAAACTGCACGCCGAATGGTTCGAGAAACTGAAAAGCCGCCTGCCGCGCGAATTGCTGCTGAAGCGGGAATTGTTCGAACTGGCGCTGATAGACTGATCCCGGCGGGCTTCACCGCCCGGTACCGCAGAAGAGAAGGGCGGCTCCTGACAGGCCGCCGCCGAGCGTCCGAACCTGGGTGAATGCGAACGGGACAGCCAACCCGCCACGCACTCACCCGAGGCGCGACTCAAGAGGGCCGCGAACCCGTAGGAAACGGCCAGGCAGCCGCCGGATTCAACGACGACTTCAGGCCCGGCGCGGCCGCGGTCGAAGGCTGGGCGGCGGGCGCCGGGGCCGGCTTTGCCGCAGGCTTGGCGGCCTTCTTCGGCGCAGCCTTCTTCGCCACGGGCTTGGCAGCAACCTTCTTCGGTGCAGCTTTCTTTGCCGCAGGCTTGGCGGCAGCCTTCTTCACTGCCGGCTTCTTGGCGGCGACCTTCTTCGCTGCCGGCTTCTTGGCGGCGACCTTCTTCGCTGCCGGCTTCTTGGCGGCGACCTTCTTCGCTACCGGCTTCTTGGCGGCGACCTTCTTCACTGCCGGCTTCTTGGCAGCGACCTTCTTCGCTACCGGCTTCTTGGCGGCAACCTTCTTC
>MLJW01000080.1_pt1 | contig 110855 bp, 89 predicted proteins | sample 888231 | NCBI WGS metagenome assembly MLJW01 (sample SAMN05788063, study PRJNA343431) | mine drainage metagenome | isolation source: sample collected from the inflow into an acid mine drainage treatment plant... | place: Germany: Lusatia, lignite mining district | reverse complement strand
CAGGCTTGCACATCTAGGCCTCATGTCGGCCGCGCTGGCTTGGATGGTGTTTTGTTTTTTCACACCTCAATTCTTCATCCTCGCCCCCGCGGCTCCATCTTTTTCAAACCTGTTTTGGACACCAGTGAATGATCGATCCAAAGGGGTCACGTTTTACCATCTACCTTTTCGAGTTGATTAATCAACTGCGCGGCCGGATGCGCGGTTCACTCCATGATACTGCGTTCCGGGATACTGAAGCCTCGGTTTCCTTGCCATCCCCCTGCCCCGCCCAGCTCCAACGCTCAGGCAAGGTAAATAGTAAAACTTGACCCCTTGGATCGGCTAATAAATATGCTTTCAGGTCCTCGTTCATGCTAACGTTATAGATGAGCCGCGAGCGCAAGAGGCGCGGCGGGTGCGCCAGCAGCCGCCGTGACGCTTGTGCTCGTTGGCTCTGGTGCCTGGTTAGGCTCGGGATTTCTTTTCATCGTGCGATGGAGGACGAGTAGAGTGCCGCCGGAGGAAATCGACGCTTCACTTCCTTCCTCACTTCTCTTTCGACGCGTAGAGTAATCGCCAACCGGCGCCACCACCCAGCGGCCCTCATCTCTTCTTCATATCTTTTCTGGAGCTCACACCGAATCGCTCGGATCGCTTCCGCCTTGTGTCGCCGACGTTGATTTACAATTGGGTTCATAGGTAGCCTAACGTTATAGATGAGCCGCGCCTACAGCTGGCGCGACGGGTGCGGAGCAGCCGGCGTGACAGCTGTAGGCGTTGGCTCCGGCGACTGGTTAGGCCCTTCCATTACAACGACTGTGCTACCAATAAGGTCATGAATCGCACGGCGCTTCGGATGGATCAACATCACCAAATTATCGAGTAACAGCCAACAACTTGTAAGAATAGAAATCACGCTCGCCGAGTTCGGTGCGCACCAATGATCTTCTATCACCGACAATAGCCCCATCACGACCCATGGACTATCCCGCATAATGGCGCACCGAAACCCTATCTTTTCCTCCTTTTCAACACTCACTACCCGCACCCTCATAACCGATTTCCCGGGTGTCGCCCCGTAACGACCGTGGAAATAGACTCTATATGCAATACTACTGACGGACATCGCGACAGACCAGGCAATCCCAAGTGCTGTCCCATAGGAATACCGATAGAATATTCCACCAACAACCAACACTGGAAGGAAGGGAACAAAATCTATCAGCCATGCGGCAATCCTGCGTAGAATCGTATGATAACGCTCCATCTTCATTGCTTAACGTTATAGATGAGCCGCGAGCGCAAGAGGCGCGGCGGGTGCGATAGCAGCCGACGTGACGCTTGTGCTCGTTGGCTCTGGCGCCTGGTTAGGCTCGGGATTTCTATTCATCGTGCGATGGAGGACGAGTAGAACGCCTCCGGAGGAAATCGACGCTTCACTTCTTTCCTCATTTCTCTTTCAACCCGTAGAGTAATCGCCAACCGGCGCCACCACCCAGCGGCCCTCATCTCTTCTTCATATCTTTTCCGGAGCTCACACCGAATCGCTCGGATGGCTTCCGCCTTGTGCCGCCGTCGTTGATTTACAATCGGGTTCATAGGTAGCCTAACGTTATAGATGAGCCGCGAGCGCAGTTGGCGTGACGGATGCGCAAGCAGCCGGCATGACAACTGTGCTCGTTGGCTCTGGTGACTGGTTGGCCCTTTTCATCTTCCGTTGATCATCGGCCGCAGATAAATCCCAGCAGCGAGCAATCCACACAGGACCGCTGCACTCCTGACTCGATCAATAAACAGCGTGTTCGGCGACAACAGAAACCATAAACACACAACGCATACTGCCGCGCCACAGAAATATAAAACCAGCCATGCAGGCCTTTTGTTTCGGGTAAATCCGCTATCCCGACGCTCAAGACGAAACACAATAAGGAGAATCGTGAAGAGCAGCACGGTGCCGCCGCCCCAAAGCACCCATGCTGCGCGCGCTCCATCTAGGACAAATCCGACATAGATCATCCCGCCGGCGAAATACGTCACGAAAGCAGCCAAGAGAAGCAGCGTCCACGGCTGATATCGCAGATCAGACTCCAACCTCTCGTCATTAGGTATCCGCACAATTTCTTATGGCCAACGTTATAGATGAGCCGCGAGCGCAAGAGGCGCGGCGGGTGCGCAAGCAGCCGACGTGACGCTTGTGCTCGTTGGCTCGGGCGGCTGGTTCGGCCTTTTCATCTCTATTCTAGGCGATCTGCGTTCTCGATCCGCCACGCCGCCGCTTCAACAATCTGCGCCCTGAAGTCCGATGTGTGCCGAGTAATCACGGCCTCAAACGTCGCATCGAGCTTTCTCATATCCCGCAAAATCTTAAATCCTTGCTGCAAATCGGCAGAGGTCACCAGACGCGAAAGCGCCTCGATTTCTCCGTAGCGCCCGATCATATCCCGGGTTCTGGATGCGAACACCCCGATCAATAACTCGTAGGTGCGCAGTGAGGCTTCGATATCTTCGTGGAGCGTAAGTTTCTTTTGAGGCATAATCAGAAGCGTATCGCGAAGCTATTTCTGCCGAACGTTATAGATGAGCCACGAGCGCAGTTGGCGGGCGATGTGCGTCAGCACAGCGCATGACAACTGTGCTCGTTGGCTCTGGCGGCTGGTTAGGCGGGTTTATGGTCGGGTTGCCTTAACCTCGGGTTTCGACATAAACCAACCCTCAAGTTCTTCCCACGTTACCTTGTGGCCATTCTTCTTCTTACCTTTTTCAAACCACACCAATGATGCCTTTCCTATCATCAAATGCCCCTTTATATCGTCATCTAGCTTAACCGAGATAACCATCCCTTTATTTCCTAGTTCCGGTTCATCAGCGAAACCGAGTGTAGTAGTATATTTTGCCATATTGTTTTGAATAGAAATGGAATTCGCCTAACGTTATAGATGAGCCGCGCCTACGGCTGGCGCGACGGGTGCGAAGCAGCCGGCGTGACAGCTGTGGGCGTTGGCTCGAGCGCCTGGTTCGGCTGTTGACTATGGCCAATCGTCATGGGTCCAGGCGAAAAAACTCGCGATAAAGAATCCGGCGCTGATTACACATGTAGAAATGAAGGCGACCCAGAATCGCTGCGGTCTTTTACTTCGCTGTATTTCTTGAGCGGTGATCATGTCATCGCCTACTTCGATTGATCCTCTACGATACGCACGCATTGCTGTAATGACTGACGATACGCCGGCGATTAGAAAGAGTACAGAGTATAGACGCGACTTGGTCATTTCATTGCCGAACGTTATAGATGAGCCGCGAGCGCAGTTGGCGGGCGATGTGCGTTAGCACAGCGCATGACAACTGTGCTCGTTGGCTCCGGCGGCTGGTTAGGCTCCGTTTTCACTTTTGAAAGATCTGCACCCGTATGATAATTGCTGCGGTCGTGGTGCAAAAAATAGCCAATGCAATTTTGGCCGCCTTCATACGGCGTTTTCCAACAGCCGTCAATATGCGCTCGGGCGGAATCGGCGATTGAAACAACGAAGAAACGTTTTCTTCTTTTCTAATCTTCTCTTCATCTACGCAATTCCGGAGCGTAGCCACCATGAACACAAAAACAACGAATGAGACAAAAACAATCGTGCCACTGACCGCTTCGAACAGCGAAAAATCTTGGGGAGCTGCGGTCATAGTAATTTGCCTAACGTTGTAGATGAGCCGCGAGCGCAGTTGGCGTGACGGATGCGTATGCAGCCGGCATGACAACTGTGCTCGTTGGCTCTGGCGGCTGGTTCGGCCTTTTCATCCTATGAGCGCAATGTCGCAGAAAGGATAGCTTTCCGTCTTCTTCAGGCGCTGTATCGAAATCGGCTCCTTCACCTCTTCTAGAGACTCGAAATCTTGATGTGACTTTACGCCAACAACTTTAACGCGGAATAGCTGGCCAAACTCTTCAAATAGAGCTTCTGCATCTTTCAGCGAATCCTTTGATGTGTAACCCAACGCAAGCGACCGGTCTCGCTGAGGAGTGCGCTGCGGATTGTCAGGCAGTAGCTCGACGCGCAGTTCGAAGATACGATATTTCATATTTTGCCGAACGTTATAGATGAGCCGCGAGCGCAAGAGGCGCGGCGGGTGCGCAAGCAGCCGACGTGACGCTTGTGCTCGTTGGCTCGGGCGACTGGTTCGGCTTCTCGTCTTTCATATATTAAACCAGTGGCTTTTCATCTGAGCAAGAAACTCTCGCGTAATGGGATATCCGGCTTTCGAACCAATAACCGAATCAATATAGCATTCCGGGCAAAATGCAGTTCCCTCGCCTTCATTCAACCATTCCGTAATCTTTTCCGGTGGGAAAATACTGAGACAATAGAAGCAGCCACAAATCGAACTCTCTTCGATTTGCTTCCGATTCCTGATGCAAAACCGATGAGCTTCGATGACCTCCGGAGGCGGATTCATTTTGCCGAACGTTATAGATGAGCCGCGAGCGCAGTTGGCGGGCGATGTGCGTTAGCACAGCGCATGACAACTGTGCTCGTTGGCTCCGACGACTGGTTAGCCTTCGTTTTCATTCACTTCGTTGCTTGGTGTGCGCTTCAACTCGTCATTCAGCCGGTCCCACTCCGCATAGTAAAGTGCCGCGAGGATCAGTATCCCAAGCGACGCAAAGGCCCAGGCTGCAGCGGTGCCACTACGAAGCGCCCACCGCACCACGAATGCAATGAGGCCGAAAAATCCCACCGAACTAACCCCAAACCGAAACTTTTTCTCTCTTCGAGTGAGAGCGGCGACATGCGCCTTCTGGAACTTACTTACAGCCACCGCCGCCCATATAAAACCGAGCGGCAGCAACATTCCGATGCTTCCCAAGCCCTTCGTATCGCACCAGAAATAGAGAACCAGAGCGGCGTAAAGCGCCACATCGCAACTCAGAACTCGAATAAGGGACTTGCTCACGATATTTTGGCTAACGTTATAGATGAGCCGCGCCTACGGCTGGCGCGACGGGTGCGAAGCAGCCGGCGTGACAGCTGTAGGCGTTGGCTCCGGCGACTGGTTAGGAGGTTCCTCGTCCTTACTTCCTTTGCGCTCAGATCTGAACGCCAGAATGAACCAAAACACACCGACACCTATTTCTAACCCGGTTCTGATCAAATTCCATCTATTATGCGCATCCCAAGGATTCGGGCGAAGGAGATATTCCCGGAAGCCCGTCCCTCCCAATAGCACAAATAGCACAGAAAGTACTATTTTCGGCCAAGACCAACGAGGCACCTGATTCTTGCTTTCTGGTTTCATGTTTCGATTCCTAACGTTATAGATGAGCCGCGAGCGCAAGAGGCGCGGCGGGTGCGTCAGCAGCCGACGTGACGCTTGTGCTCGTTGGCTCGGGCGACTGGTTAGCCCTTTTCATCTATCCACGTCCGAATCTGGCGAATCGCATCTGAGAGAGACTTCGAGAGCTCCGCTTGCGTCGGAATCCGAAGCGAAGTAGGCTTCTTCGCGCCTTCGACTTTGATCGTGTAGAACCGTGGATCCGACATGCTATCGGAAGACGACGGGGTAAATGCATACTGAGCGGCTGCCGGCCCAGTAAACGCCGCCCAGATAGCTTCAAACTCTTCTTTCGAAATCGGACGCATCCGCTCGCTCGGCGTCGAGCTAAATCGATGAATAACTGCCACCGTCTTCTTCCCGGACTCGACGATGGAAACCAAGTCGAGATGTCCGGGTTGCTGCTGGATGAAGCCGACTTGGCGATCGGCAGCCACGGCTACTTTCGCGGCAATCAAGAATGAGAGTAAAAGGAAGATACGCATGATTTTTTGGCTAACGTTATAGATGAGCCGCGCGAGTGGCTGGCGTGACGAGTGCGGTAGCAGTCGGCATGACAGCTACTCGCGTTGGCTCTGGCGCCTGGTTCGGATTCGGCTTCATATTCCGTGATGCCGATAATCTATCCATATAGTGAGCATCCAAATCACCGGTATCGACAACGTGTAAATACTTAACTTCTGGCCACGCCTTCTATAGAGGGCGAGAAAATGGCAAAGCAGCGCAGCGAAATTCGCGATGCCAAAAGCGCAGGCAAAATACATGCTTACCGGAAACCAAATGAATGCCGCGCCACCACTCGCTCCAGGGACGTCCGCTAACTCAGGTTCGATCCACCAAAGCCGCGAACCCACTACTAGATATGCGATCGCGCCAACTACATTCAGGAGGATTAACCAACCGGTCAGTGAGAGCTTCATTTCCGAACGTTATAGATGAGCCGCGAGCGCAAGAGGCGCGGCGGGTGCGTCAGCAGCCGCCGTGACGCTTGTGCTCGTTGGCTCGGGCGGCTGGTTCGACGACTGGGATGATTGCACGGGATCGAGTGTGTAGAAGAAACGAGCGAAGGGAAGGCCTACGCTTCTCTTTCTTCTATTTGTCGCCTCGGTCAGCCGGTCGACCCTATTCTTCCAGGACTCTGCGAGGCGGACGGGCGTACCCTTTTCATTTTCGGAACACCCCAGCCTGTTGCCGAAGTCCCGCGCGTTGTACAAATCTTCCATAGAGGTCGAACGTTATAGATGAGCCGCGAGCGCAAGAGGCGCGGCGGGTGCGTCAGCAGCCGACGTGACGCTTGTGCTCGTTGGCTCGAGCGACTGGTTCGATGACTGAGAAGTGTGCACGGGATCGAGTGTGAACGCGGAGCTGGCGAAGCTGCCTCCTGACCTACTCCTCTTTACTTTCTCAACCTCGGTCAGCCGGTCCATCCTATTTCTCCAGGACTCTGCGAGGCGGACGGGCTTCCTCTCTTCATCTTTGGAAGCACCCACCGCGCTACCGAAGTCGCCAACTCCGTATAGATTTTCCATCGAGGTCGAACGTTACAGATGAGCCGCGAGCGCAGTTGGCGTGACGGATGCGCAAGCAGACGGCATGACAACTGTGCTCGTTGGCTCGGGCGGCTGGTTAGGCTCCGTTTATATTTTCAGGTCTTTTATCTTAGCGACCTGCTCTTTGATGTGTGCCTCCCCGGCTCCCTTCGTCTTCATGAACTCGGTGGCGGCCTTAACAATATCCGGCATCGTCGCTTCAGCATCTATGGCGGCCTTGAACATCTCGCGTGCTCGATCGGCGTCTAATTGGTGCGACGCAAAGATGACGTCAACGTCGCCAAAGCAGCCGGGAATCTTCTTAATCCAGTCTTGGTTTTTCATATATGGGAAATTGGTGTGATTTGTCTTCTTCCACCTAACGTTATAGATGAGCCGCGAGCGCAAGAGGCGCGGCGGGTGCGATAGCAGCCGCCGTGACGCTTGTGCTCGTTGGCTCTGGCGGCTGGTTCGGCTCCGTTTTCATCGGTGCTCTTTGGATAGACACCGCTCTTTGAACTGCCTCTTTCTTTTCCGCTGCATCGCATCGGCAGCGATATCGATCGACGGGGCAAAACCTTTCCCGAGCGGCCCGGAATCGACGATGCACCAAAGGAGCATGTCCAAATACCTTTCTGCGGCTTCGTCTGTGGATGCAGCCCGCGTCTTTTCGGTAAGATCGCTGATCTGTTCATACCACTGTGAACCCCACTGGCTGCCGTCTTTACTAGCGGCAAATATGCGAATCTCCTCCGCAGCGCGCGCAAGATATTGAGCGTAAGAATTCATTTCTCCGAACGTTATAGATGAGCCGCGAGCGCAGTTGGCGGGCGATGTGCGATAGCACAGCGCATGACAACTGTGCTCGTTGGCTCTGGCGCCTGGTTCGGCTCTTTCTTCATTTCTTCTTGTCTCGAATATTCTCAATTCGTGAGAGAACCCCATCAGCGAACTGAAATATCTGTTCATCACAAGAAGTCGCGGTGTCTACTATCGGCACACCGAGCGTCAGAGCTCGGGCACGAAAATACCGCTCGAGTCGGTCGGCGCACCCTGCAAATAGCCTCAGATCACCTTCTGTCGATGACTGTATCGCAGGGTCATGCAGCGCCCGCAAAAATGTCGCATCATGCACCAGGCGATGTGCGATATGATTTCTTCTTTTCGAAACATCAGGAAGATCGACAAGCAGATCACTCGGCACCCCTGCTGCGCGGAGTTTGGTCGCCAAAGTAGAGATGTAGCAATCTGCCCGAATCTCCGCTAACGAATCCATGAACTCGTAAACATCCTTTTCGCCGTGTGCTTTTTTATCGCGCTCAAGCATCAGAATTACGCTTAGCCAGTATTCGATGCACTGAGTAATAACAACACACTGGCCGACATCGTGAAGCAGTTTTGGATTCATTTCTTGCCGAACGTTATAGATGAGCCGCGAGCGCAAGAGGCGCGGCGGGTGCGACAGCAGCCGCCGTGACGCTTGTGCTCGTTGGCTCCGACGACTGGTTCGGGATCTTGCGGGTATTCATAGTTTCTCTATCGTAACCCTGCTGGCGCCTTTTGACAACGCGGAATCAATCAGATGACGCATCCCTACGGCGGCGACCGCCGGGGCAACACCCCGATCAACAAAGTAATACCCGTCGCTCTCGACTCTATAATTATAGATCTCGCGCATCTCGGGACGCTGGATGGGCGACGGTAACCCGCGCAGTCCATCTATGAGCTCCGCGCAGCCAACCCCTGGACATTTGATTTGGTACTCGGTGTCCATATCGTTCCGAACGTTATAGATGAGCCGCGCCTACGGCTGGCGCGACGGGTGCGTAGCAGCCGGCGTGACAGCTGTAGGCGTTGGCTCGGGCGGCTGGTTCGGCCTTTTCACTATTTCCTATCCGTATTGTCATATGATTTCACCTCATCGCTCAGACGGCTACCCGGCAGTGGGCATAACTGTTCTAGCTGTCGCAATGCACGATCATAGTCATTCGCAATCCGGCAGAGGACATCTTGATTTTCAGTCTTATACTGAAGCTGCCACTGATAGACCTGAAGTCTACTCTGGAGGACGAGTGCGCGCAACGTGCGTTGATGTTCGATATCGCGTGTGTTCGTTTCTTTCCGACCCCGGCTCAGCGTCACAACAACCGCTATAAATCCGAGACCGGTGAAAAGGCATTCGAGCGCAGCCGCATCGAAGACGTGCGTGTGCCACACCAGCGCAATCCAAGAGGCGAAGACAAACAATATAGCGAAGATAGTCATAGATGTTGCCGAACGTTATAGATGAGCCGCGAGCGCAAGAGGCGCGGCGGGTGCGATAGCAGCCGACGTGACGCTTGTGCTCGTTGGCTCGGATGACTGGTTAGCTTCTGAGATCACAGACTCCGCAGAAAATTGAACGCGATGAGGCAAACCAGCATCACTACGGCAAACAAGATACCTAGTCCTACCACCGCCCACCATGACGCCTGCGTAGCCTCCGGGAACTGTCCGCCGGTAAGGATCTCCCCTTGGGTACTATTGGCCCAATACTTCATACCTAACGCCATCAACATAGGTATTACGGTATTGCCCCCTTTCCATGGGGGCAGGACCGTGAAAGCCAACAACAACACGGTCGCAGTAATGCCAATTGATATAACCCAATAACGGATTCCGTCCTTTCCAACTTCTTTTGCGTTATGAGCCATGAGTGCACCACCGGCTATGGGCGATCCAAGAAACGTGGCCAATGCGATTTGAGTCGGTTTGTAGATTTTCATGGTAACGCTAACGTTATAGATGAGCCGCGAGCGCAGTTGGCGGGCGATGTGCGACAGCACAGCGCATGACAACTGTGCTCGTTGGCTCCAACGGCTGGTTCGGTTCCGATTTTATGATCTCTTACGGAGTGTCGAAATCTTCGTATCTGATCGTACTTTTCTACCTGACAGAGTCTTCAGGGCGCGAGGACTTACTCCAGCGCGCTTGAGGACGGATTTCAGCGTGGCGTCTTTTCGGATTTTTCGGGGCATAGAGGATGAGATTTGTTTTATTTTTTATGTTGGCGCTCACTCACCGGTATAGAGAAGCTATCGGGCAATCTAGATTTCCGAACGTTATAGATGAGCCGCGAGCGCAAGAGGCGCGGCGGGTGCGCCAGCAGCCGACGTGACGCTTGTGCTCGTTGGCTCGGGCGGCTGGTTAGGCGGTCTTGTCATTCCGATTCGCGACTGTCGCTCGAATGTGCGGAAGCGCTGCCATGACCGACACTTGGCTGAAAACTAGACCTCCGACACCACCACCAATCATTGCACCAATCAGCTCATAACCAAAATCGGTACCGAGTGCCGACCCCACGCCAGTACAGAGTCCGCATACAATGAGAGCCGCCCATACCCTCTTGCTGCGAAACGACTTCCTATAGCAGGTTCGCCAGATAGTCCTTCTCTCTGCGCCAGGCAATCCGGCCAATTCAGGAACCGAAGATAAACCCCAATATATTTTCATAGTCTAAATTCTGATTTTGCCTAACGTTATAGATGAGCCGCGAGCGCAAGAGGCGCGGCGGGTGCGTAAGCAGCCGACGTGACGCTTGTGCTCGTTGGCTCGGGCGGCTGGTTCGATGACTGGGACGTGGGCACGGGATAGAGTGTGAATGCCGAGCTGGCGAAGCTGCCTCCTGACCTACTCCTCTTTACTTTCTCAACCTCCGCCAGCCGGTCCACCCTATTCTTCCCGGACTCTGCGAGGCGGACGGGCTCCCTCTTTTCATCCTTGGAACGCCCCACCCTCTTGCCGAAGTCGCCGGTCTTGTATGAATCTTCCATCGAGGTCGAACAGTGTTATTAGCCCACGAAGTTGGGCTTGGTGGAGGAGGCAGCTGGAAATTGCACGGGATTTTCGATAACGTTTATCGGCTGTAGATCAAGGCATTACTCAAGACTTTGAGGCCGGAGGATAGCACCAGGGTGGTTTGCGGCGGGGCCACTTTGGGGTCGCCAGCAGTCGGGGCTTTGAGGGATCGGAAGAATCGGGACGAAGTGAGGGCAAGGGCTTGCCCGAATCGTGGTTAACCAAAGCGCAGCCTTTTTGGGAGGATGATCGGCTTTGATTTGTTTCCGGCTAAGTCGTTGGCGGCTAATAACCGATTTGGTATTCGTGGCTTTTGGGGAGGCCAATGCGATACCGGCTTGTCGTTAAGTTTGTTTTACCTTTTATGGTCACATGCCTCCCCTACCCCAGTCGGCCTTGTCGGACGATTCTGTTCAGAGCGAACAAACTCCAATTGATTTTAGAAAGTGGAACGAGGTTTTGAGTCAGTCGACCTTGGCGCAGGAAACAAGGCTTCTCACTAAGCTGGAGTTGGTAGCGTTCCTGCGGTACTGCCGGGACAATCATTATCGGGTCACGATCTCCCGCATCAGGGTCTATCTCCACCACCTGGAGCTTCAAGAGGCGATGGGCGTCGCGTGGAGTCCCGCCAACCAAGCCCGCGTGGCATTGCGGTGGTTTGTGAAGGAGGCGAGGAAGACGGGGAGTTTAACAGGGATGGAAGGGATGGGGAGCTGGGAATGTGGAAAGCTGAAAGCTGAAACGCTAAAATCTGACATCGACTGCGGGGAGAGGGACGGAGGGGAAAGGCTGAAGGCAGAAATGAAGGATTTTACAGGGATGAAGGGGATGGAGGGAATCGGGAGCGGGGAAGCTGAAGGTGGAAAGGCGGGAATCGGGAGTCTCAAGGCGGAGAGACGGGGGGAGGAGTTTCAGCGACCGGCCGCACGGGACTTGGGGGCGAACGAGTGGGAGACGGCGTTGATCAAGGCGACCCGTGAACGCGGATTTCTTTGGCGGACCGAAGAGACGTACCGGCGGTGGCTGGAGCGGTTCGAGCGGTTCGTCGCGCCGGATACGCCGTACAAGACGGGGGCGACGGAGTTGCAGGCGTTCCTCAGCGAGTTGGCAGTCAAGCAACGAGCGAGTCCTTCAACCCAGAAGCAGGCGTTGAATGCCCTGGTGTTTTTCTACAAGCACGCGCTGAACCGGGAGTTGGGGGATTTGGAATTCAAGCGGGCGGCGTACCGGCGGGCGGCGCCGACGGTGTTGTCGCGTTCCGAGTGCTCCCGGTTGTTCGAGGCGTTGGACGGAACGGCCCGGTTGATGGCTGAGCTGATGTATGGGGCCGGGTTGAGGCTGATGGAACTGCTTCGGCTGAGGGTGAAGGATCTGGATCTCGAGCGGAAGCAGCTTGTGGTGCGTGCGGGAAAGGGAGGGAAGGACCGCATCACGGTGCTGCCGGAGAAATTGACTTCCGAATTGAAGGCCCACCTGAAGCGGCTGTGGCCCTTGTGGCAGGAGGATCGGGCGGGGCGGATGGCCGGGGTGTGGCTGCCGGAGGGGCTGGCGCGGAAGTATCCGAAGGCCGGGGAGGACTGGCGTTGGCAGTGGGTGTTTCCCTCGCGTTCACCGGCCCGGGATCCTGAGAGCGGCGTGGTGCGGAGGCATCACGTCTCGGACAACACGTTTCAGATGGCGGTCAAACAGGCGGCGGCGTCTGCGGGGCTGAACAAGCGGGTGACGCCGCATTGCCTGCGGCATTCGTTCGCGACGCATCTGCTGGAGAGCGGCGTGGATATCCGGACGGTGCAGGACCTGCTGGGTCACGAGAAGCTGGAGACGACGCAGATTTACCTGCACGTGATGCAGAAGCCGGGCGTGGGGGTAAAGAGTCCGCTGGACGAGGCAAGAAGCTGAAATTTAACAGGGATGAAGGGGATTTCGGACGAAAACGCTGAAAGGCTAAAAGCTGAAACGCTGAAATCGGGGTGCGGAAGGGAAAACGCTGAAATGCTGAAAAGCTAAAAGCTGAAATTGGAGTGCGTCGCTGATCGATGTGGTAGGGCCCGATCTCTGAGCGGGCCAGGTTCGATGTGGAGTGCGGAATCACGATTCCGCCCTGGGCATGCGGGAACGCGAGGACTCTCGAAGACCCTGAGCGAAGTCGAAGGGGGCTCGCGCCCGAAGGTTTCGGATTCCGAAACCTTCTCCGCGGGCGGTCGAGCCCGCCCGTCGATGGCGGTGTCGGGCCACCGCACTCCACATCGAGCCAAGGCGCCGCCGCTGAGCTTATTCAAGCTCCTAGCTCCCATATTCTAACTCCTGCCCGGTCTTCGTTGCCTTCGTTATCTTCTGTTCAATCGTGCCTTGAGCAGTCGTTGGATTCACAGGGATGGAAGGGATGTTGGACGAAAACGCTGAAAGGCTAAAAGCTGAAACGCTGAAATCGGGGTGCAGAAGGGAAAACGCTGAAATGCTGAAAAGCTAAAAGCTGAAATTGGAGTGCGTCGCTGATCGATGTGGTAGGGCCCGATCTCTGAGCGGGCCAGGTTCGATGTGGAGTGCGGAATCACGATTCCGCCCTGGGCATGCGGGAACGCGAGGACTCTCGAAGACCCTGAGCGAAGTCGAAGGGGGCTCGCGCCCGAAGGTTTCGGATTCCGAAACCTTCTCCGCGGGCGGTCGAGCCCGCCCGTCGATGGCGGTGTCGGGCCACCGCACTCCACATCGAGCCAAGGCGCCGCCGCTGAGCTTATTCTATCTCCTAGCTCCTAAATTCTAACTCCTGCCCGGTCTTCGTTGCCTTCTGTTCGATTCGATCGCCAAATCTAGGATAAACTCAGGACAGCATCGACCGTTGTCGGCCCGCTCCCCGCTGCTTTTTGCCATGGCTTCGCCCCGTCACGTCCGGCGGGCACGGGGTAACGTCCGGTGAATGGGCTGGAGGCTGGGTGGTTCAACGCGCGGCTTGGCTGAGGGCGACGTTGGGCTGGGTAATGCGCGAAGCGCGCGGCAGGAAGTAGGGGGTGAAGGGAGGAAATTCAAGGTTAAGTTATTGGGGGGCGGCGGGGAAAAACTGATTAGGGGACGCTGAAAGAAGCGGGGAGCGAGAAGGATTTCAGAGGCGGTCGAGGGCCGCAGGTGCTGACCGGTATGCACTCCTCTATGGAGTGCGACGAGCTGCAGCCGCAGATGCTGATCGATGTGGAGTGCGGTGACCTGGCACCGCCCTTGACGGGCGGGCCTGACCGCCCGCTCAGAGGAGCGGAGGTTTCGGATTCCGAAACCTCCGGGCGCGAGTCGGGCCTCGCGTCCGAGAGCGGTGTCGGGCCACCGCACTCCACATCATAGTGCGACGGCTGAGGGCCGCGCGAAGAAGAAGCGGGAATCGGGAAGGATTCCGGCGGCGGCCTGCGGCCGCGCATAAAAAAGCGCTCCGGTTGCGGAGCGCGATTTCGGGGCGCGGATCACGCGCCCCGCCTCCAGCGGAGGGAGCCGGTGAGCGGTGCTTTGATGGCTGGTTCGAGGCTTGATGCCTTGCCATCACCGCGCCGCGAATCGGGCGCTTTGGCCGGGAGGCGGAGCCTCCCGCGCAAGGCGAGGTGGAACCTCGCACTCCATAGTTATTCAACCGCGGCCGGAGGTCGGGGATTAAAAAAGCGCTCCGGTTGCGGAGCGCGTATTCGGGGCGCGGATCACCGCGCCCCGCCTCTAGCGGAGGGAGCCGGTGAGCGGCGCTTTGATGGCTGGTTCGTGGCTTGATGCCTTGCCATCACCGCGCCGCGAATCGGCTCCCGGAGCGCCCTTACCAGATCTTAATCCTCTCCTTCGGCGCCCGATAAAGCTTGTCGCCGGGCTTGATGCCGAAGGCGGCGTAGAAGGCGTCGATGTTCGTCGGCGGAACATCGGCGCGGAACTGCGTCGGCGAATGCGGATCCGTCAGCATCAGGCGGATCAGCAACGGCTCGCGGTAACGCTCGCGCCAGACCTGCGCCCAGCCGATGAAGAAGCGCTGGTCGCCCGTATAGCCATCCATGACCGGAGCGGGCTTTCCGCCCAGCGAGAGGTGGTAGGCCTTGTAGGCGATCGCCAGACCGGAGTTGTCCGCGATGTTTTCGCCAAGCGTCAGCTTGCCGTTGACGAACTTGCCCGGAAGCGGCGTGCAGACGTCGTACTCCGCCACCAGACGGTGCGTGAGCGCCTTGAACGCGGCGCGGTCCGCGTCGGTCCACCAGTTCTTCAGGTTGCCGTCGCCGTCGTACTGACTTCCCTGGTCGTCGAAGCCGTGGCTGATCTCGTGTCCGATCACCGCGCCGATGCCGCCGTAGTTCACGGCATCGTCCGCATTCGGATTGAAGAACGGCGGCTGCAGGATCGCGGCGGGGAAGACGATCTCGTTGAGATTCGAATTATAGTAGGCGTTGACGGTCTGGGGCGTCATCCCCCACTCCGTACGGTCGACCGGCTTGCCGAGCTTGGAGATCATGCGGTCGTACTCGACGGCCGAGCTGGCGATGACGTCGCCCATGAGGTCGGTGGGGCTGACCTGGAGCTTGGAGTAATCGCGCCACTTCACCGGATAGCCGATCTTGACCGTGTACTTGGCGAGCTTGGCGAGGGCGCGGACCTTCGTCTCAGGCGTCATCCAGGTCAGCTCGCGGATGGACTGCTTGTATTCGGAGAGGAGGTTGTGGACGAGCTGGTCGATGCGGGCCTTGGCCGCGGGCGGGAAGTATTTCTCGACGTAGAGGCGGCCCACGACGTCGCCCAAGCAGCCGAAGTCGCCGGCGCCGCCGCCGCTGATGAGGGCGACGGCCTTCTTCCAGCGCGGAATGTCCTGCGGGGTGCCGTTGACGGCCTTGCCGTGAAAGGCGAAGGCGGCGGTCTCGACGGATGCGGGGAGCTCGTCGGAGAACGAATCGATCAGCTTGAACGTGCAGTAGTCCTTCCAGACGGACAGCGGCGTGGTGCGAATGACCGCGTCGGCGACCTTGAAGAACTCGGGCTGGCCGATGTTGACGGAGGTGAGCTTGCCGACTTCGGCAGCGTCGAGGAGATGCGTCCAGGCGATGCCCGGGGCGAGGTCGGTCAGCTTTGCGACCTCGTAGGGGTTGTAATTCTTCTCCGGGTCGCGGAGCTCCACGCGAGTGCGCTGCGCGGAGGCGAGGAGCGTCTCGAGGTTGAGGATCGCGTCGGCGGAGGACTTGGCCTCGGCGGCGGGGCGGCCGGCAAGCGTGAGGAGCGTCTCGATGTAGGTGACGTAGGCGGCGCGCGCCTTCACGAAACGCTCATCGGGCTTCAGGTAGTAGTCGCGGTCCGGCAGCTCGAGCCCGGACTGGTCGATACGGACGATGTAACGGGTGGAGTCCTTGTCGTCCTGGGAGACATACAGGCCGAAGGGGCCGGACACGCCGTACTTCCCGAAGGCGCCGAACAGCGTGTAGAGGTCGTCGTAGGAGGCGATGGCGTTGACCCGGGCGAAGAGCGGATCGAGGGGCTTGAGGCCGAGGGACTCGATGCGCTGCGTATCCATGAAGCTGCGATACAGGTCTCCGACCTTCTGCGTATCGGAGCCCTGGGGGGCGTCCTTGACGGCCGCGGCGGCCTCGATGATGTCGCGCACGCGTTCACGCGACAGATCGTCGAGCATCGTGAAGGCACCGTAGGCGGACTTGTCGGCAGGGATCTCGGTCTTCTTCAGCCAGGTGCCGTTGACCGCAAGATAGAGGTCGTCCTGGATGCGCACCGACGGATCCATATCCGCCTTGTCGATACCGGAAGTGAGGGCATGGACCGCGGGAGCGGCGCATGCGACGATGGCGCCGAGCGCCAGGGCAAGGAAGCGTTTCATGTTGCGGTTACCAGTAGCCACCGATTGGAGCGGTACAAGCCGGAAGGAGTGGATCCATCGCTCTGCAAGACACTTGCACAAACCAGAAAGGCCTGATTTGACCGGACCCCTGCGGGGCCTGCTTTCCTCGCTGTCAATGAACGGCTTCAGGCCGGCCAACCGCTTGGGTGATTGGCCGCTCCGCCCCGCTGAACCCGGGCGACGATTTTTCTTATGTAAGAGCGCGTCCTAGGCTTTACATTGATTTATCGTTATACCAAGGTAAACGGCCATCTCCCCAGTTGCCGTGCCGTTTCGCTTCCATGGAACGCGAGCGACACCCCCTATGAACCGCCACGTCATCGCATTGCTGTCCGCCACCTGTCATCCGCTCCTCGGCGAGGCATCGGCGCGCACGAACGGTTGCATGGGGCACGGAATTGACGGAGCTGGCCGATCCCCCCATCTCCAGCCCGGTCCTGCCAGGCTCCCCTCTGAAACGACCGCGCCGTCGACCTGTGCGACCCGGTCGCACGACGGCCGGGCCGGCCTCGCGTAAGTCGCCATCCCCCTGCTCCCACACCAGCCCCAAAACGATCACCTTCGAACCTGATTCCTTACCCATGAAGTTTACCGATGGCCAATGGCTGCTGCAAAGCGGCGTCAGTGCACACTATCCCGCCGAGGCATATGCCGTCGACGCGCTTGCCGACAAGATTGTCGTGCTCGCCCCGACGCGCCGAATCCAGCATCGCGGAGACACCCTGGCCGGCCCCGTCCTGACCGTGACGCTCAGCTCCCCTCTGGAGGGCGTGATCAAGGTCCGCATCGAACACTACTCCAGCCAGGCGGGCCGGCGTCCGACCATCCCCCTTGAGGCCAATCCCGCTCCGGCGGTGGAGGTCAAGTCCGACGACGAGGCGGCGACCCTGCGCAGCGGTTCGCTCGAGGCGCGTGTTCGGCGCAAGGGCGAGTGGGAGGTCAGCTTTCGCGCGGGTGGCAAGGTTCTTACGAAGAGCGCCTGGCGCGGCATGGGCTACGCCCAATGGCAGGGGCACGGCAATTTCGTCCACGAGCAGCTCAGCCTTGGCGTCGGCGAAAACGTTTACGGCCTGGGCGAGCGTTTCACGGCCTACGTGAAGAACGGCCAGACCGTCGAGAACTGGAACAAGGACGGCGGCACGAGCAGCGAGCAGACCTACAAGAACGTTCCCTTCTACCTCACGAATCGCGGCTACGGCGTGCTGGTGAATGAGACGGGGCCGGTCTCCTTCGAAGTCGCGTCCGAAAAAGTGGCGCGCGTGCAGTTCAGCCTGCCAGGCGAGTCGCTGGAGTACTTCATCATCCACGGGCCGACGCCCAAGGAAATCCTGGCGCGCCTGACGGCGCTGACCGGCCGCCCGGCGCTTCCGCCCGCGTGGTCGTTCGGCCTGTGGCTGTCGACGTCGTTCACGACCAACTACGATGAGGCGACGGTGACGAGCTTCATCGCGGGCATGGAGGAGCGGAAGCTGCCGCTGTCGGTCTTCCACTTCGACTGCTTTTGGATGCGGGAATTCGAGTGGTGCAACTTCGAGTGGGATCCGCGCCAGTTTCCCGACCCGAAGGGCATGCTCCAGCGACTCAAGGCGCGCGGCCTGAAGATCTGCGTGTGGATCAATCCGTACATCGCCCAGCGCTCGAAGCTCTTCGCCGAGGGCGAGGCGGGCGGGTATTTCCTTAAACGCCCGGACGGCTCGGTCTGGCAGACGGACCTCTGGCAGCCGGGCATGGCGATCGTGGATTTCACGAATCCAGCCGCCCGCGAGTGGTACAAGGGCCACCTTCGCCGCCTGATGGACATGGGCGTGGACGTCTTCAAGACGGACTTCGGTGAACGCATTCCGACGGACGTCGTGTATCACGACGGCTCCGACCCGGTGGCGATGCACAACCTGTATGCGGTTCAGTACAACGAGACCGTATTCCGGCTGCTCGAGCAGGTGCGCGGCAAGGGAGATGCGGTGGTCTTCGCGCGTTCGGCCTACGCCTCCAGCCAGCGTTTCCCGCTGCACTGGGGCGGCGACTGCTGGTCGAACTTCGAATCGATGGCGGAGAGCCTGCGCGGAGGGCTTTCGCTGAGCCTGTGCGGCTTCGGCTACTGGAGTCACGACATCGGCGGCTTCGAGGGCAATCCGCCCCCGGAGGTTTACAAGCGCTGGCTGGCCTTCGGCCTGCTGTCCTCGCACAGCCGCCTGCACGGCAGCTCGAGCTACCGCGTGCCGTGGAGCATCGACGAGGAGTCGTGCGACGTGCTGCGGACCTTCACGCAGCTCAAGTGCCGCCTCATGCCGTACCTCTACAGCGCGGCGGTCGAGGCGCACGCGGCGGGCGTGCCGATGATGCGCGCGATGATGCTCGAGTTTCCGGACGACCCTGCCTGCGAGACGCTCGACCGCCAGTACATGCTCGGCGGCTCGCTCCTCGTGGCCCCGGTGCTGACGGCGGACGGCGTGACGGACTATTACCTCCCCGCGGGGCGCTGGACGCACGCCATGACCGGCGAAGTGCAGGAAGGTGGACGCTGGCACCGCGCTCAGCACGGTTTCCTGAGCCTACCGCTCTTCGTCCGCCCCGGCACGGTGCTGGCCACCGGACCGCGGGATGACCGGCCGGACTACGATTTCGCCGAAGGCGTGACCTTCCAGGTTTATGAACTGGCCGACGGCGCGAGTGCGACCTGCAAGGTCCACGCCGACCGAGGCGCAGAGGCGCTCACGTTCACGATCTCCCGCAAGGGCAAGGCCCTGGAAGCGACGTGCACGGGCGCGAAAGTCGGCGCCTGGGCGGTCAAACTGGCGGGCATCGCATCGGCAAGTGCCTCGGAGGGATCGGTCAAGGTGGAGAAGACGGCGGGCGGGATTGTCGCGACTCCGGCTTGCGGAGCGCGCGGCATCCGTCTACTGCTCCCCGCCTAAGACGCATCCATGGCCCGCCAACCCCGAAAGAAATCCGTCCGCGCCGCCACGCTCGCCGACGTCGGCCGCGCGGCCGGCGTTTCCGCGATGGCGGCCTCCGCCGTGCTCAACGGCGCCCGCACGTCATCGCGCATCTCCCCTGAGACGCGCGCCAAGATCCTCGCCGCGGCGGCGAAGCTGAAATACCGGCCCAACGTCGCCGCCCGGGCGCTCGCAAACCGGCGGATGAATACGATCGGGGTGGCGGCCGTCATCCATGGTGGCGACCTGAACCTCTACTTCCTCGAGGCGCTCAACGGCATCATCGAGGGGTGCGCGCGTCACAACCAGAACACGACGGTGTTCACGCTCCACGACTGGACCAAGGACGTGCGCAAGATCGGCGGATTCTGCGACGGCCGCATCGACGGCCTGATCATGCTGGGGCCGACGATCACGAAGGACGACGCCGCGATTCTCCCGGAACACACGCCCTTTGCGGCGCTGCATCCAAACATCCTGGCGCCCAACATCGTGAACATCGAGAGCGACGAGGAGCGCGGCGCCTACGACATGGTCCGCCACCTGATTTCGCTCGGGCACCGGCGGATCATGCATATCTCGGGAGCCAAGACGATGCTCGGTGCCAAGCGCCGCATCGACGGCTACCAGCGCGCGCTCAAGGATTCCGGCGTCCCGCTCGACGCGGACCTGTTGCTGGAGGGCGATTTCACCGTGCTCAAGGGCCAGACCGTGATGGAAAGCTGGTTGACGTCGCATGTGGGCAAACCGCTTCCGACGGCGATTTTCGCGGCAAACGATGCAACGGCCATCGCCTGCATCGAGGTGCTCGCCAAGCGCGGATTGCGGGTGCCGTCGGACGTCTCCGTGTGCGGTTTTGACGACAGCCTGGCGGCCCGGACCACGGTGCCGCAGCTCACGACCGTGCGTCAGCCGCTCCGGTTGATGGGCTCGCGCGCGGTGGATCTGCTGCTCGAGCGCATCCAGCAGGCCCATTCGCCCACCCACGATCTGCCGAAATCGGCGGGATCGGCAATTTTCGCGACCGAGCTGGCTGTGCGCGACTCCGTCGCCGCGCCAGGCGCCGAGCGCCTCGTGCCGCCCGCGGCCAAGCGCTGACGGGCTTTCGCCGCGCCGCGCCCCCGGATCCAAGGCCCGGGCGGATTCGAATTCCGCACGGGGTATTGGAACAGAAGCAACGAAGGCAACAAAGACGGCCAAACCAAGCGATTACACGATATCACCGAGCCAAAATTCACTCACCCATACGGTGAATCAAAGCTCTCAATTCTGTGGTAAGCGGTTAGTTCTTCGTTCCCTTCGTTACCTTCTGTTCCATTCAATCGCCGAATTTAGGTTCAGGGGGTTGCTTGCTGCTCAGCCGAGCGTGGCGACGATCTTGAGATCGTCCTCGAGCAGGTCCACCGGCACGAGATTGCCCTGAACGGTCTTCCGACCGATCCGCAGGCTGGATACGCCGCGGCAGAGACCGTTGGGATTCTTCACCTCGATCCGCAGGGTCCGGCCGCGGAACACGCGCGTCACACGGAATCCCGGCCAAGCCTTGGGGATACAGGGATCGATGCGCAGGCCGTCGATCTCGGGCCGGATGCCGAGGATCCATTGAAGGGCGGAGTGATGGCTCCAGGAGGCGGTGCCGGAGAGCCAGGGCACGCGCGACTTGCCCGCGTTGCGGTTGCACGTCGCGTAGGTGGTCTGACAGTGCACGTAGGGCTCGATCTCGCGCAGCTCGGCGCGGTCGTTGTAGGCGGAGGGCATGAACGCCCGGTAGTAGGCGAAGGCTTGGTCACCGTCGCCGAGAAGAGCCTCGGCCATGACGGCCCAGCTTTGCGTGTGGCAGAAGATGCCGGCGTTTTCCTTGATGCCGTGGTTGTAGATCACGCCACCCATGACCGTCGGGGGCGTGTGGGTGAACGGCGGCGCGCTGAGCATGACGCCGTAGGGCGTGGCGAGTTCGCGCTTGAGGGCGTCCATTGCGCTGCGGCCCTGGGCGGTGGGAGCAGCGCCGGAGATCACGGCCCAGACCTGGGTGTTGATGTAGATGCGCCCCTCGGACTCGGCCTTGGAGCCGTAGCGGTGGCCGTCGGCGCCGATCGCCCACAGGTACCATTCGCCGTCCCAGGCGGCGGCCTGGATGGCCGCTTCGAGGCGGGCAAGCTCGCCGCGCGCCCAGGCCGACTCCTCGGACCTTCCGAGGCGATCGCAGATCGTGGCGTAGGTCGCGAGGCCGAAGCGAAGCTGGAAGGCGACCATGACGGACTCACCGTTGTAGCCCATCTTCACGCAGTCGTTCCAGTCGGCGTGCAAACCGCAGGGAAGACCGTTTCGGCCGGAGCGTTCCAGGTTGAACTCGAGTGCGCGGCGCAGGTGTCCGAGCACGGTGGCCTCGCCCTCGTCCGCGTAGGGCACGACCGTGTCGTAGAACCCGAGGTCTCCGGTCTCGGCGACGTAATCAGGGATCGCGTTGAAAAACCACTGGCAGTCGTCGGAACGATACTCCTCGGGCTTCGGAGGGGGCATCGTGCCGGGCTTGTGATCGAAGGGCTTCACGACGGGCATGGCGCCGCCGTTGGACACCTGGCCGCTGAGCATGAGCTCGAGACGCTCGCGAATGCGGTCCTTGAGATGGGGCATCGCGCCGAGGAAGTCCTGGACCGTATCACGAAACCCGAGACCATCGCGCTCGCCGTTGTAGATCAGGGAGGCGTGGCGCGACCAGGTGTACGTGATCAGCGCGTTGTACGCGCCCCAGACGTTGGCCATGTGGTCGAAGTCTGAATCGGGGGTCTTCACGGTCACGCCCGCGAGCAGACCGTGCCAGTGGGCCTTGAGCTTTTGCAGTTCCTCCTCGCAGCGCTCCGGCTTGCCGAAGGTTTCGCGGGTGCGGTAGCCGTGCGAGTCGGGCGTACCGAGGCCGAGCATGGCGATCAGCTCGCGCGTCTCGCCGGGCTGAAGTTCGATGTCGCCCTGCAGCGTGCCGATGGCGTTTTCGCCTTCGGCGAGGAAGTTCGAGCAGCGCCCGTCGATCACCGCCTGCGGATTCGCGTAGGTATTGTACACGGAGCCGAGGAAACGCTCGCGGACCGTTTCGTAGCCGGCGAGCGGAGCGCCGGTGAGCGTCATCCAAAGCCGGTGGCAGCCCATGAGCTGATCCGGGTCGAAGGCGTGGTACGGGTGCACGGCCATGCCGAGCATCTCGCGCTCGACGGTGGCCTTCGTGATGAACTGCGAGTACTGCAGGTTCGTGAGGTCGTTGGGCATGTGCCAGGGGCTGGCCATTTCGCAGTACGTGAAGACCGACAGCCGGCGCACGGCCTTGGAGCGGTTGGTCACGCGGAGGCGCCAGTACTCGAAGGCCTGGTCGAGCGGGACAAAGTACGTGGACTCCATCTCGATGCCCGAGTAGCGGGACTCGATGATCGTGTAGGCGGTGCCGTGGCGGCAATGGCTCTTGTAGCGCGAGAGCGGCTTTCCGACGGGCTGCCAGGAGCTCGACCAGTAGTCGCCGCTGTCGCGATCGCGCAGGTAGAAGTAGCGGCCCGGCTGGTCCATGGGGACCGAGTTCGAGCGCAGCCGCAGGAAGCGGCTGCCGAGGGCGCTCTTGTAGAAGCTGTAGCCGCCGGCGTTGTTGGTGATGATCGCCCCGTAGTCGAGGGACCCCAGGTAATTGCTCCAGGGGCGCGGCGTATCCGGCCGCGTGATCACGTATTCCTTGTTTCGGTCGTCGAAGTGTCCGTAGTTGGCCATGGGGAAAAAGGATGTCGTTCAGCGTGCCACGGGCGGCAGCGCCTCGAGGTAGATCGTGCTCGAGCAGCGGCCGTTGCGGTCGCCGATGAGGTAGGGCGTCAGCTGTTCGATTTCGGCGAGGTCGTATTCGGGTCCGCCCACCCAGACCTGGCTCAGGTAACCAAAATCCGGAGACGTGATCGCGACGCCCTCATGGGGTCCGGGAATCATCGACAGCTCCCAGCCGCCCGGGCGCTCGACCGTCAGGGCCTGCGGCGCGTAGCCACTCTTCAGGGTCTTGATTCCCGCGGTGACGGTCGCGCGGTCTCCCTGCACCTGCACGCAGGGATTGGGCAGCACGCCGGTCGCGCGCGGATCGCGCATCTGCACATCGACCACGCCATCGGGCACCTCCTCCCAACGCACGAGGCGGGTGACGATCCTGAAGGGTACGTTCACGGCGACGACATGCATCCCGTAATACGGCCGGCCGTCGTCCTTCCACGACACCGTGCAGCGGAGCCGATCGCCGTCCCAGGCGTACTCCCGGCGCAGGGCTGGATAATGCGGGTCGGTGTGCGGATGGTCCAGGACGAGGACGCCGTCCCGGTCCGAGACGGACTTGGCCGCGGCATGCTCCCAATCGTTGGGGGCGGGCCAGACCCAGCGCTTCTGGGGTCCGAGCCAGAACCGGTGTCCACCCCAATTCGGCGACACATTGCCGGCGTCGGGCATCGGGGCCTTGTCGGGGGCATTCAACAGATTGTAGGTGCCGTCCGCGGCCCCGAGATAGACGAGCCGGCAGCGCGCCTCGGAAACCACCGCCCTCACCTTTCCGCGGACCGAGACCCAGGCCGGTTCTCCTTTCCAAGTCGTGCGGCGCCACGCGGTCGAAGTGCCAATGCCCCCAGCGAACGCGGAGGCACTCACCATCGAGAGACAGACCAGGGCCAGACGGCCGGAATTCCAGGAAAACATGACTGATTTAGCGTTGAATCATTGGGGATAACCGCAGGAACGGCGGGTTGCCGAGACAAAAACTTTCGAGGCTTCGACACAACGTCGGGGCCGACGCTATCCAGATCGCACATTAGCCTGAATTTCGAAGACGAAAGGAACAGAAGGAAACGAAGGTCACGAAGAACGAGCCGCTTAACCACCAATCGAGAGCATGTTCCATTCTCCCCAAGCATCAGCTGCACGGGTGAAATTTCCATTTCGGCTATCTTACCATCAAACCTTTGTCTCCTTCGTTCTCTTCGGTTCGGCGCGTTTTTTTGGATCAGAGGAAAGGACACCGGCGGAGCTCCAAGCCGGAAGCGAGTTTTCAACGTCAGGTCCACAATCATGCGAATAGTGCCTGGGCCTTGGCCGCCAGGGAGGCCGCCCGCCGGCGAATTCCGCCTCGACGGCGAGCGGCCGGGCTGGACCTAGCCGTTTGTGCCTCGTCTTCGGAGCCTCACCGTTTGTACAACGGCCGGGCCGTGTAGCGGGTGTGAAGCAACTGGTGTGCCCTGCCGGCAAGCGGCTTGCCGAGAAATTCAGCGTAAAGCCTTACCACCTCGGGATTCTCGTGGGAGAAGCGGACTGCGCGGTCGCGGTCGTCCTGATACAAACCGGCCATGCGCAGGCGGCGGCGAGCATCGTCGACGCCGTAGGGCTGGCCGCCGCCGCCAATGCAGCCGCCCGGGCAGGCCATGACTTCGATGAAATGATAGGGCGTCTCCCGGCCGGCGCGGCGGGCCTCGCGGACGCGCTCGAGCACGGCTTCCACGTTCGCCAGCCCGTGGGCGACCGCAAGCCGGACGGTCTGGCCGTCGAGCTGGATGCTGCCTTCCTTCACGCCCTTCAAGCCGCGGACCGCCTCGAGTTCGATCGTCTCCAGGTGGCGCCCGGTTGCATAGGCATAGGCCGTGCGCACCGCCGCCTCCATCACGCCACCCGTGGCGCCGAAGATCGTGCCCGCGCCCGAGTAGGCGCCCAGGATGGAATCGGCCTCGCCGTCGGGAAGGTTCAGGAAATCGATGCCCGACTGCTTCAACATGCGGGCGAGTTCGCGCGTGGTCAGCGCCACGTCGACATCGGGGTAACCCGAAGCGCGCATCTCCTCCGCACGCGAGAGTTCATACTTCTTCGCGGTGCAGGGCATGATCGACACCATCACCATGCGGGCGGGGTCGATCCCCAGCTTCTGCGCGTAGTAGGTCTTGGCCAGCACGCCCATCATCTGCTGCGGGGACTTGGCCGTGGAGAAGTTGTCGATGAAATCGTAGTGATTCTTCTCCATGAAATCCGTCCACGACGGACAGCAGGACGTGATCAGCGGAAGCGCGCTGCGTCGTTTCGTGAAGCGTTCGACAAACTCACTGGCCTCCTCGACGATGGTGACGTCCGCGGAGAAATTGGTGTCGAAGACCGCCTCGAAGCCGAGCCGTCGCAGCGCGGTGTAAAGCTTCCGCGTGAGGTTCGTCCCGGGCGGGAGCCCAAAGGCCTCGCCGACCGTCACCCGGACGGACGGGGCGATCTGGACCACGCAGAATTTCTCCGGATTGCGCAGGGAGCCCCAGACGGTCGCGGTCTCGTCCTTCTCGACGATCGCGCCGGTTGGACAATGCGCGGAGCACTGTCCGCACTTCACGCAGGGGGACTCCGCGAGCGTGATGTCGCCCGCCGGGGCCATCCGTGTGTTTATGCCGCGATCGAGGAAGGACAGGGCCCAGACGTTCTGGATGTCCTGGCAAACCTGGATACAGCGCCCGCATTTGATGCACTTGGTGAAGTCGATGACGATCGAGTTCGTGGAAGTGTCGGGCGGGACGTCCTTCACGAACCGCTTGATCTTCTCGAGCGTGATATTGAAGTCGGCCGCGAGGGTCTGGAGCTCGCACTCGCCGTTGCGTCCGCAGGTAAGGCACTCGTGCGGGTGGTTGGAGAGGATGAGCTCGAGCGTGGAGCGGCGCACGTCGACGATGTCGCGGTCGTGGGTCGTGATCTCCATCCCGGTTTCGAGCGGCGTGCAGCAGGCGCGGATCAAGCGGTTGCCGCCCTTGTTGCGGACGATGCACAGCCCGCAGGCGGCGGTGGGGAGCAGATCGCGGTGCTTGCAGAGCGTGGGGATCTTCACCTGGACCTGCCGCGCGGCGTCGAGGATGGAGGTGCCCTCGGAAACCTCGACGGGGAGCTCGTTGATGAGTGCCTTGATCATGATGCGGCGGTCGCGGGCTCCCGGACGGGGGCGGCTGTGGGCGATGTGGCGGAGCGGGACATTTTCCGCGCAAAGGCGGGCCCGCCCTCGATGTAGGCGCGGTATTCCTCCTCGAAATACCGCAGCGTGGAAAGCACCGGGTTGGGGGCGGTCTGGCCGAGTCCGCACAGCGAGGCGCGCTGCATCGCGAGGCAGATGCGCCGCAAGGTTGCCAGATCATCGGGAGCCCCGCGCCCGCGGGAAATCCGGTCGAGAATCTGGAGCATCTGGTAGCCGCCGATCCGGCAGGGCGCGCATTTGCCGCAGGACTCGTCGACGCAGAAACGCAGGTAGAATTTCGCGACGTCGACCATCGAGTCGGTCTCGTCCATGGCCAGCATGCCGCCCGAGCCCATGATCGAGCCGAGCTGCTGGAGGGTCTCGTAGCTGACGGGTGTATCGAGATGTTTCTCCGGGATAACGCCGCCCGAGGGCCCCCCGGTCTGCACGGCCTTGATCTGGCGGTCGTCGAGCACGCCGCCGCAGATCCCGTAGATGATCTCGCGCAGGGAAGTTCCCATGGGGACTTCGACGAGCTGGGCGTTCTTCACCTTTCCCGTGACGGCAAACACCTTGGTGCCGCGGGACTGCTCTGTGCCGTGGCGCGCGTACCAGGCTCCGCCGTTGAGAAGGATGGCCGGAACGTTGGCGAGAGTCTCCACGTTGTTGATCGCGGTGGGCTTTCCCCAAAGACCTTTCACGGACGGGTACGGCGGCCGTGGACTGGGGCTGCCGCGGCGACCCTCGATGGAGGCGATGAGCGCAGTCTCCTCGCCACAGACGAAGGCGCCGGCGCCGAGACGGATCTTCGCCTCGAACGCGAAGCTGCTCCCGAGGATGTTGGTCCCGAGAAGCCCGGCCTCGCGGGCCTGCGCAATGGCGCGTTCGACGCGAGCGACGGCCTTTGGATACTCGGCGCGGATGTAGAAATAGCCCCGCGATGCGCCCATGGCGTAGGCGGCAATCATCATGCCCTCGAGCACCGAGTGCGGGTCACTCTCGAGCACGCTGCGATCCATGAATGCGCCGGGGTCGCCCTCGTCGCCGTTGCAAATCACGATGCGTTCGTCGGAGGGCTGGGCTGCAGTGATCTGCCACTTGAGCCAGGTCGGGAAGCCGGCGCCTCCCCTGCCCCGCAGCCCGCTGACCTTGAGCTCGGCCACCACGTCCTCGGGCTTGAGCTCGCGCAGCACCCGGGCGAGCGCCTGATAGCCGCGGGCGTGGCGAAGATAGTCGTCGATGCACTCCGGATCGATCCGACCGCAGTTGCGCAGGACGATCCGCACCTGCCTGTCGGGATCGCGCACGAGCAAGTCGTCGATCAACCGACCGCCGACAACGGATTCGTCGACGATGCGGGCAACGTCGGGCGCGAGAACATTCGAATAGGTCACCGCCGCGGGCAGCAGCTGCACGGCGAGGCCCTCGTCGTAGAGGCCGAGATCCATCGCGCGGACCACCTGCACCCGTTCACCGAGGCCCTTGCGCTTCAGCTCCTCCAGGAGCGAAAACTGCAGAAACTCCGTCTTGTTGCCGGCATCGGAGCCGGTGTCGCGGACGAGAATGTGCGTCACGGGCCCCTCGAGCACGCAACGCCGGTTTCGGGTGGCGATGACGTGGTCGTCGATCAGCCGTCCCGAGGTGGCGTGCTCGCGGATGATGCCTTCGGCAACATGCCGGTCGACCCGTCCATAAGTCACGTGCGGCATGCCGGAGCACTGGATCTCGACCACCGGGTCCGCGAATGAATAACCGACCGAGCCCACGCTCTGGATCGGAATCGTGAGGCCCGCCTCATCGCGGAGACGCACGAGGTCGTCGAGGATGTCCTGTGCGCCGGCGGCGATGCCTCCGGTATCCAGCTGGACCCGGATCCAGTCGAGCTCCGCGGGCCGTGCGGCGGCGAACGCCTCGAGTTCGTCGAATGTGAGCGGTTTCATCGGGCAGCGTCCTTCTTGCGGGCCTCCTCCAGAAGCGCGGAGATCTCGGAGCTCTTCACCCGTCCATGGGTTTTCCCGTCCACCACGAGCGCGGGCGACATGCCGCAGCACCCGATGCAGCGCACGACGTCGAAATGAAAAGCCCGGTCCGGAGTGGTCTGGCCCTCGGCGATACCGAGCCGCGTGCGCAGCTCGTTGATCAGGTCGGTGGCGCCCTTGAGGTAGCAGGCGGTGCCGTTGCAGACGACGACCGTGTGCCGGCCCGGGGGCTGGAGTTTGAAGTAGTGGTAGAAGGTCAGGACTTCGTAGATCCGCGCGAGCTTCACGCCCAGTTCGCGCGAAAGCTCCATCGCTGCCTCACGCGGGACGTAGCCATACTCGTTCTGGATCGCGTGGAGGATCATGATGAGATTGCCCTCCTCGTCGCGCCACGCGTCGACATGCCGCAGCACGTCGCGGCGCAGGGTGCTGTCGAGCTTGCCCTGGATGCGCTGGATCTTCTCCAGCCGCATGTCGATCAGACGGGCAAGCTGGTCGGACACGTCGCGGGGAATGTAGCCGTGGCGGCGTTCGAGTTCGTCCAACATGCCCAGCAACGTGCCCTCGTCGCATTGGGCGAGTTCCAACGGGCCACGGTCGTGGCCTTCGGACGGAACGGTCGTCGGGGTCGGGGTCATGACGCCTTCCTTGAGGTGAGGCGATTAAACACCCCGCTGCACAGGCACTCAATGCGCGGCACCCGGCACGGCCCGCAAAGTAGCGAGCCTAACCGCAAAAATTACACAGGCTTAAGCAACAGGCACAAAGCGGCCATCGTGGAGGCGCACCTGGCGATCGGTGCGAGCGGCGTGGCCTTCGTTGTGCGTCACGAGCACCAAAGCGGTGGAGGTCTCGGCGCAGAGACTGAGGAGCAGGTTCATGACCGTCTCGCCGGTGTGCTCGTCGAGATTTCCAGTGGGCTCGTCGGCGAGGATGAGCTTGGGCCGGTTCATGAGAGCACGCGCGAGTGCCACGCGCTGGCGTTCACCGCCGGAGAGCTGATTGGGAAGGTGGTGAAGGCGACCGCCCAGGCCGACCTTGGCGAGCAACTCGTCGGCGCGCGCACGGGCTTCGCGATCGACCCGGCCCGCGATGCGACTGGGCATGAGCACGTTTGCGCGGGCGTCGAGTTCGGGCACGAGGTAGAACGACTGGAACACGATGCCGAGGAGCGCGGAGCGGCGACGTGGCGACAGCGTCGGCGAGCCGTCCCAGGCGATTTCACCCGAGTCGGGTGCGTCGAGGGCGGCGAAGAGATTGAGCAGCGTCGACTTTCCCGAGCCGGACTCGCCTCGGATGCTCACGCTCTCGCCCGGTGCGACCTCCAGGTCCACGCCGCGAAGGACCTCGATGCGGCCGTCGCCGCTGGGGAAGCTCTTGACGAGCGAATGGGCACTGATGATGGGGCCGGACATGGGCGTCATTCGCTGCGCAGCGCATCCACGGGCTTCATACGCGACGCGATGAGCGCGGGCACCAGCCCGGCGAGCGTCGAGAGCACCATCGCGGAGACGACGATGATGACGATGTCCCTGGGGTCGGAATGTGCGGGCAGCTGGCTGAACTGGTAGAAGCGCTCAAGCACCTGCTGGCTCCCGGTGAAGCGGGTCAGCAGCTCGACAGCGTCGTTTCGGAAGTGAAGGAGCGTGAACCCGAGTCCGAGCCCGACGACGGTGCCCACGACTCCCACGGCGACACCCTGGAGGCAGAAGCACAGGGCCACCTCGCGGCGCTCGGCCCCGAGCGCCGCGAGCAGTCCGATCTCGCGCGTCTTCTTGAGCACCAACACGAGCAGCAGGCTCATCGTGAGGAAGGCCGCCACAAGCACGACGAACAGCAGGATGAAGAGCATCATGTTCTTCTCGAGCTGAAGCACCCAGAGGAAGTCCTTGTTGATCTGATACCACGAGCGCGCCTGGAGGCCGGAGTCGGCCGGGAAGGTCGAGTTGAGCCGGGCCGCGGCCGCGTCGGCGTCGACGCCCGGGTCGAGGCGGATGTTGATCCCGTGCACGGCGTTTCCGAGGCCGTAGAGGTCCTGCATCGTGCGCAGCGTGCAGATCATGACGCTGCTATCGAGCTGCTGGTGCCCGATCTCGAGGATGCCGACAACCTTGAGCACGCGCGGAAGAATGATCTCGTCGCGCTTGAGTTTCTCGAGGATGAGCGGCGTATAGACCTCGATGTGACTGCCCAGGTGGGCGCCGATCGAGTCGGCGAGCTCGTAGCTGAGGATCGTGGAGTCGTCGTCGAGGTCGTCGAGGCTGCCGGCGCGGATGTACTTGCGCAGGGGAATGACCTTTTCGATCCGGTTGACGTCAATGCCCTCGATGGACGGATAGGCGGGCTTGTTGTGATTCTCGATCATCACGACGCCCTCCGCGAACGGCGTGGCGGCGGCGACGCCGGGCACCTTCTCGATCTCGGCGAGAACCTTGTGCGGATGGACGATGAACGAGGAGGAGCGCACCTGGACGTCGCCCTGGGTATCCACGATCATCTTACGAATCTGGGAACCGAAGCCGCCCATCACCCCGAGCACGACAACCAACAGTGCGACGCCGAGGGCGACACTCAGCACGGAGATCGCGGTGAAGAAGGGAAACTTCCGTCCCGAGGGGAAGAGCTGCCGGATCGCGAGGTAAAGATACCAGGGCATGGCGGCGGGAGCACCTCAGGCCCGGCGCCCGCGCCCGGAGTGCGGGCCGCGGCCGAAGGGGGCGGGATGGGTGTCCATGGAGGGGAGGCTGGCGGAAGGCCGGGCCGGAGCAAGCGTGACAGCCGCCGGCGCGGAAGGTTCAGGCCTTCGTGTCGGGCCGGAGCTGCGGGAAGAGGATCACGTCCCGGATGCTCTCGGCGCCGGTGAGCAGGATGCAAAGGCGATCGATGCCCACGCCCATGCCGCCCGCCGGGGGCATGCCGTGCTCGAGGGCGGTGAGGAAGTCCTGGTCGACATTCTGAATCTCCTCGCCGGCCTGGGCCTCGAACATCGTGCGCTGCACGTCGGGATCGTTCTGCTCCGAGTAGGCCGGCGCGATCTCCATGCCGCCGATGGTCAGCTCGAAGACGTCCAGCGTATCCGGATCCTCCTGACTGATCTTCGCGAGCGGGCACAGCTCCTTGGGCAGGTTGAGCACGAAGGTGGGCTGGATGAGGGTCGGCTCGATGCGCTTGGAGAAGATCTCGTTGGTGATTTCGAAGTCCTCCCAGGCGGGATTCACAGGCACCCCCATGGCCTCGACCTTGGCGATCTTCTCCGCCTTGGAGCGCCGGAACCAATCGGCGTCGCCGGTGGCCTCGATGATAAGATCCTTGTACTTCACCTCGCGCCAGGTGCCGCCGAAATCGATGTCCTGACCGCTGGCGGCATGTTTGATCTTCGTGGTTCCAAGGACGTCGCGACACAGGGTCGTGAGCATGTCCTTGATCAGGGTCATCATGCCGCGGTGGTCGCTGTACGCCTGATAGACCTCGAGCATGGTGAACTCGGGATTATGGCGGCGCGAAAGGCCTTCGTTGCGGAAGTTGCGGCCGATCTCGAAGACCCGGTCGTAGCCGCCGACCAGCATGCGCTTCAGATAGAGCTCCAACGAGATGCGAAGGAAGAAATCGCAACCGAGGGCGTTGTGGTGCGTGACGAAGGGCTTCGCGGCTGCACCACCCGCAATCGATTGAAGCACGGGGGTTTCCACCTCAATAAAGGAGCGATCCTCGAGAAACCGGCGGACGGCCGACACGATCTTCGCGCGCTGGATCAAGCGCTTGCGCGACTCCTCGTTGACGATCAGGTCGAGGTAGCGCTGGCGATAGACCTGCTCCGCGTCGGTGAGTCCGTGCCACTTCTCCGGAAGCGGGCGCAGGGCCTTGGATACCAAGGTGTAGCGTTCGATCCGGACCGTGATTTCGCCGGTCTTGGTCTTGAAGAGCGTGCCGCTGACGCCGATGATGTCGCCCAGGTCCAGCTTCTTGAACGCAACGTAGGCCTCATCGCCGACCAGATCCTTCTTCACGTAGAGCTGGATCAACCCCTGCTGGTCCAGGATCTTGACGAACTGGCTCTTGCCCATGTCGCGGATGGTCACCAGGCGGCCAGCGACGGAGACGGGCACCGTGTAATCCTGACCGTCGACGTAGGCTTTCGTCGCTTCGGCGGAGAAATGGGTCTGCTGGCAGACGGCGCGAAACGGGTCGAACCCCGCGGCCCGCAGATCGGTTAACTTCTGGCGCCGCACTGCGTTCTGGTCGTGGGAAATGTCGGTCGGGATGTCGCTCATGACGTGAATCGCCCAGCCTGAGGAGGCCTCCGGTCCGGGGCAAATCGAAATTCCCTGAGCCCCGAAATCTACCCTCACGATTTCGCTTGCGGCCACCGAGGCCAATCTGGATTGTCCCGGGCTTGCGTTAGTGGAAACCCGCCGGTTGCGGGTTCCCACCATGTCTGGTCCCGCACCACGCGGGATTGGAACGGTGACGCCGGCCGAGGTCTCGGTTTCCCCGGGGCCGGAGCGGGTGGCACGGGAGCTGCGAAGTTCCCCTACAGACGTGCAAATCCAACAACCAAACACATGCCTACAGTCGTCAAGAACGAGATCATCAACGAATTCAAGAACCACGAGAAGGACACCGGCTCGAGCGAAGTCCAGATCGCGCTGCTGACCGCCCGGATCAATCATCTGACCGAGCACCTGCGCACGCATCGCAAGGATTTCCACTCGCGCCGCGGCCTCCTGCAGATGGCCTCGCGCCGTCGCAAGCTGCTTGATTACCTCAAGCGCACGAATCTCAACCAATACAACGAGATTCTGCAGAAGCTGAGTCTCCGTCGGTGACCCTTTGCCCGCGGGCGACCTGCCGATCAGGTCGCCCGTGGTCGTTTTAACGCGACGCTCGCCACGCCAGACACGGGACTTTTCCGGGTGCCTCTTCCCCGATGAAGGAGGCGGCACCCGGGAATCTCTCGGGTCTGACCCGACGAGGTGCAAAGCCAGAGGCAGGCCGCAGTGCCGGCCTTGGTCTCCCCAAACCCATTCCGCAGCCGCCCGCATTCCCGCGGGTGCGCCGCGTGACACCACAACATCAGTCCGTGCCCGAGGCGCCCCGATGCCGCGCGCCTCGTCTATCCGTGCAATCCGGAGCCGCAGAAAATCATGGCTCCACCTCAAGCGGCATCGCCACAACCCAACGTTAAATGAATCAGAAATACTCCGTCCAAGTCCCTGAGCTCGGCTTTTCGATCTCCACGGGCTCGCTCGCCAAGTTCGCCAATGGCGCGGTGACCGTCACCTCCGGCGAAACCACCGTCTTCGTCTCCGCCACGGCCGCCACCACGATGAAGCCTGGCCAGGACTTCTTCCCCCTGACCGTCGACTACCGCGAAAAGTACGCCGCCGCCGGCCGTTTCCCCGGCGGTTACTTCAAGCGCGAGGGCCGTCCTTCCGAGAAGGAAATCCTCACGTCCCGTCTCTGCGACCGTCCCTGCCGCCCGCTCTTCCCGGAGGGCTTCCTCAATGAGGTCCAGATCATCGGCCTTCTCCTCTCCGCCGACCAGCAGCACGAGTCCGACATCTGCATGGTGAACGGAGCCTCGGCCGCCCTGGCCATCTCCGACATTCCGTGGAACGGCCCGATCGCCTGCGTGCGCGTCGCCCAGATCGACGGCCAGTTCGTCGCGAACCCGACGATCGAACAGATGTTCCAGTCCTCCCTCGACCTGATCTACGTCGGCTCCGAGAAGGACATGCTGATGATCGAAGGCAGCGCGGACCAGCTGTCCGAGGAGCGTTTCATCGAGGCGCTCGAATTCGCCCACAAGTCGATCCAGCCGATCATCGCCGCGATCAAGCAGCTCGTCGCCCAGGCCGGAAAGCCGAAGGCGAAGTTCGACCTCGTCACGGCCAAGCCCGAGGCCCGCGCCATCATCGAGCGCGTGGTCGGAGGCAAGATCGCCGATGCGATCTTCGGTTTCGAGAAGCAGGTCCGCTCCGCGAACATCAAGGCCCTCAAGGAAGAGGCCGCCGCGGCCCTGACCACCGAGCTCGGCGAGGACAACTTCGAGCCGCACGACATCAACATCGTCTTCGAGGACCTGCAGTACAAGGCCTACCGCAAGACCGTGCTCGAGCGCGGCCTGCGCGCGGACGGCCGCGATGCGAAGTCGCTGCGTCCGATCTCCTGCGAGGTCGGCGTTCTTCCACGCGTCCACGGCAGCGCGATCTTCCAGCGCGGCGATACCCAGGGCCTCGTGCTCACGACGCTCGGACCCACGAAGGAAGCCCAGGACATGGACGGCCTGACCGGCGGTGCCACGTCGAAGAGCTTCATCCTCCACTACAACATGCCGCCGTTCACCGTCGGCGAGACCGGCCGCTTCGGCGCCGCCGGCCGTCGCGAAATCGGCCACGGCGCGCTCGCCGAGCGCTCGCTCGTCCCGGTTCTCCCGCCCGAGGACGCCTTCCCCTACTCCATCCGCGTCACCTCCGAGATCATGGCCTCCAACGGCTCGACCTCGATGGCTTCGATCTGCGGCGGCTGTCTGTCGCTGATGGACGCCGGCGTGCCGATCATCGCCCCGGTCGCGGGCATCTCCTGCGGTCTCATGACCCAGAATGCCCCCGACGGCTCGATCGAAAAGTGGGTCACGATCACCGACATCCTCGGTGAGGAAGACCACTTCGGCGACATGGACTTCAAGCTCGCGGGCACGACCAAGGGCATCACGGGCTTCCAGCTCGACCTCAAGATCAACGGCCTGCCCTTCGAGATCGCCAAGACCGCGATCTTCCAGGCTCGCGATGCGCGCATCGAAATCCTGAAGAAGATGCTCGCCGCGATCCCGGCTCCCCGCGCCCAGCTCAGCACCTACGCTCCGCGCATCCAGACGATCCAGATCAATCCCGAGAAGATCGGCCTGCTCATCGGACCCGGTGGCAAGACCATCCGTCGCATCGTCGAGGTCACGGGTGCGCAGATCGACATCGCCGAAGACGATTCGGGCAAGGTCTTCATCTACTCGAACAATGCCGACGCGATGAACCGCGCCGTGCAGGAGATCGACGCCCTCTGCGGCGGCGGTCAGCAGATCGAGGTCGGCAAGACTTACAACGGCCGCGTCACCTCCACCAAGGAGTTCGGCGCGTTCGTCGAGTGCCTGCCCGGCAAGGAAGGTCTCGTGCACATCTCCGAACTCGCCGATTTCCGCGTGCGCCGCACCGAGGACGTCGTCAAGGTCGGCGACTCGATCTGGGTGAAGTGCGTCGGCATCGACGAGAAGACCGGCAAGGTCCGCCTCTCCCGCAAGGTCGCCATGAAGGAGCGCGAGCAGGCCGCCCAGCAGCAGCAGGCTGAAGCCGCTCCCGCGGCCGAACAGCCGGCCCAGCAGCAGCAACAGCAGTAAGCGACTGCGCACCTCTCCCGAGGGCGCATCCTGCAAATCGAGCCCCGGTGGACATCGTCCGCCGGGGCTCGTTGCTTTTCAGACCGGAGAGAAAAGCGGTAATGCGGAAGGGGCGATCCCCAGGATCGTATCCGACAATCCGCGTCAGCGCGGATTCAACGGGAAGGAGGAACCAGTGGGGCGAGATACACGCCTCCAGTCGCGAAATCGCTCACGTGTTTCCGGTCACCCGGCGGGCAAGCCGAACCAGTACCGCTTCGTGGAAGCCAGTGTCTGAACGCAGTTTGAATTGAACCACAGAGGCGTCCACCTTCGACAAGGCTACGGCGGACGAGCAGAGAACACGGAGAAAGGCATTTACGGGGAAATCTTGTATCCGAACCTTTTCACCTTCCAGGTGAGCGCCAATTCCATGCCTTGCCTCAACTTCAGGCTCTGTGACCGCTGCTCTGTGGTTCAATTGCGGTCTATAAGCTGAATCTCCCGCCTTCGCAGCCTTCGGGTCAGTCCGTTCACCGCGTCTCCCCGGGGCGCTTCGCCCCACATGCACAGGTCGAGCGCGGGATCATGTCGATCACCTTTCCGTTTCGATCGAATTCAAAGCGGCAGCAGCGGTCCAGCATCTCGCGGAGTAGCAGGCGGGCGCGACGGACTCGGCTCTTGGTCGCCGTGAGCGTCAGACCCTCGGCGTCGGCGACCTCCTGGAGGCTCTGCCCCTGGAACTCATGTCGCACCAGGGGATCCCGATACCGGACTGGAAGCTCCGTGACGAACCGTTTCACGGTCGGTCCCAGATCGAGCTCCGCGGCACCGAGCGCGTCCGTCTCAACCGCGGGAAGTACGTCGGCCAGGGAGTCGAGGCTGACCGCGATGCGGCGTTTCCTATAATGGTCCGCCAGGACGTTCCGGGCGATCTGGTACACCCACCCTTGAAGGTGCGAGGCGTGGTGCAGCGTGGGCAACGCGCGATGCACCCGCTGAAACACCTCCTGAAGCAGGTCGTCCGAATCGGCATCGGACCCTGTGCGCTTCAGCAAAAACCCCCGTACCGGCTCGGCAAAACAGCGCCAGAGCGCCTCAGTGCTTCCGCAGGGATGGTCGGCGACGTTCATGGTTCGATGGCCATCGGTTCGGCAAAGTCGAGCGGCTCCCAGCCACACCGTTGCCAGAATGCCCGGCCCTCGGGATTGTCGCGGGCGACCAGGATCAGTACACGTCGCACGCCGGATTCCCGAAGGCGCGCGAGTGCCCGCGCAGCGAGCTCCCGCCCCACCCCGCGCCCTCGATAGGAAGGGTCGACGGCGAGGTGATACAGGAAACCGCGGCGTCCGTCGCTGCCCGCAAGGACAGCCCCGGCCAGTGCGTCGCCGACATAGGCCACCTGGCTCGCTCCGGGATTGCGGGCAAGATAGGCGGCCAGTTCCGAAAGGTCGTCGCCCTCCGAAAGCTCCACGCCCTCCGTGCGCTCCCACAGCGCACACGCCTCGGGCAGATCCGACTCGATCATGGCGCGAGTGTCCACGACAACGACGGGAACGAGTGACGGGGTGTTCATGGTGTTCCTCCGGTTCAACGGTACGATAACGGCAGCCGGCACGTTCGGAAAGCTTCCTCACGCGCCACCAACCTGCGGCTTCCGGGCGACCACCTCAGCGGCGAAGACCAGCGGATCGGCCTCCGTGGCAGTCCAGGAAGCGAGGATCGCATCGCTGTTTCCACGGGGACGAATCTCGATGTCGATGAACCCGCACTCCTCGAGGATGCGAAGCAATTCCTCCCGCGGCGTAGCGCCGGAGAGGCAGCTCGTGTGAAGCTCGAGATCGGCGGTCATCGCTTCCGGCAGCGCCGCGCGCGCAACTACGTCCGACACCGCCAGCCGCCCACCCGGCTTCAGCACCCGAAACGCCTCCCGATAGACGGGGCGCTTGTCGGGGCACAGGTTGATCACGCAATTCGAGAGGATCACATCCACCACCCCATCGGCAACCGGCAGCGCCTCGATTTCTCCGAGCCGGAAGTCGACTTGGGGATAACCGCCGCTCCTGGCGTTGGCGCGTGCCTTCGCCACCATCTCGGGCGTCATGTCCACACCAATGACGGTTCCAGTCGGTCCCACCGCCCTGGCCGCGAGGAACGCGTCGAAACCCGCCCCCGAGCCGAGGTCGAGCACGGTCTGCCCCGGGTGCAGCGCGGCCAGTGCGACGGGATTACCACAGCCAAGTCCCAGGTTGGCCCCATCGGGCACCGAGGCCAGATCAGCTGCGTCATACCCGAGCGCCAGGGCCTGTCGGTCCGGTCCGCAACAGCCGCCCGACGAAGACGTACGGCTGCAACAGGAGCCCGCAGCCTGCCGCTCGTCGTCCGCCGTAGCGATGGAGCCATAACGCCGCCTCACTTCAGTCCGAATTTGATCAGGGTCGTCATTCATACGCCCCTGATAACGCATCCCCGCGTCAAAGGACGCAGGGATTCAACATCTGACCTCCGTCTTCTGACTTCTGACGTCGGTCCGCTGAACTCTGGCCCCTAACCCTCGGCCTCAGTTCATGAACAGCCACTGGCCGAACGAGCCCTGGTAGAAACCGAGCACGACGGTGAATGCGGCGAGAAGCGTGAGGGCAATGTAGGCGGCGAGCGTGATGTTGATCCGGGCCGGCTGCGCGGCGGTGCCATCGGCATTCGCGGTGCGCCAGGTGCGGAAGTACGCCGCCTTGATCCAGCCAAAGTAGTAGTAGATCGAGACGATCACACCACCAACCGCGATGGCCAGAAGCGGATACAGGCCGGCCTTGAAGGCGGAAATGAAGATGAGCAGTTTTCCGATGAAGCCCGCCAGGGGCGGGATGCCGGCGAGCGAACCGAGGCCGATGGCCAGAACCGCGCCCAGGAAGGGCTCTCGCTTCGCGAGGTCCGCGTAGTGGTCGAGATCCTGGTCGGCGTCGTTCTCGCCCGCGACGTGAACCATCACGCCGAAGACCGCCATCGCTGCCAGCAGGTAGGCGAAGAGGTAAAACAGGATCGCCGACAGGGCCATCGGCGTCGTGTAGAGCGCCAAAACGCCGAGCATCAGGAAACCGGCGTGCGAGACGCCCGAGAGGCCCATGATGCGTTTCACATTGTACTGCGTGAGCGCTGCGAGGTTGCCAAAGATGATCGTCATGCCCGCAAGGATACCGAGCACCCAGACGACGAGTCCCTCGTACGGCGCGAAGACGACCTGGGTCAGGGTCAGGAGCACCGCAAAACCGGCGGCCTTGGAGCCCACCGCGAGGAAGGCCGTCACGGGAGTCGGAGCCCCTTGATACACGTCGGGGATCCAGAACTGGAACGGGAAGGCGCCGATCTTGAACGCCACACCGGCGAGCACCATCACGATGCCGACGCTCGCGAGCAGGTTGTCGGGATTCTCATGCAGGAACATGCGCAGGCCCTCGAAGCTCATCGCATTCGGGGTCGCACCCGGAAGCCCGCGCGTGCTGGCCACACCGTACAGGAGCATGATGCCGAAAAGCATCACCGCGGAGCTCAGACCGCCCATGATCAGGTACTTGAGACCGGCCTCGAGCGAGGCCGACGAGTCCCGGAAGTAGCTGACAAGAACGTAGAAGCCGATCGTCACCGTCTCGAGCGCGACGAACAGCATCACGAAATGGTTGGCCTGCGCCAGGAGCATCATCGCGGCGGTCACCACCAGGACGACCGAGAAAAACTCGATGCGCGGCAGTTTGCGGCGCCGCAGGGAGATCGTGCCCAGCAGGCTGACGAGGATGGACGTCAGCAGGAAGAAGATCCGCATGAACTGGCCGACGGCCGAGTGACGCAGCAGCCCGTTGAACGACTCGAAATCGATGCTCGCGCGCAGATTGATCATCAGGGCGCACATGATGCCCAGCTGTGCGGCGATCGAGATCGCGGGGATGACCTCGTGGTTCTCCTTGTCGAGCACGAGCTCGAGCATGAGCAGGGCCAGTGCGGTGATGCCCAGCATGAGCTCGGGCAGGATGGCCATCCATGCGTTAGCGGCGGCAGCTTGATGCAGGAAGTCGAAGGGCATGGGAAAGGAAGAACCGGGATTCGTGTGGTTGCGGAGGGCGGGACCGGGTCAGCGGGGACAGGCGTTGCTCGCGACGACCGGGCAGGAGACGCCCTGGGTGAGCGAATCGTTGATGTGGGTGGAGAGCGTCTTCGGCGCGAAGCCGATGACGAGCAGCGCCGCGAGGAGGATCAGGGCCGGGATGCGTTCGCCCCAGCTGAGGTCCTTGACCGGCTTTTCGGCGGCAACCTTCGCGAAGCTCTCGCTGGGCTGGCCAAAAAAGACCTTCGCCGCGGCACGAAGCCCGTAGACCGCGGAAATCACCACACCTGCGACGGCCAGGGCGGTGAACACCTTGGAGAACGGCCAGGCGGCCACGAAGATCGTGAGCTCCCCCCAGAAATTTCCGAAACCGGGCAGGCCGATGCTGGCGAGCATTGCCGCGACGAAAAACGCGGCGAGAACAGGGGCCTTCTGGGCGAGACCGCCCATCTCCTCAAAATCGAAGGTCTGCGTGCGGTGATAGACGCTCGTCGAGAGCATGAACAGCAGCGCCACGGAAAGACCGTGCGCGACCATCAGGAACACCACGCCGCCCAGACCGACCGTCGAGAGCGTCGCAATGCCCAGGAAGGCGTAGCCCATGTGCATGACCGAGCTGTAACCGATCATCTGCTTGAGATCGCGCTGAGCGATCGTGACCAGACCCGTGACGACGATATTTCCGACCACCGCCAGCAGGGCGAGGATGACGAGCCAGTTGGTCGTGATGCCGCCGTGCCAGGCCACGGGAAGCAGGAAGTTGGGAATGTAGGTGGTCGGGATCGTGACCGCGGCCAGGCCGCCCATGGGCAGGAGCGGCAGCACGAACTGAATGAGTCCGTAGAGACCGAACTTCTTGAGCACGCCCGCGTGGAGCATCGACGCGGAGCTCGGCGCCGCGCCGTAGCCGAGGGGCGCCCAGGTGTGGAAGGGCCAAAGCGACACCAGGATTCCAAACCCAAACATGAGCACTCCGAAGAGATTCCGCTGCGTGCTCAGCCGGATCGGATCGACCATCAGGTGCTCGCGCAGGGCGATGACGTCGAAGGTCTGAGTCCCGCTCTTCGAATATAGCGCGATCAGGCCGATCAGGGAGATCATGGCGCCCACCGTCAGGTAGATCGTCATCTTCATCGCGGCATAGCTGCGGTCGCGTCCACCCCAGATGCCGACCATGATGAAGGTCGGGATCAGCGCGAGTTCGTGGAAGAAGTAGAAGAAGAAGATGTCGGTGCTCGCGAACACGCCCATCAGGCCGGCCTGCATCACGAGCAGGAGCGCGAGGTAAGTCGTGATCCGTTCGGCAGAGGACTGGATGGCGTACAAACCGGCAGCCAGGCCGACCAGGCCTGCGAGCACATAGAGCGGAAGCGAGATGCCGTTGAGCCCGAAACGCAGCGCGATGCCGATCGAGGCGAGGCCCGTGTCATAGGCCGTCATGAATGCGTAGCCGTGGATCAGGGGTGCGGACCCGTAGGACACCCAGCACCACAGCGAGATGAGGGCCGGGAAGCCGAAGCCAACGTAGGCCACCCGCTTGGACGCGCCGAGGGCAAGCGCCAGGGCGGTGACCAGCGGCACTGCGATCGCGAGGAGAAGGGGATCGTGGAAAGGATTCATTGGCAAAAGTGGATTGGCGGGCGACGGGGGCGGCTTGGCTCAGAGGACTCCGGCGGCGTAGCACCAGAGCAGGACCAGACCGACAAGGAACCAGAACGCATAGGCCTGGACCTTGCCGACGTGGAGTGCGCGGGCGCCGACGCCCACGAGGCCGACGATTCCCGCGAGGCCGCGGATGATCAGGCCCGCCAGGAAGATCTGCTCCAGGAACGCCAGGATGTCGGCGACGCGCTGCTGGACGCTGCGGATGTACCAGAGGTAGAGTTCGTCGATCCAGAGCTTCGAAGCGATCAGCTTGAACAGTCCCGGGCTGCGCTTCTGCAGCGAGTCTTCAGCGGCCGACTTGTAGAACAGGAACGCCCCGCCGGCGCCGATCAGGACGATCACGGATGACATCAGAAGCATGCGCAGGTGCGCTGACTCGGGGGCCTCGGGGATCAGGGCGGCGACGCTGCCGCCGATGCGATCGATGAAGAAGCCGTATCCGGCGACCACCGACAGTGCGGCGAGCACCACGAGCGGCAGCCAAAGGGTCACGCCGCCCTCGTGGGCGTGCGAGGCCTCGTGCGTGCGGGGCTGGCCGAAGAAGACGAGCTTCCACATGCGGACCATGTAGAATGCGGTGAGCACCGCGGTGAAGGTCAGGATGACGAAGACCGGCATGCTCTTCTGCAGGGCGAGATAGAGGATGGCGTCCTTGGAGAAGAAGCCGGCGAGGAACGGCAGGCCGCAGATGGCGGCGACCGCGACCGTGAAGGTCCAGAACGTGATCGGCATCTTCGATTTCAGGCCGCCCATCTTGAAGATGTCCTGCTCGTGGTGGCATCCATGGATGACGGAGCCCGAACCGAGGAAGAGCAGCGCCTTGAAGCAGGCGTGGGTGGTCAGGTGGAACATCGCGGCGCCGACGCCAGCGGCGATGACAACGGTCGCTCCCGAGGCGCCGTGCTCAACGGCGAGCGAACCCATGCCGAAGGCGGCGACCATGTAGCCCAGCTGGGAAAGCGTCGAATAAGCCAGGACCTTCTTGATGTCCGTCTGGGCGATCGCGCAGACCGCGGCGTAGAGGGCGGTGATCGTGCCGACCCACATGATCGCGTGGAGCGCGGTGGGCACCATCAGCACGTCGATGCGGCAGAGCATGTAGATACCGGCGGCAACCATGGTGGCCGCGTGGATCAGGGCGGACACGGGCGTCGGGCCTTCCATCGCGTCGGGGAGCCACACGTGAAGGGGCATCTGAGCCGACTTGCCGACCGCGCCGCAGAAAAGGAGCAGCGGGATCGCACGGCTGTAAACCAAAGCGTGATGCTGGGACAGCGCGGCGAGCTCCGAAAGGTTCACCGTGTGGTTCATCCAGTAGCAGGCGATGATGCCGAGCATGAAGCCAAAGTCGCCCACGCGGTTCACGATGAAGGCCTTCTTCGAGGCGTCAGCGGCGGACTGGCGCTCGTGCCAGTGGTTGATCAGCAGATACGAGCTGAAGCCCACCAGCTCCCAGAAGATGAAAATCATGAACAGGTTGTTCGCGAGCACGATGCCGATCATCGAGAACATGAAGATCGACAGGCCGGCGAAGTACCGTGCACGGGCCGGGTCGTCGTGCATGTAGCCCACGCTGAACAGGTGGATGAAGAAGCCGACCACGCTCACCACGAAGAGCATCAGGGCCGCGAGGTCGTCGAACTTGAAGCCGATCGAAACAGCGAAGTCTCCGAAGCGGAGCCACTCGTGCGACACCTCGAAGCGGCTGCCGCCGAGGATGAGCATCAGCGACGCGATGGCGAGGGCGCCCGCGGCGGTGACGGACACCATGGAGGCGAGGGCTCCCCGCTTGCGCAGGAACAGCGCGATCACCGTCGCCGAGGCGAGCGGGAACAGCAGGACCAGGGTGGCGAGTTGGACGGGAGACATGGGCGTCGGAAAAGGAGGTTGGAAGCTGGGAGCCGGAGTCGGGAGCCGCCTCAGTGTTTCAGCTCATCGAGCTCGTCGAGCATGAGCGTCTGGCGCTTGCGGAAAAGGGCCACGATGATGGCGAGGCCGACCGCGACCTCGGCGGCGGCGACGGTCAGGATGAAGAACACGAACACATTGCCGTCCATGGCCGCGTTGTAGCGGGAGAAGGCGACAAAGCCGATCGTCGACGCGACGAGCATGAGCTCGAGACACATGAACACGACGAGGGTGTTCTTGCGCAGCAGCACGCCGAAAAACCCGATCGCAAACAGCAGGCAGCTGAGGATGAGGTACTGGTGCAGTCCGATGGTCATGGGAAAAGGAGGTTGAGGTCGGAGTGGCGGAGCGGGCTCAGGCCTTGGCCTCGGGCTTGTCCTTTTTCGCCAGGACGATCACGCCGATCATGGCGACGAGGAGCAGGAAGCCGGCGACCTCGACAGGGAGGAGGTAGGTCGTGAAGAGCTGGTAGGCATAGAGCTTCAGCTCCGCCCCGATGGGCGGCATGTTCGCGAGAGCCGGGGCAGGGAGCGGCTCGCGGTTGAGGGTGACGAAGGCGCCGACCAGCAGCGCGATGAATGCAAGGAAGCTGCCTGCGGTGGCGAGCTTGCCGGTCGATTTCCCCGAGCCGCCCTGCATGCCGATGAGCATCACGATGAACACGAACAGGGCCACGACCGCGCCCGCATACACGAGGATCAGGAGCGCGGCGAGCAGGTAGGCATTGAGCAGCACGAACAGGCCGGCGGTGCCGAGCAGGCTGATCAGCAGGCAGAAGGCGGCGTGGACGGAATTCCGGTTGAGCACGACGCCGAGCGCGCCGCCGGCGGTCAGGGCGGTGAAGGCGTAGAAGAGGAAGTCGGACATGGAGTGAAAGGGTCGGTGGCTGCGGTTGCGGTCGCGCGGGCGGGATGGATCAATGGCGGTGGTTGCCCTCGAGCTCGGCCGCCTTTTTCTTGTCCCACTTGAAATGCTTGTCGGGCAGCGTGCCGCCCAGCTCGTAGAGGCGCTGCTTGTTGTTCACCATCGAGGCGCGGGAGTAGCCGGAGGTCGAATACACGTTCTGGAGGAAAATGGCCTCCTCGGGGCAGACTTCCTGGCAGAAGCCGCAGTAGATGCACCGCAGCATGTCGATCTCGAACTCCTGCGGGGCCTTCTCGACGTGGGCGCGCTGCAGCTGGTCGGCGGGCACCTCGCCCGGCGTGATGCGGATGGCCTTCGGCGGACAGACGAACTCGCAGAGCTGGCAGGACACGCACTTCTCGCGACCGTTCGGATCCATCACCAGCGTGGGCACGCCGCGGTAGCCCGCGGGGATCTCCGGCCGCTGCTCGGGATACTCCATCGTGACCTTCGGCGCGAACAGGTGCTTGATCGTCGTGCGGAGGCCGGCGGCGATCTGAGGGAGGTAGGTGCGCTCGGCGAAGCTGAGGGGCTTGCGTTCGAGGACTTTGACGGTGGCGGGCATGGCGAAGGGAGTCGAAAGGACGTTGGTGGGCGCGGCCGCTCAGGTGAGCAGCGCGATGATGACCATGTACACGAGCAGGTTGGCGATCGCGAGGGGGAGCAGGCGCTGCCAGCCGATCTTCATGACCTGGTCGTAGCGGAAGCGCGGAAGCGTCCAGCGGACCCACATGAAGAAGAAGATCATGAAGAGGACCTTGCCGAGGAAGATGGCGATCGAGATCAGGCCCACCACGATGGGCAGGTTCTCGAGGTGCAGCCAGTGCACGAGCGACTCGACCGGGATCCAGGGCAGCGGATTCCAGCCGCCAAGGAACAGCACCACGAACACCGCGGAACCGACGATCATGTGGGCGTATTCCGCAACGAAGAACAGCGACCACTTGAAGGCGCCGTACTCGGTGTGGAAGCCGCCGACCAGGTCGGCCTCGGACTCGGGCATGTCGAACGGAAGGCGGTTGGTCTCCGCGAAGAGCGCGATCAGGAAGATCAGAGCCGACACCGGCATGAGGAACACGAACCACAGGCCGCCGAAGAATCCGGGGTGCGTCTGGAACTGGACCACGCGGAAAAGGCTCAGGGAACCCTCGGAGCCCGGGGAGTTGATCCACAGGAACACCGGGATTACCGCGAGGGTCATCGAGATCTCATACGAAATCAGCTGGGCCGAGGCGCGGACGGCGCCAATGAACGGGTATTTGGAGTTCGAGGACCAGCCGGCGAGGATGATCGAGTAGACGCCGAGGGAACCGACCGCGAAGACCGCGAGGATGCCGATGTCGACGTTGGCGAGCACGAGCGGGTGCATCGCGCCCATCGCGGAGTCCCAGTAGGCGCCGAAGGGAACGACGGTGATCGTCGTGAATGCCGGGATCAGACCGAGCCAGGGTGCGATCGTGAAGTAGAACTTGTGGACGTGGCCTGGGAGCGGCTCCTCCTTCAGCAGGAGCTTGCCGCCGTCCGCCGCGAGGTGGAAGAGGCCGAGGCGCTGCAGAAACCGCCCGAGGAAAGGGATCGCGGCAAACCACGGCACGATGGCGCGGTTGGGGCCGGGACGGCCCTGGATCCATGCGGAGACCTTGCGCTCGGCCAGGGAGGAGGCGCCCGCGATCGGGAAGATCACGAGGACGACTGCGAGTCCCTGGATGAAACCGCGGAGGAGCGGAGGGAGGCTGAAGTAGAAGTCGGCCATGGAAGGTGCGGGAAGGAGGTCGGATCAGGCTTTCGCCGGTTTGAAGTGGAGCGTCTCGCCCTCGGGGAACGGCAGACCCGCCCAGGCGGCGGAGTCGAGCGTCACACCGGTGTCGGGGATCTTCGAATACGAAAGGCCGGCGAGGACCGGGATTTCGGAGGAGAGCGAAGACCACAGCGCGGCCAGACCTGCGCTCGGGCAGGAGCCGCCCGCCGCGTTCACGAGCGTTCCCAGCGTCGCGAGGTCGTCGGCGACGCCCTCGGGAGCCGGCACCGCGGCCGCGAACTTCTGGAGGCGGAACTGCTGGTTCACGAACGAGCCGCTCTTCTCGAAAACGGTGAGCGAGGGGATCGCGATCCGCGCCGCGGCGGCGGTCGGATTCTCATGCGTGCCGATGTAGATCACGGCGACCTTCGCCAGCTGTGCCTGGGTGAGACCGGCGGCAATCAGGTCCTCGTTGTGGGTCAGCACCGTCTTCACAGCGCCGGAGTCGATCGCCTTCGCGAGCGCCTCGAGCTTGGTGGAGGGCAGCGCGGAGACGAGGCCCGTGACGAGTGCGCCGCGGGTGTTGGGATTGCGGTCGGCGGAGATCAGGAGACCATCGCCCTCCCCCACCCGCGCGACGATCGATGCGGACGCCTTCAGCGCCTCGGCGAGCTTGCGCGCAAGGTATTGCTCTTCGACCGAGGCACGGCCGGAGCCGACGATCGCAACGCCGCCCTGCTTGAGGAGCTCTGAGGCGGCCTGCACGGCCTGGCCGTGGGCAACCACCTGACCCTCGATCCTCGCAGCCAGGAGCCGGTTTTCGGCGCGCACCTGCTTGTAGAGGATGCGCCCGCTGTCGGCCATCCAGGTGTCGTTCACCTCGTCATTGCGGCGCGGGGTGATGCGGTAGATCACGCCCTCGCGCGACCAGACGACGGTGTTCGCGCCGACGCTGGACTCGGTGTCGATGCTGTTCGTCTGTTTGAGGAACCAGACGCGCATCTTGAAGCGGAAATCGGTGCTCGTGAGCGCGCCGACCGGGCAGATGTCGACGGTGTTGAGCGAATAGTTGTTCTCGAGCTGCTTGCCCGGATAGCAGGTCAGCGTCGAATAGCTGCCGCGGTCGATGAATCCGAGCACGTCGTCCTTGGCGACCTCCTTGCTGAAGCGGATGCAGCGCGAGCAGAGGATGCAGCGCTCGTCGTCGAGCATCACGCGGGGCCCGAGCACCGTGCGCTTGGGCTTCACGTTCTTCTGCTCGATGAAACGCGAATAGCCGCGGCCGTATTGCGTGGCCTGCTCCTGCAGGCGGCATTCGCCGGCCTGGTCGCAGATCGGGCAGTCGAGGGGATGGTTGACGAGGAGGAACTCCATCACGCCCTCGCGGCAGTCCTTGACCATCGGCGTCGTAGTGCGGATGTGCAGCCCGGGCGAGGCGTAGGTGGCGCAGCCGATCGTCGGACGCGGCATCCAGTTGATCTTCTGCTTGCCGGTGGCGGCATCCATGACCGGCTGCTTCGTGGCCGGGTCGACCGCGGGCATGCCCATCTCGACAAGGCACATGCGACAATTGCCGACCACGCTCAACTTCGGATGGTAGCAGTAGTGCGGGATGTCGATGCCAAGCAGCTTGGCGGCCTCGATCATGTTCGTGCCCTTCGGCACGGCGATCTCCCTGCCGTCCACGTTGACGGTGATGAGGTCGGTTTTGGCGGGCGTGGTCATTGATGAAAAAGAAATGGAAGAATTCAGAATCCAGAATTCAGGATGGTTCGGTGATGGGAGCCCAGGAGGCGACCTGCATTGCGCTGGCGGCGATCGGTCGGACCAAGAATGATCAGATCCTCGAAGGTCTTCGCTGAAGTCCTTCTGGATTCTGAATTCTGGATTCGGGATTCCATGATTGGCATCCTCAGACGAGTGTGAGCGGGTTCGTGCCGGCTTTCTTGGTCTCCGGGTAGGTCTTGAAGTCGTCGGCGAACTTTTGGACGAAGCTCTGGGTGGGCCAGGCGCAAGCCTCGCCGAAGGCGCAAATGGTGCGACCGGCGATCTGGTCGGCCACGCTCTTGAGCAGCTGGCCGTCCTCGGCCCGGGCGTCGCCGTGCACCATGCGGTTGGTGATCTTTTTCATCCACAGCGAACCCTCGCGACAGGGGGTGCACTGGCCGCAGCTCTCGTGGGCGTAGAAGGCATTGAGATTGGCGAGGGCATCGACGACGTTCACGCGGTCGTCCATGACGATCACGCCGCCGGAGCCGCCCATGGTGCCGCAGGCGGCGAGCGAGTCGAAATCGAGCGGGATGTCATCCACGCCCCAATCGAGCATCGAGCCGTCCTTCTGCTTCACCTTGAAACGTTCGCCGAAGCGCAGGACCTTGGCGGACGAGCCGCCGGGGATCACGGCCTTGAAAGAATGGCCGGGCAGCGGGCCGCCGCAGATTTCATTGAGCAGCTGGCCGAAGGTGACCTTGCCGCATTCAAATTCGTAATACCCAGGGCGCTGGACGTGACCGCTGACGCCGATGATGCGGGTGCCCGTGTTGTTGGGCGTGCCGATCTTCGCGTAGGTGTCGCCGCCGATGTCGGCGATGTGGCGCACCTGGCAGAGCGTCTCGACGTTGTTGACGATCGTCGGGCACTGGTAGAGCCCGAGCACGGCCGGGAAGAAGGGAGGCTTGATTCGCGGATACGGGCGCTTGCCCTCGATCGACTCGATCAGGCCGGTCTCCTCGCCGCAAATGTAGGCGCCGGCGCCGCGGTGGACGTAGATTTCGCAGCTGTAGTCGGTGCCGCAGATGTTCGGGCCGACGAAGTTCGCAGCACGAGCCTCGGCGATGGCCTTCTCGAGGATGCGCGCGCCGTGCGGAAACTCGCCGCGGATGTAGATGTAGGCCTGCTTCACGCGGTTCGCAAAGCAGGAGATCATGATGCCCTCGATCAGCTGGTGCGGATCCTGGTGAATGATGTAGCGATCCTTGAACGTGCCGGGCTCGGACTCGTCGGCATTGACGACCAGGTAGATGGGCTTCCCGCTCTTGCGATCCACGAGGCTCCACTTGAGGCCGCAGGAGAAACCCGCGCCGCCGCGGCCGCGCAGGCCGGACTTCTTCACCTCGTCGATGAGTTCCTCGGGCTTGCGCGTGACGGATTTCTTGAGGACCTCATAGCCGCCGTTGCGGATGTAGCAGGCGAGGTCGTTCGTATAGCCGGGCTCGTCGATGTGCTTGAAGATGATGCGGCGTTCGAGCGAATGAGGCATGGCGGAAAGAGTCGAAAGGGATGGAAAACCGGGCGGAGAAATCAGGTGGACGCGCGCTTTTTCGCCTCGTCGCGGATTTGAGCGGCCAGGGCGGAGGCCTTCGCCTCGTCCACGCGCTCGTGAAGCTCGTCGTCGATCATCACAACCGGCCCGGAGCCGCAGCTCGCGAGGCACTCGACGAATTCGATGGTGACCTCGCCGTCGGGCGAGATCTCGCCGCGATGGGTTGAGAACTCCTTCTCAAGGCGCTCGCAGACCTTGTAGCCACCATTCAGGGCGCAGGACAAGGTGCGGCAGACCTTCACGTGACGCCGGCCGATCGGGTGGCGGCGGAACATCGGGTAGAAGGTCACCAGCTCATAGATGTTGATCGGCTGGAGCTCGAGCTTGGCGGCGATCCACTCGATCGCCTCGTCGGAGATGTAACCCTGTTCCTCCTGCACGAGGTGGAGCAGCGGGAGCGAGGCGCTCCGCTTCACGGGATAGTGCGTGATGACCTCGTCGATACGGGCCAGGGTTTCGGGTTTGAGCGTAAAGGCCATGGGAAGTGCGGAGGGCGCAGAGAGGGATCAGCGGTCACATTCGCCCATCACGAAGTCGAGCGAACCGAGGATGGAGACGACGTCCGCGATGTATTCGCCGACGCAGACCTTGGGCAGGATGGAGAGATTGCAGAACGAGGGGCTGCGGATCTTCATGCGCCACGGCACGCCGCCGCCCTTCGAGACGACGTAGAAGCCGAGGATGCCCTTGGGATTCTCGGCCTCGAAGTAGGCCTCACCTGCCGGCATCTGCGGGCCCTCGGTGACGATCATGAAGTTGTTGATGAGCTCCTCCATGCTCGTGAGAATCTTGTCCTTGGGTGGAGCGAAGATGCGGCGGGCATCCGTCGCGTACCAATCGCCCGACGGGAACTTGGCGAGCACCTGCTTGATGATGCGCACGGACTGGCGCATTTCCTCGCCGCGCACCGCAAAGCGATCGTAGCTGTCGCCCTTGGTGCCGATCGGGACCTCGAAGTCGTACTGTTCGTAGCCGAGGTACGGGCGGTCCTTGCGGAGATCGAGCGGCACGCCGGAGCCGCGGAGATTGGGTCCGGTGATTCCGTAGGCGATGGCATCTTCCTTGGAGATGACTCCGACGCCCTCGGTGCGATCAAGGAAGATGCGGTTGCGGGCGAGCAGGCCGAGGACCTCCTCCAGGATCGGCGAGAACTGGTCTACGAAGGCGCCGACCTTTTCGAGCCAGCCCGGAGGCACGTCGCGGGCCACGCCGCCGATGCGGGTGTAACTCGTCGTGAAACGGGCGCCGGTGAGCTCCTCGAAGAGCTTGTAGAGCTTCTCGCGCTCCTCGAACGAATACAGGAAGACCGTCCACGCACCCACATCGATACCGTAGGCGCCAAGACCCATCAGGTGCGCCGAAATGCGGGCCATCTCGGAAACCAGCACGCGGATGGCGGCGCAGCGGGGCGGCACCGTGATGCCTGCGAGCTTCTCGACCGCAAGGGCGTAGGCGACGTTGTTGGCCAGCGGGGCGAGATAATCCAACCGGTCCGTGTACGGCACGAACTGGTTGTAAGTCATGTTCTCGGCGATCTTCTCGTCGCCGCGGTGCAGATACCCCAGGACCGGGTCGGCCTTGGTCACGATCTCACCGTCGACCTCCATCTGGAGGCGCAGCACGCCGTGGGTCGAGGGATGCGAAGGCCCCATCGAGAGCGACATCGATTCGGTCTGCTGGCTCTCGGCGGCGGCGGCGTTCTTTGCCGCGGCATCGGGAAATGCGAATTCGGTGGCCATGGAAAGGGAAGATCAGGTGTTGGGCTTCTCGCGGCGCTCGTTCCAGCTCTCGTCCTTCGCGCGCGGCTCGGCCTCGGTCAGGTTCATCTCGCCGCTGCTAGCGACGAAGGGACCGCCCGCCATCGGAGCGGAAATCGCCTTGGTCGGAATCTCAGCGGAGATCTCAGCGTCAGGAAGGTCTGTCGGCAGGCCTGCGAGCGGGAATTCCTTGCGAAGGGGATGGTACGGATAACCGTCCCACATCAGGATGCGGCGCAGGTCCGGATGCCCCTCGAACACGATGCCGAACATGTCGAAACACTCGCGCTCATGCCAATTCGCGCCGGGCCAAAGGCTCACTACGGAGGCCATCGCCGGCTTGGCGTCATCGAGGCAATCCGCCGTCACGCGGACGTATTCGGATTTAGCCGTCGAGAACAGGTGCCAGACAACTGTAAACCGGGGCGATGCCTCGGCGCTCCAGTCGATCGCGGTCAGATCACAAAGGAAATCGAACTGCATCTCGTCGCGCAGGGTGCGCAGGAGCGCGGGGGCCTCGGCCGCCGCCACTTTGACGGCAGCGTGGTCGGCGCTGGTGCGCGGAGCGAGAGAGGGAAATTTGGACTGGAGGGCGCTGACGACGTCGGCTGTGGCGAGCATGGGTGGCGGCGGAAGGTGCTGCGGTTGGCGGGTCAGGCGCGGGGCTTGAAGAGCTGCTTCGCGCCCGGCTCGCGCTTGACCTTTTCCTGAAGCTTGACGAGGGCGTCGAGCAGGGCCTCAGGCCGCGGAGGGCAGCCGCTGACATAGACGTCGACCGGGACGATGCGGTCCACGCCCTGGAGCGTGGCATAACTGCGGTACATGCCACCCGTGCTCGCGCAGGCTCCCATGGCGATCACCCATTTCGGCGAGGGCATCTGATCGTAGATGCGGCGCACCTGCGGGGCCATCTTGTAGGTCACCGTGCCCGCCACGATCATGCAGTCGGCTTGGCGGGGGGAGAAACGCATGACTTCTGCGCCGAAACGGGCGATATCGAAGCGGCTGGCCGCCACGCCCATCAGCTCGATGGCGCAGCAGGCAAGACCCATGGGCATCGGCCACATGGAGTTGGTTCGGATCCAGTTCACGACCGCGTCCAATCGGGAAACGATGACATCGCCCTCGATCTTGCTGTTATACGCCAATTCGGTGTTCGGAGATACCATGGTGTGCCGTAAGAATGACGAGGCAGGTGGAAAAGAAGGAAGCACGGTAGCACCGGGGGGAGGTCGCGCAAGGAGCTTTTAGTGGAACGCCGGATTGCCCGTGCCGTCGCTCAATTTTCGCAGCGGTTCAAACCCCAAAGTATCGCTAATACGACTACCGACCAAGCGGCTCTCCCCTCCCCTCCACCTGAGCTGCATAAGCTCCTCTCTTTCTTCGGTTAGATGCCCTTCTCAACTCTCGAAGCCGCCAGCTCCTCCGCGCTGTTAAGCAGATTTGCTAATTTTAATAATAAGCCCCCTGACTTTTGAAAAGCGCCGCCGCAGGGATGCAGAGAGACGAATTGAAGCTGGGGAATCGGCGGGGCTGTGGCTTCGGCAGACCGATCGATTCGCCGGGCCCCTTCCTCGACACTCCGCCTTATCGCAACCGTGACCGGCCCTGAGTCACAGTATCACCCCGACCGGGAACAGGGTCGTACGGGACGGCGGCCAGAGCGAACTGAGTGGAGGTGAATTCGCCGCGCGAAGGCAAAACCTTCGAATTCGAAAATTGCCGTTGACCAACGACCCGGCATCGACCTTATGTCCACCCCTTCCCGGCTGGCTGCCAGAGAGTTTCGAGGCAGCACGCCCCACTGGAGAGGTGACAGAGTGGTCGAATGTGCGTGATTGGAAATCACGTGTACCCGCAAGGGTACCGGGGGTTCGAATCCCCCCCTCTCCGCCATCCTTCGCTCCTTCGGAGCTTCGGATGGCACGCCAAGTGAAGAAAAAAAGAACCGCCTCGCCGGCGGCTTTTTCGTAAGTGGAGCGAAGGAGGGCGGGTCCTCTCCCTCGCGGTCCGTTGGCACCTCCAGCAACGCTTGCCAGGCTTCGTCGGTGCTCCCGCACTGCACTGTGCCTGGCTGCGCCGCAGCAAACACCTCCGCACTTTTTTGTCGCGAGTCTGGCCCTCTCTCTCGTCTTCGGAGCTGGCATAGTCCGGAGCATCGTCCTCCGGCCGGAGCGGATTTCCAAGTGAATGGAGTTCAAAGTCCGCCAGAAGCACACCCGTCTCCCAGCAGCGTAACCTCCCTGCCTGCGAAGACTTCCGCGCGTGACTCGAGAGGCTCCGCACCGCACAGGAGACTCCATGGGCGCTTGTCATCAAAATTAAGTACATCGGTGGCGCTATTTTGCCGAGCACCACACTGGGCAGAGGCACTTCCCTAGCCGAACGTCGGTCTAATGGCTAAGTGAACACCCGCTTGCCTTCCTACCAGCCACTCGGACAGTCGCCGTCCCCCCTATGATCAGCTCATTCCCCCCGGCCCCCAAATTCCGGGCGCTGAGAACCCTGCTGGGCCTTGCCCTCGCTGCCGGTTCGGCGTTCGGAGCCACCACCCAAATCTCGGTCGATGCCAACCAGTACGTTCGCACGCTCGAGGATCGCGAATTCGGCATCAACACCGCGGTCTGGGATAGTTATCTGAAATCGCAGAGTTCGATTTCGATCATCAACGACGTCGGCATGCACACGCTCCGCTACCCCGGCGGGTCGACCTCCGACACCTACCACTGGAAAACCAATTCGCTGGACGACGGCACCGTCTACAGCTGGGGATCCAACTTCGATTCCTTCATCCCCATCATCCAGGGCACGAACGCGCGCGTGTTCATCACGGTGAACTACGGCAGCGGCACCGCCCAGGAAGCCGCCGACTGGGTCACGTACGCCAACGTGACGAAGAACCTCGGCATCAAGTACTGGGAGGTGGGCAACGAGTGCTACGGCACCTGGGAAAACGACATTCAAGCCGTCAAGCACGACCCCTACACGTACGCCACGCGGTTTGCGCAGTACTACAAGGCGATGAAGGCCGTCGACCCGACCATCCGCGTCGGGGCCGTTGCGGTCACCGGCGAAGACAGCTACGCGAACAACACCAGCCATCCCGCGACCAATCCCCGCACCGGCGTAACGCACAACGGCTGGACGCCCGTCATGCTGACCACGCTTAAGTCGCTCGGAGTCACGCCGGATTTCCTGATCTATCATCGCTACGAGCAGAATCCGCCGAGCGAGAACGACACCTCCCTGCTCCAGTCGGCCAAGACCTGGCCCAACGACGCGGCCGACCTGCGCCAGCAGCTCAACGACTACCTCGGCTCGTCGGCCGCGCCCGGCGTGGAACTCGTGTGCACGGAAAACAATTCGGTCTCCTACAATCCGGGCAAGCAGAGCACCAGTCTGGTGAACGCCCTCTTCTACGCCGACAGTTTCGGCAACATCATCCAGACCGAGTTCAACGGCTTCGTGTGGTGGGATCTCCGGAACGGCAAGTCGACCGGCAACAACAACAGCTCCACGCTGTACGGCTGGCGTCAATACGGCGACTACGGCATCACGAATCCGACCAGCGGCGATTTCGCCAACTATCCGACGTACTACGCGATGAAGATCGTGTCGAAGTTCGCCTCGCCGGGCGACGAGGTTGTCAAGGCGGCGAGCGACAACACCTTGCTCTCCTGCTATGCCGTGCGGAAGACCGACGGCTCGGTCGCCCTCCTCGTGATCAACAAGGACCCGGCCAACACGCAGATGGCCGACTTTTCCATCGCCAATTTTTCGCCCGGCGCCACCGCCACGACCTACGCGTATGGGATTCCCCAGGACACCGCGGCGCAGACCGGTTCGGGCAACACCGACCTCGCCACGGGCACGATGGCGATCGCGGGAACCAGCTTCGCCGCGTCCTTTGCCCCCTATTCACTCAACGTCATCGTGATTCCGCCCGCGGTCGCATCGTCCAGCACTCCCAAGCTGATCGCCCTTTCCGCCCGCGGGTACGTCGGAAGCGCCACCGACACCAATCCTTCGCTCACCATCGGCTTCGCCACGTCCGGCGCAAAGTCGCTTCTGTTGCGCGGGGTCGGTCCCACACTCGCCACGCAGCACGTGTCCGGCGTGCTCGCGGATCCGACGATGGACGTTTACACCATTCAGAATAACACGGCTACCAAGGTGGCAACCAACGACAACTGGGGTGGTTCTCAGGCGCTTCAGGATCTCTTCGCGAAGCTCGGCGAATTCCCGCTGCCCGTTGATTCCAAGGATTCAGCCATGGCCTATGCTGCGCCCGGCGGCCTTGGCACCGCAGAAATCACCAGCGTCGACGGCAATCCCGGTGTGGCCCTCGGTGAGATCTACTCCGCCGACTCGACCCAGTCCACGCGCCTGACCGGACTGTCGGCCCGGGCTATTGTTGGCACGGGAGACAACGTCTTGGTCGGCGGCTTCATCATCACGGGCTCCACTCCAACGACCGTCCTGATCCGCGGAATCGGACCCACCCTGTCCACACAGGGTATTACCAACCCGCTCGGCGACCCGAAGCTCACGCTCTTTGATGTGAACGGACGGGTCATCAGCCAGAACGACGACTGGGGTGGCTCCCAAGCCCTCGTCAACGCGTTCACGAAGACCGGCGAATTCCCCCTCGACCCATTCTCCAAGGACGCGGCCATCCTCATCACGCTCAACCCCGGCATTTATACCGCGCAGGTCTCTCCCGCGGGCGGAGTCGCCCAAGTCTCCGCGGCCGGTTCGCCCTCCGGTGTCGCCCTAGTTGAGATTTATCAAGTGCCCTGAAGGCAGACGCCTGAGGTCGGCGAGCCCGATTCAAACCGGAGGCCAGCGGTCCCAAACCGACCCTGGCCTCCCAAGGGCGTCGCTCACGCCGCTCCGTGCTCGAAATAACGGGCGAGCCGGGACGGCCTGAAGATGGTCGCGTGATTCTCCTCTGAAAGCCCCTCGGAGTTGTACGCGATGCGCTCGATGAATCGCGGCGTCAGCGTCGTGCCGGGTTTGAACAACGGAACCTCGCTGACCTCCCGCGGTGGATACTGGTCCGCGAGAATGTCCGCCTCGCGCAGGTCGGCGGCCGCAAGCTTGAGCTTCGACTGGCCCTGGACGGCAAGCGTCAGCCGCAGGTTGGTCGAGTCGACCTTCACATGGTAACTCTGGCATTCCAGCGGAAGTGGAATGGCCCGCGGCTGCGCCAGGCGTCCGCGGGACATCAGCGGCATCACCACCTCGCCAGCCCGGATGGCAAGGGTGCGCGAGACGCCTTGGGCGATCGTACGGACCACCTCGGCAAAATAGACCGCCGTCTCGTTGTCGGTGCGCGGATCGCGACCCAGGGATTTTTGAAACAGCTTCACGGCCTCCTCGTGGCGCGCGTCGAGAATCAGGTCCATCCACAGTCCGGGTTCGGAGGCAACCAGGCAGGCCCAGCCGCAGAGGTGCAGCCCGGACTCGGAGGGCAGACCTTCGACCGGAGCGGCGGATTCCACGGCAAGCCTGAGTTCGATGAGCGACGCCGAAAGCAGGAAACGGATCTCGTGCACCGAGAAGTTCGCCGGATTGTCCTTCGCGTGCCTGGGGACCATGTGCTGCGTCTTTGGCGTCGCGCCGGCGGGCGCAGGGCCCGATTTGCGGCCCATCATTTCACCGAGCAGGCTGTTGCGCTGGCTCAGCGCCTCGATGTCGTCGATCTGACGCTGAAGCTCGCGCTGGTACTCAATCAATCGACACGCCACCCGGAGGCGCGCCTGAGTCTCGGCAACATTGAAGGGCTTCGAGATGAAGTCATCGGCGCCGGCATCCAGCGCGGCCGCGATCTCGGTGGCAGAGTTGCGACTGCTGAACATCAGAATGTACGGCCGCGTGTGCAGTCGCGCCGAACGCAGCGCACGGCAGAGTGACGGTCCATCCTGCCCCGGAAGCATCCAATCCAGGATGATGATCGGCGGCGCATCCGGCCCCTGCGCCAACTCGAGCACCCGCGATCCGTCCGACTGCACCTCCGCCTGATATCCCGATTTCTCGAGAAACAATTTCATCACCCGCTGGGCGGTCGGATCATCGTCGACTAGAAGAACTCGCATGAGGCGGCGCGTTTATAGAGACCAGGCAGGGTTGCGTACAACCAAAGAGTTGATCGGACAATCCGCCCCGCCCCAAAGCAGAGCCGCCGACGGGATCGTCTTCCGTCGGCGGCCTTAGCTTCAGTTAGTGTGCTGGCTGCAAACTATGTTAACCAGAGCACGCGCCCAGCATACCACGTCCCTGAGCGGAATTCCTTAGGGTTATTTCCCAATCGAGTGGGAAGATTTCCCGGTTTTATTGAGAATTAATATCAGAAATAGATGATTACAGCTCATCCAAGACTTGGGAACCTGTTCATTCTACAATCCGATCCGGCGTTCAACGCTGCCGACCGGCAATGCCTGGACGATGCCCGGTCAATCCTCGAGTTCGACGTTCCAGTACGCGAGATCCAGGAAGTCCTTCCACTGCTCGCGATGACGGTTTTCGAGGAGTAGCGAGATCACCGGGCGCCACTTCGGACGCACGGGCTTTCGAACAAGCCGCATCGACGCCTCGTGAGGGAGGCGGTTGGCCTTGCGGGTGTTGCAGGCGATACAGGAACAGACGATGTTCTCCCAGGTGGTCTTCCCACCGCGGTCGCGCGGGATGACGTGGTCGAGATTCAGTTCCTCGCGTGCAAAAATGCCGCCGCAATATTGGCAGGTGTCCTTGTCGCGTTCGAACACGTTGCCGCGCGTGAGCTTGAGCTCCTTGCAGGGCAGGCGATCGAAGTAGGTCAGGAGAATGACGTGCGGGAGGCGGATGGTCCTGGTCGGCGTATGCACCGCATCCCCTTCCGTGAGCGGAGGGTTGTGCCGGGAGAAATCCATCCAATCCAGCAGCGAGAAGACGCGAAAGTCGTCGGACTGCGCATGGACGACATGGGCATGCCCACGCGCAAGCAGCGCGAAGGCTCGTCGAGCGCCGATGATGTTCACCGCCTGCCATAGGCGGTTCAGCACCAACACCTGCTGATCGAGGACAGCCTCCATACGGGTCTCCGACTTAGAGCGCCGTCCCCTGACCTGTCAAGCGAGCGGGGCCCACGTCACGCGAACGTAGCCTGCCCGCGCGGCCGATCAACAGCCCAGCAGGGGCTCAGATCCACCCGTCAGGAACGGCTCGCCCGCCTCGACGAACCGGATGCCGTGGTGAAACCGCCACAGCCAGCAGGCTCCATCGTGGGTGTCGTGCACCAGCAGGTATTCCGGCACGGTCTGCGCGGACTCGCTGCAGATGCTGTACTGGCATTTCGTGATACGATCGATGGCGGACGGCACCGCGAGCAGGAGCGGGATCGCGTCGAGCGTCACGACCCAATTGCCCGTGACGCCGATCGGGTGTTCGCCCTGGAAAAAGTATCCGAAGAATCGCGGCGGTTCGAAATGTCCGGTCGACCGGAGCCGCCGAAGCTGTTCGTCGACTGCGGCGACCAGCCGGATGCGCCAGGCGAAGTCCCGCGGGAGCGTGAAACCGGACAAGGGGATCAGAACGTTGTCGGTTGCGGTTGCCATGACGATGACACCTATAACAACGGCCATTCGGGGGCCGCTTTTAGCCGCATTTTTTGTCCTGTATCGTCGGAATCCGTCCTCCTTAGGACGAGCATCCGGCATCCGGATCACCCCGACAGCGTCAGCAAAGCCTTCCCGTTTATTCCCAGCTTCTTGTCACACCTCCTATCGAGATCCGTCGAGCCGGAAGCATCTTCCGACCTGGAGAAATACGCTCGCCGCCTGCGGCGGCTCCGTAAAACTGCGCACGCATCCATGCTCGAGGAAAAACTGAAGGAACTGATCGACCTCTATTCTCCGATCGACGACGCGCAGGAACGCATGGCGTTGATCGTGGACGCAGCGGGCCGCCGGCCTGGGGGCGAGCCGGACGGGCTGCGCTCGGACTCAAACCGGGTCCGGGGCTGCGTCTCCGCGGCGTGGATCGCGGGGCGCGTGGAGGACGGACGCTGCACGTTTGTCTGTGCGGCCGATTCTCCGTTGGTGCTCGGCCTGCTGGCCGCGCTGTGCGGATTCTATTCCGGAGCCGAACCCAGGGAGATCGCCTCGAGCCAGCTCGATCCGCTCGAGGCGCTGGGACTCACGCGCAACCTGTCGCCGACGCGCCAAAACGGCCTGGCGAGCGCCCGGAATCGAATCCGGGAACTCGCCCAAGCCTGGGCGCAGGGCGACGGCGCAGCGGCCCCTTGAGTGGCGCTGGCCAACTCAGGGTCGGACGGCCACCGGGACCTTGGGAAGACGCCAGATGTCCGCGGCGTACTCCCGGATGGTCCGGTCGCTCGAAAACTTGCCCATGCGGGCCGTATTCAGAATCGCCATGCGGGCCCAGCGATCGGGATCCCGGTAGGCGGCGTCGACCCGGGCCTGGCAATCGCAGTAGGCGCGGAAATCGGCCAGCACCATGTACGGATCTCCGGCCTGGAGGAGGCTGTTCACAATCGGCGCGAACGCGCTGCCTTCCTTGGGCGTAAAGTACGGGGACCCGAGCCAGTCGATGACGGCGCGCAGCTCCTCGTCGCGGTGATAGTAGTCCCAAGGATTGTAGCCGCGGGCGTGCAGCTCCTTCACTTCGTCCACGGTCATGCCGAAGATGAAGATGTTGTCGTCGCCCACCTCGTCGCGGATCTCCACGTTGGCGCCGTCGAGCGTGCCGATGGTCAGCGAGCCGTTGAGGGCGAGCTTCATGTTGCCCGTGCCAGACGCCTCCTTTCCGGCGGTCGAAATCTGTTCGGAGAGATCGGCGGCCGGAATGATGCGCTCGGCGAGCGAAACGCGATAGTTGGGCAGGAAGGCGACCTTGATCTGGCCGCGAATGCGTTCGTCGTGGTTGATGTGTTCGCCGATGACGTTGATCGCGCGGATGATGTTCTTCGCAAGGTCGTAGCCAGGTGCGGCCTTGGCGGCGAAGACGAAGACACGCGGGACGATCCGCAGCGACGGATCGTGCAGTAGGCGCCGGTACAGCGCGAGGATGTGGAGCAGGTTGAGGTGCTGCCGTTTGTACTCGTGAAGGCGCTTGATCTGGACGTCGAACAACGCGTCGGGCGAAACGGCGAGGCTTCCACAGCAACGGCGGCGGATGTGCTCGGCGAGCCGGACCTTGTTCTCGCGCTTGATCGCCATGAACTCGCGGCGGAACGCAGGATCGTCGGCAAACTTCTCGAGACCGCGAAGCTGGCCGAGGTCGCGGACCCAGGCGCGCGACCCAAGCGTGTCCGTGATGAGGTCCGCGAGGCGGGTGTTGGACTTGAGCAGCCAGCGGCGCGGAGTGATGCCGTTGGTCTTGTTTTGGAATTTGCCCGGGTAAAGGTCGTTGAATTCCGGGAACAGCGCGCTCTTGAGCAATTCGCTGTGCAGGGCCGCCACGCCGTTCACGGTATGGGATCCGACCACGGCGAGGTTCGCCATGCGGACCATCTTCTCGCCCCCCTCCTCAATCAGCGAGCAGGCGCGCTTCTTGGCGTCGTCGCCGGGCCAGCGCGTGTCGCAGGTCTCCATGAGCCGGCGATTGATCTCAAAAATGATCTGGAGGTGGCGCGGCAACACGCGTCCAAACAGGCCGACCCCCCACTTCTCAAGCGCCTCCGGAAGCAGCGTGTGATTCGTGTAGGCGAAGGTGCGGTTGACGATGGCCCAGGCGTGATCCCAGTCGAGATGCTCCTCGTCGACCAGGATGCGCTGAAGCTCGGCGATGGACACGGCCGGATGGGTGTCGTTGAGCTGGATGGCGACCTTATCGGGGAAATTCTCCCAGTTGTTCGAGGCGTGCTTGCGATGACGGCGGATGATGTCGCGCAGGGAGCACGAGATGAAGAAGTACTGCTGCACCAGACGCAGTTCCTTCCCGTTCTCGGTCTTGTCGTTCGGATAAAGCACCTTCGAGACCGTCTCTCCCCTCGCCTTTTCTGCGACGGCCTCGACGTAGCCACCCCGGTTGAAGGTCGCCAGGTCGAATTCCTTGGTGGCCTTGGAGCCCCACAGGCGGAGGAAATTAACGGTGCCCGTGCCGTAGCCGACGATCGGAATGTCGTAGGGCACGCCCAGGATCGAGCTGGTGTTCACCCAACGCGGGCTGACATTGCCGACATCATCGAACTCGTCGACCACCTCGCCGTAAAGCTTCACCTCAAGGGTGTATTCGGGGCGCACGATCTCCCAGGGATCGCCGTACATGGCCCAGTTGTCGGGCCGTTCGACCTGGTGTCCGTTCACAAACTCCTGCTTGAAGAGGCCGAATTCGTAGTGGATGCCGTAGCCGATCGCCGGGTAGTCGTGCGTGGCGAGCGAATCGAGGAAGCAGGCGGCAAGCCGGCCGAGGCCGCCATTGCCAAGACCCATGTCCTCCTCGGAGCCGCGAATGGCCTCAAAGTCGAGCCCCAGCGAGCGGACGGCCTCGACGGTCACGTCGTACAGCCCGGTATTGTAAAGGTTGGTACCGAGGAGCCGGCCGATGAGGTACTCCAGCGAGAGATAATAGACTCGGCGGACGTTGTTGTCGGTATGGACCGCCTGGGTGTCGATGAACCGCTCGAGAATGTGATCGCGGACGGCCATCGCCGTGGAAATCCACCAATCCCGCGCGGTCGCGCTGCCCGGATCACGCGCAAGCGTGGAGCGAAGGTGGCGGAGGATCAGCGAGCGCATGATCTCCTTCTGGGAGTCGTGCTTCGCGACCGGACCTCCGGGGGCGGGAGCCGGTTGGGCTCCGGCGGCTTTCTTCGATCTGGCAGTGACTTTGCTAGGCATAGGATGAAGAGGTCTTGCTACGCAGCGCTTTTAGCCATGCGGCCGACGGCAAGTCTAGGGGAATCAAGAATTGTGCCAAGGGTCCATGATTTGTACAAACGATCGAACCATCGTTTATCCCTCAGAGGCTATTTCTGGAAGCGGCGATTAAGCTCGCCGTGTGACAATTCGATGAACGTCGGACGCCCGGCCGGCGAGGTGAGCGGTGAGGCGGTGGCAAACAGGCGCTCGAGCAGGTCCTTCATCTCGCGCTCGGATGCGGACACCGGAAGACGGAGGGCACGCGAGGCGGCCAGGCGCGCAAATTCCTCGTGGTCGAGCCGTGCATCGCGTCCGGGAAAACGTCCGTCGCGCAGGGCGCCAAGGAGATCCCGCAGAAAGGTCTCGGCGTCGGCCGGCTCCATCCAGTCGGGCACCGCCTCGATTCGAAAGAAGTTTCGCCCGAATTCGACGACCTCAAAACCATGCGCCTGGATGAATTCCAGGCGGTCCAACAGCATGGCGCTTGCCACCGGATCGAGTTCCACCGGAACGGGCAAAAGCAGGCGTTGTGTCGGAGGCAGGGCACCGTGGCCGTACTGGGCTCGCAGTCGTTCGAAGGCGACGCGCTCCGTGGCTGCGCGCCGGTCGAGCAGGACCACTCCTGCACGGGTTTCAAACACGGCGAGGCTGCCGTGGGCGAGGCCAAGGAATTTCCATCCGTCGAACTGGGGCTTCGACACGGAAGCCGGCGCAGGCGGCGTGGGCGAAGAAGCGGGCGCGGGAGCCATTCGCGGTGCCGGTGGAGTCACGGGCGCCGGGGCCGGGCCGGACGGTGGACGATGCGCGGGCACCGGAGCGACGTCACCCGGCCGTGCGGAGGGCGCAGGCGGCACCGCCTGCAACATGGGCTGCGATGGAGTTGCCGCGGTCGGCGGCTCCACAGATCCTGCAGCGGACTGCCCAAGCTCGCGCAGGCGCTGCAGCACGGTCCGGATCACGAACCCACGAACCTGGGCTTCGGAACGAAACCGGATCTCCCTTTTCGCGGGATGGACGTTCACGTCGACCGCCGCCGGATCGAGTTGAAGGAACAGGAACGCCAGCGGATACCGGCCGCGCGGGATGGAGTCGTGATAACTTTCGATCAGGGCGTAATTCAGCGTGCGACTGTCGACCGGACGCCCGTTAACGAATGTCACCAATTCATGCCGGGTGGCCCGGCCCACCCCGGGGCGGCCAATGAGCCCTCGCAGGGTGAATCCCTCCCCGGCCGCCTCGAGCGGTACCAGGTCGGCTGCGATCTGACGCCCGAAAATCTCAGCTACGCGGTCCGTGAGTCCGTCGCAGCGCGGCGACCGGAATACAACCCTTCCGTCCTCGATGAGCGCGAAAGACACGTCGGGACAGGCCAGCGCGTAGAGCCGGACGCATTGGATCATGTGAGCCGCCTCGGTCTGGTCGCTTTTGAGGAATTTCCGGCGCGCGGGCACCGGATGAAACAGCTGCGCCACCTCGATTCGCGTGCCTTGCGGACGCCCGCATTCGCGCACATGCACCAGTTTGCCCCCATTGACGAGGACCTCGGTGCCAAACTCCGCTCCCAACTCGCGGGTCTGCAGCGTAAACCGCGAGATGCTCGCGATCGAAGGGATCGCCTCTCCCCGGAATCCGTAGGTGCCCAGCCGGTTCAGATCGTCCGCCTCGACCAGCTTGCTCGTCGCATGACGTTCCAGGGACAACAGCGCATCGTCGCGCGACATGCCCGCGCCATTGTCTTCAACGCGGATCAGGGCGCGCCCACCCTGCCTGAACTCCACCTCGACGCGCGTGGCGCCGGCGTCGAGTGCATTTTCGACCAGTTCCTTCACCACAGCGGCCGGGCGCTCGATCACCTCGCCTGCGGCGATCTGATTGGCGACACGATCGGGGAGAATGCGAATCTTCGGCATGCGGAGGCCGGCGATCCTTCCGGCGTCGCGGAATTCGGACAAACCTAAAACTCGGCTCTGGCCCGGTTCGAAAACCCATTTTCGGCCTTGTTGCCCTCGGTCCTCCCTGCACGATGGGCGCGCCATGGCGCAGCATTCAACGCCCCCCCGAATGCCGCCGGGGTCGACGCGTTGGACCTGGGTGCCGCCGTTAATCCTGGTGGCAGGTCTCGTCGTCACCCTCATCGGCACCTCGCTGCTCGACCGCGAGGTCGACCGCTCCCAGACCACGAATCTCGAACGGGTGAGCGACCGCGTGGGACTGGCGGTGCGCAATTACTTCGATGGGCAGGCTGCGGTTCTAAGAAGCGCACGGGCGCTCTTCGATGCAAGCGACGACGTGTCGCCCCAAGACTGGAGCACCTTCGCACATTCGATGCTTCGCAATTCCCAATCGGGAATCGACCGCGTGCTGTATTTTTCGCGGGAGTCCTCCGGTACCGCGCAACTGGTCTACTCTGCGGACAGCAAAGGCCGGACGGCAGACGGTTCGGTGTCGAGCCGCGTGCTCGGCGACCTCTCCCAGGGCCTCGGGCGGCAGTCCACGCCATTTGACACCGCGCGCCTCCTGCGGATTGGATCGTCCACGATCGAGACCTTCATTGCGGTCTATCCGCACTCGGCCCCCGATCGCCCGCTCTCCGCGGCCACATCCAAACCCATGGGCTGGGTCGTCCTCGTGGACACCGGCAGCCAACTTGGCGCCACCATCGAGCGCCAGCTCGATCCAGGGACGGCCTACCGTCTCAGACTCGAGGGTTCGACCATCGACTGGCTCTCCCAGGGATTCGAGCCCCCCCAGGCGCCCTCGCCGAAGTCGTCCCTCCAGCGGCGCGTGGAAGTGCTCGGCACGCCGGCCGAGCTCACGATCGGATTCCAACCGTGCGCCGGCGTCACCCAACGCTCCATGCTGAAGGTCGTCCTGGTGGCCTCCGTGGGCACCCTCATGACCCTGCTGGCCGCCGCACTCACCTGGTCGCTTGCATCCGGCCGCCGGAGGATCGAGCGGGCGGCTGACGAGATGACGCGCGAGCTCCAGAAGGCGGTATCCGAAAGCATGCGACTGCAGGAGGAGATACGCCGGAGCGAGGGCGTGCTCAAGATGACCTTCGAAAACACGCCGATCGGGTTGATGTGGGTCAGCCGCGGGCCCGATGGGGCCGCCCAGCACCGCGCAAACGACGCATTCCGCCGGTTGTCGGGCCTCTCACTCGAGGATGATGCACGCTTCGAATCGATCCTCGAGAACGTGCATCCCGAGGACCGGCCCGGACTGGTCGAGTCCCACGCCAGCCTGGAGTCGAGGGCCACCGACGGCTACACCATCGAGTTGCGCTTCGAACACGTGGCGGATCACACGATCTGGGCGGACTACACCGTGCACCGCTTTCGCCGCGACGACGGCGGGTACCAGGAGATTCACTCCCTGGCCGACATCACGGACCTCAAGGCGGCCACCCGCGACCTTCTGGGGGCGAAACTCGCCGCAGACGAGCTGAACGAACAGTTGGAGTCGGCCATTGCACGCGCCCAGCAGAGCGCGCTGGAGGCCAACCTCGCAAGCCAGGCAAAGAGCGCCTTCCTCGCCACGATGAGTCACGAAATCCGCACGCCGATGAACGGTGTGATCGGCATGACATCGCTCCTGCTGGAGACGGACCTGACACCGGCCCAGCGCGATTTTGTGGAGACGATCCGGACCAGCGGCGACTCGCTGCTGACGATCATCAACGACATCCTCGACTACTCGAAGATCGAATCCGGCAAGCTCGAACTGGAAAACGAACCGTACAGCATCCGCGAGGTGGTCGACAGCGTGCTGGAGCTGCTCTCGGCGCGGGCCGCGGAGAAGGGACTGGATCTCTACACGGACGTCGACACGGCCGTACCGTTGCAGGTCCGCGGCGACTGCACACGCGTCCGGCAGATCCTGATGAATCTCGTGGGAAACGCCCTGAAATTCACCTCACAGGGCGAGGTCGAGGTCTCCGTGCGGCTGGGCATGCCGCCACCTCCGGTCGCGGACGATCCATTCGGCGCCCCCTTCGCCTCGACTGCGAGCGAGGCGCCAGCGCAGGCAATCGCCGACGGACGCATGGCGCTGCATGTGGCGATTCGCGACACCGGCATCGGCATTCCGGAGGAAGGCATGGGCCGACTGTTCCAGTCGTTCAGCCAGATCGATGCATCCACGACCCGTCGCTTTGGAGGAACGGGGCTCGGGTTGGCGATTTCGAAACGCCTTGCCGAATTGATGGGCGGAAGCATGTGGGCGGACAGCAAGGTCGGGGCGGGATCGACGTTTCACTTTACCCTCCTCCTCGATCCGGCGCCGATCGACGGAGCGCGGCGCGACGCGCTGTTCCCAGGCAAACGTGTGCTCTGGATCGACGATCGTCCCACGAGCCGTCGAATCGCCAGCCAGTGGGCCCGCGCCTGGGATCTCGTTTTGGACACCGCCGAAAGCGCCGACGACGCAGTGGGGCATCTGCGGGCGAGTCCCGGATTTGATGCGCTGGTGGTGAACCTCCGATGCTCCCCCGAGGAAACGAGCCGTCTGCTCAAGCTCATCCGCGAGGATCCGAAGGTGGTGCACACACCGGTCATCCAGATGCTCGGTTATGCCCAGCGCAACAGCGACGGCCGTCCACATTCCGACTCGAACCTCCCCAGACCCTGCAAGCAATCGGCCCTCAACGCCGCATTCGCCAGGATCTTCTCGCCACACTCCGCGGAGGCGTCCGCGGGTGCGACGCGAATCCGGGAGGACTCCTCGACGGATCCCCTGCCCTCCCTTTCCGTGCTCCTCGCCGAGGATAATGTCGTCAACCAGAAGGTCGCATTGAGCATGCTCAAGCGCCTGGGGTACGAGGCCGACCTGGCCTCCAACGGACTGGAGGTGCTCGAAGCCGTCGAGCGCAAGTCTTACGACGTCATCCTGATGGACATGCAGATGCCCGAAATGGGCGGACTCGAGGCGACCGCCAAACTCCGGGAGGACGCGCGTTTCTCGCGGCAGCGGCCGTGGATCATCGCGCTGACCGCCAACGCCCTGAAGGAGTTTCGAAAGGACTGCGTCGACGCGGGCATGAACGATTACCTGAGCAAGCCCGTGAAGATCGAAGATCTGCGGGCGGCTCTGCGGCAGGTGCCACGGGCCTGAACGGAACGAGACGACTCAGGCCGCCGGAGCCCGGCTTCCGTTTCCACCATTGGCGCGACCAGCCAGGGAATTCCAGAGGTGGATCGCCTTCTCGCCCAGCAGCGACTTGGCCCGCTGGACTTCGGCCTCGCGGGCGCGCCGGTTCTCCTCAGCCACCTTCGCGAGATCGTCGAGATTGTACAAATACACGTTCCCATGCGACGAGACCGCCGGCTCGACGTCGCGCGGCAGGGCAAGATCCAGATACAGCAGCGGACGCGCGGGACGCCTGCGCATCGCAGCGGCGCTTGCGGAGGTTGAAATGACCGTGTTGGGCGCGGAGGTCGCGCAGACGACGATGTCGAAGTCGGCGAGCCGCTCTTCGCGCTGTTCAAAGGGAAGAGCTCCCGCTCCGAGTTCGGCGGCGAGCTGCGCCGCGCGGTCGAAATTGCGGCTGCACACGGTCAACGACGGAGCACCGCGGCTCTGGAAGGCCTTTGCGGTCTTTTCGCCGATCTCGCCCGCACCGACCAGAAGGACGCGCGTGCCCGAGAGGGAGCCGAAAATGTTTCCCGCGAGATCAACGGCCACGTTGGCGATGCTCACCTGGCCGGCGGTGATCGCCGTATTCGTGCGCACGTGTTTCGCCGCCTGGAACGCCTTTTGGAATACGCGGTTCAGCACCGCCCCGGTTGTGCCTTTGGACTGCGCCAGCGCGTAGGCATCCTTAACCTGGCCGAAAATCTCCGTCTCGCCGAGCATCTGCGAATCAAGGCCGCTCGCCACTTCGAGAAGGTGCAGCAGCGCGTTCTGGCCGCGCAGGTCGATGCAGAATTGGGCAAACTCAGCCTCGTCGAAATTCTGGCGCTCGCAGAAGGCCCGCCGGACCAGGTCGACGATCTGCGGGGACTGGGCGACTCCGTAGAATTCGACGCGGTTGCAGGTGTTGAGCAATGCGTACTCCGCGAGCCCCTCGAGGCGCGCCAATTCACCACGCAGCTGTTCCGCAGTCTCAGAGCTGACCGCGAGCCGCTCGCGAACCTCGATCGGTACGCGGTGGTGGGTCGCCCCAAGCACAAATATCTGGGCGGGATGGGTCGGGTCACTCATGGTGCGCCTGCTCGACTTGGGTCCGGTCCGGATACCGGCTGCGATTCACTGGATCGAGAGAAACCAGCGCTCCCAAATAAAGAACCACACAGGCAATGGCAAAATAGTGTCCAACAAGCCGACCTTTGAGGCGGCCAACGAAAATCGCAAAATAGCCGACCCAAACCAGAAATACCGCGATCACCTTGAGATGATCCACGGTGCCCTTGTCGATCCGCCAATAGAGGTACCCCACCCCCATCGCCACCGTAAACAGCGCCAGACCAAAGCCCAGCAACCGAGTGCCGATCTGGTCGAGCTCGATCAATGAGGGGAGAAATGAAAACCAGCCGCTCAGGCGCTTCGACCTAAGGGAGTAATGACGAATAAGATGCAGGAGAGATGTTAATGCGAGCAGGCTGAATGTGCCGTAGCCAAACATGGCGAGACCGGCGTGCATCGGGACCCACGGATTGCTGTCGCTCAGCATCTTCGAATGCGTCGCATCCCATGAGCCAAAAGAGAGCGAGATCGTGGCCAGGATTGCCGACAGGCCAGCAGTGAAATAGCCCAACATGCTCAATCGGAACGTGGCACCGATAAAGAGGTAGATGGTGGTCGCCGCCCAGCCGCAGAACTGGAGAATTTCAAACGAGTTACCAATCGGGCACGATTTCACCGCCAATCCTCGCATGAGGAGTCCGATCGATTGGAGGACGTATCCCACGACGATCACGCTGTACATGGTCACCCGTGAATGACGACGGGCCCGAACCAGGCAGAATGTGCCATACAAAAGGCCAAAGGCGTAGCAGGCAGCGGCTATCCAGAGAACCTGACGATCGGTTATTGGCATGGAATATCTCGAAAAACCATGACGAGCGGTCCTTCGAGTGCAAGCGCGGGGACTGCGCATCATTTATCCAATTCATTGCAAATTGCCTGCGTAGTCCCACGCCCCGAAACGCCAGCTGAACGGTCGCCGCAAACCACACGATAAACGTCTGTCCCCGTCCGCCCCGCTGCCCTCAACTGGCCCCGGAGGTCCGCCTTGATTTCCCGTGCGCGGCACGGAAGCCGCCCTTTCCCTGGGTCCGTAGTTTGCCTGTCCCCAATTCGAGCGCGGGACCCTCGACAGCCAGCGACGACTATTTTGCCTGCTCATTTTCGGAGCGTATGAAGGCGGATTTGAGATCCATTTTTGCCTGTCCCCAATTTTGGCAGGGACTGGGCGGGTTTCTCTGCCTGTCCCTAATTTGAGGAACGCGGGGAGGATTGGGGCTCTTCGCGGTTGTTGTTTGCCTGTCCCTTGGAGAAGGGAGCGACAGGGGACTCGTGCAGGGATTGTCACGATTCCGGTGTTCAGGTACCATTCCTAAACCCCGAGTCGCCATGCACCACGATCCACTCGACCCTTTGCTCGATCGCTGGAACCGGGTTCCACCCGCTCCTCATCGGCTTGAAGCCGAAGTCTGGCGCCGCATCGCCGTGGAGGAATCCGACGAGCAGCGCCCCAGTCTCTGGGACCGAATCGACGCCGTGTTCCGCCGGCCCTCGTTCGCCTGCGCCTTCGTCGTGGCGTGTATGCTCGCCGGCCTCTTCGTCGCAGAAGCACGTCTGTCGCGGCTGCACGACGAACGAAGCGCGCAAATCGCACGCAGCTACCTGCGCCTGATCGATCCGCTCCTCGCGGATCCGTCGACAGTCCACCCTTACACCACCGAGAGCTCGGCGGCACACAAATCATGAAACGGGCCCTTTTCATCATAGCCCTCGGCATGCTGTGCGGCATGGGTGCGGAGACGTTCTGGTTCGATCTCCGCAAGCCCGTGGGCGCCGACCAGGCCGACGCCGACCTGCTCTGGATGCGTTCGGAGCTCAAGCTCAGCAATTCGCAATACGAGCGGATCAAGGCGATCCATGACCATTCGAGCCCCAAGCTCGTCGCCCTCGCCGCCCAGGTGGCGCAGATGCGCAGTGAATTCGACGCCTTCGAGCGCGAGCGCCGCACCGAGGGGCGCGTGGACTTTCTCGAGTTCGCGCGATTCGTCGAACTGCGCCGCAAGATCGATGCCGAGTGTCTCCAATCCACCCGCAACCTGGTGCAGGCCACGGCCCAGGTCATGACCCCGCAACAACGTGAGCTCTATTTCGGAATCGTCGGAAACACCCTGGGCGACTGGACCACTCGCGCCAACTGAGTCCGCTCCCGTCCGGCGCAAACCCCAAACCCCGCCCCAAGCGATGCCGGATTCCGCGGATCTGGATTCGGTGAGCCTTGCCGCGCTCCGCCGGGGTGAGGAATCGGGGTTGAATCAGCTCATCCGCCGGTGGGAGGCACCCCTCTTCGCGTTCGCCTGGCGCTACGTCCAGAATACCGCGGATGCCCACGACCTGGTGGCCGAGGCCTTTGTCCGCCTGTACCGTCAGCGCGAACGGCTGCGTCCCGACACGCGTATGTCGGCCTGGCTTTTCACCACTCTGGCCAACCTCTGCCACAATCACCACCGGTGGAAGCGGCGGCATCCGACGGTGAGTCTGGACGCTGCTGATCCGGAAACCGGCCTGACCCTGAGTTCCCACACTCCATCCCAAGCGCCCACCCCGTGCGACGAGGCGGAGCGCGACGAGGCGCTGGTTGCGCTGCGGGAGGCCATCAATCGCCTGCCGCACGACCTGAAGACGACCCTCATCCTGCACCACTACGAGCACCTGTCCTATCGCGAGATCGGGCGTATCACCGGCTGTTCGGAACGAGGCGTCGAGACACGGCTTTACCGGGCGAAGCAGCGGCTTCGCGACGATCTCGGAGGACACCTGGCCGGCCCCGACGGGCGGCAGGAGTAAAGCCGGGGGCGGGTCAGTGTTTCTGGGCTGCGGCAGCGGCCGCGGCCTTTGCCTTGGCCCAGGCGTCGTACTCCGCGCGGGGGATGAACTTCAGCGACGCGGAATTGATGCAGTAGCGCAGGCCCGTGGGTTCGGGACCATCGTCGAAGACGTGGCCGAGGTGGGCGCCGCAGACCGCGCAATGGACCTCCGTGCGGGTCATACCATAGCTGTGGTCGACCTCCTCCTCGATGAACTTGGGCTCGATGGGCTGCCAGAAACTGGGCCACCCGGTGCCGCTGTTGAACTTGGTCCGACTGTCAAACAAGGGCGTGCCGCATCCGGCGCACACATACACGCCGTCCTGGTGGTTGTTCCAGTACGCGTTCGCAAACGGAGGCTCGGTGCCCTGCTCGCGCATGACCCTGTATTGAAGGGGCGACAACAGCGCCCGCCACTCGGCATCGGTGTGCCGCACCTTTCGATGGCTCATGTCGATGACGACATTTGACGGAAGCCCGCAGGCGGACAGCGGTCCTTCGGTGGTGCAGGAAGAGGAGTTGGCGGGAGCGTCCTTGGAATTCATGACCGGCGGAGCGGCAAGGGTTGAGAGTGGTGAGAGGGCAAAGGCAAACAGGGCAATGAGCCCCGCGCGAACGAGGGAAGTGGGATGCGACGCCATGGGACGCCAGCAACGTACCCGGAAACCTTCGACGCGCAAGCGGCGCGCCCCCGCGCTAATCCGCCTTCAATCCCACGTCGCCATCCGCAAACTGGGCGCGAATCCGCTGGCCTGCGGTCACCTCGGCGCGACGTGCGAGCGGGGCGCCCTGGGCGTCGCGCATGATCACGAAGCCGCGATTCAGCACCGACTGGGGACTGGCGGATTGGAGACGTTTGTAGAGCGCGAGCAGGCGGTGGGATTCGAACTGCACGCGATTCTCCGGCGAGGCACGCTCGAACCGGGCGCGTTGGGCGTCGCAGGCCGCGCGTTTGTCCTGGGCCGCATGACGAAGCGCAGCCAAGAGCCTGTTCGAGAGATCATCGAGTCGAAGGTATCCCCGCTCCACCTGCGCAGCGGGCGCCAGGAGGCGGAGTCTCCCCCGGAGCGGCTCGAGCCGTCCGCGCGCGTCGTCCAACGCACGATCGGCGGCCTTTTCGAGCGATTCGGCCGCGGCCTCGGCACGCTGCAGGATCTCGAGGAAACGGCTGGAAATCAGCTCGGCGGCGCCGCTGGGCGTTTCCGCGCGCTGGTCGGCGGCGAAATCGCAGAGCGTGAAATCGATCTCGTGCCCGACGGCCGACACGGTCGGCACCGGGCACGCGGCGACCGCGCGCACGAGCACCTCTTCGTTGAAGGCCCACAGGTCCTCGAGGCTGCCGCCACCCCGGCCGACCACGAGCAGGTCGAAGAACCGCGGCAGGGGCGAGCCCGCCCCCTCCTCCACAGGTTCCCCGGCCGGGCCGAGCCGGAGGTCCGCCGCCCAGGCGAGCATCGCGGCCATCTCCTCGGCGGCGCCGCTTCCCTGGACTTTCGACGGAAGCACGACGCAGCGTCCGCGCCAGCAGCGCCGCTGCAGGATTTTAACAAAATCGCGCACCGCCGCACCGGTCGGGGACGTTACGAAACCCACGCGGGCGGGCAGCGCAGGCAGCGGTCGCTTGCGCTCCGGGTCAAAAAGCCCCTCGGCCGCGAGACGACGTTTCAGGGCCTCGAACTCCATCTGAAGCCGGCCAACTCCGTCCTCGATCACCGCCCGGACCACCAGCTGATACTGGCCCCGCGGCTCGTACAGACTCAGGCCGCCGAAGGCCAGGATCTGCAGGCCGTCGCGCAGCTTCACCGTCTGCCGGGCGGCGTCGCCGCGGAAGAGCACCGCGGAAACCTGGGCGCCGGCGTCCTTGAGCGACAAATACACGTGCCCGCTCGCCTGCACCCGCAGGTTGGAGACCTCACCGCGCACCCAACAGGGGGCGATCTCGCGCTCGAGCAGGGCCTTGATCCGGACCGTGAGCTGGCTCACCGACTCGACGCGCTCGGCAGAGCCAGTTTGGGGTCTGAATTCGCGCGGGAGCATGGCCGAGGCTTGATTCCGGTCAGGATGACTTCGACTTGGCTGCGTAGTGCTTGCGGACCATGTGCGTCACCGCGAGCAGGGCGGCCAGCGCGCCCACGGCAACCATCGCAAGTTTTCCCCGTCCGTGGAGCAGTGCGTCGCCGAACATCACGAACGAGGTGTCGTAGAGGTAGGTCGCGATGCAGGAGACGATGACGTAGTTCCTGAGCGGGACATCGGCCAGGCCGGCGAGGTAGTTCTGGACAAAAAACGGAATTCCCGGGGTGACGCGCAGGATGACGACGAGGTCCGTGGCATCGCTGCCTGCGACCTCGGGCATGCGATAGCCGAAGCGGTCGAGGAGACGGCGGAACAGCGGCCTGAGCGCCCAGCGCGCGAGCCAGTACGTGAACATCATGTTCACGGTCACCGCCCCCAGGCACAGCGCCACCACGCCGCCCAGTCCATAGCGCTCCCCGAACACGGCGCCCGCGGGAAGCAGGAAGGTCAGCATCGGCACGCCGAAGCAGGGAAGGAACGCCATCGCCCCGAAATACGCGACCGGACCCGCGGAACTCAGCACGACCACCACGCGGTGGGCCAGTGCCTTTAGGTCCACGCCCCTCGCCACGGCCACGAGAATCACGATGCAAAGCACCGCGGCGACCGCGAGCTTCACCAGGAGTTTCTTCTGTTTGGACGTGGGCGTGTTTCCCATCGGGCAACATTGCCGGAGAGCGGCCCGGGTGGGCAAGCCCAAGCCTGAATCCATTGCGCAACCCGCGTTTCTCCAACCCAGACTCGACGCCGGGCGAGGGATCTCCCAAGACTTCCCGCGCGCCACACCGTGAAGCTCACCATCGTCATTCCCTGTTACAACGAGTGCAAAACGATCCGCACGATCGTCGACCGGGTTCGGAAGTCCCCGGTGGCCGACAAGGAGATCATCATCGTGGACGACTACTCGCGCGACGGAACGCGGGACCTGCTTCGCACCGAGATCGCCCCGCTCGTGGACAAGGTGATCTATCACGAGGTCAACCAGGGCAAGGGCGCCGCGCTGCGCACGGGCTTCGCCGCGGCGACGGGCGACGTGGTGGTGGTGCAGGACGCCGACCTCGAGTATGACCCGGATGAATACCCGCGGCTCATGAAGCCGGTCATGGAGGGCAAGGCCGACGTGGTGTTCGGCTCGCGTTTCACGGGCGGCGACGCTCACCGCGTGGTGTATTTCTGGCACATGGTCGGCAACCGCGTGCTGACGCTGTGCTCGAACATGCTCACGAACCTGAACCTCACGGACATGGAGTCCTGCTTCAAGCTGTTCAGGCGCGAGGTGATCCAGCGGATCGCGATCGAGGAAAACCGGTTCGGCGTGGAGCCCGAGTTGACGGCCAAGGTGGCGAAGCTGCGGGTGCCCATCTACGAGGTGGGCATCAGCTACTACGGGCGCACCTACGAGGAAGGGAAGAAAATCGGCTGGAGGGACGGCTTCAGGGCACTGTACGCTATTGTGAAGTACAACGTCTTTCGATGACCCCGGCCTCCCCCGCCACCCCGCGGCGCGTTGCGCTCGTCGTACCCGTCTTCAACGAGGAACCCGTCCTGCCCGAATTGTTCGCGCGGCTCGACGGAGTGCGCGCATCGGAACCGGGCGTCGAATGGGCCTGCATCTTCGTGAACGACGGCAGCCGCGACCGGTCCGCGGAAATGATCGCCGCGCGCGCGGAGAGCGACCGCGCCATGGAGCTGGTAGACCTCTCGCGCAACTTTGGCCACCAGGCCGCGCTGATGGCGGGGATCGCGCGGGCGGGCGAGCTCGGCGTGGACGCGGTGGTGACGATGGATGCCGACCTGCAGGATCCGCCCGAACTGATTCCCGAGCTGATTGCGAAGTGGCGGGACGGCGCGGCGGTGGTGCTGGCGGTGCGGCGGTCGCGCGAGGAGCGGGGCCTGCGCCGGGCGGGCTTCGACCTGTTCCACCGGCTGTTCAACCGATTCTCAGATTTTCCGATCGTCGCGAACACGGGGACCTTCGGTCTCATGAACGCCGAGGCGCTGGAAGCGCTGGTGGCGCTGCCCGAGCGCCATCGCTTTTTCCCAGGCCTGCGGGGATGGGTGGGCTTTCCCACCGCCCAGATTTTCTACGACCGAAAAGACCGCGCCGCGGGCACTCCCGCCCAGACGCTTCGCCGGCTCGTGACCTACGCGTTCGACGGCATGCTGAGCTTCTCCTATCTGCCGCTCCGGATGCTCACCTACGTGGGCCTGGCAGTCAGCGGCTTCGGTTTCGCGCTCGGCACCTTCTTCATCGTCCGCCGCCTGCTCGGTATCGAGATCGCGTTCACCGGCTTCACCACGCTGGTCACGCTCACGCTTTTCCTCGGCGGGATCCAGCTGGTGGGCATCGGGGTGATCGGTGAATACCTGGCGCGCGTGTACGACGAGGTGAAGAAACGGCCTCTCTACATCGTGCGGCGGCGCAAGCCCTGAGGTCGAGGGAGCGGCCGCCGCGAGGCTCCGCTCCCCTCCCCGTGACGCGGTGGCTCACCAGGTGAGCACGCGCGTGGAGCGGTTGCCGACCGCGTCGTAGAGCGAGGCGACCACCCGGGTGGCGCCGGATACTCGCGAGAGCGGCACGTCGATGGAGAAGGTTTCCTCCCGCTCGTCGCGGATGCCGTCGACGGGCTGCTCGGAGACCTCGTGGTCGCCCTGGTTGAAGTCGAGTTCCAGGCCTGCGAGGATGCTGAGGTTGTCACGGCCGTGGACCGTGACGACGAGCCGGTCGCCCACGACCTTCGCGCTCGCGTCGAGGATCGCCGGCGGCGTGCGATCCACCACGAAGACGTCGGTCTCGAAGGTCGTGGTGAGCCGATCGGCCGGCGGGCGCGGCGCGGTCTCCTTCACGACAAGGCGCGTGTAATAGACGCCCTCGGGCATGTGGGAGATGTCGACCTGGGCGTAGCTGTCGGTGGTGTCCACGACAGCGGGTATCCAGTTCTTGTCGCCCTGGTGCCGGAGATAGAGGGACGACACGAGGTTGTCGCCGTCGGGGTCGCTGACGGTCCACAGGAAGACCTGGTATCCAGGAGACGGGTACACCTGGCTGTTCATGAAGTTGGGATGCTTCTTCCCGCCCTCGGGCTGGCTGAGCATCTGGGAGAGCGAGGAGACCGGAGAGGGCTGCGGCTCGGCGGCCGGCTGGATGGCGTAGTCGGGGTCGAGGATGCGGAATTCCGTCAGCACGGGCCGGCGGTCCTGGGGCAGGTAAAACCACTGGAGCTTGTCGATCGCGGACGAGGCGGAGGCCCCGGCAGGAAGAGACACCCGGAGTTTCGCATAACGGCCGCGGAGGGGGCCTGTGGACTTCCAGCCAACGTTCGAAATCGCGCCCTGGTCCAGGCTCGCAAGGCGCGTCCAGGGGGTCCAGCCCTCGAGTTCATCGCCACCGTTGCTCGTCTTCGCCTCGATGTCGAATTCGGAGGCGGGGGCCCCGTGTATCCGGGCGGTGCGGACGGCGCCGAACTCGGACAGCAGGCCGATGTCGAGCTTTCGGGTCTCGGCGGAACGGGGAGCGCGGGCGTCGAAATCGAGCAGCGAGAGTCCGGCGGGGTTGTTGCGGAGCAGCAGGAATCGGCTCGCGGCGCCGGGCCACGGGGCGACCCCGTTCACCTGGGCGGAGACGCTGCCGGCGTAGGTCAGGGAGAGGCGGTCGACCGGATCATAGCCGAACAGGTCGCCCTGCTCGCCTCCGGTGATGAGCAGGTCGCGACCGACCCGCGCAAGCCGGTAGAAGCTCTGGTTCGTCCGGTTCACGACGATCTCCGGGAATCCGATGGTGGAAAACGAGACGATGAAGGCCCGGCCCGCGAAGCGCGGGGCGGGGACGAGGCCCGGAAGGGCCGGCGCCGGCTGCGCAGGGGCCGCGATCGGCACGACTCCGCCTGGAGCCGGTGGGGCGATCGGTGCCGGCTGGGCAGGCTGGGCGGTCTGCGGCTGGACGCGCGCACCCTGCTGGATGCGGGTCTCTCCCTGGGCCGAGGTGGCGACCATCGAGGCGTAGAACGAACCGTCGGGGTTGACCGAAAAGTCCGTGACCTCCGCGTCGCGATTTTCCATCAGCATGAGCGGCGCACCGCCCGAGGCCGGAAACTCATACACGTTTCCGTCGGGGGCCGAGCCCGCGAGCACGCGCCCGTCCGGCAGCAGGGCGAGGGTGCGCACGTTGCGATCGCGAATGGAGCCGAAGGTCGAGATGCCCGCCGCGGACAGGGCCGCGTCGGTGGCGACGCCCTCCTTCGCCCGACCCGATTTCGCAAACCGCGCGAGGTCGACGCGGTAGATTCGGCCGGGGTTGCCAGCGGCCACCAGCAGGTCACCGGACTCGCCTGGCTTCGCAGGCGGTAGGACGAGCAGGTCGAATACCGAGGTGGACGGCAGGAAGATGCGCGCCACGGGCTTGCCGTCAGAGAGGAGCGTGAGACTGCCCTTCGGCGAACCACCCGCGACCAGGCGGCCGTCGGCGAGACGCGCGAGCGCAAACACCTGGGCGTCGTCGACTGAGCCCCAGGGTTTCGAGGCGAGCGTTCCCTTGGTCGGATCCACCGTCACCTCCATGATCTTTCCCGAGGGGCCCGTCCCCACGTACCAGGTCCCGGCGTCGGCGGATGGCGCGAGCGACCAGACCAGATCCGCACCAAGCCCCCCTTGCAGATCCGTCAACACGGGTCCCGCCACGAGCCGGCCATCGGACCGCGTCGCGAACCCCTTCAGGTCGCGGCTCGAGACGTCGCGAAAGAAGTCGACGGTGTAGGTCTTGGTCAGGCTGTCGGCGAATAGCGGCAAGGCGGCAAGTGACAGCAGGGCGCAGGCGCGGGCGAAGGCGTGCATGGGCGGAGGCGGCGTTGGAATTCAGGATGGGAGCGAACGGGAGCGCGGCGGGTCAGTCGGACACGCGAAGCGGACGGCTCAGAGAGACGAAGGCGAGCTTGCCCGGGATGAGGTGGCGTTCGAACAGCGAGGAGTAGGCCTCGACGCGTTGGAAGCGGGCGGCATCGGCGTCGCGTGCGATGCGTTCGAGAGAACCCGGCAGGTCCGGCGTCGTGACGCCCTGGTCCCGGAACAGTGAAGTCCTCTCGACGACGGCGAGATAGGCGCCGTCCGGGCGACGATCACCGGAGAGCGCCGCGAGGTAGGCGTCGAAACTCCTGAACTGCGACGCCATCATGACGCCGCCATGCCCGGTGAGTTCATCGAGCGAGGAACCGGACATCAGGACGACGTCGAGCGACTTGCCGGCCCAAGCGGGGTCCGCGCGGAAGGGGATCTCAGCGCGATGCACCGCGCCCTGGTAGTCGCGCCAGGACACCGACGCGACGACGGTCTCGCCCGGGCGCGCCACGGACCGCGAGAGCTGGAACCGGTCCACGACCGCGACCGGGTCCTCGCCGAGGGCGGCGATCCTGAGCTGTATGGACTTGGGAAATACCTTTTCGTAGGGATTGAACAGCAGCGTCGCGAGCTGACCGGCGAATTCGCGCAGCCCCATGACGAAAGCCTGCGTGCCCGGGTAGAGGAAGTGCATCGGGAACGGGCGGCGACCGGCGTAGTCGATCCGCGCATCGAGCCGGAAGCCCTCGGACATCGAGGCGTCATTGGAGCCGAGAAGCCCCTGCAGCGCGCCGGACGCGATGATCATGGGGCTGAGGGCCTGGTTGCGGACGACGCGGAAATGCAGCGTGCGGTCCGGGCCGCTGACGGGGTGAACCTCCACTGCGACGTCAATCAAATCGGGCACGGGGCCAATCACGCCCGCGACACCCGAGAGTCGGTCCTCCTGAAGCGTACCGATGACGCCGCCGATGTTGGCCAGCTTGAACGAGGACATCGTGCTCGGGAGGATGGTGAGGATGTCCGCGGAGCAGAACGGCATATCCGTGGCGCCAATACCCATCATCGGGTGCCCAAAGGCGACGACGTGGTTGCCGTCGACGATCGACACGGTGCCCGTGGCGCCGAGGGTGATGTCGCCGACGCAAAGGGCGGCCGAGATCGGCGAACCCGGCTGAAGCTCCGCCGGCCTGGAGACGGCGGGCGTCGGAGCACCGCCGCCGGCCGGGGCGCCGAGCGCGAGCCCGAGTTCGGAGAAGCGTGAGGCCACCAGGGCCTCCACCTGGGGGCTGAGTCCGCCGAAGGAAAAGACCGGCTTGACCGGCAGGAAGGTTCCGGACGCGCTCGCGACCGGCGCGGGCGACGCGGACCCCGTCCCGGCGGGCAGCGTGGCCTTCACCTCGTCGAGATCCTGAGCCGGGGTGAATCCGGCGAAGTGGACGGTTTCGAAATGCTGGATCTGGTAACTCAGCGCGCCGGCAAGCTTGCCACCGATGTAGAGCGGGCTCCCGCTCATGCCGGCGGCCGCGCCCATGTTCTGGACGCGGGGATCGGTGAGCTCGCAGATGATCAGCGATTTGCCGGGACCGAGCGCATTTTCGAGCACACCCGTGACGCGCACGCGAAAGGGTTCCGGCCGGGTTCCCTGGAATACCGTCATCACCACGCCCTCCTCCCCGGGGCGCACCTGCGACAGCGGGAGGAGGTCGATCGCGCGGGCGCAGGCTGCGGCAAGGCACCACGCGAACAGCAGCGCAAGCGTCCGGCGGAGGGTGGCGACGGCGTGCATGCTCGGTTCAGAGCGAGGCGATCGCGCGGGTCATCACCTCGCAGGCGCGGTCGATCGCGGCGCCTTCGTGGGCCGTGCTGATGAACGCGGTTTCGTAGGCGCTCGGGGGAAGGTAGACGCCCGCCTCCAGGCAGAGCGTGAAGAAGCGCGCGAAGACCTTCGCGTCCGAGGTCAGGGCGGTCGCGTAGTCGCGGACCGGATTCGGCGTGAAGAAGATCGAGAACATGGATCCGACCTGGGGAACCTGGGCGGGCAGGCCCTTGGCCCGGCAGGCCGAGGCGAGCGCGTCGCGGACCTGGGCGCCGAGGCGGGCGAGGCGCGGATAGGGGTTCTCGGACTCGAGGAGCTTCAATGCGGCGATGCCGGCGGCCATGGCGAGCGGATTTCCGCTGAGCGTGCCCGCCTGGTAAACGGGGCCGACCGGGGCCAGGAAGTCCATGATCTCCGCACGGCCGCCGAAGGCGCCGACCGGCAGGCCGCCGCCGATGATCTTGCCGAGCGTGGTGAGGTCCGGGGTGATGCCCTCGAGCTCCTGAACGCCTCCCTTCGCGAGCCGGAAGCCCGTCATCACCTCGTCGAAGATGAGCACCGCACCATGCTGGGTGCAGATGCGGCGAAGCGCGGCCAGGTAGCCCTTCTCGGGGAGGATCAACCCGACGTTGGCGGGATAGGGTTCGACGATCACGCAGGCGATCGCACCGGGATTCGCGGCGAAGGCGGACTCGAGCGCGGCGACGTCGTTGTAGGGCAGTACGATGGTCTCCTGTGCGAACGAGGCCGGAACGCCCGCGCTGTCGGGGTTGCCGTGGGTGAGCGCGCCGGACCCTGCCTTGATCAGGAGCGAGTCGGAATGGCCGTGGTAGCAGCCGGAAAACTTGATGATCTTGTCGCGCCGCGTGAACCCACGGGCGAGCCGGATGGCGGACATGGTGGCCTCGGTGCCGCTGTTGCACATGCGGACCTTTCGGATCGAGGGCACGAAACGCACGATGAGCTCGGCCATCTCCACCTCGTAGGGGTTGGGCGTGCCGAAGCTCGTCCCGTTCTCGAGGGCGGTGGCGATCGCCTGGCGGATCACGGGGTGATTGTGCCCATGGATCGCGGGCCCCCATGTGCAGACGAAATCAATGAGCTCGCGGTCGTCGGCCGTGACGAGCGTGGCGCCACGGGCGCTCTTCACGAAGAACGGCGCGCCACCCACCGAGCGGAAGGCGCGGACGGGCGAGTTGACGCCGCCCGGGATCAGTTCCTTGGCCCGGGCGAAGAGGGATTCTGAGGTGTGCATGTGAAAATGGATACGAGGTCGGACGCTCAGCTGACGTAGCGCTGCACGATTGGGATTCGGCGCCCGACGCCGAAGGCGAGCGGCGTTATCTTCAGGCCCGGTGCGTATTGCTTTCGCTTGTACTCGTTGAGGTCCACCTTGCGCACGACGTCGCGGACGACCGGCTCGGGGAACCCCTGCGCCACGAGGTCGCGCGTCGCGAGGCCCTCCTCGACGTAACCGCGCAGGATGGCGTCGAGTTCGTCGTAGGGCGGGAGCGAATCCTGGTCGGTCTGCCCCGGGCGCAGCTCCGCGCTGGGCGCCTTGTCGATCGTGTTCTGCGGGATGGGCGCCACCCTCCCCTTCCGGCGGGCGTCGTCGTTGATCCAGCGCGACAGGGCATAGACCTGGGTCTTGAACACGTCGGAGATCACCGCGAGTCCGCCGCACATGTCGCCGTAGAGCGTGCAGTAGCCGACGGCGACCTCGCTCTTGTTTCCTGTGGTGAGGAGGAGCGAGCCGAACTTGTTCGAAAGGGCCATCATCAGCACGCCGCGAGCGCGGGCCTGGATGTTCTCCTCGGCCACGTCGCGCGGACGGCCGGCGAACACCGGCGCGAGCGCCTGCTCGCAGGCCGCGACGACCTCGGCGATGGCGATGGTGTCGAACCGAATACCGAGATTCTCGGCGAGCACGCGCGCATCGTCGCGGCTGTGCTGGCTGGAGATCGCCGAGGGCAGCGAGACGCCGACGACATTCTCGGCGCCGAACGCGGCGACTGCGAGGACTGCGACGAGAGCCGAGTCGATGCCGCCCGAGAGCGCGACCAGCGCCTTGCGGAATCCGCTCTTGTGGGCGTAATCGCGCAGGCCGAGCACGAGGGCCTCGAACACGTCGGGCATGTCCTGCTGGGCAAAACTGGTGTCCGGCGCCGACGCAGACCCAAGGTCGACGACCCGGATCTCCTCGCGAAACGCGGCGAGACCGGCAAGCAGCCCGCCCTGCCCGTCCGCCGCCATCGAACGTCCGTCAAAGATCAGCTCGTCGTTCCCTCCGATGGAATTGCAGTACACGACCGGACATCCGAGCTGCCGCGCCGCCTCGGACACGAGGGTCTGGCGCAGGTGTCCCTTGCCATGATGCCAGGGGCTCGCGGAGAGATTCACCATCAGGTGGCAGCCGTGGCCGGCGAGCAGTTTGACAGGATCAACGCCGCGATAAAGCCGACGTGTGGAGACGCTTGGATGCGTCCAGATGTCCTCGCAGATCGTGACCCCGAGCCGGCGTCCGTCCCAGTCGAACACGGCGGGCTCGTTGGCGGGCTCGAAATAGCGGTCCTCATCGAACACGTCGTAAGTCGGCAGCAGGCATTTGTGGGCGTACCCGACCACGCGGCCGGAGCGGCAGAACGCAGCGCTGTTGTGGCAGGGGCGGCCGCCGTCGGCGGCGTTGGGGGTCACCGTCCCGATCAGCGCGGGCACGTCGCCCACGGCTTTCGCGATCTCCGCGAGCGAGGCCTCGACGTCCGCGACAAAACGGCGCTTGAAGAGGAGGTCCCGGGGTGGATAGCCGCAGACAACCAATTCCGGAAACACCACGAGTTCAGCCTCCTGGGCGACCAGTGCGCGATAGGCGTCGACTATGCGGACGCGGTTGCCCGCCAGGTCTCCGACGGTCGTGTTGAGTTGGCCGATTCCGATGCGCATGTTCCAGGAAGTCCAGCAACGTGAACAGCTTTCCGGCCCCTGACAACTCCTCGCAGCGGGCGGAGCTCAGGGGGCGCGGGCGAAGACGAAGCGGTCGCGACCCGTCAGATCCCGCACGGATTCGGCGGCCACGAGGCCGACCGCGGCGGCTTCCGCGAGGAGCGCCGCATGCTGGGCAATCCCCGTCTCGAGCGCGACGAGCCCGCCCGGAGCGAGGCGCGCGGGAGCACCCCGGAGGATCGTCACGAGGTCACGGAGCCCGTCATCCGGAGCCACCAGCGCCGCCCTCGGCTCAAAGCTTCGCACCTCGGGCTGGGTCTCGTCCGCCTCGGCGGCGGTCAGGTAGGGGGGGTTCGAAACGATCACATCGAAACGTGCGTCCTCCGGGAGCGCCGAAAACCAGTCTGATTTCAGGAAACTCGCGCGGGCTTCCAGGCCGGTGGCGGCGGCATTTTCCCGGGCGAGAGACAGGGCCTCGTCGCTCGCGTCGACTCCCGTCACCGCGGCGCCGGGAAACGCGGCCGCGAGGGCCAGCGCGATGCAGCCACTGCCCGTACCGAGATCGAGGATACGCGAGGGGGCGGGCCCAGTCCCCAGGCGGGCGCCGACCAGCTCGACGAGCTGCTCCGTCTCGGGACGCGGGATGAGCGCGCGGCGGTCGGCCTTGAGCCTGAGGCCGCAGAACTCGGTTTCGCCAAGGATATAGTCAAGCGGCTCGCGCTGGGCGCGGCGGCGGACGAGCGGCCGGATCTTTTCCAGTTCCGCCTCGGTGAGCAGGCGTTCAAACTGGAGATAGACCTGCATGCGCTTCAGGCCCAAGGCGTGGCCGACGATCACCTCGGCATTGAAACGCGGCGCCTCCACGCCCTTTCCGGCGAGGAAGTCCGTGGTCTTCTGAAGGATCTCGAGCACGCTCAGCATCGGGGCCGAGCATGGGTCGGAGTTGGTGCCGGGCAAGCCCGGTTCAGGACGAGGTGGCGGACGGAATCCCGCCGACCCGAAATTCCCTGAATTCGGCCAGGCCCCCCTCCGAGGAACCCGGTGCGGATATCGCAAATACACCGACCTTCGCGCCGGTCCAGGAACCCGAGGTCGCGGGAAACGCGGGCCCCAACGGCTCGAACCCGGTCCCCTCACGCCCATGCCAGAATTGGCAGCGCGCGCCAGACGAGACCGTGAGCCGGAGCAGGACCGGTCCGTTAACCGGTCCGATGGTCCCGACAGTCGCCTCAGCCGCGTCGTTGGCCGCACCGGGGTTGCTCCGCACGGCGAGCACCACGCGGCGATCCTGCAGGCGCAGACCGATCCAGGCATAGGTGCGCCCAAACACCAGCAGACCGGCGGAGTCTCCCTCCGAAACCGGGTGAAAGTCCAGGCCTACGGTCACCTCAAAGGTCGGCCCCGGCAGCTTCTGGAGGAGCAGGTTCGGCGCATCGTGCAGCGTGTGCGAAGCCTTCAGCGGCACGCAGGTGAGCGTCAGTCCGCGGCGCCCCGCGGCGGGCCGGATCCAGTTCGAGGCCGGATTCGCCTGCCACTGCCATTGGAGCCCGGGAACTCCGCCCTCGAAATCGTCCGAGGTCGCGGGTTCGGAGGGCGGCCCGGGCAGCGCGACCGGCTTGCGGTGCTCCGCGACGGGTTCGCCGGGGGCGTTTGCCTCGGCGCGCGGCATGCCCATGCGCGGCCAGCCGTCGGTCCCCCACTCCATCGGCTGGAGGTGAACGACGCGGCCGTAGCCGTCCATTTCCTGAAAATGCAGGAACCAGTGATCCCCGCCGGTGGTGTCGACCCACGCGCCTTGGTGCGGTCCGTTCACCGCGGTCGATCCCTGGGCGAGCACGATGCGGACCTCGTAGGGTCCTTCGATCCTGCGCGAGCGAAAAACGGCCTGGTATCCGTTCCGAACTCCGCCCGCCGGAGCGAAGATGAAGTACCATCCGTCGCGCTTGTAGAGCTTCGGCCCCTCGAGCGTTTTCCAGCCGGGAAGCGAGTCCGCATCGATCACGACGAGACCGTCGCCCTCGGGCTCGAGGCTGTCCGGTCGAAGGCGGTGAAGCGTCAGCCGGTTGTTGATGCCCGACCGGCTGCGCGCCCACGCATGGACGAGGTACCCCGTTCCGTCGTCGTCCCAGAACGGGCACGGATCTATCAGTCCGCGACCTACCCTCAGCAGCCTGGGCGCGCTCCAGGCGCCGCGCGGGTCGGCGGCCTCGACTGCGTACAGTCCGAAGTCGGGATCCGGATACAGAATCACGTAGCGGCCCTCGTGATACCGAATTGCCGGCGCCCACACGCCGCAGCCGTGCCGGGGAGCCGAGAAATGGGCCTCGGGGGACAGGCGCGGGAGCGCGTGGTTGACGAGGGTCCAGTTGACGAGGTCGCGGGAGTGAAGGATCGGGAGCCCCGGGACGTGGTTGAAGCTCGACGCCGTGAGCCAGTAGTCGTCCCCCACGCGGATCGCATCGGGATCCGAGTAGTCGGCGAACAGCACGGGATTCCGATATCGGCCGTCGCCGAGGTCGGGCCGCCAAGCGGGGACGGCGGCGGCGATCGGCGACGACGGAGTCTGGGACGATTGAAGCATGGACGAAGCGGAGGGGCGGGAACCGGCGGCACACTCAGGCCGCGAGCGAGACGGGCTCGATGCGCGGGACCAGGATGTGGAAGATCAGCAATGCGGTGACGTAGGCGCATCCGCAGAAGGCCAGGATACCGGCGTAGCCGCCATGGGCCTGCAGGATGTGCCCGACCGCGTAGGAAAAGACCACCGAGGCGATGGCGGCGACGGTCCCGCCAAAGCCGACGACGAAGGCGACGCCCTCCTTTGGGAAGAGGTCAGTGGTGACCGAATACATGTTGGCGGACCAGCCCTGGTGGCCGGCGGCGGCGAAGGAGAAGCAGAGCGTGGCCACCCACACGTGGGAGGCGTGCGCGGCGACGATCGCGCTCACGGTGCACACGGCGCAGATGAGCAGGGCTCCCTTGCGCGCAAGGTTGATGCTCGCGCCGAGCCGGCTGAACCACAGCGAGAGCCAGCCCCCGCCGATGCTGCCGAGGGCGGTCACGCCATACACGACCACGAGCGGCGGGCCGAACGCGGCCATGTCGAGGCCGAACTGCTTGTGGAAGATGTCGGGCAGCCAGAAGAGGTAGAACCACCAGACGGGCCCGACGAGGATGCAGGTCGCGAAGTAGCCCCAGGCGGCCCTCGTGGCGAGGATGCGGCGCCAGGGCACTTTGACCTTCGGGGCGGCATTGGCCGCTGCGCCGGCCGCCGTCGGTTCGCCGGACGCCTGCGCGGGGCGATAAAGCATCAGCCAGGGGATCAGCCAGAGGAAACCGGCGGCGCCGAGCGCGATGAAGGATCCGCGCCAGCCAATCCACGCCGCGATGAGCGGGACCAGAATGGGCGCGAAGACGGCGCCCACGTTGGTGCCGGCGTTGAAGATGCCCGTCGCGAAGGGGCGCTCCGGAGCGGGGAACCACTCGCCCACCGTGCGAATCGCGATCGGAAAGTTCGCCGACTCGCCCAGCGCCAGTGAGAAGCGCGCAGCCATGAAGCCGCTCACACCGCGCACCACGCCGTGGGCCATTGCCGACAGGCTCCACAACACCACCGCATACGCGAAGGACAGGCGGGTGCCGAACCACTCGATCACCGGCCCGCAGAAAAGCTGGCCCACGGCGTAGGCGAGCTGGAACGCAATCACAATCGAGCTGTAGTCCGTTTCACTCCAGCCGAGCGACCGCGAGAGGTCCGGCTTCAGGATGCCCAGGATCTGGCGATCCATGTAGTTGATCACCGTCGACGCAAACAGGAGCGTCAGCACGGTCCAGCGGAAGCGGTCGCCGGCGGACTTCTTGGAGGGAGCAGGACTCATGACCGGACTCCCCTCCGACGCCTCGGCGCCGGCGTAAAGCGTGAACGGACGAGGTCGGGCTGGCGGCTACGGCCGCCGGCGGAGGGCGCAGGCATCATGAGCGGGAGGGGGACGAGGAGGATCCGCGCCGATGTGGCGCGGGATCGGCGGAAGTCGACCCACCTGCGCCGGCTCCGGCAAACGGGCCGATGCGCGCATCGTTGCATGAATCCGGACTCGTCATATGACCGGAAAACCCGGGCGACGCTTCCTCAGCGCCGGATCGTCCGCCCGTCGATCCAGTCGCCGCCGAGCAGCACCTCGTGCGGGTCGGCCGGCACGCCTGTCTCGCCGCGATGCATCAGGCCCACGAGCATCTCGACGCCGAGGCCGCCGAGTTTGGAGGCCTCGCAGCGGATGCCCGAGCAGCCGTCCTCAAGGTGGTGGTTCGTGAGCGTCACCACGGCAACTTCCTCCGGAACCGAGAGCCCGAGCTGGGTGAGCCAAGCCATGACAGGCCGGGCATGCGTCACGATCAGCGCGTCGGGCTTCCAGCGGTCGAACCAGGCCTTGAAGCGCTTTACGGGATCCGCGTCGGGCACGAAGTAGTACGGGTCAACACGGCTGTCCCGCCCGAGCGTGATCATCCTGCGCAGGTAGGCGCCGAGCAGGCGGTCGCCGACCGCAGGGCTGTCGTCGATGTCCGAGAATACGAATCCAATCCGTCGATACCCGCGCTCGAGCATGCGGTCGAGCGCCCGGCCCGCGCTCACGAAGTGGTCCTCGGCAACGCGGTGGAGATTGGGTTCCAGCATCGTCAGCCCGAGCGCCACGCAGGAAAAGCGCTCCCACAGCAGGCGGATCGCCTTCTGGCCCGGGGGAAGCCGCCCGACCAGGACCCCGTGGATGCCGCGCACCGTCAGGATGTCGCTGAGCCGCTCCGGCGTCATCCCGGGTTCAGCCAGCCAGAAATGCTCGAGCTTGTAGCCCAGCTCCAGGGCGCGGGCGGCCGCGCCGGGAAAATAGTCGGGCCGGTCGTGGTACTGCGGACGCCAGCCATAGCGGGTCGAATAGTTGGTGACATACGCGAGCACGACGTCGCGGACCTTCTTGCCGCTGCGCCGCGACTGCATCAGCGCGGCGACGAGGGGATTCACGCGATACCCCATCTCCTCCGCCAGGCGCTGGATGCGCTCGCGGACCTCCTTGGAGATGCGGGGATGGTCCCTCAGTGCCAGCGACACCGTGGAGCGGTGTACGCCGGCCGCGCGGGCGATGTCCTCCAATGCGACCGTGGATGCCACGCGGCGAAACTTGCTCATGGCCGTGCCGAGTCAAATCCGAAGCCTTGATGCCGTGCCGTCATCAGCGCAGGGTGACCGCGTTGCGGCTTGCACCGGCCCCCCATTCAATCTTCGGCGCCGGCGCATCGGGCGGGACGTCCGACACCACGATGCCGCGGGTGGCGCGATCCTCGACCTTCAGGAAGGCCGCGGCGCGGACGCGGGCCCGCTGGATGGTCGCCCCATCAACCGAACGAAAGTCGAAGCCTGGTCCGCGTGCGGCGACAAACGCGACGCCCTTGAACGAGAGGCCGGCCGCATGCGTGCAGAGCACACCCTGGTCCGCGGAGATGGCGACGTTTTCAAACGACACGTCGCGCACCGGCGAGTCGGCCAGGCCGTTGATTCGCACTGCGATCTTCGCGCCCTCGCACCGCAGGTTGCTGATGTGGATGTCGCGGAACGCGGGCGGCCTGGCGTTGGTCGCCGCGTTCGGATCCGAGCCGTAGTCCATGTTGATGGTCACCGCCTCGCGCTTCACGTCGCGCGCAACGATACCGTCGACCCAGATCTTTTCCACGACGCCCCCTCGCCCCCGCATCGACTTGATGCGGACGCCGCGGTCGGTGCCGACGAACTCGCAGTCGTGCACGTAGACGTTCCGAACGCCCCCGGACATCTCGCTTCCGACCACGAACCCGCCGTGGCCGCGGAGGCAGACGCAGTCGCGCATGACGAGATTCTCGGTCGGGCGATTCACACGCCAGCCGTCCTCGTTGTAGCCGGACTTGAGCACAACGCAGTCGTCGCCCGTGGAAAAGCGGCACTTCTCGATCAGGACATTTCGGCAGGAGTCGGGATCGAGCCCGTCATTGTTGGGGCCATCGGTATCCACATCCAGGCGACGAATGATGACGTTCTCGCAGTACACCGGATTGAGGGTCCAGCAGGGACCGCTGCCGATCGTGAAGCCCTCGAGCAGCACGTTCGTGCAATGGTAGAACACGACGAAATTCGGGCGGATCGCCGCCTCCGGTGTGCCAAAGATGCGCTTCTCCACCGGCACGCCCTCGGGCGCGAGCTTTACGATTTCGTGGGTCTGCCTGCGCTGCCAGGCCCACCAGGCACGGCCATTTCCGTCCAGGCGACCGGGTCCCGTCACCGCGACGTCGTTGCAGTCGCGGGCATACACCAGGGGCGAGTAGTTGTAGAGGTCGACGCCGCCGACGCGGACCAGGACCACCGGGAGGTAGTCGGCGAAACGGTCGGAGAATACGACGACCGCCCCCTTGTCCAGGTGAAGGTCGACGTGGCTCTTCAGGTGGATGGGGCCGGTCAGCCAGCGGCCGGCGGGCACGACGACGTGGCCGCCGCCGGCGGTCGCACAGGCATCGACGGCCCGGTCGAACGCGGCAGTGTTTTTGACGGACCCACCCTCGACGGCGCCGTAAGAGCGGATGTCGAACGAGCGATCGGGAAAGACCGGGCGCTGCAGCTGGGGCATCGGGAACGGGGCCACGATCGGGGCGATCGGCTTCTGCGCCGACGGAACGGCCGGCGCGGCCGCGAGGCGGGTCGCAGCGACAAGCGCAAGCGCGATCGAGGCGAGGGACAAACCGGCGCGCAGCCGGCGGCGGGAGCGGGAATATCCCGCGGAGGGGGAAATCATCGGGGGCAAGGGATTGGCGGCGATGAAGGGCCGGAGCGCGCCGGGGAGTCAACCGGCGCCTGTGCTCTCATCGTTGCGCGGCATCCGCCCTCAACCGCCGATGTACGACATCTCGACCTTCGTCCTCTGTTCGTGGCGTGCGAGCAGTTCCGCACGCTCCTCGCTGTAGCGGTCGGTCCTCGCGCCCCACAGGGCCGCGAGGCGCGAGCGCAGCGCGGGAGCGTCGGCTCCGGAGCGCAGCGGGCCGAGGAGATCGGCACCGGAGGAGGCGAACAGGCAGGTGTAGAGCCGCCCGTCGGCCGAGAGCCGGGCGCGGTGACAATCGCGGCAGAAGGGCTCCGTCACGGAACTGATGATACCGATCTCGCCCGCCCCGTCCGCATAGCGGTAGCGCGCGGCGACCTCGCCGCGGTAGGCGGGGGCGAGCGGCTCGAGCGCCCAGCGGGCGGAAACCTGCGCGACGATCTCGGCGGCCGGCACCACGAGCTCCGGCTGCCAGCCGTTCGTATTGCCGACGTCCATGAATTCGATGAAGCGCAGCGTGAAGCCGCGCTCGCGGGCATAGGTGCACAGGTCAATGAGGCCGTCCTCGTTGACGCCACGCTGCACGAGGCAGTTGAGCTTCACCCGCAGGCCCGCCCCCGCCGCCGCGTCGATGCCGCGGAGGATGCGCTCGACCGGAAGCCCCAGGCCGTTCATGCGGCCCGCGACCTGGGGATTCAGCGAGTCGAGGGAAACATTGACCCGTGCCAGGCCGGCGTCGGCCAGGGAGCCGGCGAGTTTCTCCAGGTGCCAGCCGTTCGTGGTCAGCGCCAGATCACCCGACTGGCCGAGCAGGCCGCGCAGGCCGCGGACGATCTCGGGGAGATCGGGACGCAGCAGCGGCTCGCCTCCCGTGATCCGGATCTTGTGCACGCCCAGGTCCACGAAGGCCGATGCGATCGTAACCAGCTCGCCGGCATCCATGAGCTCCGACTGCGGGCGAAAGACGTGACGCACGCCATACACCTCGAGCGGCATGCAGTAGGGACACCTGAAATTGCAGCGGTCGGTGACCGAGATACGCAGGTCGCGCAGGGGCCTCCCCAGGCGGTCGTTCACCGACTCCGACTTGTGTGGATGAGCATTCACGTATGTCCGGCCAATAACGCCCCCGGAGCGGAAGACTTCAAGCCCAAGCTGCGCCCAGGCACATCCGACGATTGCGTACGGCTGTCGGCGCACCAAAGATGAACCGATGCCCCGCCCCTCCGTTGCCCGACTCTTCGTCGCCGTCCTCCTGTCAGCCCTCGCCTCGGTTTCCGCGCGCGCCGTGATGACCCAATGGCGCGCCTGGGCGGTACCGGCACTCACAGGAAAACTGGATCCGGATCTGCCGCCGGTCACGAGTCACCTCCATGTCGACCAATTCGGCTACCTTCCCTGGGAGCAGAAAGTGGCGGTGATCAGCGATCCGCAGAAGGGGTTCAACACCGCGGATCGATATACTCCGGGCAGTCTGATCGAGTTGCGGCGCAAGTCGGACGGGGCGGTGGTCCTGGCGCGCGCGCCGGCGCCCTTCAACCGCCTCCGGACCGATGCACAGTCGGGCGACCGCGGCTGGTGGTTCGATTTTTCGCAGGTGCAAACGCCCGGCGAGTATTACGTGTTCGACGCGGGCACAGGATTGCGTTCGGCGACATTCCGGATTGCGCCGGATGTGTATGCTCCGGTGCTCCGGGCAGCCATGCGGGTGTTTTACTACCAGCGCGAAGCCTGCGCGCACGAGCTGCCCTACGCACAGAAGCCCTGGACCGACGCCCCCGCGTTCCTGAACGACCGCCACGCGCGGGCTGTCTGGGCGAAGGGCGACCCCGCCACGGAGCGGGACCTCTCGGGCGGCTGGATGGACGCGGGCGACAGCAACAAGTACCCGACCTTCCTGCGCAATGTCATCCATCCCCTGCTCTACGCATGGAGCTGCAACCCCCAGGCTTTCACCGACGACACGGGCATCCCCGAATCGGGCAACGGACTGCCGGACATTCTCGATGAGGTGAAATGGGAGCTGGACTGGCTTCTCAAAATGGAAGACCGCGACGGCGGCGTCTTCATCAAGATGGGCGAGATCGACTACAACACGGTCGCTCCCCTCAGTAAGGACGACCGCCCCCGCTACTACGGACCGAAGGCTTCCGCGTCGACGATCGTCACCGCCGGCGTGCTCGCCCACGCGGCGAGGGTCTACGGCCAGTTCCCCGCCTGGACGGGCTACGCCACGCTGCTCCGCCAAAAGGCCGAGCTCGCGTGGAACTGGTACAGCAGCCATCCCCGCCGGGAGCACGTCGACACGGGTGAGATCAAGAGCGGGAACGCCGACCTCTCGTTCACGCAGCAGGATCGCGCGGAGGCGATCGCGGCGCTCCAACTGTGGCTGCTGACCGGCCGGCCGGCGTACAAGGCGGACTTCGAACACAAGGTCTTCACGCTGCGCCAGCTCTCCGAGAGCCCCTGGTCGCCCTATGACGCGGGCGAGGCGGAGGGCCTCTTCGAATACCTGCGCAATCCCCACGCCGATCCGGTCCTCGTGCGGAGCATCCGACGAATCTGGGAGCGCGCCGTGCGCTGGAACCGCTTCATCCCTCGCACCGAGCAGCCCGACCTCTATCGGGCCTACATGCCAGACTCCTGCTACCACTGGGGCAGCAACCAGGTTCGCGCCTCCTTCGGCGCCATCGCGGCGGAAGCAGTCACCTACGGCTTCGCCGGCCCCGACCGCGCCCTGTTCGAGGAGCGCGCGCTCAACATGCTCCACTTCTTCCACGGCGTGAACCCGCTCGACCTGGTCTACCTGAGCAACATGGGCTCTCTGGGCGCCGAGAACTCGGTCACGCGCATCTGGCACGACGCGTATCCAACAAACTCCGACCTCGGGGCGAATCCGCCCCCCGGATACGTCGTGGGCGGGCCCAACGCACACTATGACGGCGCCCTTGGCTGGGTCCGACGCCAGCCGCCCGGCAAGGCCTACGCGGATTTCAACCTACCCTACCCGGACGACTCCTGGGAGTTGTCGGAACCCGCAATCTACAACCAGGCGATGTACGTGCGCCTGCTCGCGAACTTCACGCGCCAGCCCGCGCCCGCCGCGCGCTGAGTCGTCGCGCCCCGAGCGGTCCGGCGGAGGCATGGAGTCTCCGGCGCTCCGCGCCTTCCCCCGCCCCAAGCGCAGCCTACCGGTCTGCGGTACCGCCGTGTCGGCCCATCGCCCGAGCCCTCCTCGGCGTCGCCCGCCCCGGGGAACCACAATAATTCGACTTCGTTTCCATTATTGTGCGCACAATAGACCCCGACACCAACCGACAATCTGTCTTTCCCTATTCCATGTTTATCATTTATTTACATTATTTCATAGAGAAATTGTCGACGGTTCATTGTTCACCTGATGATTTTTAGTGCATACTTTCGTGCTTGCCGTGAAACCGTGGATTCCGAACAGTCGGCGCTTCCTCGTCGCACCCCATGGCAGGCATCAATCAGGAGCAGCTCGCAAAGGCCTTGAGACTCTCGAGGCCGACGGTGTCGCGCAGCCTGGCCAACCATCCGTCGATCTCGGCGGAGACACGCGAGCGGGTGCAGGCGATGGCGTCGAAGCTCGGCTACCGCGGTTCGCCTTCGCGGACGGTGCGCCGCTCACGTCAGGCAAAGCCCCTGCACGTCGGAGTGCTGGTGGGCGCGCCGCTGGCGAGCTCCGACCGGTCGACGTTTCCACACATCCTGCAGGGCATCCAGCATCGCGCGGCGATTGAGCATGCGGTGGTGGACGTGCTCCCGCTCGAACCCTCGCAACTCGCGGGAGAGGCCGGACAGCGCCGCGTGTTCGGACATATCCGGCAGGCCGACTGGCGCGGGGCGATCCTGATCTATCCGTTCCCGTCCGAGACGGTGGAGATGCTGTCGCGCAAGCTCTGCCTGGTGTCGGTGCTGATGGAATACAGCGACCAGGCGATCGACCTGGTGGACACGGACCACGGCGGCGTGCGCTCGCTCGTCGCGAAGCTCGCCAGGGCCGGCCACCGCCGCATCGGGTTCGCCACGTGGCGCTATCCTGCGGGCGGCGTCTGGGCCTCGCGTCGCTTCGCCGCCTACGCCGAGGAGATCCTCGAGCGCGGGCTCGAGCTCCGGCAGGACTGGGTGCTCAACCTGATCGCAAGCGGGCGCCCCTTCCCCACTCCGGCCCATCTCGCCGCCGAAGTGGCGCGGCTGCGACGGGACGAGGGCGTGACGGCCTGGGTCTGCGCGGCGGACCACCAGGCGTATCAACTGATCAGCGACCTGCGCGGCTTCGGACTGGATGCGCCCCGCGACTATTCGATCGTGGGCTTCGACGGAAACGAGGTCCCGCCGGGCCTGCCGGCGCTGGCCACCCTGCGCGTCCCCAACCAGGACGTCGGCGCCTCCTCCTTCGCAAGCCTCATCAGCCGGCTGCTGCACCCCGGCTCCGCCCAGAGAAAGATCCTGGTCGAGACCACTTATATTCCCGGCGCGACGATCGGTCCTCCGCCCGCCGCCTGACCCTTTTGTCCCTCAACTCAAACTCAACGTCTCCATGAAAAAAAACAAACAGCTCATTCCCAGCGTCGGCACCATCGCCTACGAAGGCCCGAAGTCCGAGAACCCGCTTGCGTTCAAGCACTACAACCCCGACGAGGTCATCGACGGCAAGACGATGGCGGAGCACATGCGCTTCTCCATCGCCTACTGGCATTCGTTCCGTGGCACCGGCGGCGATCCGTTCGGCCCCGGCACCATCGTCCGCCCCTGGGAGTCCGGCAAGGACCCGGTGTCCGTTGCGCTGAAGCGCATGGACGCGGCGTTTGAGTTTCATCAAAAGATCCGCGCTCCGTTCTGGTGCTTCCACGACCGCGACATCGCCCCCGAGGGCAAGTCGCTCGCCGAGAGCAACCGCAACCTCGACAAGATCGTGGCCCACGCGAAGGAGCTGCAGAAGGCCACGGGCGTGAAGCTGCTCTGGGGCACCGCCAACCTCTTCTCCAACCCGCGCTACATGTGCGGCGCCTCCACGAACCCTGACGCCCACGTCTTCGCCTACGCCGCGGCGCAGGTGAAGAAGGCACTCGACGTCACCAAGGAGCTCGGCGGCGAGAACTACGTCTTCTGGGGTGGCCGCGAAGGCTACGAGTCGCTCCTCAACACCAACCTCGGCCGCGAGCAGGACCACCTGGCGACCTTCCTCCAGATGGCCGTCGACTACGCGAAGTCCATCGGGTTCAAGGGCCAGTTCCTCATCGAGCCCAAGCCGAAGGAGCCCACGAAGCACCAATACGACTTCGACTGCGCCACCTGCATCGGCTTCCTCGGCACCTACGGCCTGAGCAAGCACTTCAAGCTGAACATCGAGACCAACCACGCCACCCTCGCGGGCCACTCCTTCCAGCACGAGATCGAGGTCGCCGCCGCGGCCGGCATGCTCGGCTCGATCGACGCAAACTCGGGCGACTTGCTGCTGGGCTGGGACACCGACCAGTTCAACACCGACACGCGCGAGCTCACCCTCGCGATGACCTCCATCCTCCGCGCGGGCGGCCTGGGCACGGGCGGCTTCAACTTCGACGCGAAAATCCGCCGCACCTCGACCGACATCGAGGACCTGTTCTACGCCCACGTCGGCGGTTTCGACGCGTACTCGCTGGCCTTCAAGATCGCCCGCCGCATCCTCGCCGATGGCAAGTTCGAGTCCTTCGTCGCCGAGCGCTACTCGAGCTACGACTCGGGCTTCGGCGCCGACATCGAGGCCGGAAAGGTCGGCTTCAAGGAGCTCGAGAAGCTCGTGCTCACCAAGCTCGGCGAGCCCAAGCTGAAGAGCGCCCACCAGGAGTACCTGGAGAACCTCTTCGCCCAGTACGTCAACAACGGCGCCTGAGCGGCCCGTCGCGTATCCGAAAACTCATTCCAAGGCGCGGCCTCATCGGCCGCGCCTTTTTTATTTTGGCCGAACAGAAGCACAGCCACACCGTTTCGAACCGGGTTGAACAGAAGCAGCGTCGTCAGGCGGATGATCTCAGGGTTGGCAGTACTGGGTCAGAAATCCAGCGATTCGATCCCCGAACTGCGTTCACCCTCGGGCCACCTGCCCTCGGCCCCAGTCCACCAAATCCGGCTTCGTTCCCTTCGTTAGCTTCTTGTTCCCATCCCTACTCCGCCCCTTCACTTTTTGTCGCGACTCCCGGCGGGTTTCGGCTTCTCGTTCCAGCGATGCCTTCCGTCGAAATCACTCCCCTTCCCATCTTCAACAGCGGCAACGCCGAGCCGGGCGCAAAGCGGCTGATGCTCGGCCAGGGAGAATTCACCCTGCTCCACCCCGCCTGCCCCGAGATCCGCTTCCTCGGCTTCCTCACCTTCCAGCCCGGCATCCGCCGCGGCGGGCATTACCATCCCGCGAAGCTCGAGTTCCTCTACTTGCTCCGCGGAAAGCTCCGCCTGATCACCCGCGATCACAACTCCGGCGAACGCCTCGAGCACACCGTGCACGCGGGCGACCTCGTGCGCATCGAACCCGGAATCGAGCACGTCTACGAGGGCGCCGTCTACGCCGAGGCCGTCGAATTCTCAGCAACCCCCTGGTCCGCCGAGGACACCGTCAAGGTCGACCTCGCATGAGACTCCCGAAAGTGGGTCAACCGGGATGGAAGGGATAGGGGTGCGGCAATACCGCGGACGGATTGCCGATTGGATTTCTGACATCAAAGGTCGTCCGATTCCTAGTACGGAAGTTGCACCGAACCCCGCTCACCCAGGAAATCCATCCCCTCCATCTGTTAATTCACGTCGACAGGTGCGAAGGCGGGTTCAACTGTCCGAACCATCCCGGCAGCGCTCATGAACGAATCCGACGACACCGCCCTGCGCCTTCGCGAAGCCTATGCCGGAGCCGGCGGATTCAAAAGCGTGTTTTCGCCGAAAGCCGCGGATTATGCGGCGTCCCGACCCGATTACCCAACCGCACTCGTTGCAACGCTGCGCGGTGAACTGACCGCGGGGCTCGATTCCCGCATCGCCGACGTCGGTGCGGGCACGGGGCTGCTGACCCAGGGCCTCCTCGATCTCGGCTGCGCGGTCACATCGGTCGAACCCAATGCCGACATGCGCGCGGAAGCCGACCGCCGTCTGGCTGGCCGGCCTGGATACCGGAGCATCGCCGGCAGCGCCGAGGCGCTTCCCCTGCCCGACCGCTCGCTCGATCTCATCACCGCCGCGCAGGCCTTTCACTGGTTTGAGATCGAGCGCACCCGCGCCGAATTCCTTCGCGTACTAAAGCCCCACGGGCAGGTCGCCCTCATCTGGAACGACCGCGTGCTCGACGATCCACTCCACGTCGCCCTCGACGACATTTTTGCGCAGTTCGGAGGCGCCCAACGCGGCGCCCTGCTCGCGCACGAGAACCGCGCCGACGTTCCCCGCTTCTTCCGTCACGGCGCGAAACGCGAACTCTCCTGGCCCCACGTCCAGCGCCTCGATCAGGACGGATGCGTCAGTTTCGTGTTTTCGCGCTCGTACATGCCACGCCGGGAAACCGACGCCGGACGCGAATCCGAACGGCTCGCGCGTTCCGTCCACGCACGGTTTGCGCGAAACGGATTCGTCGATGTGCCCTACCGGACCGTCCTGATTCTCGGGCGCCCGGCCTGAGCGCGACCGCGGATCGCAGACTGCGATTTTAACAGGGATGGAGGGGATGGAAGGGATGGATGATTGGGGCGAGCGAAGCCTGGTGACATTTCCGGGCTCAAAACCCGAACGACGTTTCGAGCCGGCCAATCAATCCGCAATCAGCCCGCGACTCGACGACCCATCCCTTCCATCCCTGTTAATCCAACAAAAAAGCCCGGGCGAACCCGGGCTTCGTGGTCAGTACCGGTAGTGTTCCGGCTTGTACGGCCCCTCGACCGGGACGCCGAGGTATTCGGCCTGTTCCTTGCTCAGCGTCGTGAGTTTCGCGCCGATCTTCTCCAGGTGCAGCCGCGCGACCTCCTCGTCGAGGTGCTTGGGAAGCCGATACACACCCACTTTGTACACGTCGCGGTTCTTCCAAAGATCGAGTTGGGCGAGCGTCTGGTTCGTGAAGCTGTTGGACATCACGAACGACGGATGCCCCGTGGCGCAGCCCAGGTTGACGAGCCGCCCCTCGGCCAGAACGTAGATGCTGCGACCGCCAGGGAGGCGGTAGAGGTCGTACTGGGGCTTGATCGTGACCTTCTGCACGCCCGGCGCTGAGTTCAGGCGCGAGATCTGGATCTCGTTGTCGAAATGCCCGATGTTGCAGACGATCGCCTGGTCCTTCATCGCGAGCATGTGCTCGAGGGTGATGATGTCGCGGTTGCCCGTGCAGGTGACGTAGATATCGGCCACGCCGAGGGTGCTCTCGATCGTGTTGACCTCGAACCCCTCCATCGCCGCCTGGAGGGCGTTGATGGGATCGACCTCCGTGACGATCACGCGGGCGCCGAAGCCGCGCAGCGAATGCGCCGAGCCCTTGCCCACGTCGCCATAGCCGCACACGCAGGCGACCTTGCCCGCGATCATGACGTCCGTCGCGCGCTTGAGGCCGTCGGCCAGCGACTCGCGGCAGCCGTAGAGGTTGTCGAACTTCGATTTCGTGACCGAATCGTTCACGTTGATCGCCGGCACGAGCAGCTTGCCCTGCTCGAAAAGCTGGTAGAGGCGGTGCACACCGGTGGTCGTCTCCTCGGAGACGCCGCGCCAGTCCTTCACCATCGCGGTGAAGATACCCGGCTGCTCCTTGCCGATGCGCCTGAGCAGATCCTTGATCACCTGCTCCTCCTCGGAGGACGAGGGCGTGTTGATCCAGGCGCTGCCGTGCTCCATCTCGTAGCCCTTGTGGAGCAGGAGCGTCACGTCGCCGCCGTCGTCGACGACGAGCTGCGGACCCTTGCCGCCCGGATGCGAAAGCGCGAGCCAGGTGCAGTCCCAATACTCGGGAAGCGACTCGCCCTTCCAGGCAAAGACCGGCACGCCCGCCTTCGCGATCGCGGCCGCGGCGTGGTCCTGGGTCGAGAAGATGTTGCACGAGGCCCAGCGCACCGAGGCGCCGAGGGACGTGAGAGTCTCGATCAGCACCGCGGTCTGGATCGTCATGTGAAGCGAGCCCGTGATGCGGACACCCGCCAGCGGTTTCTGCGGGCCGAACTTCCGGCGCAGCGAGACCAGGCCGGGCATCTCGTGCTCGGCCACCTCGATCTCCTTGCGGCCCCACTCGGCCTGGGAGAGATCGCGTACTTTGAAATCCTGATTTAGCGTGGACATGGTTGGTTGCCTTGGGTCGGTGTTCAGCGGGCGGCCGCGACGAGTTCGGCAGTGCGGTTGGTCTGCTCCCACGGGAGACCATCCTTGCCGAAGTGGCCGTAGTTGGTCGTCTCCCGATAGATCGGACGGAGCAGGTCGAGCTGGCGGACGATCTCCGCCGGCTTGAAGCTGAAGACCTTCGAGACGGCCTTGGAAATCACCTCGTCGGGCACCCTGCCGGTTCCCATCGTATCAACCCAGATGGATACAGGCTCCGGGTAGCCGATCGCGTACGCGACCTGCAGCTCGCAGATTTCCGCGAGGCCGGAGGCGACGATGTTCTTGGCGACCCAGCGGCACATGTAGGCCGCGGACCGATCGACCTTCGACGGATCCTTGCCCGAGAAGGCGCCGCCACCGTGACGTCCCCAGCCGCCATAGGTGTCGACGATGATCTTGCGGCCCGTGAGACCGCAGTCGCCCTCGGGACCGCCGACGACAAAGCGGCCGGTTGGGTTGATGAAGAACTTGGTCTCGCTGTCCATCATCGATGCCGGGATCACCTTGCGGATCACGTGCTCGATCAGGAAATCGCGGATGTCCGCATGCCTCGCACTCGCGGCGTGCTGCGTCGAGATGACCACATTCTCCACGCGCACAGGCTTGTCGTTCTCATAGCGGATCGAAACCTGGGACTTCGCGTCCGGGCGCAGCCAGCTGACGATGCCCGCCTTGCGGAGCTTGGTCAGTTCGCGGCCGAGCCGATGGGCGAACATGATCGCCGTAGGCATCATCTCGGGAGTCTCGTTGCAGGCATAGCCGAACATGAGGCCCTGGTCGCCCGCGCCCTGCTCCGCCGTCTCCTTGCCGTCCACCGCACGCGCATCCACGCCCTGGGCGATGTCAGGCGACTGACGGGTGACGCAGTTGTGGATGAAAACCTTGTCGGCATGAAACACGTCGTCGTCGTGCGTGTAGCCAATCGCGCGGATCGCATCGCGGATCACCTGCTCGTAGTTGAGCTGCGCAGACGTCGTGATTTCGCCCGCAATGACCACCTGGTTGGACTTCACCAGCGTCTCGCAGGCGACGCGGCTGTGTTTGTCCTGGGCAAGACAGGCGTCCAGGACGCTGTCGGAAATCAGATCGGCGACTTTGTCCGGGTGACCCTCACCGACGGACTCGGAGGAGAAGACGAAGGAGTGAGACATGGCGGACAAGGAACGAATTTCCCGGACCTCCGCAAGATAATATCATCAAATCCTGATTCGTTGATATATCTAACCCATTTTCATTGTCGCCAACCGCACTGCGCAAGATTGCGGTCGAACGGAACCTTGCGTCACCCAACGCCCGGGACATAGTCGCCGAACCTGCAAGGGCACCATGGCGCAACCCCAGACACACCACCCCATCGACCTGAAGGGACGGAGGATTCTTGTCGTTGATGACGACCGGCTGAACGTCCGCATCATCAGCAACATCCTGAAATCCGAGGGCTACGAACTGGCCGATGCCTCATCGGGCGAACAGGCCTTGGAGCGATACGAACGCTTCAATCCGGACCTAGTCCTGCTGGACGTCATGATGCCGGGCATCAATGGCTTCGAAACCTGCCGGGAAATCCACCGCCGCCATGGCGACTCCTCTGCGCCCGTCATCTTCATCACGGCCAAGAGCGAGTCCGACGACATTGTCGAGGGCCTCAGCGCGGGCGGCGTGGACTACCTTCCGAAGCCCTTTCGAGGCAAGGAGGTCCTGGCGAGGCTGAGGACCCATCTTTCAATGAAGCTCCTGCTCGAGGAGCAGAAATCGCTGGTCGAGCAGCTAAGCGCCGCGAACGCCGCCAAGAACAAGTTCCTTGGCATGGCCGCGCACGACCTGCGCAATCCCCTCGCCTCGATCCGCGGACTGGCCGAGTTCCTCCGCGACGGCGTGGTCGGCCCGCTCTCGAAGGACCAGATCGACCTGATCAATACGATTCACGAGGCAAGCCAAGGCATGCTCGATCTCGTGAACGAACTGCTCGACGTCGCGACGATCGAGTCGGGAGAGCTGAAGATCGTCCCCGAGGACCGAAATCTGGTCGAACTCATCACCAAGTCGGTCTACCTCGCAAACATCGATGCGGCCAAGAAGGGCACGAAGATCGAATTCCAATCCGACATTCGCGAGGCCGTGCTGCGGATCGACGGTGCCAAAATCCGACAGGTGATCGACAACCTCCTTAGCAACGGCGTGAAGTACTCGCCTCCGGGCTCCACGGTCGCAGTCGAGCTGGAGCGAGGCGAGGCCTACCTGGCGTTTTCAGTGCGCGACAAGGGCCCAGGCATCCCCGAGGGCGAACGCGACAAGCTCTTCAAGGATTTCGGCAGGCTCTCCGTGGTCCCCACCGGCGGCGAGAAGAGCACCGGGCTCGGACTCGCGATCTGCCGCAAGATCGTCGACGCCCACAACGGGCAGATCTCCGCGGAGAATCTCACCGGCGGAGGCTGCCGCTTCCGCGTCACCCTTCCCCTCACCCATTCGTAACCCGCCATGGCGTTCAACGGCAAAGTCCTCCTCGTCGACGACGAGCCCCACATCCGCAAATTCATCAGCGTGCTGATCAAACAGCTCGGCGATACCACCGTGATCGAGGCCGGAAACGGCCAGGACGCGATCGCCACCTACCAGAGCGAACGTCCCGACTTGGTGCTGCTCGACGTCAACATGCCCGTGCTCGACGGACTCAGCACACTGCGCTCGCTCATGCAGGTCGATCCCGACGCGGTCGTGATCATGCTGACTTCGCTGACCAGCCGGCAGATGATCGAACAGGCAGTCGAACTCGGCGCCAGCAACTACATCCGGAAGGACACGAAACCAGAGGAGATTCTTCAGGCCCTGAAGGAGACCGTCTCCGCCTGTTTCGACGACGAATCCCCATGAACCCCGACCCCGACGAGACCGAAGGTTCGGAGCAGTCCTCCCAAGACTACGTGCTGGGCCTTCGGTACTCACTGCCCCAGATGCTCGCCGAGATCCGCACCGAGCGGGTCTCCGGCTCGTACTCGATGGAGAAACTCGACCAGAAGGAAATCGGCAAGATGTTCAAACCCCAGAAGCGTCGCCGTGCCAAACCCGCGCAATAAACTCTTCGTCGAGCACATCACCGCCCTCCCCGATTTTGACTACGTGCGGGAGGTCCGTGCGCTGCTCGACCAGCATCCCGATGACGCCAGCCTGCTGTCGGCCGTCATCGACCAGAAACTCGTCTCCAAGGACGATGCCTGCCGACTCTGGGGCGACGTTATCGGCCACGCCTACGTCGATCCCTTCGCCTCCGTGATCACAGAGGAGGCAATCGCTTGCATCCCCGCTGAGATCGCAAAGAAGGTGAAGTGCATCGGCTTGTACGTGCTCGGTGGCACGCTGACCGTCGCGCTCGCGGCGCCGGACGACAAGGACATCGTGCGGCGTCTGGGCCAGATCGCCCAGATGCCCGTGAGCCCGGTGTTCGCCCTCGAGCGCGAGATCGAGGATGCGATCGCGATTCACTACTCAAACGAGAAAAGCATCGAGGAGAGTCTCGCCGGGTTGGAACGCGCCTCGATATTCGACCAGACCGACGTGTCCAATGAGCGGCTCGCCCTTCTGGCCGACTCGGACTCGATCGTCGCGTTCGTCGACGAGATCATCTACTACGCGCTGCGCGAACGGGCCACCGACATTCACATCGAACCTCAGGAGACCCTCGCACGCGTCCGTTTCCGCGTGGACGGCAACCTGCGGGAGATGCTGACCTACTCGCGAAAACTGCACCGCGCCTTCATCTCGCGGCTGAAGATCATCTCCAACCTGAACATCGCCGAGTCGCGCTTTCCACAGGACGGGCGTTTCGCGATGTCGATCGGCACCCAGACGGCCAACTTCCGGTTTTCCTGCATCCCGACCCAGTTCGGTGAAAAGGCCGTCATCCGCATCCTCACCTTCTCCGGCAAGAAGGCGATGATGACGCTCGACAAGATGATGATGTCCCAGAACGTGCTCCAACCGTTCAAGCGGCTCATCCGAAATCCCAACGGAATCATCTTTGTCACCGGCCCCACGGGCTCCGGCAAGACGACCACGCTCTACGCAGCACTGCACGAGATCAACACGCCCGACGTCAACATCTCCACGATCGAGGACCCGATCGAAATCCAGCTCGCAGGGATCACGCAGACGCAGGTTAACGCACACATCGACCTGAAATTCTCCACGATCTTGCGCTCACTGCTTCGCCAGGATCCGGATATCATTCTCATCGGCGAAATCCGAGACCTCGAGACCGCCAAGATCGCAACCGAGGCCGCGCTCACCGGGCATCTTGTATTGGCCACCCTCCACACCAACACCGCGGCGCAGGCGATCGTGCGCCTCATGGAAATCGGTGTGGAGCCGTACATGGTCGCCCCGTCCGTCGTAGGAGTCCTTGCGCAACGCCTCGCCGCGCGCATCTGCGAAAGTTGCAAGGAGCCCTACCATCCGTCCCGCGAACTGCTCGGCAAATACTTCCTGGAGGAAGGCCTGACCGATGTGCCTTTCTACCGTGGACGGGGCTGCCCCGCCTGCCGTGGCACCGGATACAAGGGCCGCATCGCCTTCCACGAACTGATCGTGATCACGGAGGAAATACGCACCATGATCACCGAACGAAGGAGCGCCCAGGAAATTACGCGTGCGGCCGCAAAGATCGGATACCGTTCGCTGCGCTACGACGGCCTCAAGAAGGTGCTTTTGGGTTTGACCACCATCGAGGAAATCGAGGCCAATACGTCATTCGAATGGGCGACCTAATCCCCCCGACAGTTCACACTTCAGTCCGCAGCCATTCGAACCGAAATACTCCGCTGGCGTTCGTCGCACGACCCCCGCGCAACTAACCACGACCATGCCCGACACCCCCGTCATTGATCTCCAGGCCATCGACGTGCTCCGCTCCCTGAACCCCGACGACAACGGTGAGTTTCTCAAGGAGATCGTCGGGATATTTCTCGAGGACACCCCCCAGCGGATCGCCGAGCTCGACGAGAGCCTGGCGGCTTCCGATGTCGCCAAATTCGTCCGTGCGGCGCACAGCATCAAGGGCAGTTCCGCCAACCTGGGGGCCATGGTCCTCCGTGGGGCAGCCGAGCGCCTGGAACATCATTCCAAGCAGAACGGACTGTCGAACACGGGGCCGCTGATTGCGGACCTCAAGCTCGAGTACGAGCGCGCGGCAAAGGAGATCCGCGCGATCGTGAATTCCTGATCCCGCCGCACGCGACCTGCCCTCGAAGACGGCCGCGGCGGGAAGATGCTGATTCAGCGCGCAGTCGCAATGGCGGCCAGCACGCGTTTCGATACTTCAATCCCCTTGCGCATGACACGCAGGTTGAAGCTCTCGTTCGGGGCATGAAGATTGTCCTCGGGAAGGAAGAGCCCGAGCATCATCGAATCCAGCCGCAGCACGCGCTTGATATCCGCAATGATCGGCACGCTTCCGCCCTCGCGGAGATACAGCGGCTGTCGTCCGAAAACCTCGGATACTGATGTGTCCAGCGCACCGAAGGCGCGCGCCAGGACGGGGGACTGGTCGGCGGGCGTATTGCTGCGCCCCGGAGGCACCACGATATAAGGCGCACCCTGGTGCTGATCCACCAGCCGATAGGTGACATCCTTCGGCATGCGCTCCGCGATCGCGCAGTAAACCAGTTCACGAATGCGCCGCGGATCCTGGTTCGGCACGAGCCGGCAGCTGATTTTCACGAACGCCTTGCTGGGGATGACGGTCTTCGTGCCCTCCCCCTGATACCCGCCACCAATGCCGTTGAACTCGAGCGTCGGCAGGAAGCGCACGGCCTCGAACGGGGTGAATCCCTTCGGCACATGAAAATCGGGAACACCGAGGAACTGCCGGTATTGCTCGAGGCTCGTGTCGAGCTTGGCGAGCTCCTGCCGCTCCCAGGGCTCGACGTCCAGCACGTCGTCATAAAAACCGGGAACGTTGACGCGCCCATCGGACAGATGAAGCGAGGCGCAAAGCTCGGCGACCGCCTGGATCGGGTTGCGAATGACCCCACCGTGGAGCCCCGAATGCAGGTCGCCCCGCGCCCCCGTCACCTCGAGGTCAAACAGCATCAGCCCTCGAAGGCCGCAGGTCACGACCACTTGGTTTTCCGACGGGATGCCGGTGTCGGAAAGGAAGACGAAGTCGGCTTTCGAGAGCTCGTCCTTGTATCGATCAAGGAAGGACGGGAAACTCGGGCTGCCCATCTCCTCCTCGCCCTCGATCATGAAGGTGATCCGAAGCGGGAGGTTGGGGTTAGCCTCGAGCAGGTGGCCCACGGCCGCGATGTGGACCATAAGCGGCCCCTTGTTGTCGGCCGCGCCGCGCCCGTAAAGTCGTCCATCGATCTCTGTCGGCTCAAACGGCTTCGTTTTCCAGAGCGCCACCGGATCGACGGGTTGAACGTCATAGTGCCCATAGATGACGACATGCGGCCATTCGGGCCGCCCCGCGCGGCGAGCGAGGACGAGCGGATGCATGTCCGTGTGCGCCACCTCGACGTCAAAGCCGATCGAGGAGAGGAGTCCCGCGACGAAATCCTTGGCTCCGGCCATACCGGCCTTGAATGAGGAGTCGGTCGAAACGCTGGGATGCCGGATAAATTCCTTCAGTTTTTCAACAGGGTCAAACATGCCGGCGATCGTGAGCCAAATCAGAGGGCTGCGCTAGGCAAAAGCGGCAAGGGAACCGGCAACCGCCCCTGCACTTCCAGGAAATTCTGGATACGCTTCCGGAGGCCTCACATCAGCGGGCCGGAGCGGCCATCGCTACGGAAAGGGAACTGGTGTTCGCGGCGATCGCACCCGCCGTGTTGAAGGTCGCGTAGACGACGCCGACCAGGTCCGAGGCGTTCACTGGCGTGCTGTCGGGCTCGGTGTTGTTGTAGCCCTTAGCGACCCAGCCCGCAGCCGTCCGGCCGACCAGCCTGTGGGCCACCGTCTCGCCGAACCGATTGCGGTAAACCACGATCATTCCCTTGCGCAGATGATCGGCGGCGATCGGCTTCACCACGATCAACGTGCCCGTCCCGAAGTAAGGCAGCATCGAAGTGCCGGAGACCCGCATCACCGTGGAGTTGGCATACTGGTGCGAAAGCGCGATCGCATCGCTCATCGCATCGTGGAATGCAACCGGCGTGGCCGGCGCCACCAACATCGCAGCCTTCGCCACAGGAGCCGAAACCATCAGGAGGGCGGCGAAGAGGAAGAGGATGCGAGTGGCGCTTTTCATGGCTCCACCCTACCTGTTTGCGAATAAGTTATGAATCGGGCCCACCCCGGATACGGCCCATCCTCAATCACCTATCCCATTGCCTCCAAGAACCCCTACGACTCCTGGGTAGGTTCGGGAATCCCTAGGTTGCGTTACCTAAGTCGATCGGGACATCCCGGCCCGTCGCGGGCGTTATCCCCCAGATCGATTTTGGGTGATTCACCCGAGCTTCCCCTCTGACGGCGCCCATTTCGGCCACCCCTTCCGCTTTCCCGGAATCGCTCCCAACCCCATCTGGGAAACACCCCAGACGGTCAGGGAGTGACGAAGCGAGAGGGTATTTATCCAGAGACGGCAAATGCCGGGGGGTTACCCCCTGACCGCACATGCGGAACATGAAGCGTTCGCAGCGAAAAAACCGCTTGCACCGCGAACCCGTCCGCTCATGGTCCGCGTCGGCCAGGTGCCATGCATGGGCAGGCGCACGAACCCCGCCAGGACCGGAAGGTAGCAACGGTAGTGACGTTCTCCCAGTGCCGTGGAGTGCCTGGCCACTTTCATTTTCCTCCGTGCGATCGGCCCGACCGCGGACGTTTTCGCGACGCGAACACTTGATGCTTTTCAAGCCTCCGCACGGCAGCCACCCTTCAGCCCTTCGCAGCATGTCCGCCGGTTACCAAGTCATCGCCCGCAAGTGGCGTCCCCAGACCTTCGACGACGTCGTGGGCCAGGACCATGTGGTCCGGACCCTCAAGAACGCCATCTCCCGCAACCGCATCGCGCATGCCTATCTGTTCGTCGGGCCTCGGGGCACCGGCAAGACCTCGACCGCTCGCATTTTCGCCAAGGCGCTCAACTGCACAGGGGGCCCGAAGGCAGACTTCGACCCCGCCGATCCCGCCTGCATAGCGATTGCCGAGGGCACGCACTTGGACGTCATCGAAATCGACGGCGCTTCGAACAACGGCGTCGACCAGGTGCGCGAACTCCGTGAAACCGTCCAATACGCCCCGGCGCAGGGACGCTTCAAGGTCTACATTATCGACGAGGTGCACATGCTGTCCACGGCGGCCTTCAATGCGCTGCTGAAGACCCTTGAGGAGCCGCCAGAACACGTGAAGTTCGTGTTCGCCACGACCGACCCCCAAAAACTTCTGCCGACCATCATCTCGCGCTGCCAGCGCTTCGACCTGAAGCCGATCCCGCCCGAACTGATCGTCCAGCGCCTGCGCAAGATCGCCGACGCCGAAGGCGTCAAGGTCACCGACGGCGCGTTGTCCTGCATCGCGCGCATGGCCGACGGCGGCATGCGCGATTCGCAGTCGATTTTCGACCAGATGATCTCGTTCTGCGGCCAGGACATCTCCGAAGCCGACGTGCTAGATGTGTACGGGCTCATCGCCGAGGAGACGATTGCGGAGCTGGCCGGCGCCGTCGCCCGGGGCGACAACGCGACGATCGTCAGGATCGTGGACGAGTGCGACGCCTCCGGCCGCGATCTCGCGCGCCTGCTGACCGATCTTCAGACCCAGGTCCGCTCCGCCCTCCTGAAATCGATCGCCGAAGGCGGGCGAACGACCGCCCTCGGCGAAATGCCGCTCACCACCGAGCAGCTCACGCGCCTTCTCGATTCGCTCCGCGAAGGCGAGAGCAAGGTGAAGCTCGGCTTGTCCGAAAAAATCAATCTCGAAGTCACCCTCCTCAAGGCCGTCGAGGCCAGTCGTGCGCGGGCAATTGACAGCCTGATCAAGGAGCTCGCCTCGCTGGCCGAGGCGCTTCCGGGCGACGAGACGGACGGCTCAAAAAAAAAGTCCTGATCTCCACGCTTGAGCGCAACCTTGTAGCCGCACTCAAGGAGCACCCGGTCGCGCCACCGGCCGCCCCCCGTCAGGTGCAGCCCAAGGCGAGAAACGCGGTCCCCGCGGAGCGCCGTCCACGTCCGTCGGACGCCCCCGAGGCAACAGGTCCGGACGACGACTCGACGGAAACAGAGTCACCCGGAGAAACCTCCATCGTCGGCAATGAGGAGGTGTGGCCGTCCGACGAAGCCGAGACACTCGCCCGCGCGGACGCCGCCGAACGGGGAGAAACCCTTCAGGCCGAGCCCGCGCCAAGCGAGGAGGAGGAGCCGGAAAAGGCAGCGCTTCCCTCACTCGAACAACTCGTCGGACAGGTGCCCGAATCCGTGCGCGCCACGCTCGAGGAGCTGTTCCGCGCGCGCTGGACTCGGGTTGCACGGTTCAGGAAGCGCGACCTGAAGAGCTGAGACAGGCCGCCAAGTTTCAGGAGGACGGTGGCTGTCCGGTCTGCGCGTCGGTCGCTGACGGAGCCTGGGTCGGCTGCGCGGGTGCCGGTTGCGCATCCGCCGGTGGCGCCTTCTTCTGCCGACGCTTTTCCTTCCGAAGCTGCGCCTTCTTCAGGCATTTCTCACAGGCCTTCCCCTCGGCCGCGGCGGCCTTGCAACAAGCCTTGCGACAGGAGGCTTTGCCTTGGAGCGCGGCCTTCTGGCAGCACGGCGGCTTTTCCATGGCCGGAGCCGGACTGGGATCGGCAGCAAAAACCGGCAGCGTGATGAGGGAGAGGGCAAGAATTGCGAGTTTTAATTTTTTCATGTCGTTAATTATTTTTCACCTTTCTTATTCATGACAGCGTCCTCCTCTGCAAGCCAAATTGCGACATGGGCGCCCTCCGGCTGAACCCGAACAGACGCGCGGAGGGGGAAATCAGATACTAGGGGCTCGGTCAGTGCGCCGCAGTGCGGCCTGCTTTGTAGCCCCAGATTCCGTAGAATCCGATGTAGGTGAACGCGACCATCGGAACGACAAACGACGCCTGAATGCTCAGGTGATCCGCGACAATGCCCTGGATAAGCGGCAATGCGGCGCCGCCCACGATGGCCATCACGAGAAGCGAGGACGCCTGGCTCTTCAGCGCGCCCAGACCCTCAATCGCCAGGGCGAAAATGTTGGACCACATGACGGAGCAGAACATGCCGACCGAGAGCACCGACCACATCGCAAGCGTACCCGCACTTGTGATACCGATGGCGAGCAGCGCGATGATGACCGCGCAGAACAGCGCAAGCATGCGCTGCGGGCTCTTCGCCCCCAGGAAGAAGGCGACGAGCAGAACCCCTAGGTACGGCGCGTAGTGCAGCGCGTTCGTCCAACCCGAGATGGCGCCGACGATCGGCAACGCCACGACCGGGACAAAGATCACCAGGGCCTTCTTGAGCCAGCCGCGCAGTTCGCTCAGCGCGAAGGCCCCCATGAAGCGTCCGATCATCAGCCCACCCCAGTAGAACGAGAGGAACCGGCTCGCCTCGACATGGGGAATCGCGCCGAGCTGGGGCGTGCCCAGGAAATTGATGAGCATCGAGCCGACCGACACTTCGCCGCCCACGTACATGAAGATCGCGATCATCCCCAGCACCGTATGCGGATGACGCAACGCCCCGAGGTCGCGCGTCATGTGCTCCGGATTCGTGAAGTCGGGCACATGGGCGAACTTGAACAGGACCGCCAGAAGCGCGAATACGCCGGCACAGGCGAGATAGGGAATCTTGACGGAGTCGGCCTCATGTACACCGGCATGGGTGAAAACCTTGAAGATGAGGTACCCTGCAATCACGGGGCCGATCGTCGTGCCGAACGAATTGAAGGCCTGGGAGAGATTCAGCCGGCTGGATGCCGTCCGCTCGGGGCCCAGGATGGTCACGTACGGATTCGCCGCGATCTGCAGCATCGCGAACCCGAGGCCCACGACGAACAGCGCGACCAGGAAAAATGGATACGAAGTCATCACGGCCGCCGGATAGAAGAGCGCGCTTCCGACCGCGGCGATGAGCAGGCCAGTGATCACGCCATTGCGATATCCGATCCGGTTGATCGGGTCCCCGGACACGATGGAGATCACGAAATACACGAGCGACCCCACGAAATACGCGCCGAAGAACGCGAACTGCACGAGCATCGCCTGCGCGTAATTCAGCGTGAATGCCTCCTTGAAGCGCGGAATCAGGATGTCGTTCCACACGGTCATGAAGCCCCACATGAAGAACAGCACGGTCATCAGGGCGAAGGGCCCGCGATAGGTCTGTCCGTTTGCGGATGCCGGGGAAGAGGAGGAGGTCGGGGTTGGGTCGATCGTGTTCATTTACGGGGGAAGGACATGGACTGTGCCTAGGGGTGATCCGTCGCTAGAGAGCGGCGCGGCCAAGTCAACCTGCATGGAAAGGATATCAATTACCCGGAACGGAATGAAAGGTGGGCGGCCTATTGGAGCATCAGCGGCTGCTCGGAGCCGGGGCCGGTGGCCCAGGCGCGATTGGGCTTCGGGCCGAGGTCAAACTCGAGGGTTCCGCCCCGGACGATCTCGGCGTGGGTGATCCAAGCCCGGTTCAACGGCTTTCCATCGAGGCGGGCGGACTGGATGTAGATGTCCCCGGGCGAACTGCGGTGCGCTTCGATCACAAACGTACGCCCTCCGTAATACTGCCGGTCCAGGTGAATCACCACGCGATCGAACAGCGGGCTCGTGAGGTCGTAGTACGGTTTCACATAGCACCCTCCATCGAGCTCAAAGAGTCCCATCGACCACATCACGTACAGGGCGGACAACTGCCCTTCGTCCTCCTCCCCGATCCAGCCCGACAACGGCGAGGGGTTGTAGAGCCGCAGCAGGCTTTCATGCACGTATTTCTGGGTGAGCCACGGTTCGC